>Ga0214921_10002251_pt1 | contig 31618 bp, 27 predicted proteins | sample LL1505_MetaG_FD_177992 | JGI IMG/M metagenome (GOLD analysis project Ga0214921, IMG submission 177992) | Freshwater microbial communities from Lake Lanier, Atlanta, Georgia, United States - LL-1505 | ecosystem: Environmental > Aquatic > Freshwater > Lake | place: USA: Georgia | collected... | reverse complement strand
TCGGCGTCGGCACCTTCGACTCGGCGTTGAAGCAGCCCACGTCCCCGTACCCGAGGTCGTCGGCCAGGATCAGGAGAACGTTGGGCCGGGAGGCGTCGGCGACCCGCACGCCGGACGTCGTCGCGAGGAGGAGCACCACAACGATCGCCGTCGCTCGAATCATCGGAGGTGATCCCCGTGCCCGCGATGCCGAACCTGTCCGCCCTGCCTCATGGCCTCCAGAGCCGCAAGACGGCCACCTTCGTGTGCGGTAGACCCCGAAGCCGGTTGTGACACGGACGGTTCACTCCGGCAGCCGGGCGAGGATCCGCAGCGGGCCTCCCGATCCGCCGGCGATCTTCATCGGCAGCGCGGCCACGAACGCGCCCTCGGCCGGGAGGGCCGACAGGTCGGCCACGTTCTCGAAGATCGGCACGTTCGCCGCACAGAGGGCGACGTGGGAACCGAAGAGCGTGGACGGGCCGTGGTCGATGCTGGCCGTATCGATGCCCACGGCCTTGACCCGCCGGTGCTCCACGAGCCACTTCGCGGCCTCCGGCGCGAGCCCCGGAAACCTGAGCTGCGGCACCGCCTCGGGGCCGGTCGCCGCCGTGCCGAGATACGCTTCGCGATCGCCCCAGCGGCCCGCCCAGCCCGTCCGCAGGAGCACGATCACGTCCACCAGCTGCCGGCCGTGCCGCTCCTCCCAGGCCACGAGATCGTCGGCCGTGACCTCATACACCGGGTCGGCCGCGCACGTGGCCGTGACGTCGATCACGGCCGCTTCGCCCACGAGCCGCTCGGGCTCCACCTGGTCGGTCGTGTGCCGTCCCTCGGCGAAGTGCCGCGGTGCGTCGAGGTGTGTGCCGCCATGCTCGGCGGTGGTAAACCGGTTGGCGGCGTAGTAGTAGCCCTTGGGCGTGGGCCCGTTCTTGCCCTGCTCGAACTGGAAGCCTTTCTCCGTGGGCCAGTAGATCGTGGCCGCGTCGAAGGCATGCGTGAGATCGATCCAGCGACCGGCGGCGAAGTCACGCGCGGTGTTCGGCAAGGCCGCGGCCACGGGGGCGGCACCGCCCTTCGGCGGCAGGGCGATCGGCGCCGCGGGTCCGCTGCACCCGGCGAGCAGCAGGCCCGTGGTGATCAGGGCGAGCGCCGACGGGCGGGGGCTCACGGCGTCGCCGGAGCGGCGTCGGCGGCCGGCTTGCTCGCCGGAGCCGCTCCCCCGGCAGCCTTGTCGTCCACCCTGACGAGCAGCATCTGCTCCACCTTGCCGCCATCCCGGTGGACGAGAATCGTCGTCTGCTGTTTGGTGAGGTTGGAGAGCCCCGCCTCGTAGACGGGCGTCTTCTTGTCGCCGATCGTCCAGGCGGCCTTCTGCGTCTTCTTGTCCACCTTGCCGGCCATGTTGGTCGTGGAGTCGGAGACGGCGTCGTAGTAGGTGCCCCGCAGCAGGCCTTCCTTGTCGATGGCGAGGCTCATGAAGGTGCTGGGCGTGGTCTCCTCCGCGCGGGCCAACGCGTACACCCCGAGCGGCCGCCACTGATCGTCTTTTGCCGGGGTCGCCGCCGCGCCCTGGCCGGCGAGAGCGGAGGCCTGCTGGGCATACTCCTCGGCCGAGCCGACCCGCTCCCCCTGCACGTAGACGCCGTCGTCCTCGTAGCACACCGTGGAGCCGTAGTTGTAGGCGACGGGGGCCGCTCCATAGCCGCCCCAGCCGGCCAGATCGCCCCAAGCCAAGCCCGCGACCATGCCCCAGCCGAAGCCGCCCCACCACCCGCCCGGCCACCAGGCGTTGAAGTGGTTGCCATACCAGCCGCGGCCGCCATACCAGCCGCCGCCGTAGAAGTTGTTGCGGACCATCGTGCCCCGATTGACGAGCGCCGCATTGGAGTAGGGCCGCACCGCCGCGCCCCCGACGCCGACACCGGGCAGGCCACGGTCGGCAATCCGCTGGAAGTCGGCCCTCGACATCTCGCCGGCCCCGGCGAAGCGGCCAGCCCCGGCCCCGGCCCCCGCCCCGACACCGCCAACGCGGCCCGCACCAGCGATCCCGCGGCCCGCGCCGTCGATCCCTCGGCCCGCGCCGTCGATCCCTCGGCCGGCGCCATCGATTCCACGGCCCGCACCGCCGTCGAAACCGCCATCGAGCCGCCCGCCACCATCGAGCCCACGGCCATCAAAACCGCCGCCGGCACCACGCGCGCCTCCCATGTCGCGGGGCATCGACATCCCGCCGCCATAACCGCCCCTCATCCCGCCCCCATAGCCGCCGCGGCCACCGCCGCCCCCGAAGCCGCCCCGCCCGCCGCCGCCGCCACCGTGCGACCAGGCGGGATCGCACGCCACGACGAGCGCGGCGAGGGCGAGACCGGCCGCCACGAACCGGGCGACGCGCCGAATGAAAAGCGGTGAGCGGGCAAGCATGGCAAAAGACTCCGGGACTGGAAACCGAACACCGAACGATTCAACCCGACTGGTTCAGCGAACCTTGCGGAAGTGGAGCGGTTGCCCGTCGGGCAGCGCCACGCCGTCGATGCTCCGCTCGATCGAATGCATCGTGGCGCGGCCTTCACCGGTCGGGGCGATCACCTGCGTCCAGCGGGCCACCGCGCCCGACACGCGATCCGCGGGGACGCCGACCATCGTCTTCTCGAGCGACGAGCCGTCGAACTCCAGCACCCCCTCGCCCTGGGCTCCGGTCGAATCGAACACCCAACTGCGGTACTCCCCAGTGGCCCGGTCTGCATGGATGATCTCGAGGGCCTCGACCGCGGGGCCGGCGGCGGACTGGATCCGGGTGCGGCCCACGAGGCAGTAGCCGCCGATCTGCTTCTCATAGACGGCCTCGATCGACGTCTTGCCGGCGCCCTCGGCCCCGCCCGCCTGCGCGGTCCAGGTGCCCACGAGCCAGTCGAGGTCGTCGAGCGCCGCCGCATGCTCCGCCACCACGATCGACTCCGCCAGCCGCCACGTCGCCCCCTCGCGAACCCGTAGGCTGGTGAACCGTGAACTGACCGGCTTCGCGCCCGGCTTCGAGCGGAACGTGAGCGTGCCCACGACCCGCGCCACAGGCTCGGCGAGCAGATCCACGTCGCGGACGGCGATCTCCAGCGTGGCCTCGGGATTCCGCTCCCGCCACGCCCGCAGCGAGTTCACGATCGCCTCGCGACCTTCGAGTTCGAGGCGGCCCTCGACGAGCGTCGCCCGCTCCGTCCACTGGTCGGCCAGCGCGGCGTAGTCGGACTTGTTGTACGCCGCGGCGTAGGCGGCCGAGGCGGCCTTCAGTTCGGCGGTTGTCTTGGGTTCCGCCGCTACGTCGGCGGCCACCACCGCACCGGTGGCACTTGCCCCGAGGGCTGCCAGCCAGAAAGTCCCCCGCGCGATCCAGCCACGACCTGTCGAGCCTGCCAGCATACGATCCTCCCGAGTCGGTCCAAGGGTGACGGCCTGAGCGTGGCCGCGGAGGCCCGCAGCATACGGCAGGGGCGGGATCACTGCACACTGCCGGCGAACCTGCCGCTGCGATAGCCGGGGCTCGCGCCGCCGTCGAGCGGCCAGTCAGACCCGTCGAGCCGGCCGCCGCCATCGAGCGGCGTGGCCGCCTTGCCGAAGCCGCGGCCGTCGAGCCCGCCACCGAGCCCCTTGTTGAGGCCGGCGTCTTGCGGGATCTTCACACCGCCGCCGAAGTCGTGCGGCCCACGGAAGCCGTCCCGCCAGGAGTTGGCGTCTTTCACGGCCTGGGAGTTTCGGCCATGGCCATGCCCACCGTGCCCGTGGCCGAGGACCTGGGCCGCCGTGACCGCGAGCATGGCTCCGGCCACGAGCGCGGCTCCACACAAGTGCTTCATCATCGTGCTGCTCCCGTCGAGGTGGCTGCCGGAGGATCCTCGGCGTCGAGCGCCAGGAGTCGTCCGGCCGTCCGAAACACCATTCGTTCACCGATGATCGCGGGCGTCGCCCGGCAGGTCTCGCCGAGCGGCGCGCGACCGAGCACCTCGAACGCATCTCCGGCCCGGATCGTCACCGCCTCGCCATCAGCCGAGACGTTGCGGATCGTGTCGCCCACCGCGATCGGTGAGGCCGAATAGGTGCCGCCGACGCGGCCGCGCCAGACCGTCTCGCCGGTCGCCGCCCGCACGCAGGTCACCACGCCCCGGTCCCCCCACAGATAGACGAACTCGCCGACACACAGCGGTGTGGGAACGTAGGGCGCGATGCTGCGGTCGAGCGTGTAGGCGACCTCCGGATCGCCGCCGGCGGTGGCCGGCGGCCGTACCGCGGCCAGCAGGTTGTCGCCGCCGCCGTCGCCGCTGGTGCCGATCACGAGCGGCCCGGCCAGGATCGGCGACGACACCGTCCGCTTGGGAAAGCATTCCCGCTCCCAGATCACGCGGCCGGTCAGGCCGTCGATCGCGGTCACGCCGTGGGCCATGCTGGTGATCAGCACGAGCGGCGATTCGCCGCCGCCTGAGTCGAGCACGAGCGGCGTGGAATAGCCCGCCTTGGCCGACTCGCGGGCCAGCCGCCACCGCTCGCGGCCGGTCGCCGTGTCGAGCGCGACGACGGCGCTCGCCCCGTCCTGGTCGTCGGGCACGATCAGCAGATCCCGGCACACCGCCGGCGTGGCCCCGAAGCCGTGTTCTCCCGCGAAGGGGCCGAGGTCCACGTGCCACCGGGGCTGGCCGTCGTGCGAGAAGGACTCCACCCGCACGCCGTCGCTCGTGCCCCAGAGCCAATAGACGCCGCGCGGGTCGACGGCCACCGACCCGGAGGCGGAACTGTTCTGGGCGTGGTGCCGCTCGATCGGCCCAGGCAGTTCGCGGGTCCAGAGGAGCTTGCCATCGGCGAGCTCGTGGGCCGTCACGAACCGCCGCCCGGCGGCTTCGTCGGCCGAGGCGGTGTAGACGTGGCCCTCCCAGACCACCGGTGAGGCGTTGCCCGCTCCCGGCAGGGCGGCCTGCCACGCCCAGTCGGCGTCGCTCCACTCCACGGGAAACCTCGCCCCACCCCCCTGCCCCGCACCGTTCACGCCCCGCCACCGGGACCAGGGATTGGGCTCGCCCGGAGCGGCGGTCGCAGTGGCGGCCACCGCGGCGAACGTCAGCAGGATTCGGCCGCCGAGGCGGCCCGGCACGGCACGCAATGAGTCTGGCATCGGTCCCCTCGCGATGAAGTTCGATGGCGGCAATATACCCGCCGATATCGCGCGGCGCCGCCTTGCTCCCCCCTCGCACAGGCAGGTTCGACCGGCGACGGCGTTCGCTCCGTGCGGGGTGTGTCGCGATCGCGGCCCGGCTTGGCGTTGCTCAAATCTCGGCCAGCGGTCGGTCGATCCGATTTCTTGGCCGGCACCATCGAAAGGTTTCACCCGCCATGCGCACCGTCGCCCTCGCCGCCCTCGTGGCGGCCGCCGTCGCGCCCGCCCCCGTGGACGCGGCCGGCACCGGTTTCGACCCGCGAATCGTCACTTTCGGCGACTCGCGGGAGCAGATCCAATCGACCCCGATCATGCAGCGGCCCTACCGCCCGCTCCACGTCTACGGCAACAGTGTCCGCCGGCGGCACCAGCGGTCGAGCGCCGCACCGGCGGCGTCCCAGGCCAGGTCGTCGCAGCGGTAAGCCGCTACGAAATCGACGTTGCATCCGCGGGCCTGGCCTGCGAGTCTCCTGGACATCAACGGACGGGCCTGCCCGTCCGCCACCACCGGAGGAGCCTTTGCCATGCGCACCCTGATCCTGCTCGGCCTCGTCGTCGGCGGCCTCGTCGTCGCCGGCGCCATCCACGTTTCGCAGTCGAACGGCACGATCCAAGTCTCGATCGACGAGCAGAAGGTGAAGAACGTGGCCGGCGCCGTCGCCCGCGAAGGCGAAGAGATCCTGCGAAACGCCGCCAACCAGGGCGACGCGAAGACCAAGTAGCCAGTCGCCCGAGCATGCTTCGGGCGCTCACCCGAGCGGTCGGAACTGCGGGCACTGCCCCAGGAAGGCCAACGGGTTCGTGAGGCTGATCTTCTCGGCGAGCGCGGCGGCGTGGCCGCGGCGGCGCATCTCGACGTGGCACTTGGGCACCGCGAGCGGGTCGCTCGGCCCCCAGTCACCGGCCGAGTTGATCCAGATCCGCTCCGAGCCGTACCGCTCGATGATGTCCACGGCCCGCTGCGGCGTGCACTTGCTGTCGGGGTAGAGCGTCATCCCGGCCCAGAAGCCGCGGTCGAGCACCGCCTCCACCGTATGCTCCTCGACGTGGTCGATGAGCACCCGGCCCGGGTCGACGCCGGCGCTCTCCAGCGCGTCCATGATCAGCCGCGTGCCCTTGAGCTTGTCTTCGAGGTGGGGCGTGTGGACGAGAATCAGCCGGTCATACCGCTTGGCGATTTCGATCTGGGCCTCGAGGATCAGCAGTTCGTTCTTGCTGTTCTTGTTGAGGCCGATCTCGCCGATGCCGAGCACGTTGGGCCGGTCGAGGAACTCCGGGATCAGCGCCATGACCTCCCGGGCGAAGCCGACGTCCTCGGCCTCCTTGGGATTGATGCACAGCCAGCAGTAGTGGGCGATCCCATATCTCGACGCCCGCTTCGGCTCGGTCTCCGTCAGCTGCCGGAAGTAGTCGAAGAAGCCGGCCGGCGAGGAGCGGTCGAAGCCGGCCCAGAAGGCGGGCTCCGTGACGGCGATACAGCCCGCCTCCGCCATCCGCGCGTAGTCGTCGGTGGTCCGGCTCACCATGTGGATGTGGGGGTCGATGTAGGGCATGACGCGTAAGCCGCGGCGGGGGGCGATCAGTAGGTGGTGGCGGGGTCGGCGCCGAGGGCGCCCTGCGCATGCGCCTCCGGGATCGGCTCGGCCGTGTGGTCGCTGAGCAGTTCGAGGATCCGGCGGGCCCGATCCCCCTGGCCGTCGATCAGGAGTGGAATCGCCCGCGCAAGGGCCCGGACACGGACATCGCCTGTGCCGGCAGGCGCCGCGGCCCGATCGAGGCGGTCGAGAAAGGCCGCGATGTCGAGGAGCTTGGCCCGATGCTCCATGAAGTAGAGATCGACCACCTGCGGTCCGGTGAGCGGGCACGTCGCGTCTGGCATCGAGTCACCTGCGGCCACGGGGAACCCCATCCATCATGATCACCGCCCCACCGATCCGCCAGCGGCCGCCGTTCACCGCCGGCGCGGGCGGCGCGGCGGGGCGGGCGGCCCCTCGAGCGGTTCGACGAACGCCAGCCCGTGCACGCGAAACTCACGTCCGGTCGCTAGTTCGAAGCACGCCCGGCGACTACGGAGCAACGGGCCGGCCCGGAACACGCCGCCGTTGGCCGCCCGGAACACGGCCCGCTCGGCGAGCTCCTCGACGCGGACCTGACCGGCCGGAGCCGCGTCATACTCCGCCAGCGCCAAGACCAGCCCGCGGTCGCTGCAACTCGCCGCCGCGGGATTCTCCAGATAGCGGGCCAGCGCGTCGCCGACCCGCGCAGGCAGGAGCCGCCCGTCCACGACCGGCCGCAGGATCCCGCCAAACTCGGCCTTCCACTCCGGCCCGTGCGGCTGGATGCGGCGGCGGCCCCGGTGACGCTCCCAGGTGGCGGCGTGGGCGATCTCGTGGAGGAGGGTCGTCAGGAAGGCGAAGGGGTTCAAGTCGTCGTTGATCGTGATCCGGTGACGGGCCGCCAGGCGGCTCGGCGGGCGATGGTCGCCGAGCTTGGTCCGGCGGGGCCGCGAGAGCCGCAGTTCGAGCGGCTGACGGACGAGCAGGTCGGCCACGTAAGCCTGGCAGCCCGCAGGCAGCAGCGGCTGCACGAGCGCGGTGATCGCCGGCCCGACGGCGGTCCCGGCCCGCGGCCGGCGTGCGGTGAATGGCATCCGTGCCATGGCGTCAGCTTTCCGGAGATGGGATCTCGAGCGTGGGGATGGCGGCGGCGGCGACGTCGTGCCGCTCGAAGTAGTGTTCGATCGCCCTGACCTCCGCGGCGGTCGCGGCGGTGGGCGTCTCGTCATGCACGAGCCGCTCCGTTCGCGGGCCGCCCGCGACGATCGTGGTCCGCGTCTCGACCCGCCACCGCGGCCCGAAGTGATACACCGCGTAGTACATCGTCTTCGCCTTGACGGCGCCCACCCCGCCGCAGCGGCAGGCTTCGTAAAACATCGCGTGAACGGCCTGCCAGGGCCGGTCGCGGGTCTCGCAGGCCACGTCGTGCACGACCGAGGCGTCGCGAAACTCCCCCGAGAAAGGACCGCCGATCAGGCTCCAGAACGCCCGCGGGATGCTGGCCCCGTTCACCACCGCCCCGGCCGGGGCCGGCCAGCGGGTCGCCCGCGGATCGACGTAGGCGAAAGGCTCCACGAGCGTCATCTCCCGGCCGTCGCTCTCCCAGCGGGCGACCACCTGCCCCTCGAAGCGTCCCCAGTCGTCGGTGGCTCGGGCCGACGCCCCGGCGGCGTGCCCAGCCGCGGGCAGCATGAAGCCCGGCCCCTGGGGCGTCGCCCGAGCCGCCAGGAAAGCGACCAGCGGCCGGGCGGCCTCCGGCAGGCAGTCATCGTCGCACGACAGCCGGTCGATCTGCCCGTCGCGGTCGATCGCGAGGTCGTACTGCCGCCAATCGCGGCCGCTCTCGGCGAACCGCTCGCAGGAGCCGTCGAGACCGCAGGCGGCCACGAGCCGCTCGAGCTCCTCGCGCTCGCTCGCCGGCAGCGTGGCCGGATCGATCCGCACGCCCCGCATCGCCCCGGCGAATCCGCCCGATTGGAGGAACGTGATCTGCATGCCCGTGGCTCCGGTCCGTGGCTCCGCCGCCCTTCAGTATGCCGTGGCTTGCACCGCCCCGTCACTCGAATCACTGTTGAGGCAGGCGGCCGACACGGTTCACGACACAGGCTCGTTTCGCAGATGCGCACCGCACTGGTCACCGGCGCGACCGGTTTCATCGGCCGGCACGTCGTGGGCGGGCTGCTGGATCGTGGCGTGGCCGTGCGGGCGCTGGTGCGGTCGCCTGCCAGGGCCGGCCATCTCGACCGCGCCGGCGTCGAGACCGTCGCCGGCTCGCTCGCCGATATCGCCGGCTGGGAACCCGCGATCGCGGGCTGCGACGCCGTGTTCCACTGCGCGGGCCTCGTGGCGGCCCGCCGCCGGGCCGACCTGACGGCGATCAACGGCGCGGCCGTCGGCGGGCTGGCCGACGCCTGCGCCGCGCTCGAGACGCCGCCGGCCCTCGTCCATCTTTCCTCGCTGGCCGCGGCCGGCCCGGCGCCGCACGACGGCGTTCGGGACGAGGCCGACGCGGCGCGGCCCGTCTCCGCTTACGGCCGGAGCAAGCTCGCGGGCGATGGCGAACTCGTGGCGCGGGCCGGCCGGCTGCCGATCACGATCGTGCGGCCCGGCGTCGTGTTCGGGCCCCACGACGCGAACGTGGCCGCGATGTTCCAGTCGATCCAGTGGACGCGACTGCACGCGATGATGGGCTTCCGCTCGCCGCGGCTGTCGCTGGTGCACGTCGCCGACCTGGTCTCGCTCGTGCTCGAGGCGGCCACGCGAGGCACGCGGCTGGCGACCGGGGCCGACGCACCGGCGGGCACGGGCATCTACCACGCCTGCGACGATCGGGAGTTTCCCACCCACGCCGAACTCGGCCACAAGATGGCCCGCGCCCTCGGCACGTTCGCGATCGTGCTGCCGTTGCCGCTGACCGTGGCCGTGCCCACGGCCTTCGCGATCGAGACCTATTGGAACCTTCGCGGGCAGCCGAGCATCGTCTCCCCCGACAAGATTCGCGAGGCGGTCGCTCCGTCATGGGCCGCCTCCGCCGCCCGCGCTCGCCGCGACCTCGACTTCGACCCTGCGGCCCCGCTCGACGAGCGGCTGGCCGAAACCGCCCGCTGGCTGCGGGAAAACCGCCGGCTTTGAGAACGCCGTCCGGGCCGCCCGACGTCGCCCCGCGTCAGGAATGGAGCCACCGAGGCTGGCAGCCCGCCCCGGCGGCCCGATACGCTGGCCGGTCTCGGTCCGTCCGTTTCCCGTCGAGCAGGAGCCCCTCCATGAGCGATGCCCCTGGCAAAGCGCTGCTTTCCCGCCGCACGTTCACGGCCGGTGCGACGGCCCTGATGGCCGCGGCCGCCGCCCGCCCGGCGAGCGCCCGCTCGCGCCGGCTGGCCGACGAGATCATCGTCGGCGAAGGGGAGCACACGTTTCGCGCCAAGCACGACTTCCCGCAGCTGCCCGACCGGTTCACCTGGCAGACGACCCACGGCGTGGCCCTCGACGCCGCCGGCAACCTCTACGTGATCCACGAGGGTCGCAAGCCGCAGAAGGATCACCCGTCGATCTTCGTGTTCGATCCGGCGGGAAAGTTCATCCGGGCCTTCGGCAGCGAGTTTCAGGGGGGTGGCCACGGAATCGAGATCCGGCGCGAGGGCGGCGAGGAGTTTCTCTACGTCTGCGCCTACCAGCAGGCCAAGTGCTTCGCCAAGCTCACACTCGATGGTGAGACCGTCTGGCATCGCAAGGCGCCGATGGAGTCGGGAGCCTACGCGGCCGGCGAGGACACGTCGACCAAGCCGAACTGGAGTCGCCAGGGTTTCCTGCCGACGAACGTCGCCTTTCTCGACGACGACACCTCGAAGGCCCCGGAGTTCCTCCTGGCCGACGGCTACGGCTCGTTCAAAATCCACCGCTACGGCGCCGATGCGAAGTGGCAGTCGAGCTTCGGTGGGGCCGGCAAGGGGGAGGGCACGTTCAACACGCCTCACGGGCTGTGGGTGGACAGGCGGCCCGGCCGCGAGCCCTCGATCGTGGTCACCGACCGGGCCAACAACACGCTGCAACTGTTCGGCCTCGACGGCACCTACCGCTCAACGATCCCCGGCTTCGGCCTGCCGGCCAACATCGACACCTGGAAGAACCTTTTGCTCGTGCCGGAACTCAAGGCCTGCGTGACGCTCCTCGACGGGGAGAACACGGTGGTGGCCCGGCTCGGCCGCGGGGTCGAGCGGCTCGACGAGATCAAGAACCTCCGCGGCCAGCCCGACAAGTGGCTGCCGGGCCAGTTCGTGCACCCGCACGACGCCTGCTTCGCCCCCAACGGCGACATCTTCGTGGCCGAGTGGGTCGGCACCGGGCGGATCACGAAGCTCGAACGGGTGAACGCGTAGCCCGGCGGATTCCCCGGGGTGACGCCCGCCCGCCTCCGCCACCTCCCGCCCGCCGCCGTTCCGGGGTAAGACTGACCCGCCCATGCCCAGCGACCAGATCGTCACCCCGCTCCCTCGGCCCGGCCGCTCGCGCCGCTTCTGGGCCGACCGCTCCGCCGCGTGGCTGTTTCGGATCGCCCTCGTCTCGCTCGCGGTGTTCGCGGCCGCCGTCCCCTGGATCGCGGGCAACGCGACCTCGGTGCTCGGCCTCGACTCCACCACCCCGATCGAATGGGTGCCGGCGTCCTACCCGGCCCGACTGGCGTACCGCGCGTTCACGGCCGAGTTCGAAAGCGGCGACGTGGTGGTGGCCTCCTGGCCCGGTTGCACGCTCGACGCCCCCTCGATCAACCGCGTCATCGAGTTCACCTCGGGCTCGAACGCCCCACGCGACGCCGCGGGCAACCCGTGGTTCGACGGCGTCGCCTCGGGGCGTCAGGCGCTCGAGCGGCTCACGGCGCCGCCGCTCTCGCTCGACGAGGAGACGGCCATCGAGCGGCTGCGCGGCGTGCTCGTGGGACCGGACGGGAAGCAGACCTGCGTGGTCTTCGGGTTCACGCCCGCCGGCCGGGCCGACCGGAGGCGGGCGGTGCAGTGGATTCGCGACCGGATCCGCGACACCGCCGGGGTGGCCGCCGGCGACCTGCACGTGGCCGGCCCGGTCGTCGACGACGTCGAGGTCGATGCCGCCGCCGACGAGAGCATGCGGGTCTACGGCCCCCCGGCCGCGGTGATCGTCTTCCTGCTGTCATGGATCGCGCTGCGGTCTTTCCGCTACGCGCTGGTCGTGTTCGTGCTCTCGCTGTTCTGTGTCGGGCTGGCCTTCGCGTCGGTGGGCCTGTGGGGAGACCGGATGAACCCGGTGCTGATCGTGATGCCGCTGCTCGTGCTCACGCTCGGCGTGGCCGGCGGCATCCATCTCGTGAACTACCTGGTCGAGGAGTATCGCCGTGGTCAGGGGCGGGGAGCGGCGCTGCGGGCGATCAGGGTCGCGTGGCTCCCGTGCACCCTGTCGGCGGGCACGACGGCGATCGGCCTGGTTTCGCTGGTGGTCAGCGAGCTCGACCCGATCCGCGTGTTCGGGTTTCACGCGGCCGTGGGCGTGCTCGGCACGCTCGTGGTCATGTTTCTCGTGCTGCCGGGCATCTTCGCCCGCTGGCCGATCCGCCGCCGCCTCGACGGCGGCGTCCACGGTTCTCCGGAAAATCCCTGGGCCGGCTGGGTGACGCAGCGGGCCGGCTCGATCGCGACCGCGACGGCCGCTGCGATGGCCCTGGCCGCCGCGGGCATCGGGGGCATCCGCACGTCGGTCGGCATCGACACGCTCTTCACGCCCGGAAGCCGCGTCATCCGTGACTACGCCTGGCTCGAACGCGAGATCGGCCCGCTCGTGCCGGTGGAGGTGCTCGTGCGGTTCACCGACGACGCCGAGATCCGCCCCGCGGAGCGGCTCGACATCGTGCGCGAGGTGGGCGCGGCCCTGCGGACGCTCCCGCCGGTCACGGGTGTCCTGGCGGCCGACCTGTTCGTGCCGGAGCTCCCGGAAACGTCGGGCACCCGGACGGTCGCCCGCAAGGTGATCATCGCCCGCCAGCTCGAGGATCGGCTCTCGAAACTCTCCGCGATGCGGCTCGTCCGCGACCTGGAGGGGGCCCAGGTCTGGCGGGTCACGGCCCGCACGTCGGCCCTCGCCGGCCTCGACTATGCCGCCTTCCTCGGGGAAGTCCGCGGGGTCGTGGAGCCGGTGATCGCGGCCCACGGCGGCGGCGAGCGGGGCGCGACCGCGATCTTCACCGGGGCGATGCCCCTGATCAACGCGATCCAGAACACGCTCCTCTGGGACCTGTTCACCAGCTTCCTCTCGGCGTTGGTCGTGATCTCGCTGGTGATGATGGTGGTGGAAGGGGGCGTGGTGTCGGGCCTGCTGGCCATGATCCCCAACATCTTCCCGATGGTGCTGTTGTTCGGGCTGCTCGGCTGGAGCCGGGCCACGCTCGACATCGGCAGCGTGATGACCGCCTCGGTGGCGCTCGGCATGGCGGTGGACGGCACGTTCCACTTCCTCACCTTCTTTCGCCGCGGCCTGGCCGACTCCGGCGGCCCGACCGCCCGCGCCGGTCGCGTGGCGGCGGTCGAGGCGGCCTACCGCCACTCGGCCGGGGCGCTCGTGCAAAGCGCGCTCGTCTGCGGGCTCGGCATCCTGGCCTTCACGGCCAGCTCGTTCGCCCCCACGCGGCGGTTCGCCTGGATGCTGTCCCTGCTGGTGGCCGCCGCGCTCGTGGGCGACCTGATCGTGCTGCCCGCCCTGCTCACGACCCGCGCCGGCCGCTGGTTCCGCCCGGCGCGAGTGTGAGCGGCGTGTGAGTACGCAGGACGTCCCCTTCGCCCAAAAAACCGGCATCCGCGCGGGATCCGGCATTCGCTACGATGCCGGCATCGGCAAGGATGCCACCCGCTGCAAGGAGGCCTGGATGACGGAAGCCCGCCCCAAGCTGTTCGTGCTCGACACGAACGTGATCCTCCACGACAGCGGCTGCATCCGGAACTTCGAGGAAAACGACGTCGCGATCCCGATCACGGTGCTCGAGGAGCTCGACCAGTTCAAGCGGGGCAACGAAGACATCCACTTCCAGGCCCGTGAGTTCCTCCGCCGGATCGACGCCCTGACCGGCGACGTGCTCTCCGCGGCCGGCAGCCCGCTGGGCCCGGGCTTGGGCTCGATCCGCGTGGTGCTCGGCGGATCCGCCCGCGACCTGCTGCACGAGTCGTTTCTCCAGGACACGCCCGACCACCGGATCCTGCGGACCACGCTTTCGCTCCAGCAGGAGCAGGCCCCGCGGCCGGTGATCCTCGTCTCCAAAGACACCAACCTCCGGATGAAGGCCAAGTCGCTCGGCCTTCGCGCCCAGGACTACACCTCCGACAAGGTACAGGGCTTCGACAAGCTCTACACCGGGCGCCGCACGGTCGAGGGGATCGCCTCGGACGTGATCGACGAGCTCTACGCGAGCGGCGGTGTGCTCCCGGCCGAGCGGCTGGCGCTCGAGCAGCCGCCGCTGCCCAACGAAAACTTCGTGCTGCGCAACGGGAGCAAATCGGCCCTGGCCACCTTCCGGCGATCCGACTCCTGCTTCCACCGGATCGAGAAGCAGACCTGCTACGGGATCACGCCCCGCAACGCGGAGCAGTCGTTCGCGCTCAAGGCCCTGATGGACGACGACATCAAGCTCGTCACGCTCTCGGGCACCGCCGGCACGGGCAAGACGCTGCTGGCCCTGGCCGCGGCGCTCGAGTGCCGGCAGAAGTATCGCCAGATCCTCCTGGCCCGGCCCGTGGTGCCCCTCTCGAACCGCGACCTCGGCTTCCTGCCGGGTGACATCGCCGACAAGCTCGACCCCTACATGCAGCCGCTCTACGACAACCTGACCGTGATCCGCCACCAGTGCGGCGAAGACACGCAGGCCGCCAAGCGGATCGTCGACATGCGGGAGTCGGAGAAGCTGATGATCACGCCGCTGGCCTACATCCGCGGCCGCAGCCTGCAACGGATGTTTTTCATCGTCGATGAGGCCCAGAACCTCACGCCCCACGAGGTGAAGACGATCATCACCCGGGCCGGCGAGGGCACGAAGATCGTGTTCACCGGCGACGTGGCCCAGATCGACCAGCCCTACCTCGACGCCCTCTCCAACGGGCTGTCGTATCTGATCCACCGGATGACCGGCCAGCCGATCTACGCCCACGTGACGCTCGAGAAGGGGGAACGCTCGGCCCTGGCGGATCTCGCCAGCGAACTGCTCTGAGCCGGGCTCGCGCCGGCCGGATGCGATGCAGGGCGGCCGTCTGCGCGGGTGACTCAGCCGTCCGAGTCGTGATTCCCGTGGCCGCCCGGGCCGGTATCGTGGTCGTCGTGACCGGGCTTCGCCGAAAGACACACGCACCAGACCGCGAACAGGGCCGCCAGCACCGCGTAGGCGGCGGCGAGGTCGAGGGGGCCGCGGCCGGCCGCCTCGATGGGAAGGTCGCCGATGGCCCACGGCAGGAATAGGCGGCCGTCCTTGAACGGCGAATGGATCACGCCGCAGAGCGTGAACGCGGCTGCCGCCAGACACCAGCCAGTAGCCCGCAGCAGCCGGCGATCGAGCAGGGCCGTGAGCATCCCGGCCCAGAGCACGCTCGTCACGATGAAGCCGGCGGAGATGATCTGGAGCGAGAAGAGCTCCCGGGCCAGGAGGGCATCCGGTTTGGCGCCGGCGGCCATCACCTTGTCGGTTTCGATCTTGGCCAGCGCCGCGAGCGCCGGCACGCAGGCGAGGGCGACCGCCGGATAGTGCCGCTGGGGCGTGGCGTGGAAACTCTGGGCCGTGATCTCGAGGCCCACGAACACGAGGATCGGCACGAGGGCCGGGCCGGGCAGGATCTGATAGAGGTAGGCGAAGGTGCCGGTCAGGCCGGCGATCCCGATGAAGGCCGCCGTCAGGAGCGTGTAGGCCGCGCGGCCGCCCATCGCCTTGTAGGCCGGGTGACCGATGTAGGGCGTGGTCTGGATCACGCCGCCGCAGGCGCCGGCGATGATCGTGGCGATCGCCTCGACGCCGATCACGCTGCCGGTGTCGTATTCGTCGCCGGCCGCCGCGGCGCTCTCCGTGCAGTCGATGCCCCCCACGACCGTGGCCAGCGCGAACGGGATCACGATCGGCAGATACTTCACCGTCTGGGGCCAGGCCTCGAGCCACTCGCACCGGAACGCAGCCAGCCACTCCGTCGGCCAGAGCGCGGCGGCCGGGTCGATCGCCATGTGGCCCACCTCCGGAATCCAGCCCATCCGCTGCCCCGCGAACTGAATCAGCCCCCCGATGACCAGCGCCGCCAGCGCCCCCGGGATCTTGAAGGGAAACGGCACGTGGGCCGTGAGGCTCGCGAGCACGATGCCGAGCGCGACGAGCCCCGCCACCGGCGAGGCGAAGATCTCGAGCAGGGGCAGGAAGGTGATCAGCGCAAGCGCGATCGCCGTCAGGCTGCCCAGCAGTGCCGCCCGCGGCACGAGCCGGCGGACCGGACCGGCGATGAACGCACAGGCCAGCTTGAACACGCCGCTGGCGACGATCGAGCACATCCCGATGTGCCAGGCCCGGCGGGCGGCGGCTTCCTGATCCATGCCCCCCGCCAGGGCCTCGGCAAACGCCGGGCCGATCACGAAGAACACCATCCCGAACGTGCTGGGCGTGTCGAGCCCAAGCGGCATCGCGGTGATGTCGCCCCGGCCGGTCCGGCGGGCGAGCCGGAACGCCATCCAGGTGAAGATCAGGTCGCCGACGACCACCCCCACGGCCGTGCCGGGCACGAGGTGCGAGAGCGCGAACTGCGCGGGATAGTTGAAGACGGTCGCCAGCAACGAGACCGTGAGCACCAGGACGGCCAGATTGTCGATCGACAGGCCGAAAAAGGCGTTGAGATCGCCCGCAGCGGCCCAACGGTAGCGGGCGTGATGTTCCTTCATGATCGCGGACTATCGGCCTTCCCCGGGCCGAAGTCAAACGATCACACCCGCGAACCGGGCCGGGCCGCTGTACAATCGACGAGAGTGGCGTGCGCGGGCCCCCGAAGGCAGATTGCTCGCCGGAGAGTTGGCAATGCCACCCACCGTCACCGGAACGGCCCAGTCCGCGGCTGCGTTCGAGAAATCACTCCGTTCGCTGCGGACATCCGGGACCGCACCTGGGAACGAGTGCGAGAGGCGGAGGTCTCGGAAACCTTCCGGGACCTCCTGTTGCGCATGGAGAAGCTCGGACTCATCAGTGGTCTGGCAACGTGGATTGGCCCGCGGGATCTCCGCAATCGCGTCGTCCACGACTACCTGCCCGAGGAACTGGCCAACCTCTACGCGGCGATCATCGGCGAAGCCGTGCCGGAGTTTCGCCGCCTCGACGCCGCCATCACCGCTCGGCTGCAGTGAGGCAGGCATCGCGGTCACACGGTCACTGCCCCGCCGGGCGCGCTTCACCGAACACGAGCAGCCCGCCGACATACCAGGCGTCGGCCGCGTACTTCTCGGGATGCTTGTCGAGATCGGCGCGGTTGTGCTCGAAGAGGATCGTCCGCTTGTCGGGATGGTCGGGCGTGAGCGTGACTTCGATCGTGTGCTCGCCGGGCGGGAGGTCGCCGAGAGGCAGCGTGGCGAGCCGCCAATAGGTGCAGTAGCCGTCGATCCGCGGCAGCTTCCGCGGCTCGCCGCCATCCACGCGAATCTCGACCATGCCGCCGCCGGGGCCGAGCAGGTCGTAGGCCGCCAGCCGCCGGCTCTTCACGCCGGCCGCCTCGGGCACGGTGACGCGAAACGCGAGGCTGGCACCGGGCGTGGCCGTCTTCCAGAGCGCTGACATCCGCGTGGCGAACTGACGGCCAAGCGGATCGGCCTCGGGCTCGCACCGCTGCCACTCGCCGCGGAGCATCTCGCGAGTGATCGGCACCAGCCGCGCCGCCTCCCAGTGGTCGCCCCGCCAGGGCTCCGGCATGGCCGGCGGTTCGCCCCCCTGCCCCGCCTGTTCGATCGCCTCGAGCGACCGGGCGAGCACGTCGGTGTAGAGCACGTGGCCCGTCTCGACGAGCGGGTGCACGCCGTCGGTGGAGAACAGCATCGGCACCGCGGCGGCATCGAAGGCCTCGGGCTTTTCACCCTTGAAGACGAGCGTGCCGGCGGCGATCCGCTTGGCCACCTCGGGACCGAAGTGAACCGACGGAATCCGATAGTGGTCGGCCACCGTCTCCATCGCCGCGGCCGACCGTTGGCAGCGGCCGGCCTGGAGGTCGGCGAGCACCGGCGACGAGAGCGTGTACACGAAGCAGATGTCGGTGGCCGGGTCGGCCTGCTTCACCTGCCGCACGATGCCCTCCATCGTGGCCTGGATATGCTCGGGGGCCGTGCCGCCGTCGTTGACGGCGAACTCCACGAACACGAGGTCGGGCTTGCCCGCGATCACGTCCTGCCCGACGCGAAACGCCCCCAGATCGGAGCCCGTGCCGCCGATGGCCGCATTGAGTTCGCGGAACGACGCGGCGGGAAACCGCCTCTTCAGCCACTCGAGCGACCCGACCCGCCAGCCCGGGGCGGCCGTGATGCTGCCCCCGAGATAGGCCACCCGCACCTCCCCGCCGGCCTTCGCCTTGGCGAAGAAGTGGGGCAGCCCGCCACGGCGAGTGCACTCCACGGCCGGCCGGCTTCCGTCCGCCCGGTAGACCGTCCGTCCTTCCTTGATGGTCTCCAGCACCGTGATGTCCTTGATCGTGAGGGGATCGCCGGCGAGCGGATTACGGTCGAGGATCACGAGGTCGGCGAGCTTGCCGGGTTCGAGCGTGCCCTTCGTCTTCTCCTCCTTGAGCTGGTAGGCCGCCGTGGCCGTGACGGCCCGGAGGGCGTCGTAGGGCGAGATGCGTTCATCGGGCCCGACCACCCTGCCGGTACCCGACAGCCGGTTCACGCCGGCGTCGACGAGCGCCAGGATCGACGGCACCGGCGAGACCGGCGCGTCGTGGGAATAGGTGAAGGGCAGGCCCGCCCGCAGGAACGTCCGCGAGGCCATCGCCCCCGACGACCGCTCCGGCCCCCAGAGCCTGACGACCGCGTCGCCGCCCGGGATGATCCCCCCCGTGAGGAAGCTCGGAATGGCCCCGCACGCCTTCATCCGTTCGATCTGGTCAGGCCGCAGCCACGTGGCGTGGACGAACACCGGGCGATGATCGTGCATCCCGTGCTTCTTCACCGCCTTGTCGATCGCCGAGAGCGCCTGGTCGGCGGCGGCGTCACCGTTCATGTGCATGTGGATCTGCAGTTCGGTCGGCCAGTATTTGTCGAACACGGCGTCGAGCACCTCGTCGGGGATCTGCCGGTAGCCGGCGAAGGCCCCGGTCTTGCCGGGCGGGTTCTCGGTGTAGGGCTGCGTGAACCAGGCCGTGTCGAGGCTGCCGTCGAGCCAGAACTTCACGCCGCCGAGCCGCACGCGGTTGACGTACCGCCGGTCGAGGTCGGCCCGGGCCGCGCGGAGCTTTTCCAGCGTGCCATCGGCCTGCGGGTTGTACTGCGTGCCCACGCCGTAGGCGGCGGCGAGCGTGTCGTCAAGCGCGGAATCTTTCGCGGCCACGTAGAGGTCGATCGGGAGCAGCTGCTTGTCGATCGCGTTGACCACGATCCCGATGTCGTCGTTGCCCAGGCCGAGGCCGGCCTCCATCGCGGTCGTCTGCCCGTGGCTCGCCCAGACCTCGGCCGCCCCGGTGATCGCCCGGGCGGCCAGTTCGCCGGTGAACGGCGGTCGCTTGCTGCGGACGGCATTGAGGGCGGTCTCCTCCATCGGCCCCAGGAGCGATTTGCCGTCGGCCTTGCGGGCGAAGGCTCCGCCCGTCGGGTCGGGCGTGTCGGCCGAGATCCCGGCGGCCCGGAAGGCGGCTGCGTTGGCGGCTCCCAGATGGCCCGAGGAGTCGACCACCATCACGGGCCGGTCGGCCGAGATCCGATCAAGTTCCTCGCTCGTGGGCGGCCGCCCTTCCGCGAGCGCCCGCGCCTGGTAGCCGAAGCCCACGATCCAGCCCTCGGGCGGCGTCCGTTCGGCCTGCTTCTTCATCCGAGCCACGAGGTCGGCGATGTCGGGAACGCCGAACAGGTTGGCGTCGACGAGGTTCTTGCCGAAGTAGACGAAGTGGCCGTGGGTGTCGATGAAACCCGGCAGGAGCGTCTTGCCGGCGAGGTCCACCATCCGGGTCGCGGGTCCGGCGTGGCCGCGGGCCTCTGCCATCGGTCCCACGAAACTGATCCGCCCGTCCTTCAACGCCAGTGCCTCGACCAGCTCCGGTTCGCGGCCGCGCATCGTGATGATGGGGCCGCCGGAGTAGATCGTGTCGGCGGCTTCAGCGGCTGCGACAGCGGCCTGGAGGGCCACCACGAAACAGATCCCCGCCAGCGCGGTCCGGATGCCCGTCATGCCACACTCCTCGTGCCCGAGCCCGGCCGCCACGTCAGGCGCGGTCCGAGACCGCCCGCAGGCCGGAGGGCATGAGTGTAGCCGCCGCGAGATCGATCGCGGGCGGGCTGTGGCTCACCAGCGGCGTTCGACGCCGAGATTGGCCCCGTGGAGAAACAGGCTCCCACCACTGACGAGCGACGTGCCGCTGGCCGGGGTGTTCGAGAAGTCCCACTGGTCCGGGGCGAGGGCGAGCCCGTCCAGCCAGATGAGGTTGTAGCCGGCCCGAAGTCCCCAAAGACGTGCCGCTGATCGGTGCCGCGATCATTCCGTCACGGACCTGGACCCCGGGCTTGATCGGCTGGAAGAGTCGGGGCGTGTGCTTCTTCGCCGAGGGACGCAAGGTGACCGAGGTCGCCCTCCACCACGACATCGATAGTTACACGCTCCCTGCCCAGGCAAAGGCCGTCGCCTGGGTTGGCGACTCGCGTTTCGTGTTGCTCACGGATGAGCCCGGCGCGAAGCCGCGGCTCCTGCTCGCCGACCGCTCGCGACCAGACTGGAGCCACGAACTCGACGTCGGCGGAGCGACGATCGACTCGATCAGCCTGCTCGCCGACCGCCAACGGGTCGCCGCCATCACGAGCGACGGCAGCCTGCGGATCTATCGGCTCCCCGAGCGGCCCTGACCGCCGCGAGGCGATCGGGCCGAGGTGCGCTGAGCCGGAGGCGGTCATGAAGATCGCCACGGTGGTGCCAAGGGCGTGCGTCACCCCAGGCGACGGATTTAAGTCGCAGGCTGGGTCTAAATTCCGCCCCGCCGTACAACACGCACGCCTGCCCGCCCATCAACAGCGAGCGCACGCCATTCTTCTGGATCGTAGAAAGGACTTTGAGGATCGGGCTCGGGGTCAAGCGAACCTCCCAGTTCGAGGTACGTCTGCCACAGTTTGGCCGACTCCTCCAGCCGCTGGGCCGGGGTCATGGCGTACCACTCGGCCCATTCGTCTCCAACGAGGGCTCGGATATCGATCATGGTGAGAACCCTGAAGAGTGCTCGAGTCTAACACGGCGCCGGTCCGCGGCATGCTCCTCGAGCGATTCAAAAAGCCCGAGCGTTGCAACGGCCTCGAGTTTCGGCATTCCGGACAGCCATCAACGGGCGTGGATTGCGATCTAGAGCCCAAGCGAGGCCAGCTCGGCCTGCAGCCACGTCGTCCGCTCCTCCTCGCCCTGGGCCACGGCCTCCCATTCCCGACGAATCAGACCGGCGTCGATTTCGTCTCGATTGGCAGCCAGCAGCGTGCGGATGTCTTCCTGATCCTGGGGTCGAAAGGACACCAGTTTGGTGACGATGAGCCCCTCCGGAGCGAGGATGCCGCGCGCGTCAAAAACCTCGCCCAGCACCTCGCTGGCCGCGACGAGATCGCCGGCCAGCGGCTCAGGGGTTTCCGCCATGTCGCACCAGGAACTGAGCGATCGCTTCGCGGGCCAAATCCTCCTGCCGCTGGCGGTACGCCTCCACGAAGGCCCGCTTGGGCGATCGGGCGATCAGAACCGCACCGGCGGCCAACACCGACCGGATCGCCCGCATGCGTTCGGCCGGAGTCGCCTCGCGGAATCGGGCAGCCTCCTCCGCCGAAACCTCGGCAGCGGTCGGAAAATGAAGGTCGCCGAGATCCACTGAAGCACCTGGAGGCGGACGGATGCGAGCACCAGCATCGACAGTATATCCGCCGTGCGCCCCGTTCTGAGTCCAAGACAGGGAGTCAACGGCCAACACACGTCGTTCTTCACAGCAGGCCCGGCGGGCCACAGGCAGCCGCGCGGCCGGCCTAGGCAATCACGCTGTCCACCGCCACGCCGGCCACGTCGGTGAGCCGGAAGTCGCGGCCGTTGAAGCGGTACGTGAGCCGCTTGTGATCCATGCCGAGGAGGTGCAGGATCGTGGCGTGGAGGTCGTTCACGCTCACCCGGTCGGTCACGGCCTTGAAGCCGAACTCGTCGGTGGCCCCGTGGCAGACGCCCGGCTTCACGCCGCCGCCGGCCATCCAGACGGTGAACGCGTGCGGGTTGTGGTCGCGGCCCGGCTGGCCCCCCTTCTGCGCGATCGGCAGCCGGCCGAACTCGCCCCCCCAGATCACGAGCGTCTCGTCGAGCAGCCCTCGGCGGGCGAGGTCTTCGAGCAGCCCGGCGATCGGCCGGTCGGTCTCCTTGGCGAAGCCCGAGTGGTTGCCGAGGATGTCGGCGTGGCCGTCCCAGCTCCGCTGGTTCTCCTCACCGCCCGAATAGATCTGCACGAACCGCACGCCCCGCTCCACCAATCGCCGGGCGATCAGGCACTGCTTGGCGAAATGGCCGCAGGTCGGATCGTCGAGGCCGTAGAGGTCGTGGGTCTCCTTCGTCTCGCGGGCCAGGTCGAGCGCCTCCGGCGCCGTCATCTGCATCCGGTAGGCGAGTTCGAAACTCTCGATCCGGGCCTGGAGCGCGGAGTCGGCGCCGGCGGCGGCGAGGTGCTGGCCGTTGAGCCGCCGGGCGAGATCGAACTGGGCCCGCTGCTGGGCGTCGGAGAGGGCCTTGTCGCGGATGAGATTCGGGATCGGCGTGCCGGCCGTGTCGAGGCCCGTGCCCTGAAACACGCCCGGGAGGAAGCCGGCCGACCAGTTGGCCGCGTAGCCCTTGGGAAGCCCCCTGCCCTTCGTGTCATACATCACGACGAACCCCGGCAGGTCGCGGTTCTCGCTCCCCAGTCCGTAGCTCACCCACGAGCCGGTGCAGGGAAAGCCCATCCGCATCACGCCGGTGTTGATCTTGAGCAGGGCCGGGGCGTGGTTGTTGGAGTCGGTCCAGCAGCTCTTGAGAAACGCCATCTTGTCGACGTGCTTCGCGAGATGCGGAAACAGGCTCGACACCCAGGCGCCGCTCTGGCCGTGCTGGCGAAACTCGAACGGGCTCTTCATCAGGCCGCCCACGGCATTGGCGAAGAAGCCGGTGTTCTTGTCGAAGCCGGGCAGCGGCTCGCCGTCGCATTGGGCGAGCGCGGGCTTGTAGTCGAAGGTGTCGACGTGGCTCGGGCCACCGTTGATGAACAGCCAGATCACGCGTTTCGCTTTGGCCGGGAAGTGGCTCGGCCGCGGGGCCAGCGGGGCGTCGGCAAGCGACGCCGTGCCCGCGGCTGCCTCGTCCTGGAGCAGCCCTGCGAGGCCGAGCAACCCGAAACCGGCACCGGCGCGACGGAGCAGTTCGCGACGCGGCAGGCCGGCCGGGGGCAGGTCGCGGATTAGGGCGGGGTTACTCATCGTGGGCTTTCTGTGCATGGTTGCTGTGGTTCGTATCAAGTGGACCGGGGTTGCCCATGCCATCTCGCCGGACGCTCGCTGCCGGCATCCTGCCGTCCGCTCGCTCGGAGGAAACCTCGCTCCGCAATCCTGCTGCGCTCGGTTTCCTACGCCGCTCGATTGGCATGGGCAACCCCTCGCGTCGATGCCGATGCAGCAGAAAGTGACTCATTCGATATGGAGGGTTTCGTTGAGTCCCATTAACACTTGGCAGAAATCGGCGAGCGCCGACGCAGCCGCGTCGCCGCGGCCGTTCGCCGCGTGGGCGGCGGTCTGCGCAGCCAGAAAGTCGGCGGCGCCCTGACGCTCGTCGTCCGAGGGCCCGCGGCCGAGCGCCGTCGCATAGGCCGCGTCGACCACGCGCTCGGGCGAGCCCGGGTCGGCCGCGGCACCGATCCGCGTGGCAAAGGCCTGGGCCCATTTCCGGGCCGTCGGGGAGTTCATCATCGCCAGGGCCTGCGGCGCGGTGGTCGTGATCGACCGCTTGGCGAGGCCCGCGATCGTGTCGGGCGAGTCGAACGTGCGGAGGAAGAGCGGCAGCTTGCTCCGCTTGAGCTCGAGGTAGAGGCTGCGCCGCGGGCTCGCCTCGTCGCGGCCGGCACGACCGTAGAGCCGGGGATCGAGCACGCCCGCGAAGGCCAGCAGCGAGTCGCGGATCGCCTCCCCCTCGAGCCGCCGGCGGTTGAACCGCCAGACGAGCCGGTTGTGGGGATCGACGGCCGCCTTGGCCGGATCGACCACGCTCGACTGCCGGTAGGCGGCGCTCGTCACGATCAGCCGGTGGATGGGCTTCAGTCGCCAGCCCCCGCGGATCAGTTCGGCGGCCAGCCAGTCGAGTAGTTCGGGATGGCTCGGCGGCTCCCCCTGCTTCCCGAAATCGCTGGGCGTGGCGACGAGCCCCTCGCCGAAGTGGTGCTGCCAGAGCCGGTTGACGATCACGCGGGCCGCGAGGTGGCCGGCGCCGGCGTCGACGTCGGTGATCCAGCGGGCGAGCGCCGCGCGGCGGTGGCTCGTCTTCGCCCCGGTGGGGGCCGGCCGCTGCCAGTGGGCGATCCCGTCGGGGTGGCGGGTGAGCACCTGCAACACGCCCGCGGTCGCCACGCCCTCCTTGGCGCTTGCGTCGCCGCGACGGAGGAAGTGGGTCTCGGGGTAGAAGTGCGGAAACCCACGGCCGTCGGCATGGTGTGGGATCTTGGGCACGTTCTCGCTGGCCACGAGCACCTTCGCCACCTCGGGCTTCGGCCGCTCCGCCTCGAGCCGTTTCACGGCCGCCTCGGCGGCCTGCCAGCCGGGATCCAGCCCGCGATGCACCGCGACCAGTTCGGCCCGCTCCTCGGGCGTGCGGTCGGCCTCCGGCTTCGCGAGCAGTTCCGTCACCCGGGCCCGCTGCCGAACGGAGGCGTCGACCGGATCGGCCATGGGCGTGACCGGATCGGCGGCGATGCCAGGCGTGGCCGCCACCGCGAGCCTGGGCCGGCCGATCGCGTGCCGGCTGTTGTTCATGAACTCGAGCGTGACCGTCAGCCGCACGCCGCCCTTGTGCGCGAGCGGGGAGACGAAGTCGAACGCGGCGACGTGCGACGCGCCCACCTTCGGGTCGACCGCCCAGGCCGAGCCCTTGTCGCCGTCGATCGCGTAGGCCACCGCGAGATCGGGCTTCGTCTGAGAGAAGTCGGCCCGCGCGGCGGTGAGTTCCACGGGCGTCGGCGTGGCGGCTGGCGCGCCCTGGGCCGGGATCGGCGACCAGCCGACGGTGAGATTCGAGAGGGCGAAGTTGCCGTTGCCAGCGCGGCCGGGGCCCTGCCGCGGCAGCGACGGATCGGCGAGGGCGTCGAGCCGCAACGAGGCCACGGTCTCGAGCGGCGTGTCGATCGTGATCGTGTAGACGTCGCGGTCACCGGGATTCCCGCCCGCCAGGAGCGAGCCGTCGGCGAGCGGCGTGAAGGTCGCCCCGGCCCGGCTCGTCGCCGAAACGAGCGTGGCAAGTTGCCAGGCCGTGGGCGACGCGGCCGGCGTGTCGGGCTTCCAGGCCGCGGCCCAGGCGGCGAACGCGGCGGGGAGCGTCTCCTTGTCGTAGGCCTCCCGCCGGGCGACGGCCTCGGCGTGGCGGGCCTGCCAGGCGGCTAGTTCGGCCTCGTGCTTGGCCGGGGCGAGCGGCAGTTCGACGTTCGAGCGGATGGTGGTCGTGAACGTGGCGGCCAGCCGGTAGTAGTCGGCCTGCGGCAGCGGGTCGAACTTGTGATCGTGGCAGCGGCAGCAGCCCACCGTGACGCCCAGCATCGCAGTGCCGATCGTGCCGATCATGTCGTCGAGTTCGGAGTAGCGCGCGCTCTCGAACTCCCGCTCCGTGAGCTGCGTCGGAAACGCACCCGCCGCCAGGAACCCCGTCGCCTTCCAGGCCTCAAGGTCGTCGGGCGCGAGTTCGTCGCCCGCGATCTGCCACTGGAGGAACGTGTCGAAGGGCAGGTCGTCGTTGGAGGCCTTGATCACGAAGTCGCGGTAGTGGAAGGCATGCGGCCGGTCGTAGTCCTGCTCATAGCCGAAGCTCTCGGCGAAGCGGGCCACGTCGAGCCAGTGCTGCGCCCACCGCTCGCCGAACGCGGGCCGGGCGAGGAGGTCGTCAACGACGCGGTCAGAGGCCCCGGGCGACGGGTCGGCGGTGAAGGCGGCCACTTCCTCGGGGCTCGGCGGCAAGCCCGTGAGGTCGAAGGCCAGCCGTCGGCGGAGCGTGTGGGGGGCGGCGGGGGGCGAGGGCGTGAGCCCGGCCCCGCCGAGCTTCGCGAGGATGAACCGGTCGATCGGGTTTCGGCACCAGCCCTGCGGGTCGCCCGGCTTCGGCGGCTCGACGGGGGCCAGTGGCCGAAAGGCCCAGAAGTCGCGTGTCTCGGGGGCGATCGTCCGATCCGTCCACGGGCCGCGATCGGCCTGATCGATGAGCGGCTTGTCGTAGGGCGCGCCGCGGTTGATCCATTCGGCCAGCCAGCCCAGTTCCTGCTCGGTGAGCGCGTCGCCCTCCTCGGGCATGTGCGGCTCCTCGAGCCGGGCCGCGAGCCGATACATGCGGCTCTCGACCGCCTTGCCCGGCACCACGGCCGTGCCGCTCGCGCCACCGGCGAGCAGGCTCTCGCGGGTCGAGAGGTCGAACTCTCCCTCCACGCTGCCGGCCCCGTGGCAGGAGCCGCAGCGATGCGCGAGCAGCGGCCGCAGGTGCTCCGTGAAGATCGCGAGGCCACGCGGGTCGGCCGCCTCGTCGGCGGCGGCGGACAGTGGCAGCAGGGCCACCAGGCCGGCAACGAGCACCGCCCCGCGCCTGACGGGGCGGGCACACGAAAGCCAAAGGCGTCGGCGGCGATCCTGCACCATCGTTACCGTTGCTCCATGGATTCTCTACAGCGGGCGGTGCCATCCTCGAGAATACCCAGCGTGGCGACACGCTCGCCAGTTCAGGGCCGCGTCCAGCCGCTGCCAGCCCACCCCGGCGGGGCGTTGACGCACACCTATACGACCGTATATCCTTGCAAGCATGTCAACAGCCGAGAAGCGACGCCTGACCCCCGCGGAATACCTCGCCATCGAGGTGGCGAGCGAGGGGCGGCACGAGTTTTATGATGGCGAGATGTTCGCCATGAGCGGCGGCTCGTACTGGCACAATCTCGTCAAGGACAACCTGGCCCGTGCGCTGGGCAACCGCCTCGCTAGCCGGGGCTGCACCGTGCTGACGAGCGACCAGCGAGTCAAGGTGGACGCGACGGGGCTCTACACCTATCCCGACGTGGTCGTCTTCTGCGGCAAGCCGGTGTTCGAGGACGGCGTGCATTATTCGGCCATCAACCCGCTCGTGCTGGCAGAAGTGCTCTCCGACTCCACGGAAAAGTATGATCGGGGCGTGAAGTTCGGCCACTATCGGCAACTGCCGAGTGTCGAGGAGTTTCTCGTGCTGGCCCAGGATCGCGTCTCGGTGGAGCGGTATCGGCGGCAGACGGCGGGCGACCCCGGCTCCTGGCTGCTGACGGCGGTGACCGATCCCGCAGGCACAGTCGATTTCGAGTCGCTCGGGATCGCGGTGCCGGTGGCGGAGATCTACTCCGGTGTCGAGTTTCCGTCTGTGGTGCGTTCCGTATCGTCTTCCCGGGAGTGATTCACGATGTCACAGCGTGTCGCGATTGCCGTTCTGGTCCTTGCGTGTGGTGTGGTCGCCTTGGCCGAGGAGATGAACCTGCTTGCCGGCGGTGATCTTGCCCGGCACTGGACCACCGAGGGCAACTGGAAGCTCGCTGCGGATGGCGTCGTGACCCTCGAGCCCAGGCAGGGAGAGAAGGGCTGGACCCGCTATCCCATGTATCTGTGGCTGAACGGCGAGAACACTGGCGACTTCACCGCCGAGTTCGACTACCAGTTCCAAAAGGGCGGCAACAGCGGCTTCTACTTCCACGTCGGCGACCGGGCCGAGCCGGTCAAAACGGGAATCGAAGTGCAACTGTACGAGTCGGGTTCCAAGCCGAAGGATGCGAAGCTCACCGACCACGACGCCGGCGGCGTCATCCCCGGCGTCGCGCCCAAGCAAAACACCGCCAAGCCGGCAGGCGAATGGAACTCGATGAAGGTCGACGTGACGGGTGAGAAACTGGTGGTCACGCTCAACGGCGAGGTGGTCAATGAAGTGGCCCTCGACGCCGGCCCCCTGGCCTCGCGTCCCAAGACCGGCGCAATCGGGTTCCAGGATCACGCCCTGCCCGTGAAGCTGCGGAACTTCCGCATCACGCGGAAATAACCGGCACCGGCCTGCGGGCGGGGCTGGTGGGACGAGGTTCCCGTTCTCAGCGCGAGTGAACGTCGATCGCGGGCCGAAGCCCAGGCGACCGAACGGATTCCAACGACACGGTGAGACACATGACCATCCGTCGTGGGGCACTGTCGATCGGCGCCCTGTTCGTCATCGCAATCGCCGCCCTGATCGCCCCCCGGGCCGGCGCCCAGCAGGCGGTCGAACAGCGGTTCGACGAGCTCGACCGGAATGGCGACGGGAAGGTGAAGCCCGACGAGCTGCCGGCCAGAGCCTTCTTCGAACGGCTCGACCTCGACGGCGATGGCTCGATCACGAAGCCCGAGGCGGTCGAGGCCGTGCGGAAGGGCGTGCTCAAGGATCTCCGCGGCCGGATGGGAGGCCCGCCGCCTGCCGCGGCCGCCGGCTCCGATTCCGTGCCCGGCAAGCCCGCCCCCGCCGAGCCACCCGTCCGCGAGGGGCCGAAGCCGGTGCGGCCCGGTGATCACGGCGTCGGCCGGCGAATCGGCGATGTCACGTTCACCGACCTCGCGGGCACGCGGCACTCGCTGGCCGCGCTCGCCGCCGACCGGATCGTGGTCTTCGCCATGACGAGCACGAGTTGCCCGCTCAGCCGCAAGTATCTGCCCACGCTCGAGAGCTTCATCGATGCGAAGGGCGGCGGTGTCACCTGGGTGCTCGTCAATCCCGTGGCGAGCGATAAGCCCGCCGACATGCGGGCCGCGGCAGACCGGCTTGGCGAGCGGGCGATCTACGTGCCCGACGCGGAGGGCCGGCTGGCGGCGGCGGTCGGTGCGGTCACCACCACCGACGTCGTCGTGCTCGGGCCCGACCGGACGGTCGCCTACCACGGCGCGATCGACGACCAATACGGCTTCGGCTACTCGCTCGACGCCCCACGGAAGCGTTACCTCGCCGACGCGCTGGCCGCGATCGGGGCCGGCGAGCAGCCACCCGTGGCCGCCACCGAGGCCCCGGGGTGCGTGCTCGACACGCCCGCGGGCGATGCGCCCTCCTCGGATGTCACCTACCACGGCCGGATCTCGCGGATCGTCGCGCGGCACTGCGTGGAGTGCCACCGCGATGGCGGCGTGGGGCCGTTTCCGCTCGACTCCTTCGACGATCTGGTGGCCCACGCGGCGATGGTGCGGGAGGTGATCGACCGCGGCACAATGCCCCCCTGGTTCGCCGCCCCCACGCCGGCCGACGCCGAGACGGGCCGCGTGCACACGCCGTGGGCCAACGATCGGTCGCTCGCCGAGGCCGAGAAGCGGGATCTCATGGCCTGGCTCACGGGGGGCCGCCCCGAGGGAAATCCGGCCGACGCACCGGCGACCCGGACGTATCCCGACGGCTGGCTGATCGGCACGCCCGACGCGGTCTTCGAGTTTGCCGAGCCGGTGCGTGTGAAGGCGACAGGGGTCATGCCCTACCAGACCGTGATCGTGGAGACGCACCTCCCCGAAGACCGCTGGGTGCAGGCGATCGAGGTGCAACCGGGCGACCGCGACGTCGTGCACCATGCGCTCATCCATCTGGCCGCGGCTGACGAGCAGGCCGGCGACCCCCGCGACGTCGCCGCCGAGGAGCGGGGCGGCTTCTGGGGTGAATACGTGCCCGGGCAGAACACGCTCGTCTATCCCGACGGGTTCGCGAAGCATCTGCCCAAGGGGGCCCGGCTCCGGTTCCAGATGCACTACACGCCCAACGGCACCGCGACGACCGACCGCACCCGCGTGGGCGTGATCTTCGCGAAGCAGCCGCCGCGGCACGAGGTACGCGTGGCGGGCATCGTCAATCCCCGGATCGCGATCCCGCCCGGGGCAGCGGACCACCGCGAGGAGGCCTCGCTGCGGCTGCCCCACGACGCCACGATCATGGGCTTCCTCCCGCACCTGCACGTGCGCGGCAAGGCCTGCCGCTACGAGGTGGTCCGCGGTGACGGCAGCCGCACGACGCTGCTCGACATCCCGCGGTACGACTTCAACTGGCAGCTGCTCTATCGGCGGCACGAGCCGCTGCCGCTCGCCGCCGGGGACACGCTCGTGTTCACGGCCTGGTACGACAACAGCCCCGCCAATCCCGCCAACCCCGATCCGACGCAGACCGTCCGCTGGGGGCCGCAGACCTTCGACGAGATGCACCTGGGCTACGTCGAGTATTTCGTGCCGGGCGTCGCGCCGGGCGATCCGCAGCCCGGCCTGCGGCATGGCCTCCCCGGGCGTCGCAACCGGGCTCGGCCGTGACCCGGCCGGCCGGCGACGTCGCGGGGCCTTCCGGGAGCCCCGCGATTTTCAACGGGGGGCTCTGGTGAGAGAAGGTCGCATCGGCCTTGTCAACGGGCCGGGGATGCGACGGACCTCGATGCCGACGTCGTGCACCGGCTGCCGCCCGTGCTCGCGGGCAGGAAGATCCTCGGCACCTCCGAGTGAGGGCCGCGTCCCGCCCGACCATTTCCGGCGGTTGCTCCTGATGATCCGCTCCGCTCGGCCCACGCTTGCCGACAGTCTGTTGGCCGACCGATCCCTCTCCAGGTCGGCCCAGATGACCGCCGCAGCAGGGAGGACTGAGGATACGGCTTGCCATGGAATCATGGTCGCCATCGAGCAAATCCTGTGATCGATTCCTCATGCCCCCGATGGCCGGGACTGGTTGCGGAAACCAGCCGCAATTGGATAGGATGAAGACTCGGTGCGATAGCACAGGGCGGCCGATCTGAGCGACGGGATCATCGAGGAAGGACGTCAGGATTTCCACCGCTTCCCGCCAGTCGACGACCGCAGCGGGAATCCCAGCGGGCGGCACGGACAACCGAGTAGGCAGTTAATTTTCCGACGTGCCTTGTCCATGTCATCCATTCTGATCGTGTGCGGTGCCATCCTTGGGGGAACGGGAATATTCGCCGGTACTTTCGCGTCCCATGTGGTCGCAGGCGTCTGCAGTTCGCCAGTCCAGGCCCGCAACTGGGAAGTAGCCGTCCGGTCGTGGCTCGTACACGCGATCGTCATCCTTGTGGCCGGTGTCCTTTTGCTGGCGCCTCAGGCGCAAGCCGTCCGGGGAACGTTGGCTGCAGCCGGTGTGCTGTTCCTGGTCGGAACGCTCTTGTTCAGCGGGTGCCTGGCGATATTCGCGATCTCTGGCCGAATCATCTTCGCCGCGATCGCGCCGCTGGGCAGTATCACTTTGCTCGTCGGCTGGGGTGTTTTGGTCTATTCCGGATTTGGGATTCGATGAAGGCGACTCTATCCTGGATGATGACGGTCCCCCGCTTTCGCCCAGGGAACGCGGAGCGGATCGCCATCCGGCTTTCCAGCAATCCAAGGTGGGTGCACGTCGCACTCCAGGTCTTCTTACCCTCACGAAAGGGCGTTCACGATGGCTTTTACGTGGCTTGAAAAG
>Ga0214921_10002250_pt1 | contig 31623 bp, 44 predicted proteins | sample LL1505_MetaG_FD_177992 | JGI IMG/M metagenome (GOLD analysis project Ga0214921, IMG submission 177992) | Freshwater microbial communities from Lake Lanier, Atlanta, Georgia, United States - LL-1505 | ecosystem: Environmental > Aquatic > Freshwater > Lake | place: USA: Georgia | collected... | reverse complement strand
GTTGGGCCTATTGGGCCTGTTTCACCTACTGATCCCTGCAGACCTGTTGGTCCTTCTGCTCCTACTGAACCCTGTAGACCAGTCGGTCCTATTGGGCCTGTTTCACCTACTGATCCCTGCAGACCTGTTGGTCCTTCTGCTCCTACTGAACCCTGTAGACCTGTTGGGCCTTGAGACCCAACTGCGCCCGTCAGACCTAATGCACCCTGACTTCCTTTGGGACCCGTAGGGCCTGTATTTCCCTTGGATCCTTGTATGCCTGTTGGCCCTATTGGACCTGTTGCGCCAGTACTTCCTTGATAGCCTAAAGGACCGGTAACGCCTCTCAGACCGACATTTCCTTGAGATCCTGTAGGTCCTGTATCTCCTACAACAGAAGCACCTGTTGGTCCTTCATTTCCTATGAGACCCTGCATGCCAGTGGGGCCTATTGGGCCTGTCGCGCCTTTAATACCTTTGACTGTTGTTGTAAGAGATGACATTAAAACCTCGCTAAAAATTTTATTTTAAAACTTTAGAATGTGACTACAATGACTCGACCTGGGGCTCCTGCGCCTCCGTCACCACCATCTTTAGTGGCCCTAGATGCTCCTCCTCCGCCTCCGCCGGCACCATAATTGCCGCCTGATCCGCCGGCGCCGCCCGTTGTTGTTCCGAGCGCTCCTCCTCCGCCTCCGCCGGCGGAACCAATAATTCCGGAGACGCCAGATGATCCTGAATTTGCGCCTGAAGCCCCTAAGGTAGTTCCACCTGCACCGCCTGTCAAACTTGGTCCGGCAAAAAATCCATGACTAATTAGAGGGCTATTGCCTCCAGCAGCACCCGAAGCCGAAGAAGATCCTGCACCTACATATCCGCCGCCACCGCCGCCTGGCGCTCCATTTGAGCTAGATCCTGCAGTAGGTGCGGTTGTTGCATATCCTCCTGCCCCGCCGGCGGCACCAGGATAAACCGTGGAAACACCACCAGAGGATCCGGATCCTCCTGCTCCTCCTGCTGGAAGTGTCAATGTTGAATCGAGCCCTCCGGACCCTTTGCCTCCTCCGGAGGCATAAACTATTGGAGATCCTACTGGCCCAAAAGAAGAAAAACCTCCGGGTACGCCATCTTTTCCATCTACAGAAGCACTATAACCGCTGGCGCCGCCGTCGCCTCCTCCTCCGACAACAATGTCTAGAGTTGATGCAAGAGAAGAAGCAGCAATTGTCATAAACGAATATCCGCCACCTCCACCTCCTCCTCCTCCGGCAGCACCATTGCTTCCTAAATCATAAGCGCCGCCGCCGCCACCTCCGCCGGCTCCAATAACAGTAACATTAACAAATGTTGCTCCTGCAGGTTTTGTCCACCCGCCTGAGTATACTTTATAATATCCTGTCCCAACTGCTCCTGTTGCACCGGTAGAAGAGAAACTAAATATTTGAACATCTACTGCTCCTGCAGGTCCTGTCGGTCCTGTTGCTCCATCTGCTCCAGCTGCTCCGGCTGTTCCTGCAGGTCCTGTCGGTCCTGTTGCTCCAGCTGTTCCTGCAGGTCCTGTCGGTCCTGTTGCTCCAGCTGTTCCTGCAGGTCCTGTCGGTCCTGTTGCTCCATCTGCTCCAGCTGCTCCGGCTGTTCCTGCAGGTCCTGTCGGTCCTGTCGGTCCTGTCGGACCTACTCCGCCACCCGAACCGAGCTCTTCAATTTCAACGCCTCTCAGCCCTTGAAAAATTGCAGTATTTTCTGCAATAAATTTAAGGACAGGCTTTGTGACTTCTCCAACAGTAGTGGGTTCAGTATCAGTAATTCCTCCCGGAACTGTTGGATCTAAGAAATAGAGCTCACCTGCAGACTTTCCGCCAAAATGAACACTTTCGACAATCGACCATGGTGTCTGATATTTAAAGGTATTTGAATTGACAATTTCAACAATAATTGCATCAACATCTGAATTATCAACAACTGAAGCATCTGAAAGCTGCCATACGCCTGCGGGATTTTTAAAAATTAGATTAAATCTACTGAAACCATGTCCTGTTTGTTCGGCTAAATAAACAGGATTGCAATTGTCGCAATCTGACGAACCGTATACAGGTGAAACTCTAACAGGAGAGTATGATTTAACATATCTATTTTTATCGCGCAATGTGGTCATAAAGCACCCTTAAGCTATATATTACAAAACTTTACTACAAAATGTCGCTAATTTAGATCTTTCACCCTTTGGTAAGTGAATATGACTAACTAGCTCACTAGACTTCAGTTTATCAATAGCAATTGTCAAACCGTTAGATTTTGAATCAATATAGGGCGTGTCGACTTGGTCTGTGTCACCCATCAAAACAATTTTTGTATTTTCTCCAACTCGTGTCACTATAGTCTTAAGTTCATGAATTGTTGTATTTTGAGCTTCATCAACAATGACAAAAGAGTTATTAAATGATCTTCCTCTAATAAATGAAAGAGGTGCTATTTCAATTTGACCCTTTTCGATCATCATATTAAAATATGACAAATCCTTGAAAGCATGCCTAAAATTATCAACTAGTGGTGACATCCAAGGAGCCATTTTTTCTTGCAAGTCTCCAGGAAGGAATCCAATGTCTTTACCTACTGGCTGCACCGATCTGGTGACAATAATTCTCTCGAATTGATTGCTATTAAGAGCATTAAGCGCTGTCATAAGAGTTATAAAGGTTTTACCACTTCCGGCAATTCCTGTTACGCAAACCAGTGGTATTTCTGGATCTGTTAGAAAATCAAGCGCAAATCTTTGCTCTTTGTTGCGAGGTGTAATTGTTGCCGCCGGCATTTTGCCTCTAATTTCAGACTTAACAACTCTATCTTTTTTAACGATAGCAATCGCTGATCCGCCAAGAGAACCGGTAAGAACAACTGGGCAATTAGGGTGAAGTGAAATTAGTTGCTTTGTCTCTGGAAGATCCGCCAATTGATCAAAACTTAAAAATCCACTTGCATAAAATTGATCTAGAAGCACTGAGTCAATAGTGTAATTATTGACCTTAAAGTCTGACTCATCAAAATCAATGGAAATATAGTCTCGGTAATAATCATCGGCTTGCAAACCTACAGCATCACACTTAACACGCATATTGATGTCTTTTGTGATAAGCTTGACAATTCTCTCTGGGTTCTTGTGTTTAATTTCAAGTGCTGCCGCAATTATCTTATTGTCACCTTTGCTTGACTCTAATCCCAATTTTTCACTATGCATTGTATTTTCTGTTGTGACAATTTGAATTGTCTGCTTTGAATTTTCAATAACAACGCCTTCATCGAGTCTTCCTAGTGATCTTAAATCATCTAGATATCTATTGACATATCGAGCTGACTCTCCAACTAGAGTCTGTTTGTCTTTAAATCTATCAAGCTCTTCTAGCACCGTCATTGGTATTACAACATCATTATCAGGAAATGAATGAATAGATTCTTTGTCGTAAAGCAAAACACTTGTGTCAATAATGAGAATTTTTTTCACATGACTCCTTTAGTTTCCATGATTAAGACCACACTTTATACATACAGCAATAACTAAATATGTTTCAAATAAATAGGAATGTTGAGTTATTGGAGAAAGTTAACCTATGATTGAAAATAATGATCTGGTTGTTTTAAATACTACATGTTTCTCAGAACACAAAAAAGCTTGTGTTCCTTGTGACAATACTAAGTGCAAGTATTGGATGGAACACAAGCAAAATCAAAACTGCACAATGATTGCAGCCTCAAATGGTGAGATGACTCTCCAAGAGATTGGAGATATTTTTAATATCACAAGAATGAGAGTTTGCCAAATAGAAAAGTCTGTAATTAAAAAGGTTTTTCAAAAAATGGCAAACATTAGTGATTCACTAACCTATTAGTCCTTCGACTTACTCTCCTTGAGCTCCTTTTGAACCTTGACCGACTCCTTGATAAACTCACTGACGGTTGTCTTGAGGTGCCTAAGTCCCTTACGCGAACGAACTCCGGCCGATGCATTTCCCTTTGCGGACTTCTGGACATCTAGATCCAGACTCTCAACTGTAACCTTAACCTCGTTCCAAAGCTCTAATAGTCTATCTGACATTTTTTTCTCCTTTTTTATAGGTCTAAAATCAGACCTTTTTGTGTTTTGTTTGAATCTGAGCTATTTTTTATAATCTTTGCAATTGCAACTGATTTTTCTCTATCTTCAAGCTCAAGTGAAAGTAGATAAATTACTTGCATGATCTGTTGTTGTGTAACTCCAAAATTCATAATTTCTGCTATTATTTGTCTAGCAATGAAATTTTCCTTGGCATTATCTTCATTCATGGCACTGTAAAGCTCTCATTAATTATAAAATCTTCGACAAGAAACTGATTTGCAGACTTAATTGTTAAAATTTTTCCAAAAGTCTCATCATTAATTGTCTCTCTTGTTAAGATGATATTTGTTCCCCACAAAGAATTAGAAATGGCAAAGTAAACATGTTCCCAAATATAGACTTCACAATTATAGGTGGTCAAAAGATTGATAAGATCATTTGTCAGTCTAAATTTAAAGTCTTCAATCCTGCTAATATTTCTCATTTCATCTTTGCCGGCAATAATTTCTGACTTACAAATATCATAGACTTTATGTACTGTTGCGCAATTATTGCATTGTACATATTTTGGTACGACAGTGTCACTATCATCAATTACTGTGAAAACAACGAACTTATGATAAACTGGATCTTTTCTTCCTCTAAACTGGGGCAAGACACAATGACACTGTATTAGATGTTGCTGTCCTGTCATTGCAGCACAAAGTATAGGGTCAAAATAATAAAAATTATCATATTCTCATATTGTCCTTTTGATAAAAGGGCAAAAAAATTGATAAAATTATGCAGCTTCACTTTTGGAGGTTTTCGGTGTTTTCTTACCGCTGACCTCCTTGCCTTCTACGTGTGAATTGCTAGCTACAATTTTTTGCATGACAGAAAGTCCTGTCTCAGTTTGAGCATCGCAATTTAACTCCACAATTTTTGCAATTTTTTCAACTTGCGCTGCTGTAAGACCTAGGGTTTCTCTCGATTCTAGAATCGAAGAAATAAGCTTTGCCTTAGTAACGCTTGAAAGATCAATATATGTTCTGCAAACTTTTGCTTCAAGTGACATGTAGTTACTCCATTTCTGCTATTAATAACTTAATCTATACAATCTAAATGTAAATTATCTATTGTCCTTAGAGTGCATATCTGCTACACATGTGCTAGCCCATGCATCTGGTTTTGCCAAAAAGTCCGCCCCCATTGACTTAACCCACTTATGAATTACGTCTGTCAATTTAGTCGTAGGATAAAGACTGTTTGTATTGGTGTCAGAATGTACAAAAACTTTCCTATTTTCTAGAGTATCTCTAATTTTTTCAACAATAGAGATTGATCTAGACGCTTCTTCTAAGATTCTTTCACTTAATGAGTTAAAGTTATTGGGAACATCCTCATGCATATAATAATAAAAAGCACCTGATCCAACTTTTTGGATGCAAATTACAGATGCAAAAACATGTTTGCTGGTGTCTCCTCGCTTGAGGTGTGAATCAGTTCCTACATGTATCTCACAATCATCATTTTTCTTGATGATGTCGATCACATGTGACATTGGAAAACATCCACTTTTAGAAGGGGAAATCCATGCGTCAAAATTTTTAATTCCTCTAGATGTCTGTTTACGCTGCTTCATTTTTTAACCATGCCCCAACAGAAGACATGTTTTTTGAATTAGAAATTGCAACTTTAATTCCAACAGCCAAAGCTCTTGGCGGAACATAAAAAATTCCCGAGTCAATGAGGCAATTCGAAATTTTTTCAAAAAACTTATCATTTTTTTGAACTAGTCTTAAATCAATCAAGCCGTATCTACTGATTTCATTAAAAAGCTCAATTGACTTACAAGCTCTATCATACTTTAAGCCTTGCAAATTTTTTAAACTTTTTCCAATATTAATATTGGTACTAGCAGAAGTCATTGAATTAATTCTTTCATTAAAAATTTTTGCATGCATTACGCTAAGATCTTCATTTGTTGATCGACGTTGTTCTTCTACAAATTTTTCTAGAAGCTTAGATCTTTGCCTATTGCACCTTTCGATCGATGATCTATTCTGAATATTAATGAATGTTCTATTAATCGTGATTTTTACAACGGTGGGCAAACTGCTCCATTTTAGTTCATTAATTTGCTGCCCTTTTAGTGAAGAAACAACATCAGTGCCACAGCAAATTGCAATATCAACCAGTTGATTGGCACCCAATTCATCATAATTGACTGTAATCGGAATAATATTTACTATTTTAGAATTGTAGTTTGCAGAAAAAGATGCAACAATTTTTTCATTAAAACCTCTAGCAAAAATTACACAAGATTTCATTTCTTTGTGAGCAAATTCAACAAGCGAAGAAATTTCAGAATAACTCTCAATTAATCCATCAATCACAGCAATTTTGCAATCTGCCAGACTAATTGATGTGTAAGGAACAGAGCTTAAAAAAACATGATCAGGTTTGACATAAAAACGAAATCCAACATTCTTCTCAACTACAGTATCAGTACTAGATTTACTTATTTCAATATTGCCAGAAGAACCTGAAAGGGCTAAAGCTCTCTTGAGCAAAGAAAATATTTCATCATCCTTTAGCACACTTCGAATAGTCTCTAATGCTGTTTTGCTATTGACTCTTTTAGATTTTTGTAAAATGTCATTAAGCATATCATAAGTCTTGTTTTCAACAAAATTCTTATCATCAATATTGCTGTTTAAAAATTGATTTTTTAGGTAATTTGGAAACATTTCGCAGAATGCTAAAAGAGCAATAAGACCACTTCCGGCGACGATTTTCTCAGAATCATAAACAGTATTTAAAATGACGTTTGAAAGTGTCCCAGGATTTTTAATAGAAAATTCCTTGCAAAGCCTTAAAATGTCAATTGTTGAAGCATTTGAAATAGAATTATCGTACTTAAAAACTAACTTAGAACTTAACAGTTTCGACAAAAGAACTTTAAATTGCTTGATTGACTCAAGTGCATCAATTCTAAAGTCTTCCTTCTTTATTACGTCATTCTTGATTGTCATTTAATTAAAATTTTTCTGCGATGTCATTACTGCAATATTTCTGTTTAAAATGGACTTAGCTTCTTCCAAGAGAGCATTCTGAATATTTTTTGAAATTTGCTCAGCATCAACTTTCTGTTGCTTTTGTGACATTTCAATAGAAGTTCTAACCAGCAAACCTATCATTGAAAGCACAAATGCTCCAACACCATAAGCCTCATTTCCGGAAATAATTAGAGCTGCTGCTGCAGCTACAAGCATTTCGCACATTCTCATAAACCCCCCTCATTTAATGCATTTTTCAAAGTCATCAGGAAAATATTTCTTGTTTTTACCGTAAAATGTATTCCAGTCAGAATCCAAAATATAGGTCACAGCGTAATCTGTTGAATTTCGAACGCTTCTGCCGATAGATTGAACAATTGTTTTAGCTGTCTGAAGTGGGTACCACCACTTCCATCTGTTCATTCTTTTGACAACTAGTTTGTCTCCTAAGTACGGGTAAGGAATTTTACAAATAACTTGAAATCTACTTGCATCATCAACTAAATCAACTCCTTCTGTCATAGACGGAGAAAGAAGCACTGTTGGCTGATCTGACTTCAGATGCTTATTGAGAACATCTTCTCTATCTTCTGTGCTGTGAGTCAGCAAACGCTTTGATCTAATATTTTTCTTCAAGTAATTGGTGATTTTGTACGAGTGACAATGAATAATTCCCTTTTCATTCTTGTGCTGTTCCAAAATATTTTTAACAGCCTCGACTAGTTTGGGTAGAGAATTATCAATTTCACGCTGGGTCATTTTTCCAATTGGAAAAGAAAGAATAGGCCTATTATCAACTGGGAATGGTGATGAAATTGAAATATAACCAGAATTCTCGTCATTAATACCGAGAGATTCACAAAAACCCTGCTTATCGAGAACAGTTGCCGACATCATGAGTACTTTGTACCCTAGACGAAAAAGTATAGATTCTGCGTAAACAGAGACATCAATAGGCTTAAATTGAAGTCTTCTACTTTTTTTGCCGTCTTCATCGATTGATTCAAAAACCCAGTTTTCAGAGTCATAAATCTCCAAAAATCTCGTAATCTTTGCATGATGGCCAGAAAGTAGTTCAATTTGACGTGTCAGTGCAACAAATTCATTGAGCTTGTCTTTAATTCCGGCGTTCTTCTCCAAAGTTTCATCGATAAAATTTTTGTGCGATGTTAGCTTTGGAAAATAAACATCTTTAATCCAATTAAAGGCTTGCAATTGAGTTCGAAGCTCTGGCATATCTAGCTTCAGTGTTGACTTTGCAAATCTATCTGTTACACCAATTTCAACAAATTTGCTCAGTTCTGTTTCAATGTTGTGTGCTTCATCAATTACAAGAATCTTTCTAGGCTTAATTTTCCCATTGTAGTTAGCTTCGGTTAGAAGATATGGAAAATTTGTTACGCTAGCCGAAGAACTCAAAAAGTCTTCTTTTTCTTTCCTGTAGACGCAAGAAAACATACAAGACTTGTAGTAAGGAGAATCTTTTTCTTCTAGCTTAAGCTCTTTTTGAGAATCAGCACATGTATTGACTTTTTTAAACTTGCATGTGTAATTAGAAGAACTCTTAATAGAGCGCATACCCTTGACATGAAAGTCTCTCAAATACTGGTCTTGAAGAATTTTTTGTGTTGTCACAAACCATGCGCCGGCGCCGTACAAATCTGTATTTTCAATTGCATTGTTCATATAATTTGCAATCGTGTAACCAATTGCAGATTTGCCGACGCCGGTTGCTGCTTCTATGACAACAAATCGCTTTCCTTCATTGAAAGAGTCAATGGCATATTGAATTGCCTTCTTTTGATCTTCTCTGCAATTTGGATAAGGAAAATACGACAACCAATCACTCAATTTTTTTGTCTCCTGATTTAAATCACTTCGTCGACGAGGCCAAGCTTAAGACATGTTTCAGAATCGAGCCACAAGTCGTGCTTAAGCATATTCTTAATCTCTTCTTCAGACATTGACGTCTTTTCAACATATAGATTTTCAATCTTGCCCATCAAAAGAGCTTGATTTGACATCTCATCCTTGAATTGCTCATGAGTTCCATGAACCATTAAAGATGAAATCTGGTGGATTAACATCACAGAGTGACGGTACATAAATCGCTTGGTGCCACAAATACTCATGAGTGTTGCAGCCGAAGCAGCAGATCCCTCAACATACGTATGAATAGGAGTCTTAGTGTTTCTAATTGCATCTACTGCTGCCAGTCCAGCAAAAAGATCTCCTCCCTCGGAGTGGATTCTAAGCTCAATTGGAATTGGAGGAATCTTAAGCCTAATCGATAGACACTGCATCTCAATATCTAGAGTTCTTAAAACCTTATTGAGTTCTAGAACGCTAGCATTATTGACGCTAGTATAAAAATGAACTCTATTTTCATCTACTTCTACGCCTTTTGACTGTTCATTTTCACCGGCTGTGTATAGCACTTCTCTAATCGTAGGATCGATAGCTTCATCATGATCGTTGTCTGTTGTGGCACCTTCACTTGTATTGAATCGCGATCTCTTTGGGCTAGAAAAAATTGGTCTATTCAGTTTATGCTTATAGTATTTCAAATTTCCTCTTTCTTTCGACATCTTCATTAAACAATAAAGCAAAATCTCAAAATGAACAACTAATTAATTACAAAAGATCCTACTGCTGTTTTAACCTCTATTGACCAACGCTGAAGCATGTCGACATTAATTTTTTTAACTTTTTCAATGTTAGAAGCTAGCTTAAATCCAAAAAATACTGTCGATCTTTTGTTGTCATGCTTGATTTCATAGAATTCGAACCCTGGTACCTGCTTAAGAAGATTAAAATCATTTTTAATCTTTGAATTTTTATCAAATCCCTGAATATTCTTAAAAATATCCCAGATCGGAAGTGACATATGTGGTTCTTGGATTAGCATTTCTAGGATAATTTCTGTAAATCCGGATTCTTTTAAGGACTTTTTTAGATAGTCAGGATTTGCAAAATAAACTGTATCATGACAAACTTCTATTGACAAGATGCATGTATCTGTTTCTAGAAAAGTAGAATTTTTAAGAAGTTCATGAAAGCTAACTTCTTCATTTGACATTATCTGTTTTCTTTCTGTGAAAGACTAAGTGATCTCTTGATAAATTCGACGCGGTCTTTTGCGAATTTTCTTGCCTCTTCTTCGTCTTTAAAAATTTGCTTTAAGTTTAAACTAGGCATCGATTCAACATCAATAGAAACAACGTATAGAGGATACTCAATGTCGTTGTTTGCTCTTTCAATATCCACATTGATACCGTCGATTTCAGGCATATTGAATGCAGGATCTCCTCCTGCAAAATATTGAGCATGGCCGCCGCCACGATATTTTTGTACAGTTGCCTCTATGATTTTTTCTCTAATAAAATTTCTAAGTACTCTTTCTGAAATTCTCATTTCGTACATCCTGTCAATTTCTTAATTACATCAGGGACTTTACTCTCGAAGAAAAACCTTGGTTTCATAAAACCTCCTGAATCATAAGTATCGACAAAAAAGTGGCGGGCAAAAAGCCCGCCACAAAAATCACAAATAGATTAAAGAATAGGAATGTTTTGTTTCTGCTCTGCTTTAGCTAATGGAATCTTAACTGTTAGAATTCCATTTACTAGTTGTGCACTAATTTCTGTTACATCAACATCATAGCTTAAAGAGACACTTTTCTTAAAGTTATTAAGTCCGAAGCTAGAATACAGCTTCTTTTGGCTGTCTGATACATTTTGAAGCTTGCCTTCAATGACCAAATTTCTACCGTCTAGATTCAAGGCTATGTCTTCTCTAGCGTATCCTGGAACTAGTACATTTAGTTCATACCCATCTTCAGTTTTTGTAATATTGCTGTTTTCTGTAAATGAAAAATCATGATTCTTGATAAGATCGTTGCCAAAAAAAGCTTTTGCTAGCTTATCCAAGCTGCCATATGAAAAGTCTAAACCTGTTCTAGGGTAAGGGTGAAAATATAGACCTGTTGTTGTCATTTAAATCTCCTTAATTGTTGATTTCCCAACAGAAGATTGGGATTTATTAAGAGATTAGACACAGTTTTAGAAATGTACAGGAAAATTTAAACAATTTGCAAATTACAAAAAAAGTCATGATTGATTATTTCGTAAATTTCACCGTTCCAAAGCACTTGGTGATATGATGCTAGCACCTCACCAAACATTGGGAGATTAATATTGAAATTGCTCTTACCCACGTACAAGAACAATTCATTATCTAGCCACTTATCACCACATTCAGACTTAAAAATAGTATATTTTGTGGAAATTAGCGAAAGAGGTCTAATATTGTCTGAATTCTTGGTCGAAAAGTTGTGAGTACCATTAGCTATAAAGTACTTATTCTTCTTGTCTGATTTTATAGTTAATAGCATTCCTGGTTTTAGCTGCTTAATATTCATATAGTTATTAGCTAATCAATATAAGCAGATTGTATAAAAATATTAACTAGCCCCAGGCGCTGATTGTCTGCCTGCTACGGCTCCGACACAACTAGTAACTCCGGCAACAATAGCTCCCAAAGTTGCACCATCACTCTTGTCAAAGAGTATCGCCGCAATCCCCAGCATAGTCAGACCAAATATTCCCATTATTCCTACAATAACAGTTCGACTCCAACGATCTGTGACTCTCTTAAACTGTGTGGAATAGCTAGCTGGTTTTTGAGCACCGCTTTCTAAATTATCAGTTTCATTCATAGAATACTCTCCCTAATAATTTTTTTAAGTCTTTGCTTGAAAAGAACTTCAGGTAAAATGGCTGCAGCTGCCATATGATTGTGCTGCGGCATCTCGTCCATCTGATTTTCCATATGACTTTTTGCCTCTATATAACCAAATGCATCGTTAATATCATTATAGGCTCTTGTGATCTTATACTGAATCCATCCAGGAAGATCGTCATCTTCGCTAATAATATTGAGTAACATTGAGGTCATTTCTGTCAACCTGTGTAATTGTGTGACAGCCATTTCACCCTCATGATCTGGGTGTCCCTCATTCCAATCTCTGCCTTTGCCTTGATGCATTTTACGTCTCCAACAAAAAAAATCAAGCATTACTCTAGTAATTATTGCTTAAGTTGTAATATATTCTGAATTATAGTGATTGTCTCTTCCGGGCCTGTTGTTTCAAATGATCTTCTTTTTGGTTGTAAAGCGTCATAGAGCGCTCTATCATTACCGAAGCCTCTGCATCTATCACCAACAAACCAAATATTTTCTGCGCTAACAACGTTCAAGACGTACGTTTTGTCCCAACCCACCGGATATATATCAAAGCTAGTCTCGCCACCAAGAACAGCTGTCAATCGGTTAGGAGCAATTTCTTCTAATTTTTCTTTAATTCTCTCTAACGTTATTGGTCTTATAAGTCTTTCACTGTCAATTTTTTCCCAGTACTGTCTATCTAAAACTTTTGCAGACCTACCGATGGGACACCAATTAATTGTTGTCTGTCTATAGTCAACAAAGCAACCGGTTAGTGGAATGTCAGGGTTTTCTTTCATGATTCGTATTTGTTCTTCATGAAGCATCGTTATGACATTGAGATAGACATCCGTTCCAATGACAAATCTAATTTCCCTGGAAGGGCCTGAAACCCACTTGTCACCTGAAATTTCGACAGGTAATGTCCCGTTGCAAGGATATATTTCAAGTCCAGCAGCTGCAAGACACGAAGCCCATTCACCCAACTGCTCTAAAACGTACGCAAGATTAGACCCTGTGACGATTCCAATTCGCCAGTTAGTTTTAATTAGCACATCTAAAAGAATGTCTACAATATGTTGATCAATAGCTCCTCTTGGCTTAGTAAGAGTTCCATCTAGATCAAATAACATAATGTTGTCAGACTTTTTCACTGATTTTTCTCTTTTAGCAGTCAAAAACCAATATTGAAAAGATTAAAAGAATAAATAAAATTAGTCTGATCTTTAAATAATCAAAAATAGTTTTAAGACTATTGCGAGTCAAACTCAGAAACGATAGGATCATTACTTAATATAGTCAACGATATCGTAATCGGGATACTTATTTAACCATTGCCAGACATTAAGAACCTTAATGTCTTTGAGTGCAAGAGGATCTAGACCATCATCTGCAGCTTCGCCTGGGACTGCGGGATAAAGACCCACATCTCTACTGTCACTAGAATAACTTGGAACTGCATTATACATTCCTACATCTTTGTGCTCTGGATAATCAGATTCAGAAATTAATTTTCTAATCGCTCTTCTCAGATCTGATTCTGAAAGCTTCATTACTTTTCTCATAAAGTCTCCTGTACAACACTCAAAATGTCATGATAATCTAGATTACCCCGTGCAAATTTTGTCCTAGGACTTAGTAGCTACTCATTGATTTAGACATCTTTTTTTGCTGATATTTCATAACTAAATCATGGATTTTTTGATCATCAAATTGAGGGAACAATTCTTTTAAAATCGATGAGACTCTATCGAATTCTCTAAAGTCGGCACCGAGTGCATGCACATCTTCTTCTGTCGTAGCACGTGCCGTCCCTTTGATCACATCACCAGGATTCCATTCACTTTCGACGATAATATCCCTGATGAGTCTTCTCAATTGTCTTTCATTTAAACGCATAAAACCTCACAGTAAGAACAGATTCATTAAGACTTAATTATGCTAAAAATATATTTTTAACTCTATTTCAACTTTCTTTTTGTAAGCGGAATAACAGCAGGATTTTCCTCTGTGCGCGCAAATGGATTGACACGCTGTTCAATTGTATCTCTAGTTGTTCCGGCAGCAGGTAACTCAACCGTAGCTTTCCTGCTTCTTTCATTTTGAGAAGCCATTCTCACTAAAAATTCTTGAAACATTTCATCAGTATTGATACTGTGCATCACAACAGCTTTGTCTTCATAAAGACCGAAATTTTGAAAAATATTTTCAACAGTTTCTTCGCTGAGGTTTTCTAAACTAATTTTTAGTACTTCGCCTTTTTCTTCATCTTCACGAACTAGCACTTCATCGCTAATTGCTTTGTCATTAAAAAAATATAAAAACTTTCCAAGTCTACCTTTATGGATTTTAGATCCGAGGCCTGAGCTGGAAGCTGTTAAATAGTTCCATGGCGGTGGCTCACCAGCTCTGATATTACTGAGACTTATTTTTTTTATATTGTTTCGCCATTGATTATCAATAATTTCTTTAAAGTTATTGACAGCAGCAGACTCTAAAAGAATAACTGACCTTAAGATCTTTCTTAAGTTCTCTTTGAGAATTGCTTTTTTGACACTTTCTCTTAAAATAGTCTGCTTATTAATTTCTTTACGCATGAATTAAATCCTCAAAGTAGAAAACAAACACTATTAAATATCGCCTGTGCAATTAAGAAGGTGAAAGTGTATCATTTATTTCTTCAATATTTTCAATAAGCTCTTCGATTAACGAGTCAATCTCTTTAGACTTGGAACTAATTAATTTATTAATCCCTGAAATATTGACGCTAGACAAAGAATTTATAGTGTTCAGTCTGTCACATATTTGATCACACCCATCCTTGATGAGTTGAGCTTCATTAATTAAAAGTTCAATAGCTTCTAAGCTAATATCGCTAAGTTGATTTCTTCCTCCCTTAGACATATCGCAAATCGCGATAATATCCTCAAGATTAGATCTGACCTCTGGGATATAACTCTTGACAATATCAAGCGCTGAATTAGACAACTTTTCAAGTTTATTTAGACTTTCACGAGCACCTGTAAAAACTGAATATAAGCTATCAATATCATCCTGCTCAGGCAAAACGATACCACCTGGGCGTCCTTTCTTGAAACGATCCATAGAAATAACATCACCAGATTCTAGCAAAATTTTTCTTACAATTAATCTAAGCTCTTTTTCTTTCACGCTAGCTCCTTAAAATTTAAACTAAATATGCATGAGAAAAAGTGCACTTCTCATGAAATATTTTTAAATGCGCTTAAAGTCATCATCGAGACGAATAACATCATCTATTTCTGTAGTGGAAACCTCTATTAAAACAACGTCATCCGATTCTGCACAAAATCTATGTATCAAGCCAATGTTGACATGAAACGTTTCTCCTGGAGATAAAGAAGTCTTCTTGAGATCATCGACGCTATCACCAAAAATCAAAGTTAAAGTTCCTGATAAAACTCTAATTGTTTCTTCTTTCTTCTCATGAAACTGCAAACTAAGTCTCTTTCCAGAAGAAATATGCAAAATTTTGCCAACGTATTTTTCTGAGTGGGCCCAAATTTCTTCATGCCCCCATGGTTTATTAATAATTTTTGTCATATCGGCAATATCACCTTAATTAAATTTAAAATAGCTTCAGAAATACAACCCACACAGATCCCTAAACCATCTAAATTAATTCCCATCGCTGCTCCTGCTTTGAGAAATATACCAGGTATATCAGGAATTCCAATATTTAATGTGGGTATTGACTCAATTATGCCCTTAATAATAAGAAAGGGTGCACCAATAAAAAGCCCAATAATCTTTAAGAGAATTGTTGGATCAAATGAAGAGAAATTAATCTCTCCATTAAGAGATTGTGATGGTACGCTGGGAATATCAATTCCACTTATGTCAGGCAAAGGTATTGATCCGACGCCGGGAACAGGAATTGATGTTCCTCTAATGCTAGGTAAGCCAGACGCAGCGCCCGTAAATCCTTTGACAAATATGTCAATACCAGGCAGGTCAGGAATTTTTGGTGTTCCATTGTCATTAAGTTTGATAGGAATAAAGTCTTTTAATAACCCCAGCCCTGCAATACTAGCTCCTAGGCAGCCGGCAATGAGTGTAGGAAATCCAGGCTCATTAATTCCGGGCCACTTAAAATTTCCAACATCGACATCTGGTGCTCCAAAACCGTCAACACCCAAACCTCCTACACCTTTAAAGTTTGGCGCATTGGGCCCGTCAATACCACTCAAATTAGGTCCTCTGACATTAGCATTAGGCCCACTTGACTTAAGAATACAATTGCACGTTTCTTCTGTTGCTTTTTCTACCATTTAAATTTCCTAAAATAGTCTTAAATTATTCTCAGTCGCAAGAAAATGACGTATAGGAAATATTTTTCTCATGAGGATCTAATAATCTTTCTTGGTGATTTTTCTGTAATTAGCATGCCAATCCTTAGGCAAAGCGTTCACCACAGTGTCACCAGCACGGGTTTACCTTTTTCAAATCTATTTTTAAAATGGTTGACATTTTCCTTAATTGAATTTAAAAGTTGATCAACTTTTTTCTCAAAAATCTCATTGAGAATCTCTGCAAATAAAGTTTTTAAGAAAATTTCGAAGTCTTTGACGAGATTTTCATCTTCGGACATTTGATCTTTAATTAAATTAAAGGCTGAATTACAATAGTAGTTTTTCATATCAGGAATTGACGCGAATAACGATTTATTATCTGTTTTAAATGTATCAGCTAATGATTTTTTTATTTCATCAACAATTTCAAAAGATTCATGAGCAAAAAATGCCGCATAAACATCAGGTTCAAAATCATCTGATGCTTTACTAACTTTAAAAGTTTCTGGAATCTTGCTGTGTAAAATTTTCATTCCCTCTTGATATCTTGCATATTTTAAAAATACTTCTTTTTCTCTGACAATGTCATAAAAATAATTCTCAAGATTTACTGTAAATCTTGTCTTAAGAACATCCTCAACACCAGCGCCTAAGAAATCAGATATTTTGGCAGACTTTTCATTAAAAGAAGTTTTAATTACAGCCCCTAAGACAGTAAAATTACTTAAGTTTTTACCAATTGGGACCAAATTTTGGCCCCCCCAAAATTTCAAATTTTGGCCGTTGTTAGAGACGTGATCTTCAATAGAATGCCCGACAATATCATGTGTCACAACCATGCCTTGAGAAGTATCATCGCCGCCCAGAGGTGAGCTGACTACCACCATGATTTTTGAATCTTTATGCTTAGAAATGATGTCTTGATATTGGGGACTATCTTCAATAGAATTAAAAGAACCAACATCAGACAACGTGATAATAACCCATTTATCTTTGGTGTCACTAAAAACTTTTGTTGCAAAATCTTTGTATTTAGGAGAGTAACCAACAGACGGCACACTTCTATCCGCGGACACATTAGAGGAAATAGGTATGTAGTCATCGAGAGGAGCTTCTTTTAAGACCCTTCTAATAATTGCTCGAAGTTTAATTTCGGAGATAATCATAATATTTTCAAAATCCCTATCTGATCTTACTGCATCGTCTGAATTTCTCTTGGGAATTGTGTTGACAAAACCAAGAGGTGCCTCTAACAAGACAGATTTAATAATCTTTCTTAGTGATTTTTCTGTAATTAGCATGATAATCCTTGGGGCAAACCGTTCACCACTGGTGAATTAACGTAGGAGTATCAGCTTCTATGCTAGATATCCAATCATCAACATGTTTTTTATAAGCTTCGAAAAGCTCAATAGCTGCATCTGAAATAATATTTTTGATTTCTTCGATATTTTCGGGAACTTTCTTTATGGGCTTAGGAGACTTCTGCCATCTACCTCCTCCAGCTGGAGGAGGACGTCTGTCTTTTTTAACTTTGGGAGCTTCCTCGGCCCCTAGAGTCAAATCTGTAATTTTTGGTAGGTCTAAATGATTAATTACTTTTTGTTTGTCTAATTTAATTGAAGGATCTAAGAAAATAGAAGCAAATATATCAGGTTTTATATCATTTGTTTCGCTTTCTGAAAGTTTCCTTTCATCAGGAAGCGACTTATGTATCAGACTATTTAATATGGTCGTCGTTAATTTCATATTCCTAAATGCAGCTTTTATTTGAGCTTCTTTAGCTTCACTCTCGGCGCCGGTGATGTAGGAATTATGTAATTCTTCTGGGTTAAAGGCTTTTCCAGGAACACCAAGACTCTTTTGTAGTGCGTTATAAACGTCTCTTATGTTGTTGCCAAGATACGTCCCTAGTGTAAGACTAATCTCATCTTCTCTTCTTTCTAATGATGTTATAGTGTGACCAATAATATCATGTCCTACAGACCAACGAACATTTTTATAGTCACCTTCAAAAGGACCGTCACTGACAACTAAAATTTTTGTGCCCGCTGGTATTTTAAATTTTTCGGCTAGCTTTTTTATATCATTTAAAAGTATTTCTTTGTCTTCTCCATCTTTAAGCTTAGCAGAAAAGGGCAATGTAAAAATTGCCCATATGCCCTTAGATTTATCTAAAAAAACTTTGACATCATTTGGATCTAACCCATAGCCCACTGAACTTTTTGTAGTATCAATTTGTGTATTTGCAAATATTTTCTGTGAAAAATCTGTAGCATTTGGGCTAAAGAATGCAGGTCGCCCTGATTCGCCAGGATTCACTGGCGGAAGTTCTGCTAAAGGCACCTCATTGAGCAAATGACGAACAAGACGTCTAAGACCCGCCTCTGTGATTCTTGTTCTAGTTTTCAAACTTCAACTCCAATTTCATCAAATGCCGCGCGAATAGTCTCCAAAACATTTGGAACACCACAGAGGGCAGCATGCTCTATTGCCTCATGCGCAAATTCAGTAATTTCAGTGCTTGGTCTCTTGAGGAGGTGTGCAGCAATTGCTCTTCCAGCCCATTTCATCGCAGTTTCACACTGAATTGTCTTGAGAGACTTTGTTTTGAGCTCTTCTAGCCCGTTTTCAATATCTTTAATCATAAGATCAATTCACCTTTAACTTTCCTGCTGACATAAGGCTGTCTAGCACGGGTGTTTCTCTGCCCTTTTTTCTATAGGCAGCAGACAAATCACCATTTAGAAGACGCCAATAGTATTCTCTTGTTTCTTTGTTATCGTCACTTGTTTCGTCAACATCTTTAAGTGAAGCATGCTTTGGTGCAGTTAATTTATAGGACCCAGATTTTCTCGGACCGGTCCTGAGTGATTTCGGTCTCTCTCTTTCTTTTCCTACGGGATCATTGAGGTAAACTCCACGCAGTCTCTTAATGTCAGCTTCAAACTCAGGATTTAAATCATAATCCTTTCCGGGCACAGACACAACATCCCAAGGTGTTATTGCACAATTATCACGCTCAAAACCAGGCGTTAAAGTATCATAGATATCATCTAGCTGTAGACGCTCAATGTCGGGCCTACTTCTCAGATTTTTCCATATGGGCCTCGCGAATTTTGAAACCATTTCTCTATCCGACATAATAAGACCTAATTTTTCAATTGCGACATCGTAAAGAAAGCGTCCCCATTTTTGTCCTGATTCATTAGAATAAGCATAACCAACTTCCCATGCACCTCTGCAAGGACCACCTCTACTTTTGACAAGTTCTAAACGAGCGAGAATTTGCTCTGGGCTTGGATTGAATGAAAAAACAAAATTATCTAGATCATCAAAATTTGTATTAGACTCACTCACACGCTTTATTAGAAAAATTACTGAGTTACCCTTATCTTGAATCTCAACTTGCAAATCTTTGCTATCAATAATTCTTTTCAAAACATTATTGACATCAGAGTCACCTGTCATCTCTAGTATTAAATGTCTAACGAGACTTTGAAGACTTTTTTTACTTGTCATAAAAACTCCAATGTATTACCAGACTCTAATTATAGCACTAAAATTTCTCAAGCATAACATTGAAGAAAATTTATGAATACTTCATCTCTAGCATAAAATCATTTTATTACCAAAATACTCAATAGGAATTTGTAAGAATTTAGAACTACTATCCCATGTTGAATACTGAAATTCAAATTTATCGCCGACGATGTTTAGAGACAAACAGTACTCAATCTTTTCGCCCTCGAAAGAAAAAGGAAGACTATGCATTACAGGCTTTCCATCACTCTGCAGTGCAACAAGCCAGTGCATGTAAGTCCTAGGACTTTCATAAGCTATACTGTGTACAACAAACCACTTAAGCCCGTTGTAGTTTACAGCAACTGAAGAGCTCCCACGAAAATGCTTAAAAAGATTCGGTGTAGTATGACAATGCATTTCTTTGAGACTTTCAAAGTCATAGATTCTTAAAGGATACCAAGAATAGAGAATTTCATCATTTGATAAAAGTGCCCAATTTTTTTCACACTTGACATCTAAAGGGCTTTCAAACACTCTTGTTACATTAATAATGTTATTTTTAAAATCATATTCGCCAGTAGCAATTCGATTGTCCCCTCTGGGGCTTAAGTTGACTGTAGTTGCAAGAAAATTAATTTTACCGTCTTTTTCAAAGAGACGAATATCCTCTAAGCCTTGTATATGTGAACTATAAGTCGGTACAGAATAGACTTCTTTCATCGCGCCATAGTTTAAGCAGTAATTTTTTGTAACGATTGGAAATGACTGCAAGTTTTCCAAAGTCATTGGCATCTCATTGTGCACATATTGATAAGACCCTGTTTGCTTATCAATTTGATAATTCACTTGCCTAACATTCAAGACCGCAGAGCCATCACTCAAAACTAGCTTGCATGATGATGAATTGACAAAGTCTTTAACTGAAGGTACGACGTTACTCCCAGAAAAAACAGAACTCGTATAAAGATCCTGTAAATAAAACTTCAAATTAGAATAAACAAGATCTACGTGCTTTTGATGCATCCTCATAAACTCTATAATTTTTCTCAAGCCCGTTATTCGATCTTCAGGGAAAAGATAGAAATGCAATATAGTCAGCTCATAATCGAAAAGATACTCATAGACATCATGTGAAATAAAAAGAATATCGTCTTTTGGGCGTGAAATCGGCTTACCGAGCTTGTAGTATTCGTAGGACTTCTTGTAGTCTCTTCTTTCTCTAAATTCTTTGCAGAGACTATAAAATGCCTCGCTCCTTTTTGGATAAAATTGAAATCCTTTTAGTGCCCAGTCTTCCGCCTTTTTAATGTCACCTAATTTGATATAGCATGTTGATATCATGTAATGACTATACCAACACTCTTCATGCCATCCGCCACCCTTGATTCGTCTCTCGTACCATTCTATTGCTTTCTCAAATTCTCCAGTATCTTTATAAGATTGCGCCAAGTAAAACATATAACGAAGATTACCAGGATCATCTGTTAGACCACTTAAAAGCAGTTTAATATCTCTTTCAAATTTGTCAGTTTTTGAGCCGCCATCGCCGATATCATTAATTTTAATCTGTTCAAGCTTTTTAAAATTTGGATTGCCAACATTGCAGGAGTAATACTCGTGTGTAACGCCTACGCATGACCACTCAATTGAAGTGTTTAGTAGACGAAAATTGTAATAACTAATTGCGCTATTGAATTGCATCACATAATAGCCATGAACACTCGCGTCAAGCATACTCGAATCAAAACCCAGATCATTGACAATCATGTCCGCGTCAATAAGCAGAACCCAGTCTGCCCAATGCCTAGAGAGAGATAGCGCCTCATTACGATTAAATCCAAAATTAACCCAAGGTCTTTCAATGACCTCTCCAGGCAAATGACCTAACTCTTTCTGAATTAGCTCAATAGTATTATCAGTCGATCCTGTATCGACAATACACCACGTGTCAATTAAATTCTTGACTTTCTGCAAACATCTCACGATAATTGCAGACTCATTTTTAACAATCATGTTAAGACAAATTGTGGGTTTCATTTGCATGTCCTTCCCACAAATTTATCAAAATTTGTATTTTAAGTTAAATGAATAACGTCACTTGATTTCATTCATTTGAATGTCACCAAATCCAGGTGTAATCTCAGAATTCAGGCAGCCCGCCTACCATCAGGCGTCGTCACAGGGCTCGGTGGCGGAGGAGGAGCATCAGGATCAAGCGGTTCACATGAATCGGAACCACACCCTTCACCCTCGCCCAATATATCCGACCAATTCACGAGTCGATCACATCCAACAAAAAACATGAGCAACACGGAAATTACAAAAAGCTTTGTCATAAACTCACCTCCCAGGTACACTTTAATTATACCCAGGAGGTGAGAAAGTAACTTAATAAAAACTTAGAAAGTTGTTATTAAGGATTAGCAGGATTAGTGTATCCTGCATTTTCGGGCTTGGGAGATTCTACTAAATATCTGGTCGCGAAGTCCTTACCAAGATGATTATTAAGATTAATTCGTGCCCCCTTAGTATTTAATACTCTACCAAACTTTGTCTTCAACTTATCACCAATTGTATCTAACAAATGTTGTGTAGTCTCGTTGTAAGTGGCATACCATTCCGTAACTGTATCAGGAACTATAATGTATATATTACCTCTTTCTCCCCCTACTTGATTTACAATGACGCCCATCTTGTCGCCGTACGCTTGTAAAGGTATATGATTCCTCGCTAGCTCCGAAATCACATCATCAGCTGTTATATTCTTTTCATCCTCCACAGCTGCAGACTCGACAGATTCTCTAATAATTTTACGCAATGTAGATAAAGAAATTCTCATAGTACGTCCCCTGCAATTTTATTGTTAAAAAGCACTTAAGATCTCATGTTCTTTCTAAGTATATAAAATAACTTAAAAATATGCTATAAATATAGCATAACTCTCGAAAGAAAAATATGAAATCAAGCGATCTCAATCAAATAATTAGAGCACTTCGAATTGCCGATAGAGCTCAAAAAGTAAAGTCATCGAAGACCAAATCATTTGACGTGCCCCTCATCGCGCTAATCCTCAGATTCATTCACGGTCTCTTCTCTCGCAAATAAAGGCAGGAAATCAAATCAGCCCGAACCAAACAGCCGTGTGAAAATCGCTCTCGGGATCATCGTACTTCATCTTCACAGAGAGCTCGTAAAGATCAGCGTCACCCGCCAGAAATATTAGCTGGCGATACCTCGATGTCGTCCCAGGATCCACAAAGGTGTACTCCCACGACTCCGGAAATAACTCTCGATCCTCAATGAATTTCAGCGGCAAATTCACCTCCGGATTCTCCTCGCTTCTCGCACTCACGCTCTTCGACATCGCGCCTCGAAGACTATACTTCATGTCTTTTATCACGTGTCTCACGACACCGGTGTTCTCCACCTCCACCACAACCTCAACAACTCGACCTCCAGGCGCCAACACGACAGGCCTCAAGGAGGCATGAAGATCGATTTTCGGAAAATCCTCACGACGCATCGTGTGTCCTCGCAGCAACCAGAAGCCGGCGGCAAACCATCCGACGACATTCAGCCAATTAATTACTATTTGTGGGTCCAAGTTAAAAATTAACTTATATGTGGGTTAAAGCAGTGCAGCATATCAAAACATCAATTAGCCTTAAATCGCTTTAAATCTTACCAGCTAAGAGCTTTTGTGCATTTCTCATTGCGACCCGCGCTTCACGGACACCTTGAGACTGCTGAGCCGGATAAGCATCTCCACGCCCGCCGGTGACGGGTATACCGTTATACAATGTGTTTTTACCTAGGCTGACCCATTCTTTCATCCATTCTTTTAATACTTCTGAGGAACCAGGTTCTGAAATTAATTCTTTTTCATTCGGAGAAGCAGCCCCAGGATTATACACTGCATTGTAAGTCATTTCGACTGCAAAAAAGGCCTTCCCGATTATTTCTCGGGCTTCACCTTCGATTTGAGAGAGATCTACGTCTTTTTTACTATTGTATAATTTATCTAGAAGTATGACGTAGTCGTCTAATTTCTGTATTAAGTCTAGGTCACGATGTTTGATCGGTACTTTTCCAAGCTCTCTGGTTATTTCAATTATTCTGCCTCTAACCATGTGATAAGTTTCCTGACTCATAGGTTGTCGTTTATTCACATTGTAAGCAGCATCGCCTGATTTTGTCGCTACTCCAGACCGCTGTGGCACCATTAGACGAGCTTCAGCTTCATTACCGATCATTCCAGTTGCGGATGCTACCGCGGCTGCCGTGCATACATACATGACAATTTCTTTGAATCCTGGAATTCGCAAATCGATCGAAGAAATTCTATCGATGATATTCTTGCAGAGTTCCAATGCCTGCTTTGGAAAAGATGCGACTTTTTCAATTGCAGCGTTAATCATGTTCATGAACATATCGCTAACCTGCTTTATGGCTGCTAAAGCTGCATCTGAGATCTTTTTCTTAAGCTTCAAAGCTCCACCCTTGACAGTCTCAAAAGCAGACGCTATAGTATCCAAAATACCTTCCTTAATAAGCATACTCATATCTCTGTCAAACCTCTCGATCATCACTCTATTTGATGAATGAGATGCAAGGAGGATAGGCGAAGATGAGATTGGTGACTCTCGAACAAAAGACTCGAGAAGTCCAGAACTTTCAGGCTGTGCGCTATTCTGCAATACTAGGGCTTCATTAATAATTCTTCTAAGACTTGAAACTCTTATTCTCATATTCTTAGCCTTTCTCTGCTTATGTAGATTTTCAACAATTCTTTGACATAATTTTCTTATCAGAATTTCTGCTTGAATTTCACCGGTGGAGACCCAGCTTTCCTTGTCCTTGACGCGCTTGAAGAATGCAGAAGAGAATGTCTTGGCGGTCTTAACAGCAGTTTTAGATCCTGATTGCATATCGGGCACCATAGCGAGAAGATTTCTCGCTTCTTCTGGTGAGAAGTATGTTCTAAACCCAGTTGGCGCACCACCTTTCGCCAAGTTTTCAAGGTATCTAATGACATCGTTCACCAGTCTATCTGACTGAAGATCACCTAGTTCAGCTGCGTTCACAAATCTAGCGAGGTACGGTGTTTTGGACTTTATGACTGCTACAAAACCCGATTGATCTCTCTGTATTTGTGAATACATTTTCGAGGGAATCTTAAAGCCTTTAGTGCCGGCAATTCCAAATATACCTTCAACTCTACCACCGCTAATTGAAGAAGGAACTCTGCCGGTATCAATTAAATCCATCAACAATTCATCAATTTCGAGTATCTCGAGCTTGGTGATAGTTCCTGTTTGTATTTTGATCTTGGCGTCATTTAACTTTTGTCTCGTGGTGTCGTCCTTGATCAGATTTCCCACTGACTTCTTAATGTCGTCTCGAGTCAAGAAGCGAACTTCTTTTTGCTCACTATTGAGCAAGTCTGCCACCTGTCGAGTCAGTTTGCCGCCAAACTCCGCCACAGTTACATCATGATCCATCCTGTAATCGATAAAGTCTGGGCGTTTGCTTTTCTTTAGAAGCTCAAAGTTATAAGTGACAGTATGAGTAACTGGTGGGTGATATGCACCGAGAATGCGCTCTACCTCGGGAAATAGTCCCGAGGGCAATTCACGACCTAGCGACTTCTTTGTGTAACTGTGTTGACCATTTGGATATATGGTGGCGACAAAGTTAGACCCGGCCAATTTTTCAGTAAAGTCAACTGTTTCTTTGGCTCCAAGAAAGTTATCGATGACCTCCAGCATTGTCACTGGATCCAAATTTCTAAAGCGGGGTGTGGATGAGGCCATTTTTAAAATTTCTCCGTGCCCTTAAATAATACTTTAAAAACTAAAATGTGATCAAAAATCGCGCCAACCAACTGTTTTTATGCCTTTGCTATCAAACTTCTCTTTGATCTTCCACATCCCGGGATTAATGACCTTCCCGAAATAATACGTCTTATCTGCCCCATTAATATTGATCAACTCTTCTGCCAGGCGACTCGCATGTCCCTGTCCCATCAAGTCTCGCCGCGTCTTCACGAAGTCAATATAAACATGTCCACCGTCCAAAACATGATAATCTAAAAATGCCAGCGTACCAATCTCAGCTGCGGGAGACTCATCATCAATAACTTGCTTGGGCTCCTTAAGGCGCCTCCCACTCGGCCCATGCGTCAAAAACTTCTTCGTCACCGTAAAATAACGATCAGACGGTGGGGCATTCAAAAGAGGAGAACTCGGATCAACCTCGACCAGCGACAGCCTCTGCACATCTCTCGCTCTATCGTATCGAAGCGGCGAGGCCTGCTGCCGCATCTCGATCGCCTCACGAATCAAACGCCTCAACTCGCGCTCTGTCAACTTCATCCCTAGCCCTCCCCAGCACATCTCTCAATCCCAAAATCCCAGGCGAGTCACTTACGCCGCAAAAACCCAGCCGGGCGACAATAGGTTAACTCAAAAAGTTCCGAAAATTTTCCGGAAAAATTTTTCAACTCGAGGCCCTCGCTCAAAGCTCACTCGCAGGATAAATTGCCCCAATCGCACTCGGCGGTATCAACGACGTCGTGTACACCGCACCCTCATCCCGCTCGCCAAACTCCGGATCCAAATAGAACTTCGCACCCTCACCCATCCTCGACGGATCGACCTCGACCACAACCACGTCAGGACTCGCCGTCATCTTCGCGTACCACAACTCGCCACCATGCGCCTCGGCATTCTGCGCAATCTGCTCTCTCGCCACATCCCTTCGTGTAAAGAGGTGCACGCGCTCGCTGTACCGGCGATCTCCACTCTTCGAGCGCCGCGGCGCCAACCCGCCCGCCCGTATCGAGGGCACGTTCACCGCATCCGTAATATGGTAGAGCACGTGCGGTACTTCAACCTCCGCACTCTTCAAGGGCAAGAGCTCGATCCGCAGGCGCTCGCCTCGAGACTCCACGGAATTCATCCATAAATTCCAACCCCGATCTTCAAACCAACTCTCAAGTCGATTGATCACCCGCTCCACCTCATCGGACGACGGCACTCTCTGCTTATCAAACCCATCGCCCAGGTGCAATCCTAGGATAATCGAATTCCCGCTGACGAAGACAGGTGGGTGTATCGCGAACACCCTGACAAGATCGAAGGGACGCAGGACCTGGCCCGCTCGACGCACCTCGAAGCCCACGCCGGGGAACTGCCCACGCAGGAAATCCGGAAGAGCGCGCTCGATCTCGGCCACCATCTCAGACTTCGAGAGCTCATTGGACCACTCCACGGCCCTCAATGTCTCGCGCACAAGTCGCCTCAGCGCAACTTCACTCAGCCTCATGCGCCAAGGCTCTCAAGCAGCATATCTCGTATCAATCGTCTCAACCTAGACTCGTCCAGCGTCGCAAGGTACTCACTCAGCTCCACCACATCCTCCTCCCTCACTTGCGCTCCAACAGCTCTCGCACCAGGATTTTCGCTCCTCATGCTCCTCTCAAAAGCCGCCATGGCACCCGACTTCGTGATACTCTTGTATGTCTCACCTGTCGGCAAATATATCCACTCCTTCATCGACACGGCGCCGCGAGATGGCCCGGTCCCCACAGGAGCGTAAAGCGTGGGCCGAGTCACGCCCGGAACTTCAGGCTGATCCAGCACGGCCCACCCCAACATATCGTCAGACGACCGTCGACCCCGCGCCTCATGTATCAATCGCCTCAACTGTCCTATGGAAATTCTCATTTGCAAACTAACTCAATCAATATAGGTGAGGTCTCATTGCATACTTTGCGATTTCAGAGTTCGTGTCGTCAAACACATCAAGGATTCTCAGACATCGATTAATGCTATCCCAGTGCTCATGTTCTTCTTTGCCAGGCTGGTAAAATGATGCAGTTCCTGTACTTGGATCATAACCTATAAATAAACCTGGGCATATAAGATTGACAATCTTCACTAGAAGACCCGGGTTACTCTTGAAATAAGGGAATTCCTTTTCGATTACCTGACCGGGCTCTCCCGCGGGAATTCCCATCTCATTTTCATGAAGAATTGCCTCTTTAATGACTCTTCTTAGCTGTCTAACAGAAATTCTCATATTTTCTCCTCTACCCTTTGTCTAATAGCGCCGAGTTAAAAAGAGAATTCTGGCGCACGAGAGGTAAATATACTATACAAACCAAAATAAGACTTTTTATGCACTCTCAAATATCGTCAATGACAATCAGTCAAAAAACCCAGCTGGGCGTCAATAGATGAACAAAAAGATCTTAAAAAGTTCCCGGGAAAAATTTTTGAGAAGAGACTAAGGCCTAGCCTACCAGGAGCCCCCACTGAGTGCACCGGGAGGGGCCCAGAGTAGGCCCCCGCAAGGCCCCCGAAAGTAGCCCCCTGCAAGGGGCCCGGTTGCACTGGCAGAGGGGGGCTCCCCGGGGAGCCAGGCCATGGCCCCTGGCAGGGGCTGCGGCGTCGTGCAACGGCCCCGCCCGCATGGTACAATGGGCACGTGGGGAGGCAGGGGTCGGCGACGAGGCGGGCGAGGCTCGCGCGGCTGCCGGGCGGATGCACGCGGCCGGCGTGGACAGCGACGGCGATCGATACGCCTCGTGCATCGAGCCACCCCACGTGGTAGAATGACCTTACAACCCAGCCGGCTCCGGCCGGCGCAACGCGAGGAGCGTGGCATGCATATCATGATGAAATGTGCAGGGCTCAACCCCTGCTTCTACGGCGGCAGTGTGCTGGTGCAGGTGTCGTCGCCTCGGAGGGAATTCCCGCAGTTCGTGATGCACGTCCCCGTCGCCGGCGACACGGTCTACACAGCGGTAGACGAGGCGATCGCCGATGCCAAGGGTGTGCCGCCCCGGGCGCTGGATGCCGCGCAAAAGTTCGTCAAGTCGCTCCGGCTTCAAGCCCCAGACTGGATCCGACACACCGGCGCCATTGAGGCCATATACTTGTCCTGAGCGGGCACGCACGTCCGCTCCATGGACCAGCCGGCTGACGAAACAGCGCCGTAGGCCCTCTGTGTCACAGAGGGCCCTGCTCCTTGTTGCATGACCGGCCCGGGACCTGTCGTGACACCGTGTGTCACTGCGTCCCATGGGCAGCCGTGTATAACGCGGTCGGCGGTGGTACCATGGTGAAGAAGGGAGGCGAAGATGCTGGTATTGATGTGCATGGCACTTCTGGTGAAGATGGCAGTGTTCTGCTTGGTGATGGCGGTGGGTGCCGCGCTCGACAGATCCCCAGCGCCGGGCGACTGATGGCGACGCGGTGCACCGGTGTTTGAGCGCCCGACGGTGTGATGGGCGCGCTCGAGGGCGCCGGTCAGTGTACATGGGCTCGCTGTGTGGTATACTGCGTTAGCAAACAGAGGAGGAGAGATATGGCAGAGCTCTATGGTGTGGGTGTCTTTATTGTGGGTCTCATCACATGTGCGGTGCTGGTGTTCTAGTGCGGTTCGACGAGGCGCTCGAGGGCGCGCTGGTGATTTCGAGCGCCCTGTGCTTCTACATCGGGCTCGCATTGGCGCTAGGGCGCTAGGAGACTCCCGGTGCAAATCGGAGAGTCTTGTGTGATGATAACGAGTGAAGTAGTGTAGTGTGTGGCGTGCTGCACCCTCCTCTCACTCGTTATCATCGCGCCACGCTGTTTCTATTGTATCACATTATCCGCCCAGTTGCACGGGCTACTAGTAGTCTAAGCTATGATCTGCTGCGTGCAATGGGAAAAGGATATTGATATAATAAAAACATAAAGGATGGATAAAAAAATCCTTTATAAAAAGATGGAAAAAAGATCATGGAAAATGGTTTCCATATCCTAATCCATCCACGTGGAGGTTGTCATGGCCAACGGTTTCAAGTCCCAGGTTCTCGGCATGGACAGCAAGACCCTCGAGGTGGTGGTGAAGATCACCCCGCAGGAGGGCGAGGCCTTCGAGGTGCTCGCCGCCCCGTTCCACTGGGGTCAGAAGACGCTCCTCAAGGTGTGTCTCTGGGAGAAGGGCAACGTGGTGGAGGACGGCAACGGGATCCTCACCCAGGGCATGAAGGTCAGCGTCGGGTCAATGGCCAAAAAGGCCATCAAGGACGCCGGCCTCACCCTCCCCGAGCCCCCGCCCTCGAAGCGGGGCGCCAAGAAGGAGGCCTGAGGCCTCCGGCCCCCGGGCCGGCCAACTGCCCGCAAGTGTCGCGCTCTGAAGTGGGCAGCACTGTGAGGTGAATTCTCGACGCTGCAACGCAAGCGGTGCCATTGCACCATGCATCGTGGTCGACCGATACAACACAGGTCACACGAACTGCCGGCGGTCATGCCACCTCACAGTGCTGCCCACTTCAGAGCGCGATGCACGACGGGCTGCACCGTTGGTCGACCGTGCCACCCACGCGGTTCACCGCGACACGGAGCGAGTCTGCCTTGATTGCCATGCAGGGCGAGACGACACGTGTCGCGGTGAGATCACTGCGAGGTTGCGATGCACAGAACCGCTGCATCGCGGTGCCGCGGGGGCGGAGACCGAGAGCGCTACGGGCGCTGGTGGGCGCGCGGTGCAATTCAGCGCGCCCTGTGCGATGATAAGGCGCAGAAGAGCGCCCATTTTTCGATTCTGGGATTTGGGCGCCTGAATGGCAAATGGAGCGCTCCGAGCGCCGTCGGGGCTCGTGAGATCATCGTCCCGGCGCCCGTACACCGGCGCGCCCATCGCCACGAGCGCGCTCGGAGGTGCAAGAGCGCTAGTGGCATGATACAGGCGCCCGGAGCAGTGCAAGAGCGCCGCGGCGGTGTGCAGCGCCCGACCAGCGCGCTCGGCCCGGCAGTTATCATCGCCCGGGCGCTATCACCATCATATCATGAGTTTTATCCGATAACACCCGTGCACATCAAATCCCCTATTGATATAATAGGATCATCATCGAGGAAATAATAGGATTTCCTGATGATTGATTTATCCGGATCAGGAGGATGACATGGGTTATTCCTGGAATTTTCAGAAGATCGAGGGTCCCAGTGCTTTCTACTCTCTCCAGGTGAATGGGGTCACGTCCCAGGTCCGGATCGATCCATGGATCATCCCCGACGGGAGGAAGTTCGGAGTCCTCGCCGGGAGGATCGAGAACTGTGAGATCCTGGATGAGATGGATGACTTCTGTCTGGATGAGATCATCGATGAGATCAGGATCGATGCTCTCCCCAGGATCTGATCCTCTCGGATCCCCGATCCGACTCTTCATCGATTCAATCGATGAATGAGGATTCATTCTGACAAGAGAACCGCCGCGTTATCATCGCGTTCCCGCTGTTACAATCATATCACAAAGTCAAATCAATTACACCCGTGCAACCAGGAGAGGTTATTGATATAATAACATCATCATCCAGGATATAATGGGATATTTTGGATGATGGATGGGATGGATGGATGGAGGTTGTTATGTGGGAGTTCATGGGTGTTGAGGGTGGAAGTGCCTATTATAGCCTGATCCTCAAGGGGATCCAGTGTCCTGTCCGGGTCTATAGACTGAAGAGTCAGGAGAGTCTGGTGGTCCAGATGGGTGGGACTCCGGAGGATAATGAGTTTTTGGATTCATGTCAATGGGATTATGATGTTGATGGGGATGTCGATGTGATCCTGGATGATATCCGAGAGGATTCAGTCGTCCGGGGAATCTGATCCGGATCATCTCATGGATGAGATGAATGAGGATTCACTCGGGCCTCCGTGTCATGACAGCGGGCGCCGAAGCGCCCAGAGCAGTCGACGTTGTTAGGGTGCCCAACCCCCCGGGGTTTGCACCTCCGTGCCGTTTCTGTGTCGCGGTGAGTCAACCAGGTGGCACAGATGCATTCTGCAGCGGACTCGTTATCATCGTCTTCCGATGATTTGCACCGAAGCGACGGCGGTGTTGCGTCGAGTGTGCATGCCGGGCCATGGCCGCGACGGC
>Ga0214921_10002249_pt1 | contig 31628 bp, 27 predicted proteins | sample LL1505_MetaG_FD_177992 | JGI IMG/M metagenome (GOLD analysis project Ga0214921, IMG submission 177992) | Freshwater microbial communities from Lake Lanier, Atlanta, Georgia, United States - LL-1505 | ecosystem: Environmental > Aquatic > Freshwater > Lake | place: USA: Georgia | collected... | reverse complement strand
TCGCTTCTCTATCTGCTCCTGCCTGCGCTTCTCTGCTAGCTGTTTCCTATCTAAAACAGGAACAGGAGTTGGAGTAATCACCTGCTCTCGATAACGTCCCGGCACCTGATTAACACTATCAACAAAATGGATATTTCCAGAGGAGTCCATATACCTAAATTGCTGCGCTTCAACTCCGGATGAACAGAGTGATACGACGAGAGCTATAACGACCGTTCTGAAATTTAAATTACGCATATTTATCTACGATAAAATCTAGGCCTTGTTTAATGATACCACAATCTTCCGAGCCAATGTAACTGGCATCTTTCCTATCTTTGAGATCTCCTCAGGCGAGGCCTCGCCTATCTTGTCTACAGTCTTAAAATGTCTGAGCAGTCTCCGCCGCATCTCAGGAGAAACCCCAGATACGGTATCAAGCCTAGTTTGAAAAACTCGTTTAGCCCTCTTTTCTCGGTGAAAAGTTATAACGAAACGGTGAACCTCATCCCTTATGCGGCTTAAGAATCTCGTTAGAGGAGCTCCTTCTTCAAGTAATAGAGACTCATCCCTTCCTGGAATAAAGAGCCTCTCTGGTTTACGTGTTATATCCGCTGACATAACTTCGCTTTCAGTTCGCATCTTCGCTAATGCTACTATCTCTACCCCAAGCCCCAACTCATCACGCGCCTGGAGCGCCATCGAAAGCTGCCCCGCGCCACCATCAATCACCAGCAGATCCGGCAGAGAATTCTCAGCGGCACCACGCTTTAACCTCCTAGATACAACCTCGTAAATCGAGGCGAAATCGTTAGGCGCGTCGAAACGCTCAAGGTTGTATCTCCTATACGAGCTTTTATCAGCAACACCATCAAAGAAGACTACCACCGCCCCTACTGTGTCCGAGCCTTGGAAATTCGATATATCAACACACTCAACCCGTCTTGGGCTCTGTCTTAATCCCAAAGTGTCACGGAGCGCCGCGGCTACTACATCCCACTCAGATTCCTTCGTACGTGAGCCCGCGAAGGCGTGGCGGGCGTTAAGCGCGGCCATATCAAGCAGCCTAGCCTTTGAGCCGCGCTGCGCGTACAGCAGCTCTACCTTTGCTCCTCGTCTTGCTGCTAATCCAGCCTCCATAACCGAAGCATTCGCCAACTCGAACGGAACTATTATCTCACACGGGATCTCGCGCCCACCGTCATAGAACTGCTGAACCACAGCTTCAATCAATTCCTCATCAGACACCGCAACATCGTGCAGAATAAAAGGTTTACTCTCAGATATCCGGCCATTCCTCACTAGCAGAACGCAAACCGCCGCGCTGTCGCCCTCTCGCACAAGTCCAAAGACATCTCGGTTTTCGCCCCTAAAAGTGATTAATGAATGCCCGGCCTGGAAATTCTCTAGGATATCTATCCTATCACGCCAAGCTGCCGCCTCCTCAAATCTGAGATCTTCCGCGGCATGTTCCATCTTTTGAGTGAGCTTCTTAACGGTGCTGGCTGTTTTTCCCTCGATAATTGAGATCGCTTGTTTTAGAAGATCGCGATATTCATCCTGAGTCACCGGCAAGCAACACGGCGCGCAACACCGCTTAATCTGATACTCCAAACAGGGGCGTTGTCGGTTGTATAACACCGCATCGGAACACGTTCTAAGTGGAATCACCTTGCGAATCACCTCAAGTAGATTGCGTAGCTCTCCACTAAAGGCGAACGGCCCATAATAACTCGCTCCATCATTCTCTGGGCGTCTAATCAGCTCAAGCCTCGGCCACTCCGCTCTCTCATCAACTCGTATCGAGAGGTAGCTCTTGTCGTCTTTTAATCGGATGTTGTAACGCGGCTTGTACTTGGTGATCAGATCGCGCTCTAGCAGAAAAGCCTGTTCCTCGCTCTGCGTAACGATAGTCTCAAATGACTCAACACGCCTTAGTAGAAACTCAATCTGATAACGACCATCACCACCTGTGAAGTACGTTTTAAGTCTAGCTTTGAGGCTCTTAGCTTTACCTACATATATCACTACCTGCGCGTTATCTCGCATCAGATACACTCCAGGCTCAACTGGGGCATTAAGAGCCTGGAGACGTAGCAGCTCTATTCGATCATCGAAGGCTTGATCGTTCATATACGCGCGACCTTATCGACCCTCGCGTTAAAGCGATACCCTTGAATCGCTCGCTCTACAGAGACAAAAAAAGCATCGGCTGGATATACGTGAGCTTTAACAGACAAGACCGCGAAGCGTTGTCTTAATTCATGTGGCAGATCGCCTAACTTCACAGCGTCCTTAGCGGTGCATACAAAGAGAAGCTCTGGAAACCGCCCGAGGATCTCACGGATCTCAGCCTCACTGAAGACATGATGATCCGGAAACACAAAGCGCTCACAAATAACAAATCCCAAACTATCTAGGGAGCTAAAAAAACCATCAGGGTTGCCGATCGCCGCTATAGCGCAGATCTGACTCGGCGCGACATCTCTATCTCCTTCTAAAGTTCTGACCCCATCCAAGCTCAAACTCGAACGGAAGACTGCTGCTGATTCAGGTAACAGCGCCGAAACATTTGAATCAATCTCTTTTGTCTTACCGGCAGCATCGAGCGACCTAGATGAAAGCACAATAACTTGAGCTCTTCTTAGCGCTCTATCTCTACGCTCTCTAAACATCCCCAAAGGCAAAAGAGCTCCGCGACGAAAATCCTCAATAGCGCGCTCTGAACCCACGAAGACCGAAACGATATCGAGCACACGCGATAACGCTCTGTGCTGAAAACCATCATCGAGGATCACTACGTTAATGCTCTGGTCTTGCTCAATCAGTTTGATCCCTAAAACTCTCTTTCTAGCTATGAAGACTGGAGTACCTGAGCGCGCCATTAACACAGGCTCATCTCCCACTTCTCGGTAAGAATCAGAAGCCTTAACCCTGTATGGGCCTTTGCGCGATCCTCCGTAGCCACGTGATAGGATTGCCGGAGTATATCCACGCTTACGGAGCTCATCAGCTAAAGCGAGACACAACGGTGTCTTGCCGTTTCCACCCGCCGTCACGTTTCCTACACTGATGACAGGAAGAGGACTCCGATAGCTCTTAAAGTATCCCTTATCGTAGAGAGAGCCACGAACAGTAACGATTACGCCGTATAAAAATGATAGAATTTCCTTAATCAGCATTTCCTTCCCAAGCCAAAGCCTCACTGTGTCGGATCGCCTCAAGTGCCCGGCCCGAAGCGCCTCGCTGACTCGCGAACACCGCGTACCCGGCCTGACCAACTCTATGCAACTCAGGATCCCCCGCGCAAACTCGCTTTAAAAGAGCCAGCAGCTCCGAGCTATCCTGAACCTCTATGATACCACCCCGTTCACGCATGAGCGAGACCGGCTCTCTAATTACCGACGAATACGGACCAACCACAACAGGTACTCGGTACATAGCAGGCTCGAACGGATTATGGCCACCTATATCCACCAATGTAGCCCCCACAAACGCGAGGTCGCCTCCGGCATACGCCTCCTCAAGCACCCCAAAGGTATCTAACAGCAAGACATCATAATCACCTAACTCGGTGCCAATCCCTGAGCTCCAACGGGCGGCTGAGCGCCCAAGAGAAGCTGTCTCACTCCAGAAGTAATCAAATCTCTCAGCATGGCGCGGGGCGATAATCACTTTGAATTTTAATCCAGAATCCCAAGCGCTCTTTAATGCTGGGAACCAAACCTGTTCTTCGCCATTTCTAAGGCTACCTAGCACAATTATCGGAGTCTCATTTTTAATTCCGGGAAAGAACTTTTCGCGAGCGCGAGACCTAAAATCCTCTCCACTAAGTCGCGGCGATGAATCGTACTTTGTGTGACCGATAACGTGTAACAATTCCGGGTCTATCCCAAGAGATAGAAACCTCTGACGCTGCTCCTCGTCTGGTACCGAGATGCTGCAAAAATTATTTAGTAGAGGTGCGAACAACCCGTTAAAAGTGCGGTAAGTCTTTAGAGTGTAATCAGAGATCCGACCATTAATTATATGACACGGAACTCCCTGACGTAGCACTCCGCTGATTAAAGCTGGCCACAGCTCGGTCTCGCTTAGAACGAAGCGGCTAGCGTGTACCTGAGCCAGAGACCTCTTAGTTAACACGGGTGTGTCGAGTGGCAACAACCGCGCCTGGTCAACAGCCCCACTTCCACGCTCTAGACCCGTTGGGGATGTGGCGGTCAGTAGAACTCTGTCCGAAGATCTCTCGCCCCGAATCTGTCGGATAAAAGGCAACAACCCCTGAACTTCACCCACCGACGCTCCGTGAAGCCACCAATCGACCTCGCCAACTGGCTTCCATGAACCGAACCTTTCACCTAATCTTCTGCGTCCTCGCGCCGACGCAAGCAAGCCGACAGTCACTAATGGAACAGCGCAGGTTGTTGCCGCACAGTACGCCGCGTATATCAGATTATTCTTAGCTATCCGACCAGTAACGGTCTGCCTTATCGGTAAGTTCATTCAAAGCACTCTGTATTCTAATACGAGCAGTCTCAAGCTCATCTCCCTCGGCAACGTAGATAGGCTCTCCAACAAGAAAGACCCCGCGTGAGAAAGGCTTAGGGATTATCATGCCATCCCAAGACCTAAGCTGCCACCTGCGATTAGTAGAGTACGAGCACAGGAGTATCGGGCTCCCAGTTTTCACCGCTGCTGTTACTACGCCCTCCTTTAGCTCGTGTCTTGGTCCCCTTGGGCCATCGGGAGTAAAACCGATATCGTGTCCCGATTTTACTAATTTGATTAACTCAAGGAGCGCGCGTAAGCCCCCGCGTGATGAGGAGCCTGCCACGGAGTGAATTCCAAGCAACCTAGTCGCCAGAGCGATAATTCGGCCATCTCCGTGTTGGCTGATTAGCATAAATGGAGGCTTAGCTCTCCTCCCACGCAGCATGAAATACACCTGCGGCATCATTAATAATCGTCCGTGCCAGAAAGTGATAATCGCTGGGTCAGAAACCTTAGCCGCATCGGGATGGATCTCCCGTGACCACCTAATTGAACGACCTATGAATGCCAGTAGCGCAGCGGCAAAGGAACCGATAAGAACGACTTTAATCTTTGACGCCGCGGATTTGAAAGACATACCGCTAAAGACTAGCCTGGAAGATGTAGACCCGTCAAAACCAACAATTAGCGCAGCGCGCCACAACGCTCCAACCTCCGGGCCCTGCGACGACTCGGGAATTAAGGAAATAGACAGCTCGTTCCCTGGCTTTAAGCTTCTTTGGTCCCCGCATAGCCACCATGATTCCGCTCTGTTGCTCGAGAAATACCTGCACACCTGATGCCTCTATTGAGCCCACGTTTCGAACCTCTACATTAGCGTAGCGCACCTCGCGAGCCGATCTTGAGACTCGTTGTATAATGACCGGTGTTTTAGCTCGTAGCCGGGTTTTTTCAATCAGCGCGGGTCGCGGAGTCGCGGTCGCTTTAGCTAACCCCTTCCGCGGTGCGGCTATGGTGTTAGTGAGGTGGCCGAAAAGAGCTAAGGTAAATGAGAGGACTAATATTGTGAATAGATAACGCATGTAACGTTATCGGGGGAGCTGGGGATGAAGTTGCTTGGGGGATCAATCCCTTAATATGCTTTCCCACGTGCTCGTGCACTTGCTCGTAAACGTACCCGATTTGCCACTGCTACCGTCTTATTTTGGCTACTGTATGACCCTGAATTCGGGTACGATTCTCGTTTACGTGCACGAGCAGGTGCAGGTGGTAAATCCCTAAATAAACTTTACATGGTCAATCCAACGTGAACGTGCTCGTGCACTTGCTCGTAAACGTACCCGATTTGCCACTGCTACCGTCTTATTTTGGCTACTGTATGACCCTGAATTCGGGTACGTTTCTCGTTTACGTGCACGAGCAGGTGCAGGTGAACGTGGTCAATCCCCCTACTTATCCTGCATCCCCCGAAGCCGTGAGTATTCTCCTCCCTTCCTCATCAGCTCATCGTGACTTCCCTGCTCGACTATCATTCCATCACTCATCACTACTATCGTGTCGGCATCTCTGATGGTCGATAGACGGTGTGCGATTACTAGAGTTGTTCTCCCCTTTACTAACTCCTCGATCGCCATCTGGACCTCGCGCTCAGCGCGGGTATCAAGTGACGCTGTAGCCTCATCAAGGATTAAGATCGGCGCGTTCTTGAGGATCGCCCTGGCAATAGCGAGACGTTGACGCTCTCCTCCTGAGAGGCTCATACCACCCTCGCCAACTTGAGTCTCAAAACCCTCTGGCATCCGCTCAATAAAATCGACCGCGTAAGCGGCCTTAGCGGCCCTAAGAACCTCTTCTCTCGAGGCTTCTGGATTACCGTAAGCGATATTGTTGTAAACAGTGTCGTTAAAGAGAAATGTATGTTGCCCAACCATGGCGATAGCCGAACGCAGCTCGCTTAATCTCAGATCTTTTAGATTAACTCCTCCTATCGTGACACTGCCACCAGTTGGATCAATAAACCGGGGGAGAAGATCAACTAAAGTGCTCTTTCCAGAGCCAGAGAAACCAACAAGCGCCACTGTTTTCCCTTCCGGAATTACTAGCGACACGTCCTTTAAGGCCGAGACGCTTCTCTCGCCAGTCGAAACCGATGGATACTCAAAGGAAACCCCTCGTAACTCAATAGTCTTGCCAAGCCCTAGACCAACCGGCTTCTCTGGATCAAGGATAGTTGGCTTAGTATCAAGTATCTCAAAGATCCTCTGTGCCCCTGATAGCCCCTGCTGGACTGTCGCGTTTACGCGAGAGAGTTTCTTGAACGGTTCGTACATCAGGAAAACCGAGACCAGAAACGCCATAAAGCCTCCGGCAGTTCTGGCTCCTGAGATTACAGAATAGCCTCCGTAGAGCAAAACCCCGGAGATAGCCAAGCTAGCCAACACCTCATTGATCGGTCCAGCCAAAGCTCTGACGCGCTCCGATTTGATAAATGTCTGAGTAAGATCGTGATTTCCGCGTTCGAATCGGCGCTGCTCGAAATCCTCGCGACAGAAGATCTTTACCACTCGGTGTCCCTGCATACTCTCCTGAAAGAGAGCTGAAAGTTGTCCGATGGCGTCCTGGCCACGCTTACTTAACTTACGCATCTTTTTTCCGATCTTAGCGATTGGAAATCCCGCTAGGGGAAAAAATACAAAAGCGATCAGCGATAGCGTCGGATCCAGATAGATACACGAACAGAGAAGCACTACCACCCTAATCGAATCACGAATCACAGAAGCTGAAGAATCAGTGAGCAGTGTGCGGATTAAGAGCACATCGGAGGTAACGCGCGAAAGGATCTCCGCCGTTGAGTTCCTAATAAAAAAATCCGGCGATAGACTTAAGACATGCCGATTCACGTCGTTACGGATATCTTGAGTTACCCTGTGACCAACCGCGGCCATAAGGAACTGCTGACCAAAATCACTTAGTCCACGAATTAAAGCGAATCCAACGATCACACCGGGAAGAATCCACAACATCGTCGCGTCACGATTTGTAAATATGTCGTCTAAGATACGCTTAACTAAAAACGGGACAACGCCATCGGTTGCGCCAAATACGATCATCATCGCTAGCGCCGCCCAGAAATACCTCTTATGAGGTTTTAGATATCCGAGAATTCTTCTGTACATCGATCCCTTTTAATCGCTCCTCTCGAGCGAACTTACCTTCTCAGCGCGATCTATGATCGCTACTTAGCTACCATCTCAAAAACACAACGCGCCACACGTTGAGAAACATCGAGCTCCCGCCATTCAGCCGGCGCTCCTGGGTCTGGCTCGCATAGAGCCCTCTTAACTTCAGCGAGTCCCGCCACCATCTCCGAACGGGCCTGCTGGTCAAGCAGCAACCGAGACACCTCTTTTGAGACATCTTCCGGCGAGAGTGCCGTCTGAATCAGCTCCTTGACCGTTCCCTTACGAATTATATTAACCGGCGAGTACTCTTTCAGAGCTACAAAGAGAGAAACTATCACCTTAGCCAGCAGGGTGCCACTATAGACACACACAAAAGGAAGACCTGCCAACGCGCCTTCTAGATTGCAAGTACCAGACTTCAGTACCCCAACTCGCGCATGACACATCGCCAAAAGCGCGTCCTCATGGCTCCATCTTACCTCACCCAGCAGGTCTGCTGGCACTCGCTCTCCAATTATCTCCCTTATCCATGCTGCAGTGATATTAGGCGCTAGAACCACGACCGGTTTAAGCTCCGGGAATTTAGCTCTTATTAATCCGTAACCTTGAAGCATCGGAACAAGAAGACGCTCAACCTCAAATCGTCGACTTCCGGGAAGAAGAAGGAGCTCTTGAGCTTCTGAACTGGAATTTCCCGATACCTCCTTAGCTCGCTCGCCGAGGGGATGCCCAACATAAGTTACCCGTTCGTAACCGTGCTTGGCGTAGAAATCACTCTCAAAGGGAAAGATCGCGGCTACACGATCAACAAAGCGGGCGATCTTTTTCACCCGACCTGATCGCCAAGCCCAAACCTTAGGTGGAATAAAATAAAGCACCTTGACGCCGTGGCGCTTAGCTACCTTAGCGAGTCTTAGGTTGAAATCAGGATAATCAACCAGGATCAGGAGATCCGGACGCCACTCTTTAATCAGGTTTGAGAGGGTCTTAAATGATGAGAGGATCTTGCCGCCTGAGCGGAATAGTTCGAAGAAGCCCATCCCCGCGCCTGCGCGGTAGCAATCTACATCGATTTTAACACCAGCATCCTCGCACAGCTTTCCAGCCATGCCACGGATCTCGGCGTCGGGCGCGCTAGCTTTAATCGCTCGTGCTACCCTAGCCAGATGCTGATCTCCAGAAACCTCACCCGCGCTTAATAATATCTTTATCGTCACGGGGTATTTCTACCCTACAATTGTGGGTGGGTAAACCGGCAGGAGATAATGGTCAATTTGCCTGCACGTGCTCGTGCACTTGCACGTAAACGAGAGCGTACACGAATTCAGGGTCATACAGCAGCCGAACTAAGATGGCAGAAGTAGCGGATCGGGTACGGTCACGTTTAAGTGCACGAGCACGTTCACGTGGGAGTTGCCATGTAAAGCCTATTTAGGGATTGACCACGTGCACCTGCTCGTGCTCGTAAACGTGAAACGTTCCCGAATTCATGGTCACACAGAAGCCGAACTAAGATGGTAGAAGTGGCACATCGGGTACGTTTACGAGCAAGTGCACGAGCACGTTCACGTGGGAGTGGCCGTGTAAAGCTTATTCAGGGATTGACCAAATACATGTAAAGCTTCCCTAGCGATCCCCTCTCCCTCTAAACGACGGATACCCCAACTTTATCCCAAGAAAATCTTTCAGGTAATTATTTCTCACCCGCTGATTAGAGAGCATCGTGTATCCACCTCGATTAAGCACCTCCTGCTCTGATATCGATCTAGGCCACGGTAATGAATCTCGTTCGCAGATATACTTCACTACATCTCTCGCCTGAGTCGGAGCGTCATCATTAACGCAAAACAACGGCGGTAATTTACCATCGTACCTAATACAACTAACTATAATGTTGGCTAAGTCCTCAACATGGATCCGATTGGTCCACTGCGAGCCATCCCCAACTAATGAATATGTGCCTGCTCGTAGCGAAATAGCTACGCCACGATCATCGCCATAGATAGCGGGAAGTCTAAGCGATGTCGCGGTTATGGCACCACTACTCTCCGACGCGACCTGATTATAGATCTTCTCTGACTCTAGCCGCGCCGCGCTCTGCGGATTCCACGGTGCTGGTGTGGTTGCCTCATCGACCCACGATCCATCTCGTGTTCCAAAGACTCCGGTGGTGCTTAGATAAATAATTCGCTTAACCTTCGTCGAGGCAACAACTTTAGCGACGTTTCTCACCCCTGCTACGGCTTTAGATATATCATCTCCACCTGACCTAAACGGAGGAACGCTGTCCAATACGATCTCTATATCTGGATAGCTATCAAATAGGGGCTTTATGGACTCTTGGTCGTCTAGCTCTACCTTAAAGCTATGCCAGCCCAGAGCTTCCCACTTAGCGCGCTGCTCGTCGTTTCTCGATGTTATTACAAAGCTTCCGGGCTGAAGTCTCTCGGCAACTCTGTTTAGGGTGTAGCCACCACCTAATAAAAGAATCTTTGGGGAAACACTAGCTACGGCCACAGTCGATCAATCCTCCAAGAGTTATCAGCGCTACCACTTATGTACTGAATTCTGTCGTGTAATCTATTCTCTCGTCCCTGCCAGAATTCAAACTTCTGAGGAACTAAACGATATCCTCCCCAATGCGCCGGCTTTGGGACCGCGCCATCTTGCACGTTATCTCTGAGTCGCGCCATCGCGTCATCTAATTCTTGCCGAGATGTCGCGACCTCACTCTGCGCGGAAACAGCGGCGCCAAATTGAGAGTCCCTTGGCCTGCTGTAAAAGTATCGCTCGCTCTCAGCTGCTGACACACGCTCCACTATCCCCTCTAAACGCACCTGTCGCTCAAGGCTCGCCCAATAAAAAACTAGAGCCGCTCGATTGTTAAATTCAAGCTGCTTTCCCTTGGAGCTTTTATAGTTAGAGAAGAATACAAACCCAGAGTTATCAAAACCTTTTAATAAGACCATCCGTACTGATGGTTGTAGGTCCTCCCCTACTGTCGCCAACGCGCAGGCGTTTGGCTCGTACGGCTCACTCGCGCTTGCTTGCTCAAACCAGGCTTTAAACTGATCTACTGGATTCGCCGCGACAGAATCTATATCTAAGGCACCCTTTTGATATTCCTTGCGTGTTTTGGAGAATGGGTCACTCATAAGGAAGGTCCTTTTCTAGTTATCAGCTTCAACCCCGGGTCAGCTGAATTAGCTAATTTATCCAGTGGCACGAAATCTTTTTTGCGATCAGTATAACCGCGAATGGCGTATAGCTGCCCATCAGTTACTCCATAACGCTCAACCGCGCCAAGCTCCCTAACAACTTCAGCACTACCAGTGTTTCCGGCTAACAGCTCAGCGTATATCTCCACCTTTCTGCGTGTAACCTCCGCTGAGTCGAAGAGCACCTCGACCCTGAAGGTTGCCACACCTAAATCTGTTAGGGATGGGATCAATTTAAGAGCTGTCTGTGGGACTCCATTAAACATAGTGTTGCGGCACTCAGCGTCAGCTTTTAGTGGATGCAGGGCGCCTTTATTATCCCGCAACTCCACTCGATGCTTCTCACATGGGCGCCCGCAATCGCGGTAACTTGAGCCGTTACTTAAAAAAGCCGCGAAGACGCAGTGCTCCATATGGAACGCTGGAATGTAGTGATGCAGAGTTACCTCAAAGCATCCAGGATCGCTTGCCTTTAAAAGCTCAACTAACTGCTCGCCATTTAGATCGTAACTAGGGCAGAGCCTTTTAAGCCCCTTTGATAAGAACCAGTCAGCGCTGAGCGAGTTAGTGATATTTAAACTGAAGTCACCAACAAGCTGCATCTCGCTGTCGCGGCGAAGATACTCAAGGGCTCCAAGATTTCTTACCAGAACCGACTCTGGTTTAAGACGCTCAATCACTTTTAGATGAGCCAACTCCCCCGGCTTTAAGATCCTTGTTGTGGCGACGCCAGCGCGATATCCGTAGGAACGAACTAGCTCAACGGCGGGACCGTATTCTTTACCAAATTCAAAATCGAGATAAACTGTATCGATCGGCAATCCAGCTAAAAGGGCCAGCTGCGAGAACTCGCGCACAAGAAGATTTAATTTAGGACTCGCGTGAGGCTTTGGCTCTCTATCACTATTCTTTATGAGTTGCTGTGGCTCTATCCGCGCTAGAACTTGCGGCTCTCGCGAGATTCTAGCTTTAGTTAATAGGTCCGTTACCGCGCGTCTTAATTCCTTTAGCTCTCTGGAGTGAATAAAACACTCTTCCGTAATATCCACCTGCAGGCGCTCTAATACAAAAACAGTTCCCCCCAAAGCTCCTAGCTCAGCAGCAAGGGACTCCTCTGTTAGAGGCGCTTTCTGAGCGGCTTCGAGGTTAGCGTTAGAACTTACAGTGACTAGATTGCCGTCTCTATCGGTAACCTCTAATTCAAGCGGCTCTCCTATGGCGCCACGAACTGTGACAGAGATAGGTATCTTTTTAAAAGATCCCTTATCAGCAAACGATCTCTCGAGCTCTTTTTCGGTTCGGGGTGATGAATTTAAATAAACCTCAAATCCTGTCTTGGTATTTTTGGAGAGATCCGAATCACGCGAAAACGAGAGCACTATCTTTCTCCCCTCTCGTTTAGAGTTAAAAACAACCCCTCCAAATTCCTTCCCAGTTTCTGGATCTCGAAACACAAGACCATCGCCAGCGACAATTAGCTCGCTCGATTCCAAGGCGATGTTAACGCCACGAACTTCACTTACAACACCAAGTGGTAGTCCGTGATGGCTACTTATCGACGGGTTAACTAACCTCTGATGATTTACACCATCTAGCCATCCGTTAAAGAAGCCACGCGAATAAACCCTCGCCATCGAGTCGATCGCTTCCTTTGTTTCCGCCTCAGAGAGGTTCCCGATACTCCGTTGCTTATAGGCTCGTGCCGCGCTCGCGACATAGGCCGGGGACTTTAGACGCCCCTCGATCTTAAACGAGTTGATTCCCGCCTCTATGAGACGCGGCACATCCTCTAACCCACAGAGATCTTGGGGTGAAACGAGGTATCCATCAGCTTTACGCTCTATCTTCTTACCATCCACAATAAGATCGTAGCTTAAACGGCACGATTGAGCGCACTGTCCACGATTGGCGCTCCGACCACCAAAGCTCTCTGATGTAAGACACTGGCCAGAGTACGAAACACAGAGAGCGCCGTGAGTAAAAACCTCTAACTCCTTACCGGTCTTCTCGCGAATCTTGTGCATCTCCGCGATGGAGACCTCGCGTCCAAGAACGTAACGACGCAGTCCGAGATCCGACGTTAAATCTATCGCCTCACTGTTTGTGATCGTCATCTGTGTTGACGCGTGAACCGCCTGATTAGGAGCAAGCGCTCTGATTAGTCGCACAAGCCCGATATCCTGAACGATAAAGGCATCTGGAGCTAGCGGGATAACCTCGTTAAGAGCGCGAATCGCGTCCTGAAGCTCGCGCTCGAAGATTAGGATATTAAAAGCCAATAGCACCCTGACGCCGTAGAGATGCGCATATTCGATCATGGCGCGCAGCTCAGCTAATTCGAGGGTCGGAGCTCTTCCACGAGCGTTAAAGCCCGGCATCCCCATATATACCGCGTCCGCGCCGTTATGCACCGCCGCACGAAGCATATCCCAGTCGCCAACTGGGGCTAAGATCTCAGGCAGTGATTGGTTGGTATCCGGCATAAGCTGGTATTCTGAACTAAAAAGAGGCGCGTAAAAAGGGGCGGCTGGGGGAAATATAGTGAAACGAGGCAAAAGGAGGATCGACAAAACATCGCGTAAGCGAGGTTTTGCTACTCTGCACTCAGTAAACCATCCGCGCCGACCGATTAGCCGACCAATAAACAGCCGAGGCTGGGCCAACTATCTTGCTAAGCGGAACAAAAGGCTGGTTCCAAAATCTGGAATCATACGAAGCGTCGCGGTTATCACCTAGAAGAAAAACTCGACCACTTGGAACTGTAAATGAGATCTTTTGATGAAGCGTATCGTTACTCCAGCGAGCATAAGGTTCAGCTATCCGCTCGCCGTTTACAAAAACATCATGACCCTCTATCGATACCTCATCGCCAGCTACACCGATCACCCGCTTAACTAACGCCACCTGTCCCTCGTTAATTTCAGTTGTCGGATCATCATCACGGTGAAAAACAACCACACGACCGCGCTCGGGAGCGCCCCATGAGATGGCTAAACTATCGAAGAAAGGGACTCTAATTCCGTAGGCGAACTTAGGCACCACCACACAATCATCACGCTCTAAAGTGGGTTGCATCGATGATGATGGGATATAAAAGCTCTGAACGATGAAAGCTTGAATAATTAGCGCTAAAGCTAAGGCGATCACAAATATCCGCGGCAACATTCGTAGAAAGGCTACCGCTGCGGAGTCACCGTTTAAGACCTCGGTCCATGCGCCATAAGTCACCTCACCCCGAGGTGCCCTTCGTGACGCCGCGATAAAACTTCCTCTGACCGAATCCATCTCTCGCCATCCCTGGCTACTGCTTAGACTGCTTTATTTGGGGTGCTCTTGGCTAGCAGAAGCCCCTAGGAACATGTTCCAGTAATTGAAGGGGCTAAGCAAATTAGCTAGGGGGAAACATTCGCGATGGCCTTGGTTAACCCTTCCAATTTATGCAGCTAAATGCATAAATTGGAAGGGTTAAAGCGCCACATAAAACTATAAGCAGCTGAAAATATTATAATTAACACGGCTTCGATTCTTTTTTAAATTTTTAGCCTACAAGGTAGTTTAAAGAGGAGAAAAAAGGAGGATAGCGCTGAATCATTCACCTTTCTCTAGACACAGCTAGTCGCGCAAAGTCGGAGCACTCCAGCCACCAAACGGCGCGATGAGCGCCGTTTCTAACAAAACATCGCGATAGCGAGGTTTTGCCCATTTTCCTATTCAATCCTCTTAAGCTCCGCCTCAATCTCCCTACGAAGCTCCTCACTAACAGCTCTCTCAGATCCACTAACCTCAGAGCTATCCCGCAACTCCTTCCCAGGCATTGCTTCCTTGCCGCGCTTAGAAATAGCAAGCCTTAAAGCCACAATAGCTCCCAAAGCCAAGAACGCTATCGGCATCCACCAAGCGAACAACCCAAAACCTGAGTACTCCGGAACGGCCCTGTACTTCTCTCCAAACTCTTTTAGAAAATCAGCGAGGATTACCTCCTCTGAGTCACCTGCAGCTAAACGCTGGCGCATCTGGAGCTTTAGGTCGTGCGCCTTTGAGCTTGGGCAATCGTTAAGTGAGCGCCCCGCGCAGAATGGACTTAAAACCTGCTGATAGAGTTGATAGGCTCGCTTATCTAGCTCAGCATCTGATGGAGCGGCTAAAGCTGTCTGAGACACCGACAAAAGGCCGATGAGAGCTATTAAAACCGAACGAACCAAGATACCCATAGCTACTAGCTAGCCCCGTATTGCTCACGATACGAAGCAACTCTCTTTTGAAGTTCTCCGTCGATCTTAAAACCTGAGGAGTTATCGCTTGAGAGATACGAGATAATCTTTTTAATATCGATAATAGACGTAACTTTGATGTCTAGATCTCGCTCAGCCTCTTTAACCGCTGAGAGCTCACCAGCTCCACGCTCATCTCGGTCAACAAGGATAATTACCCCAGCTACCTCAACTCCAACTTTATCACGCAGAACAGGAACTACCTCTTGGAGTGTCGTACCTGCTGTAACTACATCCTCTACGATCACTACACGCATGCCTGGCTTTAGCGGCTTGCCGACAAACTCTCCGCCTTCACCTCGGGTCTTAGCTTCTTTGCGGTTAAAACAGAACGGCATAGCGATTCCGAAATCACGCGACAAACTCATCGCCGTAGCGACACAGAGAGGGATCCCTTTGTAAGCTGGACCAAACACCGCGTCTACGTTTTGCAGGCCAAGCGAGATTATCTGTTGGGCGTAAAACTTGGACAGCTCGCTAATCTTCGCCCCGTCATCAAAAGAGCCGGTGTTTACAAAGTATGGAGCCTGACGACCCGACTTTAAGGTGAAATCTCCGAATTTAAGAACTCCGCTTTTGACCAAGAAATCAACAACAGCTCCGTGATTAATTCCAGAATCGCTCATCTAATTAGCCTCCATGAACTTGACCTTGGCGACCAGCTATCATAACTGCGTCCCCATCTTTATACTTTTCACTCTTTAAAAGAGCAAACAGTAACAACCCCTTTTGCTCTGGAGCCGGTATCACGCTTACTACCTTGCCAAGGGCCTCCCCCGATAGAGTTACCACACTATCCCCTCCTGAAAGCAAATCGCTGCCAGTTAAACGAATCCGCGCTATTTGGCGGGGTAGCTTACCGATTGCGTCACTCCTCTCAACTACCTCTTGGCCGACATAGCACCCCTTTGTGAAGGATACTGCGTTGCGAAGACCGTACTCTAATAGCATACCGCTATCATTTACCTCAGAAGGATATACTGGGGTTCCAAATTCCCACCGCAGAAGATCGTAGTTTGATTTACTAAGCGGCTCCCCGAAGCTCTTTTCAACTATCGCGGCATCTGAAATGTTAATTACGATATCAACACCAAAGGAAGATACGCGCGCTCGGTCCATGATGCTTAGAGGGGCAACTCCCAGGTCCTTGAGCTTGGGATATAAGTCATCTCTTGATACCGCAACATGAATTACAGCGAGATCCTTGGATATATCCTCAAAAGCAACCCGATCCGCCACAACAAAGCGTCTGAGAATCTCAGAGAGCTTAGTCGCATCTCCACCATCACTAGAAAGAAGAAACTCACTCTCACCCAGTCGAGACACCGAGAACAGCCCTTCAACCCTCCCCTGAGCTGAGAGAGCCGCCGCCAGGCAGCTAGCTCCTGCGGCTAGAGCGCGGATATCGTTTGATAGTCGATTGTGTAGATAGCGCGTCGAGTCCTTTCCTGAGACCTTAAAGGAAACGGCACTATCGATCGGGAACCACTTAGAAATCATCTTATACGGGTAAAAATCCGTGAAAAGCTATCAAAAGACCAGAAGATCAGGACCGCCTTTCCTTTGATTCTACGCTGGTCAAGAAATGGATCGGTCCAGAAACGGGAATCCTTTGAGTTATCTCTGTTATCGCCCAAAAGCAGGACGTGACCTTCCGGCACTCGCTTCGGCCCAAAACTACCCTCAAACTTACCACCCTCTGCCCATCTGGCGTACGGCTCCTCTAGCGCCTTGCCGTTTATATACACCTTGGCTCCACGCACCTCCACTGCGTCCCCAGGCAATCCCACAACTCTCTTTATTATATTAATCTTTGAGTCATCTTCATCGGGAGTATTTGGATCATCGGGCCTGGTGAAAACGACCACATCACCGCGTGCTGGAGAGCTCCAGGACACGACCGAGTTAGTCATAAAAGGCATCCTGAGTCCGTACTTAAATTTTATGACGAGAATAAAATCGCCGATCTCAAGTGTAGGTATCATTGAGCCCGACGGGATCTTAAATGGCTCGACTATTGTTACCCGAATTCCAAATGCAATCGCTAAAATGAATCCGAGCGTCTTAAAGAAAGAGACCACCTCTCCCCAAGTGCTTTGGGGAGATTGAACCGTTGAATTATTTTCCTTTGAGCCACCTGCGGCAGCGGCGTTTTGCGACATCGTTTAAATCCCTGTTATCTATCAATGCCGCTATTGTAGCCAGGAATTAAGGAAAAGACACCTCCCTAAAAAGCTGGATAATGCCGGTCTTACGCCGCAAATCCCTGTTTCTTGCCGAATACCACGGTGCTGCAATCAACTTCAAGCTTAGGTTCTTTAACCTTCACAGTTGATACGAATATACCCGGCTCAAAAGCACGCTCCTTCAACAGCTCCACCTTAGCCACATCCGGAATAGTCATCGTCGCTGTAATTGAAAAGTTGAGCTCGACTATTACATGACCTGGAGTATCATCGATAATCTTGGTGATCATTCCATAAAGCGGATAGGTTGTTCCTACCTCAACTTCGCCGAAAGCGACTTCGCAACCAAACTTCTCGAAAAAATTCTGGGGTTTTGTCTCGTCGCTGTTCATTTCGTCACCACCTTAAAAAATGTTTTAGACTTCAGGAACGCCCTGATAACCCCATATCCTAGGCCTGAGGGAAAGTGCTTCAGGATTAACCACCTTTTTATAACCAGCGGACTCTGCGGTTATCCCCGACTCTCTTTATCTGTTAGGCACCTAGCTACTAATAGAATCCCTTAATTAACAGAAATCCAAGATATCCCTTCCTGCCAATCTTATGGCTCTGTTACTATTTAAAGTGTTTTGTCTGGAGAATGCCTAACATCCGCGAGAAGTATATGCTAAGTGCACGGACTACCTCTTATTGGCTTCTGTCCCTACTCGTTTTATTAGCCTTATCTGCCCCGATCTCCGATATCTCCGCCGCGCCAAAGCAGCGCGGCTTTCAGGTGCCTCTGGAGGGCATAACAGAGGCCTCGCTCGACGATTTAAAGAGCAATTGGAACGCGAACGTACTGAGGGTGCAGATTGGAAACAACACTGAGATGGATGGCAAAACAGGCTCTGCTTATGATGCCATGATGGAGGATCGATTCACCCTCCTCGATCAGAAGCTCCCCCTTATCGCCGCCAAAAATCTAAAGGTCATCTTCTGTCTATACTCTCCACCGGGTGGGTTTTTGACCCGCGAGGCTCCATCACACCACAGGATGTACTCAGAGCCAGCGCTACAGAACGACTACATCGCGAAATGGCGACAGATAATAACCCGCTACGGAACTAACCCCGCTATATTAGCATTCGATATCGACAACGAGCCTGCCATGCGCAAGGGCCTACTAGCTCCTGGCGCGAAAACTTGGAATGCGCTTGTGGTTGATGTCATCAAGGCAATTAGGGAGATAAACCCGACGGTGCCACTAATCGTTAAGCCGTTATATGGAGACCCCTCAAAACTCGCATCACTGCCGGCGATTAATGACTCTAACTTAACCTACTCCTACAACGCTTATTTTTATAATTCATACCAGCATACTGGTATCTCCTCGGCGCCATTTTCTATAGCGCGTCCTACAGACGCGGCTTTATTACTAAAGATTCGACAAGGCTTAGCTAAATTTTATCTTGGGGTTTACAATCGAGTGGCAAAAAAAGAGCTCTCTCCGTCCTCTTTTCCGCCGAAACTAAATGTAGGAGAGGCAACGGTATCATCATGTGCCCTTGAATCAGGAGAGTTCATAGCCGCGCTACTCGGCGCTCTAGAGAAGGATGATTCAATACCATCTCGCCGAGCCCGAGATCGAGCTTTAAGCAAATGGAGGAACTCCAGGAATAAAAGACGCCGGATAAAAAAACCGGAGTTTACAGCGCAGGACTTCATGCTAGACGTTGCTCACGATAGCTACACCGTGCATGCCTACGGCGAGTCGCCTTTCTGGGATCCCCGCTACAACTGCGACGCTTCAGGCAACCTAACCCTATCCCCTACCGATACCGACCGCGCGATCGTTATAAAAGGGATGATGAGTAAGAATGATCCTTAATAATCGATGCATCAATTTAAACAGCTAATTCCCCTTGCTCTACTCCTAACGATTGCGTTTACTCTCTCCGCTTGCGGCGGCGATCGCCCCCCAGATGATCGGATCATGGTCAAAAATGATTCTCAGGATAGTAGCTACAATGTAATTACAGTTTCTGGAGGAGGGAAGTTCGCCTCGCTTAAGCCAGGAGAGAAGCTCGTTCTACCTGCTGGGACAAAAAACTTCTCAGTGGAGCGGCGTTACAAAGATTACACTCGATCTTACTCAGTAACGTGCCCCCCGATTAAAGGTCGCGGGATCCTGGTTAAGCTAATTGATATTCACGTAAACCGGATAGCTGGTGGGTGCGAGACTGTGCGTGCGACTAAGGAATAGCGACTATATAAGCTGTCCAAACCTGACAAGACTCTCCCTTCTCTCGTGGATGATACAGGCCACTACCACGACCATCTCGGGCGGTTCCTTCCCAATACACCTTAGTCGTCTTAAATCCAGCGTCAATTAAGACATCGCGCACCTCAGGAATACTCCACATGCGCCAATCATAGCTAAACGCGCGCTTGCGAGCCTTTTGTCCGCGAGGATAGAAATTTAAATAGAAGCGAGTACTATTAGAGATCGGATCAAAGAACTCCTGCTCAAATTCATAACGCATTCCGGGAAGCCTCTTTGTGTCACATGAAGGAGCGCCGTGTTGAGTTCCTCCAAAGATATCTAGGATAAAAAACCCATCTCGGTTAAGAGAGCTCCTGACACGCTTGAAATACTGAAGCAAAAGCGCTCTGGAATGAAAACAGAAGTAACTAAAGTTAAATGCGCAGATAAGATCTGCTTTTGGTAGCCCTGCGGATAGAACGTTACGCCTTAGAACTTTAAGCCTAGGGAGCTTCTCTGGAGGCAACTCTAGCTTATCACGCTCTTTTCCGTATTTAATCGGCTCTGGATCGATCTCTACCCCGACAGCCTTAAAGTCCTTAGAGAGATCCACCCACGCCCTGGCCAGAGCGTGCGTACCGCAGAAATCCTCGCGCAAAGTGACCGGTTGCCGCCCTACTAATTTTACATAGAGCGTCTTGAGAAACCTAGCGTCGTGTTCAGGTGACTGAACCGCCTCGGTGTATACCTGGTACTTATCGAATTTATATTTTTTAGCTGCTACCACGATCAATCCGTGGTCAGTGTTTATCAGCTATCGCCGGTAATCACAAGATCGATGGGAGCTACTCAGCCTTAAGGCTATTAACTATCCCCTCACAGACTTTCTTAGCGTCGCCAAAGATAAGCGAGCAGTTATCGTGATAAAAGAGCTCGTTCTCAACACCAGAGTAACCAGGGTTCATCGACCTCTTAATCACATAGACCATCTTTGATTTATACGCGTCTAGGATCGGCATACCATAGAGTGGGCTAGACTTATTACTGCGAGCGGCTGGATTAACCACGTCGTTAGCGCCGATAACAAGAACAGCGTCAGCCCTCGCGAACTCAGGATTCACCTCATCTAGCTCTAGAACATCATCGTATGGGATCTCTGATTCTGCTAACAAAACGTTCATGTGGCCAGGCATCCGTCCTGCCACTGGGTGAATAGCGAACTTAACCTCAACCCCCTTGTGGTGAAGCTGCTCATAGAGCTCCTTCACAGCGTGCTGTGCTTGCGCCACCGCCATGCCGTATCCGGGGACGACGATTATATTGGTCGCGTTCTCAAAGGCAAATGCGGCATCTTCTGTGCTCGCTGTTTTGCACGGTTTGGTCGTAGTCTCCGCGGCTGCCTGCTCTGCTGTTGTTCCAAATCCTCCAAGGATCACATTGACCAAGGAGCGATTCATCGCTTTACACATAATATACGATAGTATAGCTCCACTTGAACCAACTAGAGCGCCTGTAGCGATAAGGAGTGGATTGTTTAAGGTAAATCCCGTCGCTGATGCGGCCCATCCAGAATATGAGTTTAGCATCGAGACCACCACCGGCATATCCGAGCCACCTATCGGCAGCACGACTAAGAAACCGAGCGCCAATGCTATAGCTGTCACCGCCCAGAAGAGCTGTGCGTTAGGTGAAGCGATAAATATCGCCGATAGCAGCGCAATGGCTCCGAAGAGTCCAGCATTCAACGCGTGCTGCCCTTTAAAGACCAAAGGCGCTGACCCCACTAATCCCTGTAATTTAGCAAATGCTACAAGAGATCCTGTAAATGTGATCGCTCCGATAGCGCTCCCCACCACAAGCTCAAATAACAGAACCCCGTCGACATGTCCTGAACTGGCGTGAATCAGATATGTTCCACCCGCGACGAGAACCGCGGCTAATCCGACAAAGCTATGCAGCGCGGCTACAAGCTGGGGCATGGCGGTCATCTGAATTCGCATAGCTAGCGGAACACCAATACCCGCTCCTGCTACTAACCCCGCAAAGATGACTCCGTAATTTTTAACATCTGGCCTAAGTAGAGTAACAACGATGGCGACCCCCATGCCGACCATGGAGAGCAGGTTACCCCTTAGCGCTGTCTTTGGATGACTAAGGCCTTTAAGACCAAATACAAAGAGCACCGTCGCTACTAGATAAGCGAACGCAAAGAAATCACCGCTTAAATTAATCATTATTAGCTCTCCCCACCTAAAACCGTATAAACCCCTTACGAGGCCTTCTTCTTAAACATCGCCAGTATTCTGTTAGTCACGACGAACCCGCCGAATATGTTGATCGATGCCAGAGTTACCGCTAGAAATCCTAAGATCTGAACCCATACGGAATCCGACGCATGTGCTGAACCAGCTACTATAATCGCTCCGATAACTAAGATCGCGCTTATAGCGTTGGTAACCGCCATAAGCGGGGTGTGCAGAGCTGGTGTAACACCCCAAATCACGTGATAACCCACAAAACACGCCAAGGTGAAAACATAGATTGCTACCATTGTTGTTGACATATACCTCTCCCCTCTTAATTTCGTTTTACTCTAAGCACCCCGTTATGAACCAAGAGCGATGACTCGATTATGTCGTCCTCTAGATTGACAAAGAATGTAGGGGCTCCGGGCTCACGCTCCTTAACGAACAGGTCAAGGAGCGAAACTAAATTACGCGCGAAGAAGCTACTCGCGTCAGTTGGCATCATCGCCGGATAATTAGTGTGTCCAACTATCTTTACACCGCCAACATCTACAACCTGGTCAGGTACGCTAAGGGAGCAATTGCCGCCACTTGGAGTTGCCATATCAACTATCACCGATCCGCAACGCATGTTGGCAACCACGGCGTCAGAAACAAGGATCGGCGCCTTGCGACCAGGCACATTAGCGGTTGTGATAATAATATCGCTCTTTGATAGACGCTCATCTAAAGCGTCTTGAAGCTTCTTTTTAGACTCTTCGGAGAGCTCTTTTGCATAGCCCCCCTGGCCAACCCCTGATTCATCCAATTTTATATCTATATATTTTGCTCCCAGCGATTGAATCTGCTCGCGGGTCTCGGGGCGCACATCGTATGCCTCAACCGTCGCGCCTAACTTTCTTGCTGTAGCGATCGCTTGCAATCCAGCTACACCTGCCCCAAGAACGGTTACTTTTGTAGCCTTCGCCGATCCTGCCGATGTCATCATCATCGGAAAGAATCTTCCATAGTGATGCGCCGCCTCGAGAACAGCTCGGTAACCAGCTATTCCCGCCTGAGACGAAAGTACATCCATCGACTGAGCTCTCGATGTTCGTGGTATCGCCTCAAGAGCTAGCGCGTCGACTCGCCCTTTGGCGAAACGCTCGAGCAATTCAGCGTTTCTGTAGGGCTCAAGCAGAGATACTAACATCACCCCACTCTGAATCGTTGACGCCTCATTAGCGGTGGGTGCCGCGACCTTGGCGACCAGATCGGCTACCCAAACCTCCGAGCCGCTTACTATCTTAGCTCCAACTGCGTCGTAATCCTCATCACGAAAGCCAGCTAACCTTCCAGCACCTTCCTGAATCTTTATGTTGAAGCCACCTTTAACTAGTCGTTTTACCGAATCCGGTGTGGCGGCTACACGGGTCTCGCCAGGATTACTCTCCTTAGGAATACCTACGGTAATATCAAGTCTCATGATTTATTACTTCCCCAACTTTTTATTCTCTTCTAAGGAGAGTTAATTAACTTAGCTGTGAGATGCCACAGCTTCCCTCTTAAACAGTTCTTTCGGCGGGAGTGTGGGGAAACTTAATGGATTGGGAGTTTATAATTGGTGAGGGATACTGCTAGGGAATATTCGTATTCGTTTTTGAGGGGTCAATCCCTGAATAAGCTTTACACGGCCATTACCACGTGAACGTGCTCGTGCACTTGCTCGTAAACGTACACGATGTGCCACTTCTACCATCTTAGTTCGGCTTCTGTGTGACCATGAATTCGGGGACGTTTCACGTTTACGAGCACGAGCAGGTGCACGTGCTCGCGCTCATTCACGGCACCGCATAACGTCGACGTGAACGTTTCACGTTTTCCTGCACGAGCAGGTTCACGTTATTAAAACCTGCATGCTCAGCCCTTCCCTACTTCCCAATACAAAACTTAGAAAAGATCCGACCAAGAATATCTTCTGTGTATGTCTTCCCGATAATCTCATCTAGCGCTGATAAAGCCTCTTTAAGATCCGCTGCTACTATTGATAATGGAGCGGAACGAGTGTGTAGTGAGTCTACACACGAAGAGAGCGCCCGCTCTGCTCTCTCAAGACAATCACGGTGACGCTCGTTGGTTATAACCTCGCCGGTCTCATTCTTCTCCGGCATCCGCTTCGCCATATCTTCAACTAGCGACTCAATCAAGGAACCTATTCCATCACCAGTTTTGGCTGATATGAAAAAATTCTGATGGCAGAGCGATGAATGAACTGCGAATTGCTCATATGCGCGCGGATTCAGATCGATCTTATTCACAACCATCCATATATTTTTCCCGCTGGATTTAAGCAGCTCTAAAGTTTCGCGCCACGACTCAGAGGAATCCATCGCGTCGACAACTAAAAGAACTAAATCCGCCCACGGCACACGCTCTTTCGCGAGTTCAACACCTATTTGCTCGATTTGATCACTCGTCTCGCGAATTCCAGCGGAATCGCAGAAAACGAATTTATGACCAGCGAAGGTCGCCTCGTCTTCGATGAGATCTCTCGTTGTTCCAGATATCTCAGAAACTATCGCTTTTTTCTTTCCTAGAAGAAGATTAAGCAAACTAGATTTTCCTGAGTTTGGACGACCACAGAGAAGCACCCGCACTCCCTCCTTAACCAGAGAGCCAAAGGAGTAGGTCGCTAAAAGATTCTCGATCTTAGCTCGTGCTACTTCGGCGCGCGCCGCTATCGCATCCAGAGTATCGGGATTGATATCCTCATCTGGAAAATCAAGGGTCGCCTCGATTTCAGCCAAGGCGTCTCTAAGTGGCTCTCCGATACTGTTTATCGCCTCACTAAGCCGCCCTTTTAGCTGCTCTCCAGCATAACGCAGCTCTTCCTCGCTCTTAGCGTGCACAACATCAGCTATCGCCTCTGCTTGAGCTAGATCAAGCTTGCCGTTTAGAAAGGCTCGTCTGGTAAACTCACCAGCTAGCGCCGGCTGAACCCCGTATGCGTAAAGAGACCGCAAAACTCTCTGAACTAAAACTGGGCTGCCGTGAAATTGAAACTCGGCGATATCCTCGCCGGTAAAGCTCCAAGGTCCCGGCATGAAAACCGCGAGCCCCTTATCGATTGAGGCGCCTGTTTTAAAATCAAGGATATCGCCAAAAACAAGGGTTCTAGGGTGTTTAAGCGGATCCTTCTTACCGTTAAAGACTGACTTTAAAACCAGTCTACTACGGGGTCCGCTTACCCTAACCACAGCAACACCTGCTGGTGCTGGAGCCGTGGCTAAAGCCGCTATAGTAGTCCCCTCCATCTCTTAGATCATGGTCAAAAGATAGCCAAATCCGAAGATCGCTACACTCGCCACTGCTGTCGCCATGTAAACCGAACCCTTAGCGGCGTTACGCATGTATAGCTGCTGAACGATCGAGATTATGTTATTTACCAACCAATAAAGAACGAGTCCTGCCGGCATCGGGAATATGATAAACATACCAGCAAAAACTAGCGGCATTATCATCATCATCTTCTGCTGAGTAGGATCCGCTGATGGGTTCGGTGTTGTCCATGTCTGATAGACCATACTAGCTGCCATCAGAAGCACCATCACAGGAACCCCTATTCCAAAAAGATGCAGACTCTCTGGAGCTGAGAGATCTCTAATCCACCCAGCAAACGGGGCGTGCCTCAGCTCAATAGCGTTTAATAGCGCGTTGTATAGCCCAAGGAACACAGGTATCTGAATCAAAACAGGGAAGCATCCTCCCATAGGATTTACCCCTTTACGCTTGTAGAGGGCAAACATCTCCTGATTAAGCTGGTTTGGGTCCTTTACGCGCTCACGAAGAGCCTTTATCTCCGGCTGCAGATCTTGCATCTTCTTCGCGGAGGCGAAGCTAGCTTTTGATAGCGGCAACAATGCGGCTTTAACCAAGAGAGTTAAACCGATAATAGCTAAGCCGTAGTTGCCAAAGAGCGCGTAAAGCGAGCGCAGCAACCAAAGCAATGGCAAAGCCAAAAATGCAAACCAACCAAGATCAATCGTTCGCTCTAAGTTGAAGTTAGCGATACTCTCAAGGGTTTTGTAGTCTTTCGGTCCAGCATAAATATGAAAGCGTCCGCCGGTGCTAGAACTAGCGACTCGGCTACTAAACACATCGCCGTCACGACCTAATATTGTATTAACGGTTGTTACACTCGGCACGAGCGCTGTCGTAAAATGGGTGTCACCTAACGCCACCCAACGATTCGCTCCGTGCTCCTGAAGCCCCTGAGCCACCTTCTCGAGAGGAACCAGCTGGAGCTTATTCGCGTCGTCTAGCATTGCGATTGAGTGCTTAATTCGCAGCTCTTTCTCGATCTCACTTGAAAAATAATGTGTCCACTCAAGCCATACCGGCTGCCCCGAGGCGTCCGGTCGATCTAAGCCCACATCAACGTTGAAGAGATAGGAGTCACCTGTGAATGAGACCTTCTTTGAAACGCGTATCCCGTTAGGCAACACGCCAGTGAACTCGAGAGTTGCGGCTGCGCCGCTAGCCAAGTTGATATTAGCTGTCGCGGAACCAGCAGGAGCTCCATTTACTGAGGCCAGAGTGTAAACCACCCGCTCATCGCTCTCACGACCTACATAAACGCCTAGTGGTAGCGCGCCAGAGGTCGAACTATCAACTAAGTTCAAACCCTCATCGCTACCCAGACCACGCTTGTAATCACTTAATCGGTACTCAACAACCCTGCCGCCTAGGTGAGATATTGAAACTATCGCCTTGCCGATATTAACAACGGATCGAGGAGCCGCATCGAGCTCCGCCTTTGTCGGCCGCGCCTGCGTCCCGCTCATCTGTGCTATATTAACGCCGGGTTGTACCGCCGTGTTCGACGCAACGACTGGCTGAGTGGCTCCTGCGGTCGCCCCGGCCTGTTGAGTCGCCAACTGAGCCTGCTCTTGACGCTGCTTCTGAAGCTCAGCATTTCGCTTTGGAGCTAAAAAAAACTGTGTGTAGGCTATTGCCACTAGCACGCACAAGATTATTGCGCGCATGGCACGTTGATTGTGTTCGGTATCGTTTGAATTATCGTTCACGGCACTATTCCCAAATCATTAAGGAAGCGAAGCAATTTATGGAACCGGATCGTCCCCCCCAGGATGCCAAGGATGGCACCTTAGGATTCGTTTAACTCCGAGCGTAACACCCGCTACCCATCCGTGACGCTCAATCGCTTCACGGGCGTAGTCAGAGCAGCTTGGGTTAAACCTGCACGCGTTTCCAAAGAGTGGCGAGAGTATGAGCTTATACCCCTTATAGAGCAAGGCCAACACCCCTCTAGAAAATCGAGAAATAGTTTTATGAGGCTTCTCGGAGCTACAAGACATAAAGCCTAATCGCACTGCTCCACAGAGCGCAAAAAACCATTCGACCTTAACGCGCCTAGTATCTCTCTCTGGTAATCACTGAAGCTACAGAGCTGCACTCCGCGCCGCGCCACTACTACAATATCAATCGGGGTTTTTATATCTTTGCGCGCGACCCTAAAGACCTCACGAATACGACGCTTAATCAGATTGCGCCTAACAGAACTCTTCTCGAGCTTAGTTGTTACAGCAACAGCTAATCTGCTCTCTCCGGATTCACTCGCTAGAACTAGGATTAAAAAATGCTTGGCGTGTAGCTTGCGGCCCTCTTCCTGGCACCGCAATATGTCGCTCTTTTTTCGCAAACGCGCCGAAGGAGCTAGCGAATTAGCTGGACGGCTAGGTTTAGTCTTTACAACTTGATGAGAGGATCTCTTGATAATAGAGCGTCCGTTTTAAAGCGGGCCTAAAAGTCGACAAGACAAATGGCCCGTGGTCACCCCGATTATCTGTAGTGGCCCTTACGTGGAGCGGATACCGCCAAACGCTTACGACCACGAGCACGGCGGGCGTTTAGAACCTTACGGCCTCCCTTAGTTGCCATCCTCTTGCGGAATCCGTGGGTGGTATTACGACTTCTCTTACTTGGTTGATATGTGCGCTTCATGATGAATACTACCTAACTTCTAGCTTTTCCTACGGAACCCCTTGCTTAAAAATCTTCGAGGTCTCAAAACTTCAGGGATGGGATGATACCCAGCTTTAGGGGTTCAGGTCAACGAGGTCGCTGGAATTTGAGCAATACACCCACCGCAAGACATCAAATTACTTAGATTTCAATACTTTAGGCCCTCTCTGGCAACTCAATCCTCGTTAACGGATGCCCCACTGATGAGCAAAAATCAAGCATTCCAGAGGCCAGCAGCACTAGTGACTCGGTGTTAATCAGAGGATGATTCTGCATCGGCTGGTCTAACGGAACCGAGTTATCAATAAACCCTTCAACCTTGTTGGCTTTATCATGAGCCAACGAGAAGAGACAAACAGATCCAGGCGACACACCGAGAAAGCTTTGAAGCTCCTCAGGTGACCCAAAGGTTAATCCCTTCATCCCAAGAGAGCGACCGAGCTGTTTCAGATCTACCCGCTTCTCGGCTCTCACACACACTAGAATATAGCGAGTTCTTTTCTCATCTCTTAGAAAGAGATTCTTGGTATCTATCCCCGATATCGTCTGCGGCAACAACGCAACATCAGCCGTTGTAAAAACAGGTGGATGTGAATATCGCTCGTACTTCACACCTTGAGAATCAAGAAGAGCGCAAAGACTATCTGGTGTTAGATTCATACTTAGCAACTACTCAAGGAAGGCCGGCAAACACCGCAACGATATTAAAATCTTGTGGGTAGCTACGCACCCGCCAATCTCTCAAAAACAGAGTCAGCCAAAGAGATCCCTTCAGCACTCAGACGGATTATATCTCCTTCTCTGACAACAAAACCAGAGTTAACCAGTTCGTTGAGCGCGGAAACAATGCCTTCCGGAATAGCAAAGCCAAACCGTTTTAAAAACTGCTCCTCACTTACGCCTGCTATCTTTCTCATACCAAGGTAGAAAAATTCAAAATGAAGATCCTTCTGCAGTAGTTGTTCTCGCCAAGCCAAAACGTCGCCTTGTAAGCTAATCTTCTCGACATAACTTGCCGGAAGAGCCAAGTTACTCCACCGCTTCGCTGAGATTAGAACGGAATCGCCCCCCTCATCAGCTTGATATTCCCCGCAATAACTGTGAGCTCCAGCGCCTAGTCCCAAATAGTCTCCCCCGCTCCAGTACACTAAATTATGCGCGCTCTCGCGACCAGGCTTCGAAAAATTACTAATCTCGTAGCGAAAAAGGCCCCGACTCTCCAGAAATGCAGGGATGAAATCCAACATCTTCGCCACTCGAGAGTCCGGAGGCATCTTAAGAAAGCCCCGCTCCTGCCTCTGATAAAATGGAGTGCCCGGCTCTATCGTTAAGGAGTAAGTGGATAAGTGCGTAATCGGAAGCGCCAAAGCCGCTCTAAGATCCTCCTCCAGCGCGGATATACTCTGATCGGGTAGGCCGTAGATTATATCTACGCTTATATTATCCAAACCCACCGAGATCGAACTCTCGACAGCTTGTATGACATCCTCTGGTTTGTGATCACGACCTAGAAAGGCGAGCGCCTTACTATCAAAGCTTTGGGCTCCGAAGCTTAATCGATTTACTCCGCCTCGCTTAAACCCCTCTAGCTTGTCTTTATCAGCGTCGTTTGGATTTGCTTCAAGAGTTATCTCAGCTTCAGGGGCGATTCCAAAGCACTGATTGATACTATCTATAATTCTAGAGATACTTGCATCTGAGAGTATTGAAGGGGTTCCGCCTCCAAAGAAAACGGTCCTTACCTGCCGTTTATAAAATTTGGGATCATGCCTATATAGATTTAGCTCTTTTATCAAGGCAGCGACGTATTCATCCTCTGGGACTTTCGATACCGCGTAGGTGTTGAAATCACAGTAAGGACACTTCCGCGCGCAGAAAGGCACGTGAATGTAGACTGAAAATGGACTCGTACTAGCGCTCACCCAACCTTAACGTTTGCTGGCTTTGCGACGAGCTTTGCGCTGAGCTTCAAGTTTAGCGCGTTCATCATCTTGACCTGCGGACGAGTTACTCTCCTCAGCACCACTCTCTGTCTCGATATCGCTTCCATGCACCATCTTCATCTGACGCTGGCGCTCCTCATGACGAGCACGCTCCTCTTCGATGTGCTTAATTACTTCCTCAACTGGTGGCACATCGTGGTAGCAAAGCCTGCGGATTACGCTCTCTTTTAACTCAAGCAACATCTGCTGAAAGAGAACAAATCCCTCTTTCTGATACTCATGTAGAGGATTCTTCTGACCATACCCACGCAATCCGATTCCCTCTCGTAGGTGATCCATCTCTTGCAAATGGTGTCGCCAGAAGTAATCAACAGCTTCAAGAAGAGTGTCTTGCTCTATCAACTCAAAGCCGACAGCGGCATCACTATCCAGGCTGCCCCGATTAAGCTGCGGCGAAACTCCTATTTCGCGCAAACCACGCAGTTTATCCGACTGCGCGTCTACATGACTTTGATAAAACGATCTGGCTGAGGAGCGCAGCGCGTCAAATATAGCTTGGTGCGAGAGCTCAATATCAGATCTAAACTCAAATTTCTGGCCAAAAAGATATTCATAGCGCTCAGCTAATTCCTGGACAGACCACTCCACTGGCTTAACGCGCTCATCACACTTATCTACGATCGTTGCCTCCAAAAGATCATCGATCATCTCGAAGATCTCGTCTCGAATCGCCTCATTTTTAAGAACTCGATTGCGAAGATTGTATATTACCTGTCGCTGTTTGTTCATCACGTCGTCGTATTCAGTAACGTGCTTACGACTATCAAAGTGCATACCCTCGACTCGCTTCTGCGCGGTCTCGATGGTACGGCTCATCAACGAGTGGTCTAGGGCCATCCCCTCTTCCCACCCCATACGTAGCATTAACTGCTGGAGCCTCTCACCCTGGAAACGCACCATTAGGTCATCTTCTAATGAGATATAGAAACGTGACTCTCCTGGATCTCCCTGGCGACCAGCACGACCACGGAGCTGATTGTCGATTCGGCGCGACTCGTGGCGCTCTGTACCCATTACAACGAGACCACCCGCCTCTACCACTTTGGCATGCTCCGCGTCGCACTGCTCTTTAAACCGAGCTAACGCTGCCTGATAATTAGGATCGGCTGGATCGCGAGTACCGCACTCCTCAGCAGCCATGAAATCAGGATTTCCTCCGAGCAGGATATCTGTTCCACGACCAGCCATGTTAGTTGATATCGTAACCGCTCCGAACCGCCCGGCTTGGGCTATGATCTCAGCCTCGCGCTGATGATGCTTGGCGTTTAATACGTTGTGCGGTATCCCCTTTTCTTTGAGGAGCTTTGAAAGCGCCTCGCTCTGATCGATGCTGATAGTTCCCACCAGGATCGGCTGTCCCTTAGCGTGAACTTCCTCGATGTCGGCTAACACCGCGGCATACTTCTCACGGCGTGTACGGTAAACAACATCTACGTGATCTTTGCGCACCATGCGGCGGTTAGTTGGAATTACAGAAACCTCAAGGCTATAGATCTGCTTAAACTCACCAGCCTCTGTATCCGCGGTACCGGTCATTCCACCCAACTTCTCGTACATTCGGAAGTAGTTCTGAAATGTAATCGAGGCCATAGTCTGGTTCTCTCGCTGAACAGGAACCCCCTCTTTAGCCTCAATCGCTTGATGCAACCCATTTGACCAACGCCTTCCTGGCATTAGCCGTCCTGTAAACTCATCCACTATAACGATCTGTCCACCCTGAACTACGTAGTCAACATCGCGTTGAAAGGATGTATAGGCGCGTAGCCCCTGTGTTACATGGTGT
>Ga0214921_10002248_pt1 | contig 31644 bp, 33 predicted proteins | sample LL1505_MetaG_FD_177992 | JGI IMG/M metagenome (GOLD analysis project Ga0214921, IMG submission 177992) | Freshwater microbial communities from Lake Lanier, Atlanta, Georgia, United States - LL-1505 | ecosystem: Environmental > Aquatic > Freshwater > Lake | place: USA: Georgia | collected... | reverse complement strand
CCGCAAGATACGTTTTGTCTTTTTCGTTTTTGCTAATCGAATTAATTAAGGTCTCGTATAACTTACCCGCATCGGCGGCTTGATCGCGTTGATACCACTTCCAAGCGCTCATGCCGCTATAAACGAGCAATGCTACGGTAATGACACCGATGATGTAATTGCCATAGCGGGCCCAAAACGATTTCAGGTTCGCTAGGTTTTCTTGTTCTTCGAGGTCAAGTGCCATGCCAATACTGCTTTCTTCAATGAATTAAACGCTTATTTTATGCTGTATCGCTTACGAATCGACTAAAGCGTCGACCACTGCTGCCAATAAACCCGATAGTGGCACGGCATGTTGCTCACCAGTGCCACGAAGGTCCTTCAATTGCGCCTCATCCCGAGCGAGCTCATCAGGGCCAATAATCAGGGCTAACTGCGCACCGCTTGCGTCGGCTTTTTTCATCTGGGATTTAAAGCTCGCACTCTGTCCATCGGGCGGGCAGTGCAAGATCACGTCGACCCCGGCACTGCGCAGCGCTTCTGCTGCAATCATGGCCTGTACCAAGGTATCCCCACCTTGGTGTAACACATAGACATCGCAAACCGGATCGCTCTCTGGAACACTCTTCGAGATCGCCATGAGATCCAATACACGCTCCATGCCCATGGCCCATCCACAGGCTGGGGCACTCTTACCACCCATACGCTCCATCAAGGGATCGTAGCGACCACCGCCAGCGATCGTGCCTTGGGCACCTAATGCTTCGGTGGTCCACTCAAATACGGTCAGGTTGTAATAATCCAAACCGCGCACCAATCGTGGGTTGATCTTAAATGGAATGTTGTTGGCTTTCAAAAGGGTTTGTACTGCTTCAAAGTGAGCTAATGACTCTGAACCCAAAAACTCCAGGAGCTTTGGTGCACCTTCAATCAAAGTCTGCATGCTTGGGTTCTTCGAATCCAGAATCCGCAGTGGATTGGTTTGCAAACGCCGTTGCGAGTCCTCATCCAATTGCGCATGGTGTTGGGTAAAGTACTCCACTAAGGCCTGACGATGCGCTGCGCGCTCCGCCGCCTCACCCAAAGAGTTGAGTTCCAAACGCACACCTTGCAAACCAAGCTCATCCCAAAGGCGTTGACCCATCAAGATGATCTCGGCATCGATGTCTGGGCCTGCAAATCCCAAGGCTTCAATCCCAAATTGATGAAACTGGCGATAGCGTCCACGCTGCGGGCGCTCGTGCCGAAACATGGGTCCCGTGTACCAAAGGCGTTTGGGGCCGTCATAGATCAGATTGTGCTCAATCGTGGCACGCACCACTGCTGCGGTTCCTTCAGGTCGCAATGTGAGCTGTTCTCCATTGAGTCGATCTTCAAAGGAGTACATCTCTTTCTCCACAATATCGGTCACTTCACCAATACCACGTTGGAAGAGCGCTGTTGCCTCAACGATCGGCGTCCGAATCTGCTCGTAACCATAAGCTCGAGTGAGATCGGCTAAGGTGCGTTCTAAATAAGACCAAGCCGCTGCATCTTTGGGCAGCAGATCGTTCATGCCGCGAATGGCATTAATTTTTTGCATGGTAATTGGCTTTAACGTACTCGTCGACAATCAGTTGAAACTCTTCAGCGATGCCCTCACCGCGCAAGGTCTTTACTTTCACGCCATCCACAAACACGGGGGCTGCGGGGCTCTCACCAGTGCCTGGTAAAGAGATACCAATATTGGCGTGCTTACTCTCACCTGGGCCATTCACAATGCAACCCATCACTGCGACGTTCATGTTCTCAACACCGGGATGGGTTTTCTTCCACACCGGCATTTGTTGACGCAGGTAAGACTGGATCTTGGCAGCTAACTCTTGGAAGGTGGTACTCGTGGTGCGACCACATCCAGGGCAAGCAATCACCATCGGTGTGAAATTTCGTAATCCCATGGTTTGCAAGATCTCCTGACCCACAATCACTTCGTTCTCACGCGGCGCGCCCGGATCGGGGGTTAAGGAGATGCGAATGGTATCGCCAATGCCTTCTTGCAAGAGCACTGCGAGTGCGGCAGTCGATGCCACGATGCCTTTACTACCCATGCCCGCTTCGGTGAGACCAAGATGCAAGGAGTAATCACAACGCCTTGCCAGATCGCGATACACCGCAATCAGGTCTTGCACACCGCTCACTTTGCACGAGAGCGTAATCTGATCGGGGTTCATGCCGAGCTCAACAGCCTTACTTGCCGATTGCAAAGCCGACTGAATCAAGGCCTCAATCATGACCTCTTGCGAGGTTTTGGGCGTTGTCAGCTTCGCGTTATCGTCCATGATCTGCGCTAACAAATCTTGATCGAGACTACCCCAGTTCACACCAATCCGAATCGGCTTCTCGTAGTGACAAGCCGCCTCAATCATTTGCGCAAATTGTGGATCGCGCTTGGCGCCTTTGCCTACGTTACCAGGGTTAATGCGGTATTTGGATAGGGTCTTAGCGCAATCCGGATAGTCTTTGAGTAAGGTATGGCCGTTGTAATGAAAGTCACCAATCAATGGCACCTTCACATCCATCTTATCGAGTTGCTCGCGGATGTAAGGTACTTGGGCTGCGGCTTCTGGGGTATTGACGGTAATGCGCACCAGCTCTGAGCCTGCTCTTGCCAACTCCTTCACCTGAATCGCGGTTGCGATTGCGTCCTCGGTATCGGTATTGGTCATCGATTGCACACGCACCGGGGCGTCCCCACCAACGGTCACGCGGTGATCGCCCCACGCAACCACCGACTGGCGCGAGAGCCGGCGTGGCAATGGTCCAAGGGGCAATGGGGGTAAACAACCCGGCTCAATCTTATTCATCATGGCATCCAATTGCGATCATTATCGTCCCTGAAACTGAATCACCTGCTCATCGAGTGCTTGCATGCGCTCGGCTCGGCGAGTTCGGTCTATCACATCGCCTGCCAACTGTCCGCAGGCAGCTGCAATGTCGTCACCGCGGGTCTTACGCACGGTGGTGACCAGATCGGCGTCTTGCAAAATTTGTGCAAACTGCTTGACCCGCTCGGCCGGTGAGCGCTTGAGGCCCGAGGCAGGGAATGGATTAAAGGGAATGAGATTTAATTTACAACGCAAGCCCTTTAAGAGTCTGATTAATTCTTTGGCATGCTGGTCTTGGTCGTTCACGCCATCGAGCATGCAGTACTCAAAGGTAATAAAGTCGCGCGGTGCAAATGGTAAGTAGCGATCACAAGCAGCAATCAGTTCTTTTAAGGGATACTTTTGATTGAGCGGCACGAGCTCATCGCGCAGCGCATCGTTGGGTGCATGCAAGGATACGGCGAGCGCCACTGGGCAATCCTGCGCCAAGCGATCCATCATGGGGACCACACCCGAGGTGGATACGGTCAAGCGCCGGCGAGATAGACCATAGGCATGATCGTCAAGCATCAAGCGTAGCGCAATGAGAACCGCATCGTAGTTCAATAAGGGCTCGCCCATGCCCATCATCACCACATTCGTAATCACCCGACCCTGGGTTTGCTCGGCACAATCCTCATCGAGTCTGCGAATCGCAAGCGGATCCTCGCGCAGATGATGCTCAGCAAACCAGAGTTGTCCAATAATCTCTGCGGGTGTCAGGTTGCGGGCAAAGCCCTGATGACCGGTGGAACAAAAACGGCAGTTGACTGCACACCCTGCTTGGGAAGAGATACAAAGCGTACCGCGATCGTCTTCGGGGATGTAGACCATCTCAACGGCATTACCAGCGCCCACATCCAGTAACCATTTGCGGGTGCCATCACTGGCTTTCATGTCCCCAATAACAGGCAAGCTCGTGATCTCAGCGTGATCGGCAAGCTGCTGACGAAAGGATTTGGCTAGATCGGTCATCAGCGTAACATCACAAACGCCACGCTGATGCACCCACTGCAAGAGCTGCTTAGCCCGAAACGGCTTCTCGTTTAATCCCGCAACGTACTCTGCCATCTTGGCAGCATCAAAATTAAGTAAGTTCGTGCGGTTGGTATTCAATGGTGAATTAACGCGCGAAGATGTTCATGCCGGGGAAGAAAAAAGCGACTTCCACCGCAGCCGTCTCCGGCGCATCCGAGCCATGCACGGCATTGGCATCAATGCTGTCTGCAAAGTCAGCGCGGATTGTGCCTTTATCAGCCTTCTTTGGATCCGTAGCGCCCATCAACTCGCGATTTTTGGCAATTGCATTCTCACCCTCAAGTACCTGAATCATCACTGGACCTGAGATCATGAAGCTCACTAGATCCTTAAAGAAAGGACGCTCTTTATGAACTGCATAGAACTGCTCCGCTTCATTTTTTGAGAGGTGCGCCATTTTGGCGGCGACGATCTTCAAACCAGCTTGCTCAAAACGAGCATAGATTTGGCCAATCACGTTCTTCGCGACTGCGTCAGGTTTGATGATGGATAAGGTGCGCTGAATTGCCATGCAAAAACTCCAATGATGTTGTGTGAAACGGTTTTTCGGTTTTATTGATTCATTTGTCAGCAATACTCGGTATTGCGATGCGAAATTATACTTTGTTTTTAGGGTTTTATCCCCGATTCCCACTCCTAAGCCCTTGAATTTCTTAGGTATATCAAATTAGCGGCCAATCCAGAAGACCCGAATGACACAAAGGTCTTGATTTTTATATGTTTTGTCTATACTTAGTGACTATCAAGCCCATGTTGGGCTTATTTATAGGAGCTACTCAATGAGTGATCTTAATTCGGTTGGTTTCGGTCGTGACGTTTCGGTTGCAACTGCCCAATCCCGTAATCGTGTCCTAAGAAACACCTACGCCCTCTTGGCACTTTCCATGGTGCCTACCGTCATCGGCGCGTGGTTAGGTGTGGCCATGGGCTTTACCTTCTTCGAAGGTAGTCCATTTATGGGTGCGATTATCTTCTTGGCAGTTGCCTTTGGTTTTTTCTGGGCAATCGAGAAGAACAAAGATACCGGTATGGGTGTGGTGCTCTTGCTAGCGTTTACCTTCTTTATGGGCGTGATGCTCTCACGCCTAATTGGTATGACTCTGGGCAGCTATAGCAACGGTGCAGCCCTGATTATGGGCGCCTTTGGTGGCACAGCCGCCATCTTCACGGTGATGGCTTCCATTGCAACGGTCTCCAAGAAAGACTTCTCGAGCATGGGCAAGTTCCTGTTCGTGGGTGTCATTTTGTTGATCGTGGCTTCCTTAGCCAACATCTGGTTGCAGATGCCTGCATTGATGCTAACCATCATGGTGGTTGCAATCGCTATCTTCTCTGCGTTCATCCTTGTGGATGTACAACGCGTAGTTAATGGTGGCGAGACCAACTACATCATTGCGACCCTAGGTATCTACCTCAGTATCTACAACATCTTCTCCAACCTCTTGGCTCTTCTGGGCATCTTCGGTGGAGACCGCGACTGATAGCAACGTAGTCCTGCGGTAACTTCAGGGCGCTGCGGCGCCCTTTTTATTTCTTGCTCTTTAAGTAATCCAATACCCAAGCAGGATCACTATCGCTTGGGAAGATTGGGTAATGCACTGCCTCGATACGCCCTTGATGACTAATGAAGGTCACGCGTTTGAGTAAGGTCATCCCTGCCGCCACAAAGGTTGGTAAGTTGAGCGCCTTCTGGAACTGATATTGCTCATCACTCAGAACCTGAAACGGCAAATGCAAACGCGTAGCCATCTCGCGTTGATACTCCGTACTTTGTACACTGAGCCCAAACACATTGGCATGTAGGGCTTGGAGTTCTTGATAGTGATCCCGAAAGGCACAACTTTGCGGTGTGCAACCCCGCGCACCCGGGATTTGATCCCACCCCTCAGGTAATGGCATGTTAGGCTGACCGGTCATGGGATAGCAATAAATCACCAAACGCCCAGCTAGTTGGGAGAGGTTCACCATCGATCCATCCGTTGCCAACAAGGCTACATTCGGCAAAGGCATGCCAACCAAATGATTACAAGCCCCATCGTCTTGAGGAACAGGTAAATCAGTGGGTAGTTGGTTGAGATTGGTCATGGGATATCCCTATTGATGAACTCACACAATACCCGAATTTTATCTCGGTCGATCAAACACCGCAATTGACTCAATGTGCGAGGTGTGGGGGAACATATTGATGATCCCTGCTTTGCTCAGGGTGTAATTGAGTTCGTGCGTCAGAATCGCTGCGTCGCGTGCCAGTGTTTTGGGATTGCAGGACACATACACGATGCGTTTTGGTAGCGCTGTTGATGGTAGGTCTAGCATTGCCTTACAAATCTCCATCGCACCCTCTCGCGGTGGGTCAATCAGCCATTTGTCGGCCTTGCCCCAGCTATTGAGATCAGTGGCCGTGACCTCAAAGAGATTACTTTGGGTAAATTGGGTTTTGTGATCGAGTTGGTTATGGCGAGCGTTTTGTAAGGCACGCTGAGTTAGGGTCTTGCTACCCTCAATGCCAAGCACTTCCTTAGCCAGTGTTGCAATGGGGAGTGTGAAATTGCCGATGCCACAGAAGAGATCGATCACACGGTCACTTGCTTGGATCTCCAGTAATGCAATAGCCTTACTGATCAGTACTTGATTGACTGCGTGATTGACTTGGGTGAAGTCCGTCGGCAGAAACGGTAAGCTGACTCCAAACTCAGGCAAGCTGTAACTCAGCGCTTGCGCAGTGGGGTAAAACGGTTTGGCACTCTCAGGGCCTTGGGCTTGTAACCAAATACCCACCTGATGGTGTTTAGCAAATGCTTCAAGATTCTTCAGATCTGTGGGGGTCAGTGGTAGCAAGTGCCGAATCACTAAGGCAATTTGGGGAGCACTTGGTTGGTTTATATCCTCTCCAACCGCAAACTCAATTTGCGGTACGCGATCTCGAATACTAAGTGAGCCCACCAGTTCTCGCATCGGCACTAATAGATCTGAGATCCGCTTAGGGATCACTTCGCAGGTCAGCATGTCCGCCACATAACTACTGTTGTACTCATGAAAACCCACCAAGATCGTGCCCTTTTTAATCGAGCGATCAATCACACTCAAGCGCCCACGATGGCGATAGTGCCAAGCGGGTCCTGCAATTGGTCGCAGGATCTCGTCGGGCTTAATCCGTCCGATATGCCACAAATCATCCTCTAAGACCCGCTGCTTCATCGCAATCTGCGCAGCAAAATCCAGATGCTGCATGCTGCACCCTCCGCAGACTCCAAAATAGGTGCAGCGGGGTGTGGTGCGATAGACCGCGGGTTTAATGAGTTCGTGGAGTTTGGCTTTGGCAAAACGCGCTTTCTCACGGGTAATGGTGTAGGTCACCTGCTCGGTGGGCAATGCTCCCCGAATAAAGAGCACTTTGCCGCCCTCCTCATTGGATTGCCGGGCAACGCCTTGGGCCTCTAAATCCAATGAATCAATCGTGACAATCGGCGATGCCTTAGGCATCCGCACCTCAGTGCTCATCGTTCATCTCGAATGCGTTAGTGAGTGAAGCCCGCGAGATACTCAGGCCAAGGTGCCTTACCTTGCTTGGCATCCTGTTCAAGTTGCTGCTTCACATACGCGAGTTCTTCCTCATACTCGTCGGCGGTAAAGCCACCACGCATTTGCTGAAAGCGGCAATACACCAAATACGTATTAACCACATCGGTCTCGCAATACTGTCGGATTTGCTCAATCTCACCGCGCTGATACGCAGGCCATACTTGTGAGCCATCCATACCCAGCTTCCCCGGAAATCCACACAGCTTGGCAAGTGCATCGAGCGGTGCATTGGCTCGAGCATTATGTTTGGCCAAGACATCCATCAGATCAATATGTCGCATGTGATAGCGATTAATGTAGTTGTTCCACTTAAAGTCCTTACTGTCGCTATCGGTACTCTCCCCCATCTCCCAATAGCGTGGCGCTGCCACTTGATTGAGTAGTGCTCGATAGTGCAAGACCGGTAGATCAAAGCCACTTCCATTCCATGACACCAATTGAGGGGTATATTTTTCGATGAGTTCGTAGAAGGCTTGCACCAGGGCTTTCTCATCATCATCTGGCGCTCCAAGACTGCCAACCTTAAATTGCGGCAAGCCCTCTTTGGTCGTTCTGCGGATTACGCACGAGATCGCGATGATCTTTTGCAGATAGAGCGGCAAAAACGCTTGGCCGGTTTGAGTAGCTCGGTCGTCCATGGCGGCATTTGCTACCTCAGCATCGCTCATCGAATCTGGATAAGTGTTGAGCAATCGCAATCCGGCCACATCCGGAATGGTCTCAATATCAAATACCAATACGCTGGGAATCGATTTAGCCAAACTCGTTATTGCAGATACTGCATTGGATTAACGGGCTTACCATTCATGCGCACCTCAAAGTGCAACTTCACCATGTTGGCATCCGAATCGCCCATCTCCGCAATGCGTTGACCCTTGCGGACGCTCTCACCCTCTTTCACCACCAGCGTGCGATTATGGGCATAAGCTGTTAGATAAGTGTTGTCGTGTTTGATGATGACGAGATTGCCATAGCCACGCAAACTATTACCGGCATAGACCACTTTGCCATCGGCTGCCGCTTGAATCGGCTCACCCATTTTGCCGGCAATATCGATGCCTTTGTTCTTGGCTTCATTAAACTCTTCAACCACTTTACCCTTCGCTGGCCACGAGAGCTTAATGGGTGGATCAACAGCATCGGCCTTCGGCTCAGCAGCAGCAACTTCTTTCTCTTCCACTTTCTTAGTGGCGACTTTCTTATCCGTCGATGCTTTGCTGTCGGCTGGTTTAATCGGTTCAATTGGCTTGGTTACAACCCGAGCCGTACTCGGTGGTGGCTTGACCCGTAAAACCTGATCAACCTCAATCAAATTGGGGTCGGTGATATTGTTCCAAGCGGCGATATCGCGGTACGACTGACCGTTATCGAGTGCAATCCGGATTAAGGTGTCGCCCCGCTTCACTCGATAGAACCCAGGTGGTACCGGCTCTTGAGCGGGGGCACTGGCTACCGGTGTACTGCGATCGGTAATGGTGGCTGGTTTGGTTCGTGGCGGGGTCGAACACGCGGTAAGCCCCAGAGCGACAAGCGCAATGAGTACGGTCTGACCAAAGCCAATGGGATATCGGATTTGTGAGCTGTTGTGCAATACGTTCATATCACCCCTGATTGTAAGGGGACAAAAAAGACCTCATCAAGTGCGGTCCTTTGATAGCGGTGAGAGCTGACCCGCTCGATGAGTAAGAGCTGCTGCTCGGTCTCGCTTTTAGAAACTGGGGCAATGAGCCGTCCACCAATGGCGAGTTGATCCAATAAGGGATCTGGCACTCCCAGTCCAGCCGCGGCGAGGATGATGCCATCAAATGGTGCTGCTTGGGGTAGCCCTCGAATGCCATCGCCATAGATCAGGCGCAGATTAGAAATCCGAAACGGACGTAATTTGGTGCGGGCCAGATCATGCAAGGCACGGACTCGCTCAATGGAGTAGACCTCTTGCGCCAATAAACTCAACACCGCGGCTTGGTAGCCACATCCCGTACCAATCTCGAGCACCTTACCCAAGGGTTGTTTGTTCTTGTGTAGCAACTCAATCATGCGTGCCACCACCGATGGTTTGGAGATGGTTTGCTGATGCCCAATCGGTAATGCAGAGTCCTCATACGCGCGGGCGTGCAGCCCAGCATCGACAAACGAATGGCGCGGTACTGTGGCTATGGCTTGCAAGACCTGCGGGTTCTTAATGCCCGCCTCATGCACCTTGCGTGCGAGGTCCTGGCGATGCCCAGCAAAGCGCTCGGCAGATTTCATCCGCGGTCCCAGCCCGATGCCCGCATACTGGCTTGGCGGGCATGGTGGGTTAAATCGAGCTGCATGGGCGTAATTGAGATGCATCCCTCATTAATCGCATGAAAATCCGTCCCGGGAGAAATGTCGCGCGCCTCCCCCGCAGGACCAATCCAATAAATGTTCTCGCCGCGTGGGTTTTGTTGCACGATCACGGGTTGTGAGTGATGGCGGGTTCCTAAACGCGTCACACGCCACCGCTTGAGTTGCTCATAATGGCCATTGGGGATATTGACGTTTAGCAAGGTAGCAATGCCATCAACCCGCTCCACGGGTTCTTGCAGGGCCTGGGTCACAATGTCGCGTGCTGCTTTAGCTGCATCGTCAATTTGCGCCCAGCCGCGATCAACTTGCGAGAACGCAATGCCCGGTACCCCAAACATCACGCCTTCAATTGCAGCCGCCACGGTGCCTGAGTACAGGACGTCTTCGCCCATGTTCTCGCCTTGATTAATTCCGGAGACCACGAGATCGGGTTTGCTCTCTAAAAATCCGGTCATGGCCATGTGTACGCAGTCGGTCGGTGTGCCATTCACAAACAGAAATCCATCGCGCTCACCACCGGCTACCCGATGAATACTTAAGGGTCGTGAGAGCGTGAGCGAGTTCGATGCGCCACTGTGGTTTTGCTCCGGTGCCACAATCGTTAACTTGCCTAGAGGGCGTAAGGCATTGACTAAAGCGAGTAAGCCAGGGGCTAGGTAGCCGTCATCATTGCTCACTAAGATGTGTGGGACTTTACTCATAGATACTTTCGTTGATTGATTTAGCTGATGGAGCGGCGATCGAGTAAAGCACGCGCCAAGGTTCCCGCATCGACATACTCCAACTCGCCACCCACCGGAATCCCACGGGCAATGCGGGTCGCTTTAATGCCTTTGATCTTTAAGACCTCGCCAATGTAATGCGCAGTGGCCTCACCTTCACTCGTGAAGTTCGTGGCAAGTACCACCTCGCGCACGGGTCCTCCAAACTCCGGTTTCTCGATCCGATCGAGTAAGCGATCAAAATGAATCTCATTGGGTCCCATGCCATCAAGCGGTGAGATACGACCCATCAGCACAAAGTACTGACCCTTAAAACTCATGGTTTGCTCGACCATCACCTGGTCGGCCGGGGTCTCCACCACGCACAGTAAAGCGGGGTCGCGACGCGAATCGCTGCAGGTCGTACACAGTGCAAGTTCAGTAAAGGTATTGCAACGCTGGCAATGGCCAATCGACTCAACCGCTTCACCGAGTGCTTGCGCAAGCACCGCGGCGCCATTGCGATCATGTTGCAATAGGTAATACGCCATCCGCTGTGCTGATTTTGGGCCAACACCAGGCAAGACCCGCAGGGCCTCCACCAAACGACTGAGTGCGTCTTGAGGCTCGTTTGATGGTTTAGTACGACTCATCCGAATTTAGAACGGTAACTTAAATCCAGGGGGCATGGGCATCCCAGCAGTCGCTCCCGACATGAGTGCTTGGCTAGCGGCTTCAGCTTGTTTGAATGCGTCGGTGTATGCGGTCACCACTAAATCTTCGAGCATCTCGCGATCATCCATCGCCGCCGGATCAATTTGCACCCGCTTCATCTCATACTTACCACTAATGGTGACCTTCACTAGACCTCCTGCGGCTTGACCCGTGAGCTCCAAGGCATTGAGCTCTTCCTGTGCGCGCTTCATCTTCTCTTGCATTTGCTGCGCTTGTTTCATTAAGCCCGCAATTTGACCTTTCATCATGGTGTGCTTCTCCGCTATCGAAATTAATTAATGGGACGAACCGAGCCCGAGACCACTTTGGCGCCAAACTCACGCTCAAGCTCTTTTAAGAATGGATCTTCAGCAATTTGCTCTTCGGCATTGAGTTTTTTCTCTTCATACACCTGTGCATCCACTTTAGCAATCGTGTGATTGGCTTTACCCTCACCCAATTGCAACTTCACCGGTTTGCCGTACTGGGCCCGCAAGGTCTCCCCAAAACGGGCGAGCGCATCATCCGTTGCCAGTTGTGGCATCGCGGTCGTCAGAGTAATAAAGAGTGTGGTGGGCGTATCGCGCCACTCCACCAGTTCGGTTTGGTGAGCGAGTTGCTGCAAGAGTCCTCGCAGTGGCAAGTTACGGACCATCGAATGCCAATCAGGCTTGATCTCACTATTGAGGTTTGGCGTATGGGCAACTGTCTGCGAAGTAGCACTCTTTGCAACCGGCTTTGTCTCCATGGACTGACTTGCAGGAGTTGCTGGTTTAGAGGTTTGCGCAGCAGCCTTCGGTGCGCTGTTCGCTGTTACTGACGTGCTGCCACTGCCACCGGGTTTGAAGGCCAACATTCGTAAGAGCGCCATCGCAAATCCAGCTTGCTCATCGGGGGCTAATGACAAATCAGCACGGCTGGTAATGGCAATCTGATAAAAGAGTTGGGTTTCTTCGGGAGTAAACGCTTTAGCAAGTCTACGAATCTCATTCGCCTCTGGCCAATCCTCTAATACGGAGTTTGGCACGATCTGGGCCGTAGCAATTTTGTGTAAGAGGCTGGCGAGATCTTGCAACGCTAGGGAGAAGGACATACTGCGTAGACCCATCTCTTCCGCAATCTCATTTAAGGTCTTACCATCTTTATTCTGCAGGGCATCCAAGATCTTGATGAGATAGGTCTCATCAATGGTGCCAAGCATGGTGCGGACCGCTGCTTCAGTCACGGGTCCGGCTGCATAGGCGATGGCTTGATCGGTGAGCGATAGCGCATCGCGCATGGATCCCTGGGCGGCTTTCGCAATCACCCGCAAGGCATTCGCTTCTGCAGTTACTGACTCGGACCCCAAAATCTGTTGCAGGTGCTCTACGATCAGAGGTACTGGCATTTGCTTGAGATTGAACTGCAAGCAACGAGAGAGTACGGTAACCGGCACTTTTTGTGGATCGGTGGTTGCCAAAATGAACTTCACGTGCGGTGGCGGCTCTTCGAGGGTCTTGAGCATGGCATTAAAGGCGTGCGTGGAGAGCATATGCACCTCGTCGATCATGTAGACCTTAAAGCGTGCACTGCTAGGTGCGTAAGCGGCCTTCTCTAATAGAGAGACCATCTCATCGACACCACGATTACTCGCAGCATCCATCTCGATGTAATCAACAAAGCGTCCTGCATCAATCTCGGTGCAGGCTTGGCATTGACCACATGGTTGTGAGGTCATTTGCCCTTTACCATCCACTCCCGTGCAATTGAGGGCTTTAGCCATAATGCGTGAGATGGTGGTCTTACCGACCCCACGGGTTCCAGTGAACAGCCATGCGTGGTGTAAGCGGCCTTGATCTAAGGCGTGAGTTAAGGCTTTGACTACGTGATCCTGACCCACCAGTTCAGTGAACGTTTTAGGGCGCCATTTACGAGCCAGTGCAAGTGCAGTCATGGGCTCAATTCTAACAAGGCTACAATAAGAATGGACGGGCCTCCTCGCATGGTGGCTTGGCAACCTGGTCAGGTCGGGAACGAAGCAGCCATACCCAAATACTATCAGTGCCGAGGGTCCGGCTCGTCCTTATTTCTTCAGCATCTAAGTTACTTACTTATCGATTACTTATTTGCTCAATAGTCCTAGAAATACCCCAAAAATACTCTTGAAGGTCAAATAGGCAACACCCAGAATGGTGATAGCCATTAGCAAACGGGATCCGAATTCAATACGAAATATTTTGGCTCGATTGTGTGTGAGTTCAATTAAAAATACCATTTTAAGTGCCTAACTGTTTAAATATGAAAATCACAAGGTTATTGGCAAGAATGTGGTTTGTGAAGAGGACAAACCTTAAAGGTTTGCAATCACAATAGAGACTATTTGTAAAAAATAATTGCTTCTTTATGGAGCTTTTGCAAAGCGCTTGAGATCGGCATACTCCTCGGGAAAGATTTCCCCAATTTCTCGGTAAATAATTTTGTTGTTCTTATCAAGGATGACGAGAATGGGTATGCCTTTGATCTTTCCCATCGACTTTTGTAATTCTGGAGTCATCATGGCTGCCGGGAATGTGTACTGATTGTTTTCCATGTATTGCTTGGCAAGCAATGGATTCTTATCAATCGAAATCGTAATGACGTTGAGTGAATTCGGCGGTAGTTCTTTATAGAGTTTTTCGAGATAGGCGTTTTGCTTCTTACAAAATGGGCACCAGGTGGCCCAAACTTGAATCAGGGTGTTCTTGGTGTTGTTAACCGGTATGGCATACGGTGTGCTGTTTAGCGTTTGCAAAGGCCCCAACTCAATCGTTTGGCCAACTGTCAGCGCCATGGCCATGGTTGGCAAGAGCGCTAGGCATAAGATTAGATGTCTAAGAAGTTTCATAGATCAATCCTAACTGAATTGATTCGCAGCCCGTATTTTTTAGTCCATTACTTCCCCTATACTGGCTCATATTATGAGCCTTTTAAGGTTCATGCTGTTGCCTATTCTGTTTTGGGGGATCGCCGATGAGTGATTTAGAGCGCTTACACAAGATTAATTACATGATCCAGAATCAAGGCTGCGTGCCGATCGAGGAATTCTTGACGAAGTTGGAGATCTCGCGTGCGACCTTCAAGCGGGATCTTGACTACCTGCGAGATCGCATGAACGCGCCGATTGTGTATGACCGTGCAATGGGCGGTTATCGCTTTGACAAACCCAATGCGGGGGACAAGTTTGAGTTACCTGGTCTGTGGTTCTCTGAAAAAGAGGCAACTGCCCTCGTTCTCATGCAGCATCTCTTATCCAATCTAGACACCAATGGTTTACTGAGTCCCCATATTGCACCCCTCATGAACATCATTGATGGCATCTTGGGTCAGTCTGAGATTTCTGCTAAGGAGTTACGCAAACGCATTAAGGTTTTTGGTATGTCGGCTCGCAAGAATATCCTCGAGAACTTTGAAGAAGTGGGCGTCTCACTTCTAAAGCGCCAACGTTTACACCTCTCCTACTATTCCAAAGGTAAAGATGAATTAACCGAGCGTACAGTCTCGCCACAGCGCCTGATTTTTTATCGAGATAACTGGTACCTCGATGCCCATTGCCACATGCGTAAGGGGCTGCGCAGTTTTGTCATGGATGGCATTCAAGCCGCACGCGTTCTCGAAGAGAAGGCCATCGAAGTCTCTGAAAAAGAATTGCATGAGAACTTTGCGGAGAGTTATGGCATCTTCTCGGGTAAAGCGACCCAACGTGCCAAGTTACGCTTTACCCCCCAGAAAGCAAGGTGGGTTGCTGCAGAGACATGGCATGGGCAACAGGTCAGCAGCTTTGATAAGGACGGAAATTATCTGCTCGAGTTTGATTACAACCAAGACCCCGAATTGGTGATGGAAATCATGAAACACGGGGATGGGGTTGAGGTAATTTCTCCAGTTTCCTTACGCAAAAAAGTGGTCGATGAATTGCGCAAAGCTGCAAAGCGCTATGAATCTACCTAAATACATCGAAGTCCTTTCGCAGCGTTGGGAGAGTGCTTAATTATTAGGTTTTATAGGGTAAACACGATAAATGCGGTCTATTAATACGTAAATTTTTGAGGTGCTGCGCCCACTAATTAGAGCCAATTAAGGCGGGTCTGACCTATACTTTAGTATTACTTTTGGCGCAAAAATGAATACCAAGATACCTGATCCCGTAGAGCTCACACAGGATTTAATCCGTTTTAATACGATTAATCCCCCTGGAAATGAGGATGAAATTTGTGGTTTTTTGGAAAAACTACTGGTGAGTGTAGGGTTTGAATGCAAGTCTGTTGATTTTGCCCCTCGTCGTAGAAGTTTAATTGCACGCATTGTCGGTGCACGAGGTGCTCCCAATATTTGTTTCACTGGTCACGTTGATGTTGTCCCATTGGGTGGTCGCACTTGGCAATATGAACCTTTTGCAGCCAAAATCCATGAAGGTAAGCTCTATGGTCGCGGCTCAAGCGATATGAAAAGTGGCGTGGCTGCCATGGTCGTCGCAGCTATGAAAACAGCCGCACAGGCCAAAGCTGGGCATGGCGTTAGTCTCATTATTACTGCTGGAGAAGAAACCGGTTGCGAAGGCGCTTTCCATCTTGCCGCCCAAGAAGAAGTGATCGATTTTATTGGAACTGCTGGCTGTTTTGTGGTTGCCGAGCCAACTGCCAATGAGCCCTTAATCGGTCATAAAGGTGCTTATTGGTTACGCGCTAAAGCAAGTGGAATTACTGCGCACGGTTCAATGCCCGAACGGGGTGAAAATGCCTTCTATAAAATTGCGCGCGGTGCCTTAGCACTTGAAAAATTCCAGTTTGAGAATCCTCCCCACCCCTTAATGGGTCAAGCCACTCTGAATGTAGGTACCGCTAAGGCTGGAATCAATATTAATTCTGTTCCCGATGCCGCCGAAATGACACTCGATATTCGTTCGATTCCGGGGCAAAGTCACCAACAGCTATTAGATTGTTTATGCAAAGTTCTTGGTCCGCAAATTGCTCTTGAGCCGATCATCGATGTGCAAGGTTTTTATACGCCCTCGAGCGACCCATGGATACAACACGTGTATGCAAGGTGCAATGAAATCAATGGTGTGATGCCCACTGAAAAAACTGTGGCCTTCTTTAGCGATGCCTCGGCTCTGAAGACGGTCATTGGTAACCCACCCACTGTAGTGCTTGGGCCTGGACAGCCTGAGATGGCTCACCAGACCGATGAGTTTTGTTATGTACAAAAAATTATTGATGCAACCACTCTGTTTGAGCGCTTAATTAATGATTGGCAATCTAACTAGTCTTCCCAAAGGGCTTTTATGAAGATCGAAACAACACAATTTAAAAAATTAGCTGATATGCAAGATCAGTCCGATATGCAGGCCTACTGGATGCCCTATACCCCGAATCGATACTTTCGGAAGAACCCAAAAATTATGGTTAGCGCTAAAGGGGTTTACTACACCGATGATCATGGTCGCAAGTTACTAGATGGCGCATCAGGTCTTTGGACTTCCCCACTTGGTCATGGCGATCCACGCATTATTGAGGCCATCCAACGGCAATACCATTCGATGGATTACGTTCCTGCCTTTCAGATGGCCGGTACAGAAACCTTCAGACTTGCCAACCGAATCACTCAATACGCGCCAAGTGGTCTCGGAAAAGTATTTTTTGTTAATTCCGGTTCAGAGGCTGTGGATACTGCACTAAAGATTGCGCTGGCTTACCATCGTGCTAAAGGTGAGGCTAGTCGAATCCGTATGATCGGTCGTGAACGCGCCTATCACGGAGGATGCGTGGGAGGAATCTCGGTTGGGGGAATTCCCACGAATCGAAAAATGTTTGGTGCCATGATGATGCCAGGCGTTGATCACTTACCACATACCCTGAACTTATCTCAAATGGCCTTCTCGCGCGGTCAGCCCACGTGGGGAGCACATTTAGCCGAAGATTTGGAGCGCTTAGTCCTATTACATGATGCGAGCAATATTGCTGCCGTGATCTTAGAACCCGTTCAGGGTTCAACCGGCGTGATCGTCCCGCCAGTTGGTTATTTGGAACGAATTCGAGAAATCTGCACAAAGCACGGCATTTTATTAATTTTTGATGAAGTAATTACCGGCTTTGGTCGATTGGCTGCTAACTTTGGTGCTGACCGCTTTGGGGTTAAACCCGACATGATTACCTTTGCCAAAGCAATCACGAATGGTGTGATTCCCATGGGCGGAGTAATTGTGCGCGATGATATCTATGAAAGCATTACTGGAATTGGGGGCCAAGAGCAACTCATCGAATTTTTTCATGGCTACACCTACTCTGGTCATCCATTGGCTACTGCGGCGGCACATGCGTGTCTAGATATTTTTGAATCCGACGCCATCATGGCTCGAACCACTGTTCTCGATCAAGTACTGGGCGACGCAGTTCATTCGCTTAAAGGGACTCCAGGGATTATTGATATTCGAAATTGCGGAGTCTGTGCCGCTTTTGACCTTGAGCCAATTCCAGGGAAACCAGGCCTTCGTGGCATGCAAATATTAGAGAGTTGTATTGAACATGGCATCTTAGTCAGAATTACGGGCGATACGATTGCCATGGGCCCGCCCTTTATTGCTAGCTCTGAAGAAGTTCAATCCCTAGTTGAAATCTTCGCAAAAGTACTTAAAAAGGCATTCTAATTCGTGGCGCAACTTGGCCTACCAACACAGTTGCGCATCAACGGTGAGCGTCTACAGAGGTCCTTACTAGAGCTTGCAAAAATTGGCGCCACTCCAAAAGGTGGGGTTTGTCGATTAGCACTGAGTGATCTTGATCAACAAGGCCGCACTTGGGTCATCGATCAAGCCAAAGCCCTTGGTCTATCGGTGAGCATTGATCAAATTGGCAATACCTTTATGCGTCGTGCTGGACGGCGTAGTCAGTTACCACCGGTAATGACTGGTAGCCATATCGATACCCAGCCAACGGGTGGTAAATACGATGGCAACTATGGGGTACTAGCCGGTTTGGAAGTCATTGCGACATTAAATGAAAACGGGATTGAAACCGAAGCGCCTATTGAAGTTGTTTTTTGGACTAATGAAGAAGGGTCACGCTTCACTCCAGTAATGATGGGTTCGGGTGTTTTTGCTGGAGCCTTTTCTCTGGAGCATGCGTATAGTCGAACCGACCAAGCTGGTCAATCGGTTCGAAACGAATTAGAGCGAATTGGCTTTTTAGGTAATGAGAAGATTGGTGGGCACTCCTGTGGCGCATACTTTGAAGCGCATATTGAGCAAGGCCCCGTGTTAGAACACCATAACATCACCATTGGTGTCGTGCCAGGAGTAATGGGTTTGCGCTGGTTTGATTGTGTGGTCCATGGTTTTGAGGCACACGCCGGGCCCACGCCTATGGAAATTCGGCAAGATGCCCTGTATGTTGCCAGCCAATTGATGCAATATGTCATTACACTGGCCAAAAATCATGCACCCCATGGACGCGGAACAGTTGGCATGGTTCAAGTTTTTCCTAATAGTCGTAATGTTATTCCAGGACGTGTGCAATTTTCAGTGGACCTACGCCATCCCGATTCTGCAGTCCTATCCGAGATGAGCGCCAGCTTTCAAAAGCAGATTGATACATTAAGTGCAGAACACAGAATGCCAATTACCTTAGAAGAAGTCTCCTATTTTCCACCCTGCTCTTTTGATCTTGCGTGTATTGATGCCATTCGAGAATCCTCTAAAGATTTAGGCTATTCACAAATGGATGTTGTTTCAGGCGCAGGACATGATGCCATTTACATCGCTCGTCTAGCGCCTACTGGAATGATTTTCATTCCCTGTAAAGATGGCATTAGCCATAATGAAATCGAAGATGCTAGAACAGATCATTTAGAGGCCGGCGCTAATGTACTTTTACACAGTATCCTTCGTTTCGCTAAGCCTGTACTATGAGTCTACGTCTTGTAATCGCACGGTTTCAACATGAAACCAATACTTTTTCACCGATTGCAACGCCCTTGGAGTCTTTCTATCCACAGTGGGGAAGCGACGCATTAACAAATCAAACTGGAGCCCGTACGGCAATGGGTGCGTTTATTGATGCCGCTCAATCGATGGGGGCTTCAATTCAAACGCCGGTCGCTGCCTATGCCAACCCCAGCGCTACCGTGGATGCAAATGCATATCAATCTGTATGCGATGCCATTTGTTTAGCCGTTGCCAAGGGATGTGATGCCATTTTGCTTGATTTACATGGGGCAATGGTTGCAAGTGGTGCTGAGGATGGTGAAGGTTCATTGCTTGAGCGTATTCGTAGGATTGCACCCCATACCCCAATTGGGGTAGCACTTGATCTGCATGCAAATTTAACTTCAAAAATGGTTGCTAATTCCGATGTGATAATTAGTTTTAAAACCTATCCTCATATTGATATGTATCAGACAGGGGAGCATGTCGCACGCTTAGTGCTAGCAATGCTAAAGAAAGAAATTAAGCCCTACATGACTTATCGACAGTTGCCAATTCTTTCCCATACCTTGCGTAGTAATACCAATGAAGGTGCCATGCAAGAGATTGTTAACCAAGCCATTGCGTTAGAGAAAAAACCAGGGGTTTTGGGCATATCGATTTTGGCCGGATTTAGTTTGGCTGATTTTTATGATGCTGGAATGTCAGTCATTGTTATTAGCGATGAACATTATTCAAAGGCTCGAACGGTAGCAGAAGAATGTGCCCAACAACTGGCTGAGCAAATCATTGACCGTGCTGACGGTTTTGTCTATACCAGTGCCCCATCTCAAGCCAGCTTAGAGGATGCCCTTCGCCTTCAACAGAAGCCGGGGTCAGGCCCCGTTCTGCTCTTAGACCATAGTGATAATGTGATGTCGGGTGGAACTTGTGACACCACCGATATATTAGAACTAGCTTTGGCAAGAGGGTTTAACAATCTTGCGGCAGGGCCTATTACTGATCCCACAACCGTAAATCAGCTTCTAAAGATCGGTCTTGAGAAAAAATGCAGTATTGCATTAGGAAACCGGTCTGGCTGGGTTTATCACGATCAAACCAAAAACCCTCTTGTTTTAGAGGGCGTTGTAAAAAAAATTCATTCTGGCGATATTTTAGTTCGTGGTCCAATCTTCACTGGATCTATTCTACGAATGGGACCCAGCGTTTTATTTGAGACCGAACAAGCACAAATTGTGATTAGCTCAGAACGCGTAGAGCCTTATGATCTGGGCGTTATGAGTGAACTTGGTATTGAGATTCAGAATAAATCCTTTGTTCTTTTAAAGTCACGCATGTACTGTCGTCCAGTATTTGCCCCCCTGAGTAAAGGATTAATTGAATGTGATTCTGATCAAGGTGGGCCGACTAGTTCCAACTATGACCGCTTTGATTTCATAAAAATTCGCCGCCCCATCTTTCCCCTTGATCAATTGCCAAGCGAATGACGAGATGATTCATGTTTGAGATTATGAGCCTTCGGGAGCTCATTGCCCTCGTTGTATTTTGTTCAGTGATGACCTTCTCTCCTGGTCCAAATACCATGCTAACAACGGCAATTGCCAGTAATGAAGGTTTGCGAAAAGTGATTCCTTTTACTCTGGCTGTACCACTTGGATGGTTACTCATTCTTCTAATAACAGGTCTAGGAATTGGTACGCTTGTGATTCAAATACCAATACTGCGTTGGTTTATTCAAATAACAGGATGTGCATATTTGCTCTGGCTTGCTTTTCTATTAAGCCGTCGCCATGAATTACAAACCATTGAACCTTCAAAACTAAAAATTACTTTTAGTAAAGGAGTAGCCCTACAGTTTTTGAATATTAAGGTTTGGCTTTTAGCGGTAACAGTCACTGGCACTTGGATTATTCAAGCCGAGGGACAGGCTAGCCTAAATCAATATGAACGATTAATGTTTGCCAGCATTGTCGTAATGTTTTTTGCTTTTGCAAGCAACTTTTGTTATGCGCTCATAGGTGCATTAGTCCGAAATTGGCTACTTCACGGCAAGCGCCTACTGATTTTTAATCGCTTCCTTGCCACCCTTCTCGCTGCAACTGCAATCTGGACTTTATTTATTTAGCTTGAAATGGCAGGCTACCGAATGCCCTGGGGTAATTTCTTCTAGGCGAGGTTCTTCCACTTTGCACCGTTCTTGCACATAAGGGCAGCGTGTATGAAAATGGCAGCCGGCGGGACGATTAATCGGGCTTGGTACATCGCCACCCAACACAATTTGTTTACGCTGATACTTCGGATCAGGAACGGGGACGGCAGATAGCAAGGCTTCTGTGTAAGGATGCGATGGCCTTGCAAAGAGTTCTTTGGTAGGCGCAAGCTCCACAATTCGCCCCAAATACATTACCGCAACACGATGACTAATGTGTTTTACAACAGCGAGATCATGGGCTACAAACAAATAAGATACTTTAAACTCATGTTGCAATTCCTCCAAAAGATTAATTACTTGAGCCTGGACTGAAACATCTAATGCAGAGACCGGCTCATCCAACATAATGAGCTTAGGTTGAACTGATAACGCTCGGGCAATACCAAGGCGCTGACGCTGCCCCCCAGAAAATTCGTGAGGAAAACGTAACATTTGATCTGGACGAAGCCCCACACGCTCAAATAGAGCGGCTACCCGTTCACGTCCTTCGATTTTCGAAAGACTCTCATAATTACGTAACGGCTCAGAAACAATATCCGCCGAACGCATTCGTGGATTAAGAGACGAATATGGATCTTGAAAAACTGCCTGTATTTGTTTGCGATAAGGCCGCATTTGTGAGCGACTTAATTCATCAATTCGTTCACCGCGCCAAATAATTTCACCACGGGTTGGTTCAATCAATTTGAGGATTGTGCGACCTACCGTTGACTTACCGCAACCACTCTCGCCCACCAACCCAAGAGTTTCCCCTTCATTAATCGTAAAACTAATTCCATCTACCGCATAAACATATCCAGATACTCGACTAAACAACCCTTTACGAATTGGGTAATGTTTACAAAGATCGTTGACCTCTAATAATGTAGTTGATTTTTTTATTTCAGTAGTCATCATCCGTTATTTATCCTGCTAATCTCATTCGGATGCCAACAGGCTACCCAGTGATGATTTCCGATATCTTGCAAAATCGGTGAATCGGTTTGACAGCGCGCGCTTGCCGATGGACAGCGCGGAGCAAATGCACAACCAATGATCTCGGTGCGCAAAGAAGGCACCATACCTGGTATTTCGGTTAATCTTTTTTGAGAATCATCATCTAACCGTGGCATGGAGTTAAGGAGCCCAAGGGTATAAGGGTGTAGAGGTCGCTCAAAAAGATCGAATACATCTGCTTCTTCAACTTTGCGCCCTGCGTACATCACAACCACGCGTTGCGCCATTTCAGCAACAACCCCCAAATCATGGGTAATTAAAATAATGGCTGCCCTTGTGCGGTCTCTCAATCCTCGAATTAAATTTAATATTTGAGCTTGAATAGTGACATCTAATGCAGTAGTTGGCTCATCGGCAATCAAAATTTCTGGATCACACGCTAAAGCCATTGCTATCATGATTCGCTGTCGCATTCCACCAGATAGCTGATGGGGATAGCTATCAATTCGGTTCTCGGGCTCAGGTATGTTTACTAACTTCAGCATCTCAAGAGCCCTGGATCTAGCCTCTTCTTTGCTACATCCACGGTGTAACTCTAGAACCTCACCAATCTGTTGACCGACAGTCAAAACCGGGTTTAAAGACGTCATTGGCTCTTGAAAAATCATGGAAATTTTATCGCCCCGGATATTGCGCATTTCATCATCCGACAAATGCAAAAGATCTTTTTCATGAAATTTAATCGAACCCGAAACAATTTTTCCCGGAGGGGAAGCGATTAAACGCAGAATGGATAAGGAGGTAACACTTTTGCCACAGCCCGACTCGCCAACAATCGCTAATGTTTCCCCCTGTCGCACTGAGAATGATATTCCGTCAACCGAACGCACCACCCCATCGCGGGTATAAAAATACGTGCGCAGATCATTAACCTCTAGTACAACCTGACCAGAATATTGACTGTGTTCGCTCATAGTCTACATTCTGCGTGATAAACGGGGATCTAAGGCATCGCGTAGACCATCACCAAGATAGTTAACTGCTAAAACAGTAATCGATAGGAAAATTGCTGGGAACAAAATTAGATATCCGGCAAGTTGAAAAAGGCTGCGCGATTCGGCCATGATATTGCCCCAGCTTGGAATATTCGGAGGAGTACCTGCACCGATGAAAGACAGAATCGCTTCCGTGATCATCGCTGAGGCGCAAATGTAGGTAGCCTGGACCAATAATGGAGCCATCGTATTGGGCAAAATGTGACGTATCAAGGTCTTCATCAAGGGGGTACCGGATGCGGTAGCAGCCTCTACATAAGGCTGCTCACGCAAGGTCAATACTAAGCTTCGTACCAGACGAACTACGCGCGGAATTTCGGCTAAGGTAATGGCAATAATTACATTCTGAATACTGGCTTTTGTAAGGGCCATCAGGGCAATCGCTAGCAAAATTGAAGGGATCGACATTAGTCCATCCATAATTCGCATAACTACCGCGTCAACTGCTCGCACAAAACCAGTGATCAAACCAATTGCAAGTCCAATCAGGGTGCTTAATAAAGCGACAGAGATTCCAACAATCAGCGATACTCGCGCACCATACATGACACGACTATAGACATCGCGGCCTAACGCATCAGTTCCAAACCAAAACTCGCTGCTAGGCTGTTTTAAACGATTAAGCGGCGTCACGGCTTGTGGATCTACTGTCCCTAAAAAAGGTGCAAATAAAGCAATAAAAATCATTACCAAGAGAATAAAAGCCCCAAGAACTGCAAACGGGTAGCGTTGATAGAGAGCTGGGATTCTGACGCGGGCTAAAGACCACCAATAACTAATGGAAAATTGAGAGCTTACTGAAGAAAGTATTGGGGTATTCATCTTAGCGCTTAATAACGAATACGAGGGTCAAAAAATACATACGAGAGATCAATGAGTAAATTGATGATTACATATGTTGCTGAGAAAATTAAAATGACTCCCTGAATAATCGGATAGTCACGCCGAAGAATGGCGTCGACTGTAAGACGACCAATGCCAGGAATTGCAAATACTGTCTCGGTGACAACGGCCCCCGAAATCAATAAACCGATTCCAATACCAATAATGGTAATGATCGGAACGGCTGCATTCTTTAGCGCATGATGAATCAAAATATTGCGCTCTTCCAATCCTTTCGCTTGAGCGGTACGAATATAGTCTTGTGCAAGTACATCAAGAACACTGGCTCGGGTTATACGTGTGATTAACGCGGCGTATACAGTTCCGAGTGCGAGGCTAGGAAGAATTAGATGTTTCAACCAGGGCCAAAATCCCTCTGCAATTGGCCTATACCCCTGTACAGGCAAAATTTGCAGTTGCAGTGAGAACAATAAAATCAGCAAGTAAGCCAAAACAAATACGGGTAGTGAAAAGCCTAAAACCGAAAATCCCATAATGGCCCGGTCGGTTTTACTTTCGGCACGCGCTGCGGCGATTGTGCCTAAAGGAACAGAAGTAATAATCGCCACAATTAATGTGCAAATCGTTAAGGATATGGTGGGTTCTATCCGTTGAGCAATTAATTTTGTGACTGGCAAATTGGTAAAGATAGAGATCCCTAAGTCTCCGTGTAAAAGACTCCAAAGCCAAGCACCAAAACGAACGATAAAAGGTTGGTCTAGGCCAAGAGATTGCCGAATCCGCTTGATATCATCCTCGGTTGCCACATCACCAGCAATGACGGCAGCGGGATCCCCAGGCGTTAAATACAATAATGAAAAAACAATAAACGCAACGACAGCCATTACGACTACCGTTGCGCCTAAACGTCTTACTATGTAAGAAAACAAACATGAACTCCAATGACTACGAAATTAGAGGCCTATTTTTTCTCCACGTTCCATAAAAATGCCATTGGTGCCACGATGATGCCCGACAGATTTGTTCTATACGCTGTTGGCAAAATAAATTGTGCTGTGGGGATGTATGGCAAGAACTCAAAGGCACGGGCCTGTACCGCCTCAGCTGCTTTCTTAGCGGCTGCTGGATTGGGAGCCTCAAAGAAAGCTTCGCGCAGGGACTCAAGCTTAGCGTCTGTGGGCCATCCAAACCATGCTTTCTCGCCATTACCACGGATTGCAAAATTCACAGCTGGATTCAAGAGGTCGGGGCCAACTAACCATGTATGGAATATAGACCACCCTCCCTTGTCAACAGGCTCTTTCGAGGTTCGACGTGTAATTAATGTTCCCCAATCGCCAGCCTGCAATTCCACATTTAAACCAAGTTTTCTTAATAACTCAGTCGTTAGAAGCGCTTGCGATTGAACAATTGGCTGATCTGTTGCGGAAATGATGACAATCTTTTCACCTTTGTAACCAGATTCTTTAATTAGCGCCTTAGCGGCATCAAAATCACGCTTACCGGTTAAAAGGGTTGAGCCTACGTTGCTTGCAAGAGGGGTATCGCAAGTAAAGTACGAGGCGCAAGGCTTACCATTTTTTGGACTTCCAGCAATACCAAGAACATAGTCAGGCTGATTCACAACCATCGCTACGGCACGGCGCATCTTTTCATTATTAAATGGTGCATGTAGGAAATTAAATCGGATCATGCCCATTGAACCAAGTGGATCAATGTTGTCTACCTTGACATTTTTGTTTTTAGATAAAAGTGGTATTAAATCTGGTGGCATTTGTTCCCACCAATCTGCCTCACCATTACTAATGGCATTTGCTGCAGTCGCAGAATCTGGAATGTAAAGCCATTCAACACGATCCACCTTTACCACTTTGCCACCCGAAGCCCAGGATGGGGCCTCTTTACGAGGAACATAGTCCTTGTTCTTGACATAGATCACTTTACTGCCGGGAACCCATTCATCTTTAAGCATCTTAAAGGGGCCGGAACCCGTCGGATCAGTGATATTGGTGAACGCATCCGTCTTTGCAATGCGTTCAGGCATGATGAAAGGTACATTCGAAGATGGCTTACCAAGAGCGTCTAAAACGTAAGCAAAAGGCTTTTTCAGTTTTAAGACAAATGTTTTATCGTTGGTAGCAGACCATGATTCAGTTGCCTCTGCTAACTTCTGTCCCAAAACATCTCTTTTTGACCAACGATCTAGCGATGCAATGACGTCGGCAGAACGAACAGGAGCGCCGTCATGGAATTTAAGTCCATCTCGCAAGGTAAATGTGTAGGTTTTTTTATCGGCACTAACTGTAAATTTATCCACCATTTGAGGCTTTATCTCAAACTTACTATCCATGGCAAATAAGGTGTCGTACACCATGTAGCCGTGATTACGTGTAATGTAGGCCGTTGTTGCAATTGGGTCCAAAATCTTTAGATCAGCTTGAGCAATGAATTTCAAGGTTTTTTGCGCCTGCGCCTGAGTTGTAGGAGCAAAAAAACCGATTGATAACGCAAGGCTAAGGGGGGCCGCAATCTGGAGGAAAGAACGTCGAACAAAATTCATAGAATTCTCCATTACATTAAATTTAAATATCTAAAACGCATGCTAATAAAACATTTAATTCTTGTAGCGGCTAAGTTGCTTCATTTAAGTGCATAAAAGCATGCAATCGGTGCATAAGCTTTTATTGCTAAAGAAATATTTTTAACTTAGCGCATTTAATCGTTTTACCACAGAAATCAACTGATGCTCTTGATGTTTGCGACCAATGAGTTGAATGCCCGCTAGACTCTCAGCGGAATAAACACCCTGTATTAGTGGTATCCCTAATATCGGTAAACCCGTTGCCCCGATTGCCAAGCTAAGCTCCCGCAAGGGCTTTGCGGCATCGGGCAAATTCTTCTGCAAAACGGGACCACAAGGACTAAGCCCTAGGGCAAATACATCAACTTCTTGATTTGGCGCATCAAATGCTTGTTCAAAATACATAGCAAAATGACGGAGTGATAAAAGGGCCTGTTCTAGATCAGTCGATGTCAAATTTTTGGAGTTGCGCAACTCATTGAGCGCAGGATTTCCTAGGGATGATGAAAAATTCTCGACGTCTCCACACATTTGAAGAAAGTCATCGTAAAACTCTTTTTGCAACACGATAAGAGCATTTTGAGTTGCAAGATCAAGACTGGGCCATTGCTGCTCTACAAACGACGCTCGTTGTGTATTTTGTAGTAAATCCATCCATTCCAGGAAGGCAGAACGAACATTTGTACTTAATTTACTTAATAATTTAGGATCCCAACCAATTCGAATTAAATTCTTACTTTGGGGCTGGGAGCATATCTTAGCGTTGGGTAAAAAAAGGTCTCCCAGAAAATAGGCGCAATCATCGATGGTTTTAGTTAAAGGCCCTACAACATCAAGGGTTCGTGAACGAGGAACTACGCCATCAAGTGGAAACGCGTTTGATGAGGGTCGAAGCCCAACGATGCCGCACCATGCGGCCGGCATCCGAATAGAGCCCCCGGTATCAGAACCGAGAGCAGCGGGAACAATTCCCATGGCAACAGCCCTGGCACTTCCACTCGATGAACCGCCAGACAGACATCCATCTATAAAAGGATTTATAACATCACCATAATGAATGTTCTCACCAGTCAAGCCTACTGCCCATTCATTTAAATTTGTTTTGCCAATCGGAATAGCGCCCCGATCAATTAATTGCTGAAGGACTGGTGCTGTGTGTGTCGCCTTTTTTGAATATGCTTTTGGGCTTCCCGCTGAGGTAATTAACCCAGCCCAATCAATATTGTCTTTTACTGCAATTGGAATGCCTGCTAAATCCCCAACCTCTTCACCTCGCGCAATGCGAGTATCAATCCGATTGGCCAATTGCAGCGCTTCATCTGAATGCAAGCTAATAAACGTCGGAGAAATACTAGAACCCAATAATTCATTCTTCGCCAAATCAAGCGATTTCATTACCAAAGTCTGAGCAGTGGTCGAGCGACTCTTCACTTGAGTCGCAATTTCTCTTAGTGGGGGCCAATGAAAATAAGGGTTCATGCAGTTAGCTTTCGAGCTGATAAAAGATTAAAAATAGCGTAATTAATAATAAACCTGCTGCTAGGGGTTTATATGAATAAGTAACCGGTGAAGGTGAAAATCAAAAACCATAAAGCGCCATCCCAAGAATAAATCGCCGATCTCCGCTACCATAGTCAAATGGAAGATCCGGTCTATAAGAAACCTGTGCCAAAACCCCTCTCGAAGACACCGTTACCTAGTCTTGAAGAGATTTTGGAGAAGCAATGTGCTGAACTCGTGGAATTAGCACAAGTTCGCTATGGAATTAAAGGGTCTAAAGTCGAGGTTCAACTGACACCCTTATTAATCCATGATCGAATGTCTGAGAAGCATATATTTTCTGAACTGAGTACCATACCGGATCATGAGCGCGCTGACTGTGTTTTGTATGCACTCGCCAAAGGCGAGATCAGTGCACCTTTAGCAAACCGTGTTTTATCCACCCTGCGAGTCATTCAAGGGGTTAAATCAAGAGGTCATTTGAGTTAACACTTTTTTATCCATTGCCTATGATCACAATCCTTAAACGAATTATTCTGAGTTGCCTCCTTTTAAATCTAGGAATCGCGCATGCCCATCATGGTTGGTCTGAATATGACCAGACCAAGACCGTGAAGCTCACTGGCACGATTACTCAGAGCGGCTATGAGCATCCGCATGGGGTCGTTAAATTAAACGCGGATGGTAAGTCATGGACCATCGTACTTGCCCCACCCTTTCGGATGGAAAATCGTGGCTTGAGCAAAAGTGACATTGCCAACGGTGCACAAGTCACGGTTGAAGGCTATATCAATCGCAGCCAACCCGATGAGTTGCGCGCCGAGCGCATCATTGCTGGAAATAAAACGGTCGAACTGCGTTAATGAGTAGTCCCGTCATGGCCTTGGAGGGCTTGTGGCTAGCCCAGACCATGAAGCACTCGAGTTGGCTCTATCCCACGGTTGAGACCATGCATCTTTGGGGTATTGGCATGCTCTTTGGTAGCGTGGTCATCATGGATTTAAGGATCTTGGGTGTTGCCAGCAAACTCAATCTATCCGACCTTTCTCGCTTGGGAGTCTTGGTTGCCCTCCTTGGCTTTGGTCTAGCAGTGCTCACTGGATCGCTCATGTTTATTACTCAAGCCTCTGAGTTGATTGGCTCACGTTTATTTATTCTGAAGATGTGCCTGATCTTCTTACTGTTAGCCAATGCAATCATTCTGCGCATGCGCACCGTCTCCAATGGGATCAGTAAAGCCCAAGCCCTGATCTCAATTGCGGGTTGGGCAAGCGTGATTGGGATGGGTCGTTGGTTGGCCTACTTATAGACTCCACTTTTGGTATTCGTTATGATGGTGTTACAACCAACCGGAGGGCCTCACCATGACGCGCGCTTGGATTCTTGGACTTGTTTTTTGTTTGACTGCCTGTTCCCACCTCTCAACCTCTTCCACTGATTTAATCCGCGATGGCAAAGGTCTTGAAAACTTTCACCAGGTTGGTGATGCAAACTGGCGAGTCGAAAATAATCTGATTGTGGCTGATCGTGGCAAGGCCGGATTTTTACTCACCAAAGAGTCTTACAAAGACGTTTACATACGTGCCGAGTTCTGGGCAGAGACCGATACCAATAGCGGTATCTTCATTCGGGTCACCAATCCAACCACGATTGCTGCCGCTAGTTCCTACGAAGTCAATATTTGGGATATCCGACCGGAGCCTAAATTTGGTACGGGGGCGATTGTGGATGTCGCTCCAGTGAAAACACCCATTACTAATTTAGCCGGTGGCAAGTGGAATGTCATGGAAATCCGCGCCGTTGGTCCAGAAATCATTGTCAAACTCAATGGGATTGAAACAACGCGCGTCAATGATGGTCGCTTTAAAGAAGGTCCGATTGCTTTGCAATTTGGTCCGGGGGTCAAGGGTGCAGTCGGCGGGCCAATTCGGTGGCGGTTAGTGCAAGTTCAACGACTCTAAGTAAGGCGTCGCGGAACACTTAGGGATAAAACGATGCCACACAAAATGAATGCAAATGCCACGCCGTGGTAGAGCTCGGGTGGTTTTTGCAGTAGCAGTGTTGAGAGAATCGCTGTGAACACTGGAATCAGGTTTGTAAAGAAGGTGGCTACCGTTGCGCCTGCTTGATTAACCCCAAGCCCCCAACACCGATACGCAATCAATGATGGCCCAATGATGACATAGCCAATCATGGCGAGTGTTTGCCAGTTCCAAGTAAAGTAATTTAATCCCAGCAAATACTCAGTCTGGGCAAACACCAAAGACCAACAAAACCCAAATCCCACTTGAGCAAATAAGAACTCTGCCCAAGGCCAACTGCGTTCTGTACTTTGCTTGGGATGGGCTAACATCCAACTGTAAGCGCCCCACAAAATGGTTGCCAGCACCATCCATAAATCACCGGCTACAAATTCAATCTCGATGAGTCGCTCAAAATCCCCGCGCACAATCACAACGGCTACACCCACCATGGAAATCAATGCACCGGCAATTTGCCGAATCTGTGCCCTCTCATGATAAACAACAGCCCCAATCACAATTGCCCAAATGGGCATGCTTGCCCCAATTAGGGTGACATTAATTGGCGTGGAACTTTGTAAGGCTAAATACAGTAAGACGTTATAACTACCAACGCCAAAGAGGCTTAAGAGTAAGAACCGTTTACGGTGGGTCCACAATGGGCTGCGAGGCATCAATACCCGCCAAGCAAATGGAAGTAGTAAGAGCGCGGTTACACCCCAGCGAATGGTATTGAGTAAGACGGGTGAGCTGCTTTGCACCAAGATCTTCCCCACAATGGCATTACCAGCCCACATCAGTGCTGCCGTGGTGAGGTAGAAAAAAGTAAGGGCCGATGCTCGCATCGACCCTACTCTACCAAGATTTAAGGTTGGACTAACGAATGACTATTCGGCAGTTGCTCCCGCAAATTTCACCACCTTGGCCCATTTATCGGTCTCGGCCTGAATGATCTTGCCAAAGTCATCGGGTGTTCCAGTGATTGGAACGCCACCTAATTCAGCTAAGCGCTCACGAACTTTGGGCTCACTCATGACTTTATTAATAGCCGCATTCATACGATTAATAATGTCGCGAGGCGTACCCTTAGGCATCCCGACTCCAAACCACGCTGTCGCCTCATAGCCAGGCACGGTTTCACCAACGGTTGGCACATTGGGTAAAGATGGCTCACGATTGGCCGAGGTCACTGCAAGCGCCTTTAACTTTCCGGACTTGATGTGACCGGCTGAAGACGGCAAGTTATCAAAGAGCACTTGCACTTGATTGCCCATCAAATCAACCAGCGCTGGGCCGGCACCCTTGTAGG
>Ga0214921_10002247_pt1 | contig 31644 bp, 27 predicted proteins | sample LL1505_MetaG_FD_177992 | JGI IMG/M metagenome (GOLD analysis project Ga0214921, IMG submission 177992) | Freshwater microbial communities from Lake Lanier, Atlanta, Georgia, United States - LL-1505 | ecosystem: Environmental > Aquatic > Freshwater > Lake | place: USA: Georgia | collected... | reverse complement strand
CGGGCCGCCTGTTGCATATTGTGGGTCACAATCGCGATTGTGTAATCGTTCTTGAGTTCGACCACCAGTTCTTCGATGCGCGCCGTCGAAATCGGATCGAGTGCCGAGGTTGGTTCATCCAGTAGCAACACCTCCGGCTTGACTGCGACCCCGCGTGCGATGCAAAGACGTTGCTGTTGGCCGCCCGAAAGACTGAGCCCGCTCTTGTCCAGCTTGTCCTTGACTTCGTCCCAGAGGGCTGCACGACGCAGGGCCCATTCGATCCGGTTATCCATATCCGGCCGGGAAAGCGATTCATACAGCCGCACCCCGAACGCAATATTTTCGTAGATCGACATTGGAAATGGCGTTGGCTTCTGGAACACCATCCCGACCTTGGCCCGCAACATATTCAGATCTTGATCGGGGGCGAGCACATCGACGCCATTCAAAAGCAACTGCCCCTCAGCACGCTGCCCGGGGTAGAGGTCGTACATCCGGTTCAGTACGCGCAACAAGGTGCTCTTGCCGCATCCCGAAGGACCGATGAACGCGGTGCACTTGTGCTTGGCAATATCAAGATTGATATTTTTAAGGCCCTGAAACTTTCCGTAATAAAAGTTCAGGTTACGCACCCGGAGAGCAACATCCGTAATCACGGGTGCAGTTGGGGCAGGGGCGACGGGGGTTTCAACCATGATGGATTCCAGTCAGGGGTCAGGCCTGAACCTTGTCGCTAAACGCAACTCGGGCCGCAATGTTGATGGCGAGCACAACCAGCGCGATCAGCGCGGCCCCACCCCAGGCCAGCGACTGCCAATTTTCGTAGGGGCTCATCGCGAAGTTGTAAATCACGACCGGCAGATTCGCCATCGGCCCTGACATGTTGAGCGAGAAGAACTGATTGTTCAGAGCTGTAAACAGCAATGGAGCCGTTTCACCCGTGATTCGGGCGAGGGCCAGTAATACTCCGGTGACGACCCCGCCGCGAACTGCACGTAAAGTCACCACGATCGCGACTTTCCAGCGCGGTGCGCCGAGGGCAAATGCGGCCTCACGCAGGCTTCCGGGCACCAGGCGCAACATGTTCTCAGTCGTGCGCACGATCACGGGGACTGCGATCAAGGCCAGTGCCAAGGTACCAGCCCACCCTGAAAAATGGCGCAAGGTTGCGACTGCAAGCGCATAGACGAAAAGGCCCACCACGATCGAGGGCGCCGACAGCATGACGTCGAGTACAAAGCGTGTCATCGATGCGAATTTGGACCGATCGCCGTACTCGGCAAGGTAAATCCCCGCGAGGATTCCCACTGGTGTGGAGATGAGAGTAGCCAAGCCCACCATCAAAATGCTACCGACGATGGCATTGGCCATACCGCCCCCCTCAGTGCCCGGCGCTGGCGTCGACTGAGTGAAAAAATTCAGGGTTAATGCGGCAAGCCCGTTCGAGAACAGGGTCCACAAAATCCACAGGAGTGCGCTGACTCCAAGCACGACCGCCATCAGGGAAAGCACCAAAGCCAGCTTGTCGGCGATCTTACGGCGCAGGTAGATGGATGACATACTCTATTTCCTTGGGACGCTTATTCGGCGGTGACGCTTACTTTGTACCGGCCGCCCGTTCACCGGACTGGATTAACCACTTCGCGGCAGCAAGGACCACAAACGTAATCAAAAACAGGACGAGGCCCAAGGCAAACAGGCTGGAAACATGCAGGCCAGGGGCCGCTTCGGCGAATTCATTTGCGAGCGTAGAAGCAATTGAATTACCGGGCGCAAACAGACTGGTCGCCAGGCGATTGGCATTCCCGATCACAAACGTCACTGCCATGGTTTCACCCAGCGCGCGACCGAGGCCCAGCATGATCCCGCCCACCACGCCGACCCGCGTGTAGGGCAACACAATGTTGCGAACGACTTCCCAGGTCGTACAACCGAGGCCGTAGGCGGACTCTTTGAGAACGGGTGGTACGGTCTGGAAGACGTCGCGCATCACCGAAGCGATGAACGGGATGATCATGAGGGCCAGAATGACACTCGCGGTCAGAATACCGATCCCCAGAGGCGGCCCAGAAAAAAGTGGGAGTCGAGTTGCAGCCAGCAAGGGCTGCACGTATTCCTGAAAAATCGGGGCAAAAACAAACAAACCCCAGAACCCGAAAATGATCGAGGGTACGCCCGCTAATAGCTCGATGGCGGTCCCGAGCGGCTGACGTAACCAGGTCGGGCAGGTCTCGGTCAGAAAAACAGCGATCCCGAAGCTGAGCGGAACGGCAAGGGCAAGGGCAATCCCAGAAGTCACCAAGGTGCCGTAGATCGCAATTACCGCCCCGTATACGTCTTCGTTCGGAGCCCAGCGAGTCCCCACCAGAAAGCTCAGCCCGTAGGCCTCGAGGGTTGGCCAGGCTTTGATCAAAAGCGAAGCGAGAATTCCCGCCAGGGCCAGCATCACGAGAGCAGCAAAAGAAAAAGTGACCGCCTTGAACAAACGGTCCTGCAAACCAAAAGCTGCGACCCGCCTGGCCTGCTCTGCAAGCGCACCCGCGTCTTTACCAGCCGAATTTGAATTCACGTTCGTGTTCGGGCTCGAGTTCGAGTTCACAGTCGTGTTCGCGGTCAGAGTCATAGTGTCCATCGCTCTTGTGTCGGCAAAACCGCCGCATCCCACGACCCTCCTAAACCTGGCAGGGGTGGGATACGGGGTTTAGTGGCTGGATTACTTTGCCAGAACCGACTTGCCTGAAGCGTCCTTGATCTCGGCCCAAGTGGCTTCAATCTGGCTCACAACGGGGGCAGGCATCGGCACATAGTCCATGTCCACCGCCATTTTCTGCCCGTTCTTGTAGGCCCACTGGAAGAACTTCAGGGCTTCAGCCGAGCGGTCGGCCTTTTCCGCGGCCTTGTGCATCAGAATGAATGACGCTGATGTGATTGGCCATGCGTTGGGCTCACCCGAGTTATTCAGGTTGATCCCGAACCCTGGCGCCGATTTCCAGTCCGCTTTAACAGCCGCGGCCGCGAAGGTCAAATCATCGGGCTGCACGAGCTTGCCCGCTTTGTTAACCAAACCCATGTGCGTCAGCTTGTTCTGCTTGGCGTAGGCGTACTCGACATAGCCGATCGAGCCCGCGACCTTGGTCACGTTCGCAGCAACACCCGCGTTGCCTCGGCCACCGACACCTGAAGCCCAAGTCACGGTCTTGCCGGAACCAACGTCCTTTTTGAACTCAGGCGAATTGGTGGACAGATAGTCCGTGAAACCAGCCGTCGTTCCAGACGAGTCTGAACGATAGACCAAGGTAATCGCGGTATCTGGGAGCGCCACTCCGGCGTTCATCGCAGCGATCGCGGGGTCGTTCCATTTCGTGATCTTCCCGCGGAAAATTTCGCCGAGGAGCTTGCCGTCCGCCTTGAGCTGACCGGGTTGAATACCAGGCAGGTTGATTACGGCCACGATGCCGCCGATCACTGCAGGGAACTGGAGCAGGCCATTCTTGGTCAGATCTTCACCGCTCATCGGATCATCGCTGGCGCCGAAATCCACGGTTTTCGCCTTGATCTGGTTCACGCCACCACCAGAACCCACGGCTTGGTAGTTCAGTTGAACCCCAGTCGCGGCCTTATAGGATTCGGCCCACTTTGAGTAGATTGGTGCAGGAAAGCTCGCTCCGGCGCCGGTAATCTCGTTAGCCGAAGCCATCACCGGCGCAGTCATTGCGGCGATTGAAGCAATAGCTGCTGCCAAGTTTCTGAATTGAATACGCATTGATCGTCCTTAGGTTGAGTTGCAGCGGTTCGCGCGAACCATTCCGATTCAGCCCACCAGCGCCATCTGGCTGCCAGGGACTGTCGCCTGGTCGCCAACAGGGCGATGAAGCTTACTGCCGACGAAGCGCACCAACGAACAGCCGACACGATGCAGGTCGATTGTGTCAGGACGATGAAATCCATCCGAAGAGGGTGTGGTGCCGGGAGAGGGAATCGAACCCTCATGGGCTTTCGCCCGCCGCATTTTGAGTGCGGTGCGTATACCGTTTCGCCACCCCGGCCCTTGGAACGACGCCGCGTTGCGTCTACCCCGAATTCCGATTATCGGCCGTAATTGCCGTTAAGCCAAACTAGCGCCCTGAAAGTTTCTTCTCCTCACCGCAATGCCGCGCCAAAACCCTGTGATCCAGTACCGCACTTCAGACTTCGATTTTGATCTGCCCAATGGTCAGATCGCGCAGACCCCGCTAGACGACCGAGCGTCCTCACGCCTTCTTCACGTGGGCGCCGACGTGATGTACGACCGTCAGTTCCGCGATCTCCCGGACTGTCTCAGCCCAGGCGACCTTGTAATCGTCAACGACGCCCGAGTGATTCGGGCGCGACTCCATGGTCAGCGGGAAACCGGCGGGCGGCTTGAACTGTTGGTCGAACGGGTCCTCGATGAACACACCGTCTGGGCGCAACTGCGCGCGAGCAAAAAACCCCAGCCTGGAAATCGCATCTGGATCGAAGTGCCATCAGCAAGGGCACGATCAGCGACGCGTTATGGCGCCACCATGGTCGGGCGGGCCGGCGAGTTTTTTGTACTCAAATTCGATGCCGAGATTCAGGAAGTCCTCAACCAGGCCGGCGAACTTCCATTACCGCCCTACATCACAAGGCTTCCGGAAGCACAGGATGACGCACGCTACCAAACTGTTTTTGCCGCGCGCCCAGGCGCGGTCGCAGCGCCAACCGCCGGACTGCATTTTGATTCCGCACTCCTGCAGACGCTCGTCGGGCGGGGCGTAGGGATCGCCGGGATTACCCTCTACGTGGGGGCCGGTACATTCCAACCCGTCCGCGTCGAAAACCTGGACGAACACGAAATGCATGCCGAGCGCTACGAGATTCCGCAATCAACCGTTGATGCCATTACACAAACCAGGCAGGCTGGCAAGCAGGTCATCGCGGTTGGTACGACCGCACTTCGGGCCCTCGAGTCGTCGGCGCGGACTCACGGCGCCGTGACCGCAGGCGCTAACGAAACCCGCCTCTTCCTGAAACCGGGCGATTCCTTTGCCGTTGTCGACCGGCTCATCACGAATTTCCATCTGCCGAGATCGACGCTCATGATGCTGGTTTGTGCGTTTGCCGGGTATGCCCCCATCCACCGTGCTTACCAGCATGCGATCGCCCAGGGGTATCGATTCTTTAGTTACGGGGACGCCATGCTGCTCGACCGCGCTGTGATGCACCAAAGCTTGATGGACCCCGCCTGATGCTTCACTACGAACTGCTCAAAACCGACGGCCAGGCCCGTCGCGGCCGCCTCACCTTGAACCACGGCACAGTCGAAACCCCGATCTTCATGCCAGTGGGCACTTATGGAGCGGTGAAGGCGATGAGCCCCCGCGAACTTGAAGAAATTGGCGCCCGCATCATCCTGGGCAACACCTTTCATCTCTGGTTGCGCCCGGGCACCGAGGTCATTAAGGCACTCGGCGGTTTGCATGGATTCAACCGTTGGCCACACCCCATCCTGACGGACTCGGGTGGGTTCCAAGTCTGGAGTCTCGGGAAGCTTCGAAAAATCGAAGAGCATGGGGTTCACTTTGCGTCCCCCATCAACGGCGATCGCCTGCTGTTGACCCCAGAAGAGTCCATGCGAATCCAGCACGCCTTGAATTCCGATATCGCGATGGTGTTCGATGAATGCACGCCCTACGAAACCGACGGCCAACTCACCACGCAGGCTGAGGCGGCGCAATCCATGCAACTCTCGTTGCGTTGGGCGCGACGTTCCCGCGACACGTTTGAGCGACTCGGCCAGGAGCAGCCTACGAACAACCCCGGCAACGGTGGCGGCGGCAAGGGAACCAACGGCCAGAACGCGTTGTTCGGGATCGTTCAGGGCGGCATGTTCACCGATTTGCGCGACGAATCATTGGCCGGGCTGACCACAATCGGCTTCGAAGGGTTTGCCATCGGCGGACTCTCGGTTGGCGAGCCGAAAGAGGACATGATACGAATCCTCAATCACGTCGCACCTCGTCTACCCCAACACAAGCCGCGTTACCTCATGGGGGTCGGCACGCCCGAGGATCTGGTCCGGGGGGTCGCCGCGGGAATTGACCTGTTTGACTGTGTTTTACCGACCCGAAACGCCCGAAATGGATGGTTGTTCACCCGTTTTGGCGACTTAAAACTGCGCAATGCACGTTGGTTTAGTGACCCCCGCCCGATTGACCCTGGTTGCGGCTGCTACGCCTGTGCGGGCGGATTCTCGCGGGCCTACATTCAGCACTTGCAAAAGGTCAATGAAATTCTAGGCGCCCGACTGGCAACCATTCACAATCTGTACTATTACCTGACCCTGATGCAGGAAATGCGGGTAGCCATTGAAACCGGCACGTTTCAAGACTTCGTCAAACGCTTTCATACCGACCGATGCCGTGGCATTGACGGGGACGACGCCCTCGGGGGCAACGATTAGAAGCGCGACCGCTATACTTGGCGATTTTCGCGTCGGGAGCCTTGTCCGTGTTTATCTCCTCCGCCTTCGCCCAATCGCCCTTCGGCGCCGGTGGGACAGAAAGCCTCATGAGCTTTCTCCCCATTGTGTTGATGTTTGGCGTGCTCTATTTCCTGATGATCCGCCCGCAAATGAAGCGGCAGAAGGAGCATAAGCAAATGATCGATTCCCTCGCCAAGGGCGATGAAGTGTTGGCAGCCAGCGGCATGGTTGGCAAGATAAGCAAGATCGGTGAGGCCTACGTCAGTGTCGAAGTCGCCCGGGTGAGCGTCGAGCGCGGCCCGGACCAGGTGTTTGAAGTCCAGATGCAAAAGTCGGCCGTTCAGCAGGTGCTGCCAAAGGGCACGATCAAGGCGATCCAATAAACGCCCTGATTTGCACAACTTGTCTGCTAGTCCTCTGACCAACCCTCTTCCTAACCCTGTGACTAACTTGCTGATCCCACTGCTGTGAATCGTTTTCCGCTCTGGAAAAACCTCCTGATCGTGCTCGCGCTGTTATTGGGTGCGCTGTACACCGCGCCCAATTTTTTTGGCGAAGCGCCGGCCGTTCAGATTTCGGCGGTCGCTGCCACGGCGCGGGTCGATGCAACGGTGGCGACGCGGGTTGAGCGTGCGCTCAAAGAAGCCAACATCGTTCAAGAGGGTCTCCTGCTCGATGGCAACTCGATCAAGGTACGCTTTCGAGATACCGACACACAACTCAAGGCCAAAGACGCACTCGTGCGGGCCCTGACCCCGGAGGGTCAGGATCCCAGCTTTGTCGTCGCGCTGAACCTTCTTGCCCGAACACCGCCTTGGTTGACCTCCATTCATGCCCTCCCCATGTACCTCGGGCTCGATCTGCGCGGAGGAGTTCACTTCCTGTTACAAGTGGATACGAAAGCCGCAGTTCTCAAGCGGATCGATGCATACGCTTCGGAGATCCGAGCTAACCTGCGCGAGCGCGGCATCCGTCATGGCGGCATCTTGCGCACAGGGGAGACGATTGAGCTGCGTTTTCGGGCTGATTCGGGCGCCAACGCCAATGCCGAAGTCGTCCGAACCACCGCTCGTAACCGGATCAGCGAGGACATCCCTGGTCTACAGATTGTTGAGGCGGGGCCCGAGGGAACGAGCACTGATCTGCGTCTGCTGATTTCGCTCAAGCCCGAAACTCGCACCCAAGTTCTCGAGAACGCGCTCAAGCAAAATATCGTCACGCTGAACAAGCGGGTGAATGAACTCGGCACCTCTGAGCCCGTCATCCAGCAGCAGGGCGCCGACCGGGTGGTGGTGCAGTTACCCGGCGTGCAGGACACGGCCCGGGCCAAAGACATCCTTGGTCGCACCGCAACCCTCGAGGCCCGTCTAGTCGACGTATCTCCTGAAGCCCAGGCCGCGCTTACGGGTGGCTCACCGGTACCGTTCGGCTCCGAATTGTTTCCGATCGGCCGCGGCGCGCCTGTGATTCTCAAAAAGCAAACCATCTTTACGGGTGAACAGCTGGCGGGCGCTCAGGCCACGTTTGATCAGAACCAGCGCCCCGCCGTCGCGATTGACCTGGAAGCCTCAGCCGGCCGCGTATTGCGAGAGGTCTCGCGCGAGAACATCCGCAAGCCAATGGCTGTGGTCCTTTTTGAGCGTGGTCGTGGTGAGGTTTTGACCGTTGCAACTATTCAGGATGAACTTGGATCGCGCTTCCAGATCACTGGCATGCCCAGCCCGCAAGCGTCCACCGACCTTGCGCTACTACTGCGCGCAGGGGCACTGGCCGCACCGATGGAAATCGTCGAAGAGCGAACCATCGGCCCCAGCCTCGGCGTCGAGAACATCACCAAAGGATTCCACTCCACCCTCTATGGCTTCGCGGCCATCGCGGTCTTCATGATGGTGTATTACGCGCTTTTTGGGGTGTTTTCCACGTTTGCGCTCGCGACCAACCTGTTGCTTCTAATCGCTCTTCTCTCTCTGTTGCAGGCCACCCTCACCCTGCCCGGTATTGCAGCGATCGCCCTCACACTCGGCATGGCGATCGATGCCAACGTGTTGATTAACGAGCGCGTACGGGAAGAGCTTCGCAATGGCGCCAGCCCTCAAATTGCGATCGTGACCGGTTATGAGCGCGCGTGGGCTACGATTCTCGATTCCAACGTCACGACCCTGATCGCGGGGCTGGCACTTCTGGTTTTCGGCTCCGGGCCTGTGCGCGGTTTCGCAGTCGTTCATTGCCTCGGAATCCTCACCTCGATCTTTTCAGCCGTCTTGATTTCGCGAGGCTTTGTAAACCTCTGGTACGGTCGTCAGCGCAAGGTAGGCGCCCTGTCGATCGGGCAGATCTGGAAGCCCGGGACTTGAGCGGCATCTAGAACCGCGTCTATAAGTCAGTATGGAATTTTTCCGAATTCGTCGTGATATCCCGTTCATGCGCCACGCACTGGTGCTGAACATCATCTCGCTGGTGACATTCTTAGCAGCGGTCGGGTTCCTGGCGACCCGAGGCCTGCATTGGTCGATCGAATTTACGGGTGGAACGGTTCTTGAGGTCGCCTACCCGCAGGCAGCCGAGATCGAGCGAGTCCGCGCGACCGTCGCCAAACTCGGGTACGAGGATCCTCAGGTCCAAAATTTCGGGACATCGCGCGATGTCATGATCCGGCTACCGGTCAAACCAGGCGTCGGCAGCACAGAACAAAGCCAACAGGTCTTCGCCGCCCTCAAGGCGGACTCAACCACTCCGGGCGCCAGTCAGGCCGAACTGCGCCGGGTTGAATTTGTAGGTCCGCAGATTGGTGAAGAACTCGCGACCGACGGGGCGCTGGCCTTGCTGTTCGTCATCATCGGAATCGTGATTTATCTGGCGATCCGTTTCGAATGGAAGTTTGCAGTCGCCGCCATCGTCGCCAACCTTCACGACGTGGTGATCATCCTGGGTTTTTTTGCAGCATTTGGTTGGGAGTTCTCACTCACGGTTCTGGCCGCGGTCTTGGCTGTCCTCGGTTACTCCGTCAATGAATCCGTTGTCATCTTTGACCGAATTCGGGAGACGTTTCGGCGTAAACGCGGCATGAGCACGCGCGAGGTGATCGATCACGCGATCACCAGCACGATTTCACGCACCATCATTACCCATGGATGCACGGAGATGATGGTGGTCTCCATGTTGATCTTCGGCGGGCCAACGCTGTTTCATTTTGCGCTGGCCCTGACGATTGGCATCCTGTTCGGGATCTACTCGTCAGTCTTCGTCGCCGCGGCGGTCGCCATGTGGTTGGGGCTCAAACGCGAAGACCTCATCAAGCCCATCAAAAAGCGCGACGACGGGCAACCCGAGTTACCCTGATTACTAATCCTTGAGCGCCTCGATCTGCAACATCAGGTCCACTCGCGCGCTGGTGAACGCGACGCTTGAAGTCATCCCAAACTGACTGCGATCAATGGTCGTGGCTGCGTCCGCGCCGCAAACCTCGCGCTTGAGCAGCGGGTGCGCCCGGCACTTAAAACTCAGGATCTTAAGGTTCACAGGTCGGGTCTGACCCAATAAGGTCAGTTCGCCTTCGACCTCGGTTGGCGTGTCCCCTTCGAACTTTCCGAGTCGCCCCCGATACGTGACCTTGGGAAACTGCTCGGCGTCAAAGAAATCTTTGCTCCGCAAATGATCCTCAAACTTCTTGTTACCCGCGTTGACCGAAGCGGCCTCAATCGTGATTTCGACCGTTCCGGCGCGACCAATCTGATCCAGATTGATCTTTCCTGCCGTTTTGTCGAAACGCCCACGGATTATGGAAATCCCAAGATGAGGGATCGCCCAGGTGGCAGCCGTATGGGTGGGTTCGACGGTATAGGCGACCATCTCAGCCTTACCACTGAGGGGAAGAGCGGCCGCACCGGCAACCGTGCCTAACAAAAGCATCCGACGAAACATAAAAAACTCCACTTTAAAAATTTGAACGAGCGTTTGAACCCGGGTTTAAACGAAGCAGCGAGCCACCAGTCGACCCGGAGTCTACTTGGCGACGGCCGCTGCGCTTGCTGGCAAGACCAGACGAAAACGTACGACCACCTCATCGGCCACCACGCTCGGGTCTCGCCATTCGCCCTCACCGATGCCGAACGCGAGCCGCCGAATTGGCAGTTGCCCCTCAAACACCTGAACACCCGATTCAGAACGTCGGACCACATTGGCAACCAGATCAAGCACCCGGCCCTTCAATGACAATTTGCCACGCGCCTCGAACCGATCTCCACCGAGCGCCCGAGCGCCAGCGAGCGTAAACGTGGCCCGAGGAAATCGGGTGGTATCAAACCAGTCCTTGCGCCGCGTCTCGACCGCATAGTCTTCGGTACCCGGGCCCAGATCAAAACTTGCAAGGTCAATGTCGAGGGCGGCGCGAGCATCCTGAGGACGCGCGACATCGAACACCACGTCACCCGAAATCCGTTTGAAGGCGCCCTCCACTGGCACGTTCATTTGCCGAAAAGTTGCGGTCAGACTTGATCGATTCGGGTCGATAGAGGCGGCGGCGGCGGGTAGAGTCAAACAAACCATGACGACGCCGGCTGCGTTCGCAATGTGAGTCTTCCAATCAGTCAAGGGGCATCCTTAGGATAGAGGTCAGCCAGGGTGATCTGGAGGTTTTCGCGGCTTTAGGCCTGGCACCATTCGCACGAGAACCCGATCCCGATCGATGAAATGATGCTTCAGTGCAGCCAACAGATGCAACACCACGAGTGCCGCCAAGACAGATGTCAACACGTCATGCACCGCACGAAACAGGTCCTTTAACTGCGCATCTTTGGGGACGAGATCCGGGATGGCCCAGAGACCAAACCAGACCGTCGTGAAACCGGCGGCCGAGCTGAAAAACCAACCGCTCAGAGGTACGAACGCGAGCAGAAGGTACAGAAGGAGGTGGGCGCCCCGGGCAAGCCGGTTGTCCGACTGGATCGGCGTCGCGATACGCGGACTAAACCGCGCCGCAATCCGAACCCCAACGCGAACGATCAGCAACGCGAAGACCAGTACTCCGGTCCATTTGTGCCACGAATACACTTTTAACTTCAGAGGCGAAAACGACAAATCGGTCATCCAATCGCCGACAAACCAGGCCCCCGCCACCAGCACGGCCATACTCCAGTGCAGAAGTATCGTTGGGACCCCATAACGATCGCTTTTCACAGCGTTCAAATCCGCCGCGCCAACTCCGCGGCCATGCCGGTATAGGTCCCCGGCGTCAGCCTTTGCAATCGCTCTTTGGCAGCTTCGGGGATCTCAAGGTTTTGGACAAACTCACGCAGACTCTGCCCGTCGATTGCCCGACCGCGCGTGAGTTCCTTCAATTGTTCATATGGGTTCTCTACGCCATAACGACGCATAACGGTCTGAATCGGTTCGGCAAGGATTTCCCAGCATCCGTCGAGATCCCGTGCCAACGCATGCGGTTCGAGCTCGAGCTTGTCGAGGCCCCGCAGCAAATTCTCCCACCCTAGAAGGGAATGCCCCAGCGCCACTCCGATGTTTCGAAGCACGGTCGAGTCTGTCAAATCACGCTGCCAACGTGACACTGGCAGCTTTTCGGCAAAGTGCCGCAGCAGGCTGTTGGCGATTCCAAGGTTGCCCTCTGAATTTTCGAAATCGATCGGATTGACTTTGTGTGGCATCGTTGAAGATCCCACCTCGCCCGCCCGGAGTCGCTGCCGAAAATAGCCCAGCGAGATATAGCCCCACAAATCTCGATCGAGGTCGATCAGGATCGTATTGAGACGAGCCATGGCGTCAAAAAGTTCAGCCAGGTCATCGTGGGGTTCGATCTGGATCGTATAAGGATTGAAAACGAGTTGCAGCCGTTCTTCGACCACCTGACGGGCGAAGGCCTCCCAATCTAAGTCTGGAAATGCCACCAGGTGGGCGTTGTAATTGCCCACTGCACCGTTCATCTTGGCCCGCAACTCCACACCAGCCACCCGCTCGCGTGCGCGGTCAAGACGGGCCACGACATTGGCCAATTCTTTGCCCATGGTGGTGGGCGTGGCCGATTGACCGTGCGTCCGCGAGAGCATCGCCTGATCGGCAAACGCATGGGCCATGGTGCGCAAGCGGGCCCGTATGCGATCAATCGCCGGCAACAGGACGCCCGCACGAGCGCCACTGACCATCCGCGCGTAGGCCGTGTTGTTGATGTCTTCCGAAGTGCATGCGAAGTGAATAAACTCGGCCGCCGCGGTCAAAGCCGCGTCATCTCGCACCTGCTCTTTGAGGAAATATTCGACCGCCTTGACATCGTGGTTGGTGGTCGCTTCGATGGCCTTGATCCGAGCGGCGTGAACTGTCCCAAATTCGGCTGCGACGGCCCGCAGTCGATGGCGGGCGGCCTCGTCAAGACGAGGAAAATCAGCTGCTGGCACATCGGCGAGCGCAATCAACCACTCGATTTCGACGTAAACCCGCTCCCGCATGAGCGCACTCTCGGAGAGCCAGTGGGCGAGCGGCTCGACCTTGGCCGCATAGCGCCCATCTAGGGGAGAAAGCGCATTGAGTTCTGCCGCTCGCGCGACTTCGGTATTGGGGTGCATGGCGGGAAGAATCCGGGAAGTTGCCTGAGTTCATCCTAGCACCCGTGCGCAGGGGGCAAACGCGATGGGATACACTTCATCCAACGTGGGCGCTGCCGCCCCTGCCCGGTACGACACGCGCCGCACAATGCGGCTTCTCAACGTTTTTTGACCAGCCTCATGATTCTGATCGGTTCATTAACCAGTCCTTATGTCCGGAAAGTCCGCATCGTTGCGGCGGAAAAGCACTTCGAGCTGAAATTAGAGCTTGAGGACGTCTGGAAGCCGGGCTCCCGAATCGTGCAACTGAATCCACTCGGAAAAGTCCCCACCCTCGTGATGGAGGATGGCGGTGCGATTTTTGACTCGCGAGTCATCGTCGAATATCTGGACCAGCTGACCCCCGTCCATCGTTTGATTCCCGAAAAGGGGCGCGAGCGGATTGAAGTGCGTTGCTGGGAGGCTCTGGCGGACGGTCTAATGGACGCAGCCATCCTCGCACGCCTTGAGGCCACCCAGCGTCCCGAAGCACAACGTAGCGCTGACTGGATCGAGCGCCAGATGATCAAGGTTCGCGCCGCTGTTCAGGCGATGGCCCGCGGCTTAGGCACCAACGAGTGGTGCTGCGAAGGCAAGTACTCGCTGGCTGATGTGGCAACCGGTTGTGCCCTCAGCTACCTTGACTTCCGCTTTCCGGAAATTGACTGGCGCACTGACAATCCGGCGCTGACCCGTTACGCCGAGAAGCTCTTTCGCCGTCAGTCCTTCGTCGACACATTGCCACCCAGCGCCTGAGCTCGAAATTGTCCCGCTCCAGGCACCTGGACTTGGGATGCGGGAAATTTCCGCGCAATCCCTATCTGAGTGAAGAACTTTACGGCGTCGATAGTCGCGCATTGCATTCAGATGCCCCTAATGTGCATCTGCTGCAGGCTGACCTCGTCAGTCAGCCCCTCCCGTTTGAGGACGGTTTTTTTGATTCCGTCTCAGCGTACGACTTTCTAGAGCACATCCCTCGAGTCATTGTCGACCGTGAAGGTCAGAGCGTGTTTCCGTTCATCCGTCTGATGAACGAAATCTGGCGCGTGCTGCGCCATGACGGCGCGTTTTTCGCGCTTACTCCCTGCTACCCCGCACCTGAGGCTTTTCAGGATCCCACCCACGTTAATATCATCACCGACCGGACCCACGAGTACTTTTCCGGACCATCCCCGGTGGGTCGCATGTATGGATTCGAAGGCAACTTCAACGTACGCAGCGTCGAGCGTGTCTATGGGGAATGGGGCAAGAACCCGGCCGGGGTCGACAAAAACGACCGAATGAAGCGATTGCGCCGAGCCGTTCGCGGCAAACTCACCCACGTCGCTTGGGAGTTTGTTGCCAACAAAACGAGTCCGGCCACAGGAGAATCAAGGCCTCGATAACGAGCGGGGTTTCGACAAGGTGGCCTCAAAGTCCGGATCGGCGGCAAGACGGTAGCGCAACCAGGTCGCATACGCGTTGGTGGTGGCAATCGCCCAACCCGCCAGCCCGTCTAGACAACCAAGGCGCAACACGTAACCGCGCAAAAAGCCGCCGCCGGCATGCCAAAGGGCGGACCATCGGCCGCCCCGACCGCGCTGCCGTAGCCGCTCGGCGCCCAGGCGAGCGTAGCGCAAGGCTTTCTCGGTGCCATCCTCGGGCGTGTCAACGGTGTCGTGCCAGAGCCAACCCGCCAACCGCCCTTGTATTCCATCGCAGACGACCCGCTCATGCACGATATCGTCGCTAAAACGTGCTGAGCCACGACGAAATAAACGCAACACCCGATCGCGTCGCCAGTCGCCAAACCGAACCGGGCGCCCGCACCAGCGCGACCGACGCTCAATCCACCACCCCACCGGCGCTTGAACATTCGCATCCGCATCTGCATCCGCCTCTGCAAACGGGGGGCGAATCGCTTCGAGAATTGCGTCAGCGAGAGCCTCGGTCACGAGTTCGTCGGCATCGATCGACAGAATCCAGTCGCCGCTTGCCAGATCCAGTGCCCGATTTTTTTGGCGCCCAAAACCCGGCCAGTCGTCGGTCTGCTCAACCCGCGCTCCAGCGGCTCGCGCCACCTCGAGCGTTCCGTCAGTACTACCTGAGTCGAGTACAACAATCTCATCCGAAAAGGCCAGCGCGTCAATCGCCCGGCCAATCCGGTGTACCTCGTTGCGGGTAATGATAATGACCGAAAGCCGCATGCTTGTTTTGCCTCTGCCCGCCCGTTCCCGCCAGTGCACGCCCATGCCCATCCATATCCTGCGGAATGCAAAAAGCCGGCGCGGTACAATTTGTCATCATCATTTTGCCATTCCTACCCGCTGTGTCCGGCGGCTCTTTTGGATCTCGACCATGCGATTGACTGTTTTTGGTGCTGGCTATGTCGGCCTCGTCACTGGCGCCTGTTTTGCCGATATGGGCAACCACGTCACGCTGGTCGATGTCGATGTGGGCCGCGTAGAAGGCCTGCGCGAGGGGCGAATTCCGATTTATGAGCCCGGACTGGATGCGATCATCCACCGTTCCAGTGCGGATGGCCGTATGCAATTCACCACTGATGCGAAGCCTGCCATCGCGTCGGCCGAGGTGATTTTCATCGCGGTCGGCACTCCCCCTTCCGAAGATGGTTCGGCCGATCTGAAGCATGTACTCGCCGTAGCGCGGACCATAGGCCAGCATCTCGTGACACCGACCATCGTCGTTGATAAAAGCACAGTCCCGGTTGGCACAGCCGATCGGGTTCGCGAGGCCATTGCCGGCGAATTGGCAGCACGCAAGCTCGACATCCCTTTCTCGGTCGCTTCGAATCCGGAATTCCTCAAGGAAGGCGCTGCCATTGACGACTTTATGAGGCCAGACAGGATCGTGGTCGGCTGCGAAGACGCCCATGCCATCAGCTTGCTGAAGTCTCTCTATGCGCCTTTTTCACGCAACCACGAGAAGCTGATTGTGATGGGTACACGGTCGGCCGAGCTGACCAAATATGCCGCCAACGCCATGCTGGCGGTACGCATTTCGTTCATGAACGAGATGGCGCGGCTGGCCGAAAGCCTTGGTGGGGATATTGAAGAGGTGCGGCGGGGGATTGGCTCAGATCCCCGAATCGGCCCCGGATTCCTCTACGCCGGGGCGGGTTTTGGTGGCTCCTGCTTCCCCAAGGACCTGCAGGCGTTGCGCAAAATGGGGCAGGATAACGCGGCCGCTCTCGAAGTGGTCGATGCCGCGTACCGTGCGAACGAAGTTCAGAAGCGGATCCTTCTTGATAAGGCGGTGGCCCGTTTTGGCGCCCACGGCCTCGCAGGAAAACAGTTCGCAGTCTGGGGGCTTGCGTTCAAGCCCGACACCGATGACATGCGCGAGGCACCCAGCAAGGTCCTGATTGACGGGTTGCTCGATGCTGGTGCGACCGTGCGCGCCTTTGACCCCGAAGCCCATGAGACCGCTCAAGCTGCATTTGGGGACAGGCCGGGGCTCGAACTGGTCAGCGAACCATACCAAGCGCTGGAAGGGGCGAGCGCGCTATTCGTAGTCACCGAATGGCGTCAGTTCCGGAGTCCGGATTTCGACCGAATTCGCGGACTGCTCAAGCAGCCGATTGTTTTCGATGGCCGCAACCTGTACCAGCCGCAAGCCCTGGCGCAGAAAGGCCTGGAGCATCACAGCATCGGACGGCGGCCGGCCTGATCGTGGAGCCGCGCCCATGGGAGCGGGAGATCACCCCCGTTCTCGTCGCTTACAACAGCGCCTCGATACTCCCCTGGTCGCTTGTCCCGCTAACATTCTGCAAGCATCTGATTATTGTTGATAACAATAGTCATGACACGACCTGCGAGGTCGTCCGTCATTGCGCTGCTCACGCACAGGTCATCGACGCTGGTCAGAACCTCGGATTTGGCCGCGCCAATAATCTCGCCCTCGACTCGGTCAAAACGCCATTTGCACTGCTCATCAACCCCGACGCGCAATTGCGCGAAGGTGCTCTGGAAGCCCTATGGCAAGCGGCGTTGCGCTATCCGGACGCAGCGATCCTGGCGCCAGTCATTTTTGATTCAGAAGGAATTCAGGGCGCTTCATTTCATGACGGAACCGAAGAATCAGCGCGTCTGACACCGGTCCTTCCGACGGGCGATCTGTGCGTGAACTTCGTATCTGGCGCCGCAATGCTTCTCAATCTGAATAACATGCGATCGATCGGTTTTTTCGATCCGTGGTACTTCCTTTACGGCGAAGATGATGATCTGTGTATCCGGATTCGGCGAGCCGGCCGCCCGATCATTGTCGTGGCCACCGCGTCCGCAGAGCACCACACCCGGGAATCAAGCGCACCGTCGTTGAGAACGACTTTTCGCCGTGCCTATTGCATGACGCTCTCCAAGTTCTACATCACCCGAAAGTACCAGGGCTTTATGCCTTATTTTAAAATGATGATGAGGATTGGGATTGGAAGCCTGCTCGCTTTGCCGATCCATCTGCTGGGGTTGCGGACCGAACGCGCCCTGCGAATGGCGGGCCGCGTTGCTGCCGCAGTGATGGCCTCACAACGCATTCACGCCCCCCACTGCTTTGAGCCCAGGGACTGATCCGGAACGAACAAATAATGAACGCGCGTAACGACCCAGGCCAGCAAGCCCCGACCGTCAGCGTGCTATTTCTCGCCTTCAACCAAGGACCTTACGTCGAGCAGGCGGCCCGGAGCATTCTTGAGCAACGCGGTATCGCGCCACTCGAAATCGTGCTGTCCGACGACGCCTCAACCGACGCCACTTTCGATATCCTGCGAGCGTTGGCCGACCAATACCGGGGTCCGCACCAAGTGCGCGTGCGCCGGAATGCCCGGAATCTCGGGATTGGCGCGCATTACAACGCCCTGATTGCCGAATCAACGGGTCAACTCTTGATCACTGCGGCCGGCGACGACCTTTCGGCGCCGAACCGGGCCCAGCGGATCCTGCAGGCTTGGGATGCTTCGGGCCGGCACGCAGATCTGATTGCCAGCGACTTACAGGATCTCAACGCCCAAGGGCGAGGGGGCGAGACGATCCAGGTTGACGACCTGGCGCAGTGGCGCAATGCATCGGATTGGGCTACACGGCGGCCCTATGTGGTGGGAGCGGCGCAGGCCTTTACGCGTCGTTCATACGACCAATTTGGACCTTATCGACCCAACGTTGTTTATGAGGATCAGGTCAATACCTTGAGAGCGATCCTGATGGGCGGGGCGATCACGATTGCAGAACCCTTGGTCAAGTACCGCAGGGGGGGCGCCTCAGCGGGTTCAGCCGCAATTGACGCCGCCTCATTTCTATCCAAGACGAGGGCCCGCCAACAACGGGAATTGGCCGAAATTGAACAGATGCTGGTAGATGCCACTTTAGTGGGTAAAAAGGCAATCGTCCGCAGCGCACTTGAGTTCACGATCAATCGGGCCGCATTATTGGATCGACTGCTTGGGCCACGCGAAGAGCAGACACTAAGAGCGGTCCTGGACGCCTCCAAGAAGCTCCCGTTCCTCTGGTGCCTGCGCCAGTACGTTTACCTCCGCTGGCCCGAAATCGGCGCGGCCGCAGATCGCAACAAAGCAAGGCGCAGCATCGCTCGGCAGGCAATTCGGGACCGCGCTCGCAACCCCTAGGCGCTCGTAGCCATCCCCGAACGCTGGAGCTGTGCATATAAGCCGTGAGTCGCCATCAGATCGTGGTGCGAGCCAATCTCAAGAATCTGCCCGCGATCCACGACGGCGATTCGGTCCGCGCGCTCGATGGTCGAAAGTCGGTGCGCAATCACCAGGACCGTTCGGCCCTCCATCGAACGCATTAAGGCCTGTTGTACAAGCCGCTCGGTCTCGTTATCCAGAGCAGAAGTCGCCTCGTCAAGCAGGAGCACCGGCGCGTCCTTGAGCAAGGCCCGAGCGATCGCAAGGCGTTGTCTCTGGCCCCCTGAAAGTGACTGCCCACGTTCGCCCACCAGCGTGTCCAAGCCCTGCGGTAAACCGCGCACATGATCGGCCAAAGCCGCCGCTTCAAGGACAGTCCAGAGCTCGGAATCGCTGACCGGTTGGTCCCGACCGAACGCGATATTGGCCCGAATCGAATCATCAAAAATCATCACATCCTGACTGACCAATGCGATCTGCGAGCGCAGTGATGCTAGAGTCCAATCCTGCAGCGCAACTCCGTCGAGCCGAATCACGCCGCTAGAGGGCTCGACAAAACGCGGTAATAGATTGAGGAGCGTGGTCTTGCCGCCACCCGAGGTCCCGACAAGCGCAATGATTTCGCCCGGTTGAATGTTCAGATCAATCCCGGCCAGAGCTTCGCCCTCAGCGTCCGGATAACGAACGCGAACCCGCTCGAAACTTAGCGCGCCGTTTGCCCGAACAACCGAGTGCACCCCAATGTCGCGCTCGGCAACTCGGTCGATCAACTCAAACACGGCCTCCGCTGCGGTCAATCCACGCTGCAACACACCACCAACATCGGCGAGTTGTTTCATTGGGGCCATCAGCATCAGCATCGCCGTAATGAATGAAACAAAACTGCCCACCGAATTGCGGTCTCCATCGGCCTGCACCAGCGCAATCGTGACGACCACCGACACCGCAAGCGCGGCAGCCAACTGGGTAATTGGCACCAACCCACCGGTGGCCACCGACAGACGCATCTCGGCCCGGAACATGGTTTCCGCAAGGGCGTTGAATCGCATCTGCTGACGCAACTGCCCACCGAAGGCCCGGATCGTCTGCCACCCTCGCGCGGTCTCTTCCACCAGACCCGTGAGCTCACCCAGGGTATCGATCTGGCGGGACGCAATCGCCCGGACTCGCCGAGCGAAAACCCGCACTGCCCATGCGATAAACGGGATCAGAACGATCGCGATCAACGTCAGCTTCCAGTTAAGCCACACCAGCCAGGCGAGCAAGCCCACGATCACCAACACATTGCGCAGAACCACCGACAATACCCGGGTCGCTGCGGCCGTTACATGGGTGGGCTCGAGAGCGATTCGGGTGATCAAGCCACCGGTCGACCCCATGCCCTCGGTCGGCAGTTGCATCAGGCGGGCAAACATCTCGCGCTGTAACTCGCGCAAGACCTGCTGTCCGACCCAGTTCAAAACGTAATTCCCGGTAAAGGTCGCGAAACCTCGAACCACAAAAATACCGATCACGGCAGCCGGAACAAGCCACAGGGAGAAGGTCCGCTCACCGCCAAAACCGTGATCTAGCAGCGGCTTCATCAGCGCCGGGAAAACAGGCTCCGTTGCAGCAGCGAGAATCATGCAAAAAAAGCCCAGGATAAGGCCGCGAATCCACCGCCGGGTGTAGCGCAGTAACCGAACCCAGGTACCCCGTCCTGAATTCGCGTCACTCATACAAGAGTTCGGCACCATCTGCCGTCAGCCACTGACGCAACGCGCCCAACAGGGCGTCGTCTGGCCGGACCCGCCACGCTTCCCCCAGCATGACCCGACAACTGGCGCTGGCGGTGTGATACTCGATTTCAACCGGGCACCCCAGCACCTCCGCAGGTGGACCCTCCTGATACGGCGCAAGCAGATCGTGCAGGCGCGCGGAATGACTTTGACCGTTAAGATGGATCCGTAGTCGACGGGCGAACTGCATTCTGGCCCCGGTCAGGTCAAGCACCCGATCAGCGCTCACACGCAGGCCACCGGCATACTCGTCATTGCTGACACGCCCTTGAACCAGCAGAAATTCGTCCTCTCGCAACAGAGTCCGAAAGCGTTCGTGCAGCTCGGCAAAGACCGAAATCTCGACCTTGGCCGATCCATCGTCAAGCGTCACGATCAGCATTTTGCCGCGCCGGGTCATCTGCGGCCGTAGCGTGGCGATCGTACCCGCCAACCATTGCGGTTCTCGCGAGGGAACCAAGTCCACTAAGCGACCACGCACCATCCGTTGCACCTCCGCGCGGTGCGCGTCGAACAAGTGCCCGCTGAAATAAAAGCCCAGCGCGGCCTTCTCTTCCTGCAATCGTTGACGCTCGGTCCAAGGCGCGACCTGAACCCACTGGCGTGGCGCATCGAATGTCGCGTCAATCGCACCAAACAGACTGTCCTGACCGAGTTGTGCGTCGGCTTGGTCGGCGCAATCGATCGCGTGTGGCAGAGTAGCCAACAGTTGGGCGCGATCGGTAGATGGCCCCAAACTGTCGAGTGCACCCGCCCGAATCAGTGCCTCCATACAGCGCCGGTTACAAATTCTGCGATCGACCCGTCCAACCCAATCAAACAGATCCTTGAACGGCCCGCCGCTTTCGCGTCGCGCGATGAGATGTTCAACGGCCTGAGATCCAACCCCTTTGACGCCCCCTAATCCATAGCGGATGGTACGCGCTGGGGCGCCGTCGCCACCCACCGGAACGAAGCGCCAGACCGAGGCATTGACATCCGGCCCGAGCACGGTGAGGTGGTTCTCGCGGGCATCGTTGACAAACAGCATCACCTTATCGGTGTCATCCATGTCCGAAGACAGGGTTGCCGCCATGAACTCAGCTGGCCAGTGCGCCTTAAGCCACGCCGTGTGATACGTGACGACGGCATAGGCGGCGGTATGGGATTTGTTAAAACCATACTCGGCGAACATGGCCATTAGGTCAAAAAGCTTTTCGGCCAGGGCCGCGCCATAGCCTTTTTCTTGCGCGCCCGATAAAAATGTCCCTTTGTACTTGGCCATTTCTTCGGGCTTTTTCTTACCCATCGCCCGCCGAAGCAGATCGGCACCACCGAGGGTATAGCCCCCAATGGTTTGAGAAATCTGCATGACCTGCTCTTGATAGACGATCACGCCATAAGTCGGTTCGAGGGTCGCCTTGAGGTCAGGATGGAAGAAGTCAATGGCCTGCTGGCCTTTTTTACGCAGGATGAAATCGTCGACCATGCCCGAACCCAATGGACCGGGTCGATACAGCGCAAGAACCGCGATGATGTCCTCAAAGCGATCAGGCTCGAGCTTTTTCAACAGCTTCTTCATGCCGTCGCTTTCAAGCTGGAATATTGCAGTGGTATTCGCAACTTTAAGGACTTGATACGCCTTGGGGTCATCAAACGCCAAGCGCGCGAGGTCCAGGCGATCGCCAAGCGCAACACCTGCTCGCGCCTGCGCTTCCTGAACGTATCGAACCGCCAGGTCCAAGATAGTCAGGTTACGCAAGCCGAGGAAGTCGAACTTCACCAGGCCCACCGCTTCGACATCGTCTTTGTCGTACTGACTGATCACGGCATCTGTGCCGGGCGCCTTGTAGAGCGGACAAAAATCAGTCAAACGCCCCGGCGCAATCAGGACGCCACCCGCATGCATGCCAACGTTACGGGTCAGGTCCTCGAGGGGGCCAGCGATTTCGAGCAAGCCACGGACGTCATCTTCTTTTTCTTCCCGCTCACGCAACTGCGGCTCGGCCTCGCGCGCCTTGGCAAGCGAGAGCGGTTTGTTTTGGACAACCGGAATCAACTTCGATAGCTGATCACAAAAGTTATAAGGAAGATCGAGCACCCGGCCAGCGTCGCGGATGACAGCCTTCGAGGCCATCGTGCCGAACGTTGCGATTTGGCTAACCGCCTGCGCACCGTACTTTTGGCGCACGTACTCGATTACACGCCAGCGCTTGTCCTGACAGAAATCAATATCAAAGTCGGGCATTGAAACCCGTTCTGGATTCAAAAATCGTTCAAACAACAAGGCGTATGGGATCGGGTCGATATCCGTCACGCCCAACGCATACGCCACGAGTGAACCAGCGCCTGAACCCCGGCCCGGTCCGACCGGAACATCGTTCTGCTTGGCCCAATTGATGAAGTCAGCGACGATCAGAAAATATCCGCTGAAGCCCATCTGCACGATCGTGTCGCACTCGTAATCGATCCGGGCTGCATAGTGAGCGCGCTTGGCCTCAAGTGCCGCCGCCGGCAAGCTATCTGGCGGAAATAGCACCTCGAAGCGCCTCTGCAGACCTTCGTGCGACTGCGCCCGCAGCCAGTCGTCAAGCGTCCACCCTTGGGGCACCGGAAAATCAGGCAAACGCGCCTTGCCAAGGCTCATCGTAAGGTGACACCGGCGGGCAATCTCGACGGTATTGGCGAGCGCTGACGGCAGGTCGGCAAACAGCGCCACCATGTCGGCCTGCGAGCGAAACCACATCTGCTGGCTGAAGCGTCGGGTGCGGCTGGGATTGGCCAGCAGTTCGCCCTCGGCAATACAGACCCTCGCCTCATGGGCAGAGTATTCATCAGACTTCACGAACTGGACGGGATTGGTGGCCACGACGGGCAAGCCGAGGCTCGCGCCAAGGGCGGCGGCCAGTCGCACATGCGACTCGTCGGTGGGGCGCCCGACGCGCTGAAGCTCGAGGTAAAACGCGTTGGGAAAACGACGGGCCCAGTCCAATGCGAGTTGGGTAGCAAGCTCGGCACGTCCCGCCAGCAAGGCCTCACCGACGTCGCCCTGGGCGGCCCCCGAAAGGGCGATAAGCCCATCGGTCGACTCCAACCAATCGCGACGGATTTCGCCCCGTTCGCGCCAGGAATTCTCCAACCAGGCCCTCGAAAGCAATTCACACAAGCGCAGATACCCGTCCTGATTGCAAGCGATCAGAAGCAGTCGATGGGCCTTATCGCGGTCCACCTCGTTCGTAATCCAGACATCAGCGCCGAGAATGGGATGAACCCCGGCAGCCCGCGCAGCCTTGTAGAACTTGATCCAGCCGAAGATGTTACCCAGATCGGTAATCGCCACCGCCGGCTGCCGATCAGACTTTGCGGCGGCAACCAGCGCGTCAATACGCACAATCGAATCAACGACCGAGTACTCGGAATGGACTCGCAGGTGCAGAAAGTCAGGATCAGCCATAGACCCCAATTCTACCGGTCCAGCCCCCCGATATACTTGGCTTGTGAACGCCTCTCAGTCATCCCCGGCGCAGGAGCGCAATCACCGGTCACGCGCAGCCTGGACTCTGGTGTTCTGCGCGTTGTGCTGGTCAACCGCCGGAGCCATTAGCCGCCACTTGCAGGTTGCAACGGGCCTTGAGATCACGTTTTGGCGCTCCGCGTTCTGCCTCATGTTTGTTGGTCTGGCACTTGTCATGCGGGATCCAAAGGGTTGGTGGCGTCCATTTTTGCAGGGTGGCGGAGTACTTTGGCTCTCAGGAACCTGCTGGGCGATCATGTTCACTTGTTTCATGATCGCGCTCATGCGAACGACCGTTGCCAACACCCTCGTTGTGCTCGCGATAGCGCCCCTGCTTTCAGCATTGATGGCCCGCATGATCCTGTCCGAACCCCTCAGCATGACAACCTGGGCTGCCATTGCAACCGCGTTCGGCGGAATCGTCTGGATGGTCCATGATCAGATTGGTGCCGCTCAAGCGTCGAGCGCAGCGGTGTCGGGGATGGCGATTGCCGCCGGCGTTCCCCTCGCCGCGTCAGTCAACGTCATCACGTTAAAAAAGTGGGGCGCTCAGGTCGATCTGATCCCAGCCATCGCGATCGGCGCGTCCTTGTCCTGCGTGGCTACTTTGCCGCTGGCATGGCCCCTCGAGGCCACCCCCTCGGATCTGAGCCTGCTTGCGATACTCGGCGTGGCACAACTCGGCCTGCCGTGTATGTTGATGGTCGGTGCATCTCGCCACCTCGCGCCCCAGGAAATTACGTTGCTGGCCCTGCTCGAGGTGCTATTCGGGCCATTCTGGGTTTGGCTGGCGGCCGGCGAGCGCCCCTCCGACGCCAGTTTGCAGGGCGGACTGGTGGTGCTAGTCGCCCTCGTCGGCAATGCGGTCTGGACTGGCTACAAATCGAACACCAGCACCTCCGCCCCCTCCCCCAGCGTCAATGTCACTGCAGACTCATCAACCAGCTTGAGCGCGTCGCCCGCATCCAGGCGTTGACCATTGACTGTGAGTACGCCACGGGCGAGGTGAACATATGCCCGTCGCCCGGGTGAGAGCTTGTATTGGGCTGATTCTTCCCCATCAAACAAGCCAGCCAGAACCACCACATCCTGTTGCACTGTCACCGAACCGTCGCGGCCATCGGCGCTGGCAATGGGTTGCAACTTTCCTCGGCGTTGGGCATCTGGGTAATGCTTCTGCTCGTAACCGGGATCTGATCCGAGAACCGACGGCTCGATCCAGATTTGCAGAAAATGGGTCGTCTCAGTTGGAGCGTGATTGAACTCCGAATGCTGCACACCACGACCCGCGCTCATCCGCTGCAAGTCACCGGGGACAATCGCTGAGCCATTGCCCATTGAGTCACGATGCGCCAACTCCCCGGACAGGACCCAACTGAGAATTTCCATGTCGCGATGGCCATGGGTCCCAAAGCCCTTACCGGGCGCAATACGGTCCTCATTAATGACCCGCAACGGGCCGAACCCCATGTGATCGGGGTCGTGATAACCGGCGAATGAAAAGCTATGCCAGGAATCGAGCCATCCATGCTGGCCATGGCCTCGTTCATCGGCAGGGCGTCGTGTCATCATGAATTGTTTCTCCGAACAAAATATGCGTTACGTTGGTCGATTCGCTCCATCGCCGACAGGCCCCCTGCACCTGGGGTCGCTGGTGGCCGCCATGGCGGCATCACTGGACGCCAGAGCCCACCGCGGCATCTTGCGTCTGCGTATTGACGACGTGGACACGACGCGGGTCGTTGCAGACTCCGCTAACCGTATTGTGCAGTCCCTGACCGCCCATGGCGTGCGCTGGGATGGCGCAGTTCGCACGACGACTGATCGTAACGATCATCATGCGCACGCTTTCGCGCGGTTGGTTGAGCGCGGGCTGGTGTACGGCTGTCATTGCAGCCGCGCTCAGATTCTTGCCATCCAAGCGACGCAAGGCCGGCCGCACACCCGGGGGTCAGAGCTTTACTACCCTGGGACTTGCCGTGCCGCGCGAATTATTCCGTCCAGCGCAGGCCAGTCGAACCTGGCCTGGCGATTACAGGTGGAAGAAGGATCTGAGCAGTTTGAGGATCGGGCTGCGGGGCGAATTACGCAGGATGTCGCCCAAGAGGTTGGCGACTTCATCCTGCGCCGGGCTGATGGTGCATGGGCCTATCACCTCGCCATCGTGGTGGATGACGCGGCCGATGGGGTAACGGATATTGTCCGCGGTGACGACCTCTTGGGCACTACCGCGCGGCAGCGTCAGCTGCAGCGTGTGCTTGGTCTTCAGCTCCCACGCACGATGCATGTCCCCGTGGTGCGAACACCGTCCGGCGAAAAGCTATCCAAACAAACCCAAGCCCCAGCCCTGGATGATCAAAACCCGATGGCCTCTCTAATCGTCGCCGCTCTGCATTTAGAGCTTGGACGATATTTTGATGCGAGTGGATTGGGCGAAGGTCAGCTCGTCACAGCGCAACGTATCGAGACGTTCTGGACCTGGGCAACCGCCGCATGGGCTCGGCGCTGGGGGATCGTCTAGCCCGGGGGTTTGCCGCCCAACAAGGTCGCCACGGCGCGCGCAGAGCGGCGCAACCCGACGTCCCGAGAAGCCGCACCCGCTGCGGCCCGCACCGCAGCCGATGGTTCGCCAGCAGCGACCGCTGCCGCAGAAGGTTCGTAGGGCTGCAAAAAAAACCGATCAACTGGCTCGGCACGATAGCGTGAGGCACCCGGGGAGTTCGTCGAAGTACCCGAGTGACTGTAAGAAGTCGGGTTACGTCGGGCTGGCCGCTGAAACCTCTCGTCCGATCCGCTCGAGACTTCACTCGGCACCCGAGTGCGGACCGGCAAACCTTCGAGCACTTCTGGCTTGAGAGAACGACCGATCAGCTTTTCAATCTGTTCCAGCAGTCGCTCATCGCCCGCCACCATGAGGCTCAATGCCAACCCGCTTGCGCCCGCCCGACCGGTGCGACCGATTCGGTGCACATAGTCTTCAGGTGAATAGGGCAGGTCGTAATTGATCACCGCGGGCAATTCGGCAATATCAAGGCCACGGGCAGCGACATCGGTCGCCACCAGCACGGTTATTTCGCCGGCTTTGAATGCATCGAGGGTCTTTTGGCGATCCTGCTGAGATTTATCACCATGGATCGCTTCGGCGTTTAAGCCATCCGCCTTGAGTTCCCTCGCCAAACGCCCGCAACCGATCTTCGTATTGGAAAAAACAATAGCCTGCTTGAGATCCCGACTCCGGACCAGATGCGCCACCGCCGCACGTTTCTCATCGCTGCGCCCAACCATGAAAACTTGCTGCGTGACGTTTTCTGCGGTGGCATTGCGCCGCGCAACCTCAATCAGCTGGGGCATCTTCAGGAAGGTATTACCAAGCTTTTTGATCTCTTCCGAGAACGTTGCCGAGAACATCAAACTCTGTCGAACCGTCGGGAGCAGGGTCAGAATCCTTTGCAGATCGGGCATGAACCCCATGTCGAGCATCCGATCAGCCTCATCGAGGACGATGATCTGAACCTGGCCCAAATTGACGTTTTTCTGCCCCACATGATCGAGTAGGCGGCCCGGGGTGGCGATCAAGACTTCACATCCCATCCGCAACTGAGCGATCTGAGGCTGGATATCGACGCCGCCGTAGACGCACGCAACCCGCAGTGGCGTGAATTGGGCGTACTCCCGGAAATTCACAAAAATCTGATCCGCCAATTCTCGGGTCGGTGCAAGGACGAGGGCACGAACCGGATGGCGTGCTGGCGAAGGGCTTGAACTCGCAAGCGGCAGGAGCCGTTGCAAAATGGGTAGCGCGAACCCGGCAGTTTTACCGGTTCCGGTTTGGGCGGCTGCCATCACATCGCGGCCGGACATCACGACCGGGATCGCAGCGGCCTGGACCGGAGTGGGCGTTCGATAGCCCATTCGGGCAACGGCCCGCTGGATCGGCTCAGCGAGCGAAAAGTCTGCGAAGGTGATCTCGGCCGGTTCTGCGCCGGCGGTCGTTATGTCTGGAGTCATCGTTGAACGGTGGGCAGACCGGACGCGCTGGGCCTGCAAAGCGGGGCAATCAGCAGAGCTGAGGTTGAGCCACCTTTGGATTGTACGCTTGACAAGCGCGCTCGCACGCGCGGAACTTGTCGATCTTTGGCGCAGTTGACGGCGCTGGCAAGTCACTGGAGCATTCTGAGGACTTAACAGGAAGCATGAAGAAGCGACATTAATGATGAAACACGACCTCGTTGTGATTGGATCGGGGCCCTCAGGGCAGCGCGCTGCAATACAAGCAGCAAAATTAGGCAAACGCGTGGCGGTGATTGAACGCCGCCGCGTCGTTGGGGGCGTCTGCGTCAACACTGGAACGATCCCATCGAAAACCTTCCGCGAGGCCGTCTTACACCTCTCTGGCTTCAGAGAACGCGGGATCTACGGGATTTCCTACACCGTCAAACAAGATATTCAGATCGAGGACCTTTTGTTTCGCGTCGAGCATGTGATTCGTAGCGAGATCGATGTGATCCGGAATCAGCTTGCCCGCAACCGAATTGAACTCATTGAAGCGACGGCCTCGTTTGTCGACGCACATCACCTCGCACTCGACGATGGCAGCGGCGATGAACGCATCATTCAAACGAGTCATATCGTGATTGCCTGTGGCACGAACGCAACACGTGACTCTCACATCATGTTCGACGGTCAGCAAATTATGGTGAGCGACGACATTCTTCAACTCAAGACAATTCCGAGTTCAATGATCGTCATAGGCGCCGGGGTAATCGGCGTCGAGTACGCCACCATGTTCGCAGCGCTAGGGGTTCGGGTCACCATCGTCGACAAACGCCCGACCCTGCTGCCGTTTCTCGACCATGAGATTTCCGCTGCGCTAACCTATATCGCGCAGCAAAATCGCGTGACGATGCGCTTGGGTGAGGAGGTCGCGCGGGTCGCTGTCGTTGAGGGCGCGCGGTCACCGGTCGAAGTGACACTCAAGAGCGGAAAGACCCTGCACGCGGAGACCGCTCTTTACGCGATTGGACGAACCGGTGCAACGGCCGATCTAAAGTTAGAGCAGGCTGGAATCGCGTTGGACAACCGCGGGCGCATCGAGGTGAATCAGCATTTCCAGACCAGCGTCCCAACCATTTATGCGGTGGGTGACGTGATTGGCTATCCGTCGCTTGCCTCCACATCGCTCGAACAAGGTCGCGCAGCCGCCCGACACGCGTTCGGCGAACGTGACGACGAGGCGCACGGCATCGGACTCTTCCCCTACGGCATCTACACCGTCCCGGAAATTTCCACGATCGGGAGCAACGAAGACGAGCTAACGGCGGCAGGAACCCCCTATGAGATCGGCAAGGCGAACTTTCGCGAGATCGCGCGCGGCCAGATCATCGGTGACCAAACCGGCATGCTCAAGCTGATCTTCCAGCCCGACACCCGAAAAATTCTCGGCGTACACATCCTCGGCGAAGGCGCGACCGAGTTAATCCACGTCGGTCAGGCCGTGATGGCGCTTGGCGGCACCATCGATTACCTGGCCGATGCCGTATTCAACTACCCGACCCTCGCCGAGTGCTACAAAAATGCCGCGCTCGACGGCATTAATCGAATGCGGTTTTGAGGGGCGGGGAGTTCAAGTTGCTGATCGGTCTTCGTAATTGGTCAGACACTTCAGCGCAAGGTGCAAAACCGTTGTAGTCCGGTTGACCCGGACGCGAGGTAACGCCAATCGATTTGGTTGGCGACGCGGATCGACCCGGCCGCGTGCTGTCGTTGTAGCAGTTCGATAACCGGCGCGGGCAACCATCTCGACAGCCGCATCATCGAGACTCCCATAGGGATAACAGAAGTGCTGCACGCCCCCCTCTTGCGTCAGCAGCGACTCCAGTTCCTGTCGCGAACCACAAATCTCCGCTTCGAGTTGCTGCGGGTCAACCTGCGTGAGCTCGGCGTGACTGCGTGTGTGTGACCCCACTTCTTGCCCCCCTTCAATCCAGGCCTGAAGCGCCGAGTGGTCCATCAAAGGCACCTGCGCGACGCCCAACTCAGCATCCCAGCGGTTGGTTCCGCCGACTTCGCCAGAGACGACGTAACACGTCGAGCTGAACCCCTGACGCTGCAGAACCGGGAGGGCATTTTGCAGATTGTTGAGATAACCATCATCAAATGTAATACCAACCACGCGCCCTGATCGCTCACCATTAAGGTAAGGGTCCAAAGCGCCCATCGACAGTCCGCGATAGCCAAGGAGCCGCAACATTTGCATGTGCTGCGCGAACATGCGCGGAGATACCGTCAACCCCCTCAGTGGGGTGCCGCGCGGACCAGGCTGCGCAATCTGGTGGTACATCAGGATTGGAATTGCCATCGTATTCTCTGTCACTGCCGGGCATCAGCGGGCCGCGACAGACTCCCGAAAAACATCTTCATAGGAAACGACGACCCCAGACCACTCGCGTTCCCGAGCAAAATCGATTCCGCGCGCGCTCAAGCTGTCACCCAAGGCAACGTCGTCAAAAACTCGATCAATCGCGAGTCGCAATTCGCTTGGTGATCTCGGATCATTCAAAATCAACGCATTTTCACCATCGTTTAATTCAGCAGAAATACCGCAAAATTCAGCAGCACTTACGATGACCGGAACGCCATGAGACATGGCCTCAAGAACAACCATCGCATAGGTATCCTCGAGGGTAGGATGCACCAAACAATCGGCAGCGCGGTAGGCTAACTCCATCGTCGATAGAGCACCAAGGATCCTGACCCGCGCGCCCAGTTGGTGCCTGTGAACCAGTTCAAGTGCCTCGCCGACGAGTTCATCGGCAACAATCGCAAGCAGACAAATATTGTCCGCGAGGCCTTGCATTGCCTCCAGCACCGCAGGGAGTCCTTTCTTGCGAAATTGCTTCCCCACAAAGAGCAGACAGTTCCCCTCGGTTGGTAGCTCCAGCTTCGTCCGTGCGTCGGTTCGCTCCCGCGGCGAACAACGGCCAGCGACCGCCGACAAACCTGGGGCAATGACCCGCAGGGAGCCCTCGCCCGCCGGAAAGGTTTTGGCCATGACCTGCCGAAGGGTCTGCGAAACGCAAACAAGAACCCGGCCAGATTGGGGGCGGAACCTCAGGTGCTCGAGGCCAAGATACGTCAGTAGACGCGGACTCGTACACACCTGAACCCTGCGCAAAAAGGTGCGAACGGCCTTTGGCAAAAAGGCAGCGCGTCCTGGATCTCGGCCGCCAGAAAAGTAGTTAAACCAGACTGGCAGCACATGAACGGTTTGAATCGACCCATGCCAGGTGTTCTCATGCGAATGAACGACATCGAACCCGCGCCGAGTGGCCCACCACGTATAGGCCGCAAAAAAAAATTGGTTGATCCAGCGTGGGCGAACCAAAAACCGAGGGACCGCTCGGTAATTCACTCGGGGGTCTTCATGGTCCCGAAACTGCGAGAAAACGTGGACCTCGTGTCGCGCGGCCAGCCCCTCAACGAGCGCCAGTGCATAACGCTCAGCTCCACCAGCCGATGCAGAAAAATTCCGACTCAGAACGGCAATCTTCACGCGAACATCGAGAAAAATGCGAGTTGAAGGACGTCGCAACGAGTCATCGGAAAATGGACTGCATCGCGACAGTCCCTTTTCATGTTGGTGGGCCCACCAGGACTTGAACCTGGGACCAAAGGATTATGAG
>Ga0214921_10002246_pt1 | contig 31677 bp, 46 predicted proteins | sample LL1505_MetaG_FD_177992 | JGI IMG/M metagenome (GOLD analysis project Ga0214921, IMG submission 177992) | Freshwater microbial communities from Lake Lanier, Atlanta, Georgia, United States - LL-1505 | ecosystem: Environmental > Aquatic > Freshwater > Lake | place: USA: Georgia | collected... | reverse complement strand
CCTCGCGGCCCCCGTCATGGGGGCGCAGCGCGCCGTGCTGATGATTCCGCCCGCGCTCCAGATTCCGCTCCACCACGAGATAGCGCGGCTCAAGAAGCACTTCCGCATCCCGCTGAACCTCTACATCCTGCCGTACTCGCAACTGTCGGTGGCAAAGAGCACGGCGCTGCTGGAGGACATCAAGCCGGACCTCATCATCGCGGACGAGGCCCACATGGTCCGCAACCCGGATTCCGCCCGTACCCGGCGGGTGCTCCGTTACTTCCGGCAGTTCCCGCAGACCCGCTTCATCGCGCTCTCGGGCACCCTGACGGCGAAGGAGTTGAAAGACTACGCGCACCTCTGCGAGCTTGCGCTGCGCGACGGTAGCCCGGTGCCCCTGACCGAGGCCGACCTGCTCGCGTGGGGGAACTGCATCGACGCGAACGCTACCCCGCAAGAGAAGGACTGGAGCATCTTCGCGGCTTTCCACGACGTGCGGCACCTCCCCCCTGACCAGCGCCGGGACGCCGCTCGAGACGCCTTCCGCGAGCGGTTCAACTCCGTCCCCGGCGTCGTCGCGACCCGTGAGGCGAGCGTGTCCTGCTCCCTGAACCTCTTCGAGCGACAGGTGGCAACGCCCCCCGAGGTCACGGGCGCGCTGGCGGAACTGCACAAGACGTGGACGCGCCCTGACGGCGAGGAGATGGATTCGGCGCTCTCGCTCTGGCGGCTGGGGATGCAGATGTCGCAGGGCTTCTACCTGCGGTGGGTGTGGCCCGAGGGCAAGGTAGACCACGAGTGGATGGAAGCGCGCTCGTCGTGGCACCGGGAGGTCCGCTACGTCCTCCAGCGCAACGTCGCGGGCATGGACAGTCCTCTGCTTGTCTGGAACGCAGTCCAGCGCGGCCAGCTTGACCATCCCTCCATCGTGCGCGCCTTCCATGCGTGGAGCGGCCAGAAGCACAAGCCGCCCCCGCCCACGGAGACGGTCTGGATTAGCGACTACCTCGTCCGAGACGCGCTGGCGTGGCTGAAGGACCACCCGAAGGGCATCATCTGGCACGCGGACCTCGCGACCGAGAACGCGCTACGCGCTGCCGGGGTGCCGACCTACGGTGCCGGGGAGACGCCCCCGCTCGACGGCTCGCGCGGCGGGCTTGCCCTGTCCATCCGGGTCCACGGGACCGGGTTGAACCTTCAGTACGGGCACCACGAGAACCTTATCTTGAGCTTTCCCTCGAGTGGGAAGACGATGGAGCAGCTTCTCGGGCGCACGCACCGTCAGGGTCAGGACGCCGACGAGGTGTCGTGCTGGTACTACGCCCACACGGACGCCGCTCGCGATGCGCTCCGCAACGCCCGCGAATCGGCCCGGTACATCGAGCAGACGCAGGGCTCCCCGCAGAAGCTCTGCTACGCGACGTGGGCGTAGTTGCGGAAAGCCGATGCCGGGGGGTAGCGCCCCGTGCGCCCGCAAGGTAGAGGATGGATGCCGCCGAGGGTGACCGAGGTGGCCTAGAACAGACGGAAACAGGCGCTGCGAGAGCAGCATGGGAGAGTACGATGGGTGTCTTTTCGGGTATCGAGAACGCGAAGTCTACGGAAGGTGGGAACTACCTGCGTCCGGGCATCTACGACGTGGAAGTGGTTCGTCTCTCTGTCGGCCAGACCCGCAAGGGTGTGAACTTCTTCGCCGCCGACCTCCGCATCCTCGGGTCGAACAACCCCGAGCACCGCGTGGGCGAGGTCGCGAACTGGTTCGTCGGGTTCGACAAGGACGCGGCTCTGGGCAACGTGAAGGCGTTCGCGGTTGCGGCGCTCTCGAGCGAGGGTGCGATTGACCCCGCCACTATCACCGAGCCCGTGATGAACGCGCTCGTGGAGAAGGGCGGCGAGGCCGTGGCTGGCACCAAGCTGAAGGTGCAGGTGTCGCTGGTGGACACGAAGGGTGGTGGCAAGTACTCGAAGCACCTCTGGTTCCCCATCGGGGCTCAGGTCAGCGAGTAGTACCGTCCCTGCGGGGCACGGCGAGGAAGGGCGCAAGACGCGCTAGCCGACATGACGTTGGCTCTCCTTGCCGTGCCCCGCACCTTTCAGGGGTGACCCATGCGCCGCATCGGCATTGACACCGAGACGTACCTCATCAACTCCGAGCAGGGCATCGTCGCGCCCCGCATGGTGTGCCTGACGTACTGCACCGAGGAGGCCGAGGTCGGTCTGCTGGGCCGTGAGGACGCGCTCGCGTTCATGCACGCGCTCCTCGACGCCGACGACATCGTCTTCGTCGCGCACCACGCCCGCTTCGACTTCGCGGTCCTCTGCGCGGCGGACGCCACGCTGCTCCCCAAGGTCTTCCGGGCCTACGACGAGGGCCGGGTGCGCTGCACGATGGTCCGCGAGAAGCTCCTCGCCCTCGCGCGCGGCGAGCTTGCGGACGAGGGCGATACCGGGGCCAAGCGGAACATGAAGTTCTCGCTCGCGGCCTGTGTCGAGCGCCGCTTCGGCATCGACCTGTCCGAGGCCAAGGGTACGAAGGGGGGACCGCTCCCGTGGCGCTTGCGGTTCTCCGAGCTTGACGGCATCCCTGTCGATGCGTGGCCTACCGAGGCTCGCGACTACGCGCTGGACGACGCGAAGTACAACCTCGCGCTCTTCGACGCGCAGACGATGGAACTGAACGAGCAGGGCGCGCAGGGCGACACCATCCCCGACGAGGCCCCGCAGACCCGCGCCGCGTTCTGGCTCTACCTCATGTCTGTACGCGGCGTCCGTACCGACCCGCAGCGCGTCAACGGCCTCGATACCGCGCTGCGCGCTGAGTACGCCCGCATCAACGCGCTCGTGCGCGCCGCCAACGTCCTGAAGCCCAAGATGCAGAAGGGCGAGATGGTCTGGACGAAGAACATGACCGCCCTCCGGGCGCGGGTCGTGTCCGCCTACGGGGGTGAGGAGCACACCCCCAAGACGGGTGGTGGGAAGTCGGGCAACCCCGCCGTGAGCACCGCGCGCGAGCACCTGCTGGCCCCCATCGACAAGTCCGTCCTGAAGTGGGTGGAGGACGTGGAGCAGCAGGTCTTCGCCGCGCGGAAGGAGCAGGGCGAGCCCGACATGGAAGGTGAGGAGGCCGCTGCCCTGTCAAAGGAGCTTGCCTACGCCGCCGCCGAGGCCCACGGGCTGGATGGCGAGCAGGTCTACAACTGGCTGGTGCTCCACGCCGTCGCGGAGCGCAGCGGCGTCGAGAAGCTGCTGAAGACCTACGTCCCCGTCCTCTTGCAGGGGACGCAGTTCCCCGTGACCACCTCCTACACGGAGTTGATGGCAACCGGGCGCACCTCCAGCGTGAAGCCAAACCTCCAGAACCCGCCCCGCAAGGGCGGTATCCGCGAGTGTTTCGTCGCTCGTCCCGGCTACTACTTCGCGTTCTGCGACTACTCGTTCATCGAGCTTTGCACGCTGGCGCAGTCGTGCCTCGAGTACTTCGGCTGGTCGCACATGGCTGACGCCATCAATGCGGGCCTCGACCCCCACCTCGACATGGCCGCGTCCATGCTCGGCATCGACTACGACGAGGCGAAGCGGCGCAAGAAGGCAGACGACCCGCAGATTGCGGAGTACCGCCAACTGAGCAAGGCGCTCAACTTCGGCTACCCCGGTGGCCTCGGGCGCTCCAAGTTCGTGGAGTACGCGCGGGCTGGGTACGGCGTCGTCCTCTCGGAGGCGGAAGCGGGTCGCCGCAAGGAGGAGTGGTATCGCAAGTGGCCCGAGATGCGGCTCTACCACCAGATGTTCGGGAACCTGACGCTGGGGGACGCCACCTTCGACCTCGTGCAGCCCGGCAGCGGGCGTGTCCGGGGCAAGGTGGGGTTCTGCGACGGAAGTAACTCGGTCTTCCAAGGCCGCGCAGCGGACGGGGCGAAGCGCGCCGGGTGGTATCTCGCGCAGGAGTGCTACCTCGGCTTCAGCAAGCTCTGGCCCGACGACGGTCGCCCCCGCTCGCCCCTATACGGCTCCCGCCCGGTGCTCTTCGTTCACGACGAGTTCATCCTCGAGGTGCCCATCGCCACGGCCCACGAGGCCACCCTGCGGCAGTCCGAGGTGATGGTCGCAGGGATGAAGGAGGTCGTCCCCGACGTGAAGGTGGGGACCGAGTACGCCATCGCCGTCCGCTGGTACAAGGGCGCGTCGGCGGTCTACGACGAGAACAAGCGCCTCATGCCTTGGGAGCCCAAGAAGAAGTGATGCCCACCTCCAAGCCGACCTCGCCGCTGCAACCCCCGATGGACACCTTCCGCGCGATGATGGTTGTCGAGGGCGAGGAAGAGGCGGACGAGGAGACGCTCCTCGCGGCGTGGCAGGTTCTCATCGACACGGGCCTGTGCTGGCAGCTTCAGGGATGGTTCGGTCGTAGGGCGCGGACGCTCCTCGAGGAGGGCCTCTGCGTACCTGCGCGAGCCCCTACTCGGGATGCGTGACAAACCGCGCCCAGCAGCATTGACGAGACAGGTGTCGTGGGGGTAGATGGGCAGCATGGACACGCACACTCCGCGCCGCCTACACCCTCCCCCGCACCCGCCGCATCCGCGCATCGCCAGCTTGCGGTCGCAAGGTTGGACGGACGCGCAGATTGCCGCCGCCATCGGTGCGAGCATCCGCGCCGTCGTGCGCTGGGCGGCAGGGGACACGCGCCCGCTGCCCGTCTACGAGGCCAACCTTTCCAAGCTGCCCGAGGCCCCCGGCGCAGAGGGCAAGGAGACGCCATGACCGACCCGCAGGCGTGCATCGCATGGATGGACGAAAACATCGAGGAGTACATCCGCCTCGAGCCTCGAGAGGACTTCGACCCGTGCGTCGTCGGCGTGGCCCGCAGGTTCAACGACACCGTGCTCGTCTACGACATGGGCAAGGTGCTCGCGATGCTGATGAAGCAGGGGCTCGACTACCACGATGCGGTCGAGCACTTCGAGTTCAACATCATCGGGGGGTGGCTTGGCGACATGACCCCCATCTTCAACATCCCGGTGGAAGAGTTCCCCTAGCTCCCACCCCTTCCCTCGAGCACAACAGGAGCACCCTCCCATGATTATCGGACGCCCGCAGACCATCGACGGTTTCCAGCCTCTGACCCCGCCCGAGTTCGCGTACCTGCGCCAGCCGCTCGAGGAAGCCCTGAAGCAGGGCATGCCTCTCGAGCAGCAGATTGGCGTGGACTTCGTCGTCGTCTGCCGCCTGATGAAGACGGTGGTCGCCATGAGCGCCGAGGTCCAGCGCCTCGCGGCGGAGGCAGCGGCGAGCGCAGGTGCAGACCAGCCCAGCACCGTCGCTTCTCTCTCGGAAGACCTCACCGACCCGGTGGTCGCGGTGGGTGCGTCGGAGGAGCCGCCCCTTCCGTTCCTCGCGGGCGGCAAGCCTGTCGTCCTCACGGAGGAGTAGACGTGTCCCAAGCCTACAAGCTCTACGACCCCAACCGCCCGTGCTCCAAGTGCGGCGGCACCAGCGTGGGTACGCACTACTTCGGGTCGTTCATGGAGCGGAGGTGCGCGCGGTGCGGCTACAAGTGGACGGAGCGCCCCCTCGACATGCGGACGCCCGAGGACGGCCCGTCCGCGACGAAGGAGGACGCCTACAACGAGGCCGCGCTCGGCACCAAGGGCCTCGGCGTCTTCCGAATGAACCCCCGCGACTAGACGAGGCTCCCGTGTCCGAGAAGCGCACCATCACCCCGGAAGAGTTCGACGCGATGCGCCCGGTGCTCGTCGTCAAGAAGGACGGCGACAGTCCCGGCCTCGTGGTCGCGCTCGACAACGGGGTCTTCCAGAGCCCCGGCGCATGGGGCATCGTCATCGCAGACCTCGTCCAGCACGTCGCCAACGCCTACCAGCAAGACGGCTACGCGGGCCGTGCGGTGCTCGAGGAGGTGCGCCGCGTCGTGCTCGCGGAGCTTGCACGGCCCACGGACGAGCCTGAGCCGTGCGACTGGGAGATGACGTGAAGGCCGAGCCTGACGTGCCCCTCTTCTTGCTCGCCGGATTCGGCACCCTGCTGCTCGTCGCGGGCGGCGCGTACCTTGGCTGGCTCATGGGCCGGGAGCAGGGCGCGTGCGAGGTCGGCTGCGCGGAAGCGACCGCCGGGGCGGGCACGGGGGACTACTACGGGGGGCGGTGCCGCTGCGTGGTCGAGGGGAAGGAGGTCATCCCGCTATGAGCAGCCCCTACAACCTGCGTGCGTGGCGCGAGTGGAGCGATGCTCCACCTCCCCCCAACGCCGCTTGGAACGTCGAGGCCGAGTACGTTGACGAGGGCGGGAAGCTCGCGCACGCCGTCGTGGGCCTGTACCACTACGCGGACGAGCGTGGCTCGCTCTGGGGCTTCAGCGTGGGCAGCTACCGCGACGGCGACTACAAGACGATGCATCCCAAGCTCCACCGCTGGCGCTACGTCGGCCCCCTCGTGCCGTCGCGGGAGGCGCAGGGCTGCGCCATCCTCGTCTGGCGCTGGAAGGAGGCACCCGGCGAGCTTCGCGCGCTCTCGTGCCACGGCGGGGACGAGGACTGGGTGGCGCTCCTCCCGGCGGACGCCGAGCAGCCCTCGTGGATGTGGAGCGGCTCGCCGTTCGGGTGCTGCAACGTGTCGGAAGACCGCTACGAGGACGGTCGCATCGTCTGCATCGGAGCGCACGCATGAGCAAAGTTACTCAGGACGTTGAGCAAATCCGGTACACGCGATGGGGCACGGAGCCCCCCGAGCACGGGTGGTACTGGAACGCCGTCGCCTCGATGGCGGACCTCATCGGCATGGCGCTGCGGTCGCGTGGCCTGTACGTCGTGCAGACGAAGGAAAAGTACGGTCGAGCTTCGGTCTACCTCGGCTCGCGCGACGACGAGGACGCCGCGCTCACCCGCATCGAGGACCGCAAAGCGTACCGCGAGGTCTACATGGCCGCGCTGGACGCCGTCCCGATGCTCCGCAGCGCGATTCTGGACGGTGCGGACTACCCGCGCCTCGCAAGCGGGGAGCAGTCCCCGGAGGAGTGGACATGAAGGCCGTCGATGTGTATCGCGTGAAGTACACCGCCATCGTGACGGGATGGGCGACCTTCGCCATTCCCCACGGCGAGAAGGTCGGGCATTTCGTAGATGGGTCGGAAACCATCGACTGGGACATGAGTACGATTCGGGACATCGAGGTCCACGACGACGAGTTCCTGTACTCGGAGGACGACGCGGACTGCTCTGGTGGCTGCGAGGTCGAGGACGCGGACGGGCCCGATTCGCGCGCACCCTACCCGGTGACCGACGCGCCCACGGAGGACGACAACGACGACGGTCCCCCGTTCTAGCGACGGCTCGAGAAAGTAGGTGAGACAGGTGGACGGTAGGCCAGCAGGTGAGTAGAGTGTGGCGTGCCTCGCCTCCCCATCACCTATAGGCGGGCACGGAGAACCCCGTGAACATCACCCTCGCGAACATCGACCTCCAGAACCCTGACCACGTCGAGCACGCTATCGGCTCGCTCCGCGCCTACGCCTCCATCCCGGCGGCGTTCCTGAGCACCATGTCGAGCGTCACGCTCTCCTTCGACGGTGGCGACACCACCATGACCCCCTCTCCCGCCGCTGACCCGTCCTACGCGGTGCCCAACCTCGAGGAGAAGCTGGGCATCTACGGAAAGACGACCCGTGCGCTGCTCCAGCGCATGATTTCGCTCGCCGCCGCGAGCGAGCGCGGCACCGTGACGCTTGAGGAGGTCGCCGCCGACATGGGCATCTCGCTCGACACGGCCCGCGCCAACCTCCGCAACGCGGGGCGCACGGCGTCCGCGTACAAGGTGTCGCTCCCGCTGCTCCCGGCATGGAACGCGGAGAAGGGGCACAACGAGTACCGCATCGCGTGAGCATGACGACCGACGAGCGAGCCGTTATCGGGTGTGACATTCGTCCACCCGCTGCGCTTCGCTGAAGTACCGAGCCGTCAATGCCCTCTCCCGTCTTCTCGCTCTCCGACACCGACCTCAAGGCGCTCCACGCGCAGATTGCTGACGGGGTGCCGTGGCGGGAGGGGGTACTGACCGCCGAGCAGGCGTCCGCGCTGGTGTCCGAGGTGCTGCGGCTCCGACGTGTCGTGAGCGAGCGGGACGCCCTGCTCGTGTCCCTGTCGCGGCGCAACGAGCACCTCATGGGCATCCTGTCGTGACCGACCGTCGCATCCTCCCCGGCTCCCTCGTGTGGGTGCCGGACGACGGCGAGCGCGGCGTGGTGCTCGCGTGGAACCTGTCCCGCACCAAGGTGCTGGTGGCGTTCACCGCGTGGAAGAACGGGGCCGAGGCGTCCATCGTGCCCGACGCGCAGGAGCCGCTCTTCCAGAGCGGAGGTGGCACCGTCTCTTTCGGCTGGGAGCCTCCCGCTGCGCTCCCGAAGGGCACCTTCATCGCGTGGTACGCGGTGGAGCACGTCACGTTCTCACCGCCCGCATGGGTGGACCGCCCCCGCTACTGCACGGAGGCGTACCCCGAGGACACCCTCCTTCGAGGGCTCGAGGAGGCTCGCGCTCTGGGCGCACGGGCGAAGCTGGAGCGGCTCGCGGGCCTCTACGGCTGGGACGCCAACGCCAAGACGGAGGACGGGGGGCCCGTCGCGGACCCCGACACGCACGTCGAGCAGTACATCGACCTGCTGGAGGCCGACCTCGACGGCATCGACAAGGCCCTCGGGCTCGCCGGGGAAGGCCGCACCCGGTTCTATGGCGACCGCATCGTGCGCGTGCAGAACCTGCTGCGAGAGCTTGAATCGTACCGGAACGCTGCGAGGGCTGCGCGGTTCGTCCGGTAGGTCAGATTATTGTCGTGGCAGGCTTGACGGGCACCACGGTCGGGGGGTAGGTGACGGGTGCTGGCGGGGAAACCCGCTGGCCTCGGAACGACGACCCCCTGACCCTCGGAGCCACGACGCCATGCCCGTGAACACCAAGTTCGCCCTGTACGATTTCGCCGGGAAGCCGCGCGAGTACTACTTCGTTGACGAGGTCGCGGTCCCGCGCCCCGTCCTCGAGCCCACCGTCTCCCACCACATCGTCATCCTCGACCGCAGCGGGTCCATGTGGGGCGTCATGGACGCCACCAAGGCGATGGTGGAGAAGGTGATGACCGTCGAGGAGTTCCAGAGCAGCGGGCTGCTGCTCACCCTCATCTCCTACTCGAGCAAGGGCGACTACACCGTCCACTTCGCGCGCACCCCGGTGTCGGACGTGCTCGACCCGGCGAAGCCGCACGTCAAAGCGATGCGCGACATCCGTGCGACCTGCCTGACCAGCGTCAGCGGGGCCCTGAACGAGGCCCTGAACCACATCGCCCCCGCCGAGACGACCTGCGTCTCGGTCCACACGGACGGCTGGTTCAACGACGCCTCGCCCGCCGCAGAGAAGAAGGCCGTGGACAAGTGGTTGACCAAGGTGCAGAAGGAGCTTCCCAACGTCTTCTGCAACACCATCAGCTACGGCAACTACACCGACTTCTCCATGCTCGACCGCATGTCGCAGAGCCTGTCGGGGAAGACCATCGTCGCGAAGGACGTGAAGCAGGTCTACACCGCCCTGCACGACACCAGCGCGCTCCTCGCGGGCCGGGTGCTCCCGTCGCTGCACATCAGCACGGAGGAGGGAGACTTCCTCGCGTTCCAGAACCTGACGCAGAAGAAGGTCAACGGCTCCGCGACGGACTTCGCGGTCAAGGGCGTCGGCCCCGACGACCAGACCCGCCTCCTCCGCTACAAGAAGGTCGCGGAGAGCACTTGGGCGCGCAGCCCTCGCGCAGAGGCGTCCGGCGCGGACGAGGAGAGCCTCCTCCCGGTGTACATCATGGCGCGCACGCTCCTCGCGCAGCACCGCCTGAACGACGCCAAATACGCCCTCGTCGCGACCCGTGACGCCGTGCTGGTCGGTCGCCACTACAAGGCCCTGACCTCCTCCGCGCTCGCGGAGATGGCGACGGACCTCGAGGAGCGCATCGCGGGCGGCGGTCCCGCCCGCTCCTACTTCAGCCAGCCGGGCCTCGGTTTCGGGAGCGACCGCCTCTCCGTGCTGGAGCTTTGCCAGACCCTCGAGAAGCACCGCAAGGACTTCACCCTCGACCTCCCCGCCTTCATGCAGGGCTACACCCGGCGCGGCGTGAAGCGCCTCGTGGGGACGTGGAACGACGACGGCACGTTCGCCCCGGCGGGAACCCGGCTCGTGCCCACCGACGACGCCAAGGCCGTCAGCGTGACGGCGTTCGACCTGTCCAACGCGGCGTCCACCATCAACATGCAGGTGACGCGGACGGCGGAACTGCACAAGGGCGGCGCGAAGGTCGCGCAGGTCGCCGGGCGCAAGCTGGACCTGTCTGAGATTCGCTCGTACACCCTCGTGGGCGACGGCGAGGTCAACGCGGAGCGCCTCCCGCTGAACATCAGCGGCAAGAAGCTCCACGCGGCGCTGGTCAAGGGCGGGCTCCTCGAGGACGCGCCCTTCGACCACACCACGCAGTACACCATCGACCTGACCAGCATGTCGGTGTGCCCGCTCTCGGGGTCGGTGGCGTTCCCTGCGGACGAGGCGTTCGACACCCTCGTCAACCTGACCATCCGTCGCGGCCTCTTCTCGGCCATGCTCGGCGGGTCGGCCAAGGCCGACGAATGGACGACGGAGCAGGTGCTCGAGTTGAAGGCGCACAACCTGACGCCCGCGCTCTGGTACTCCGCGCCGACGACGAACCCGTACCGCGACCTCACGGAGGCCGTGAGCGCGGGCGAGGTCGATAGCCGCACGTCCTACAACGTCACCGTGGGCGATGCCCGCATGGTGAGCGTCAAGGCCCTCTACTCGGCCAACGAGTACCTCGCCCGGCGCTTCAGCGTGAAGGTCGAGGGCGCGGACCCCGCTGACCTCGACAAGGAGGGCTACCTCAAGAAGCCCAAGCTCACCGACCTGCGCGGCGGGAAGGTGACGGTCGCGGAGAAGGTGCTCTCGGCCCGCACCAAGCTGAACGACATCGACGCCCTGATGATGCCGCTCTTCCAGAGCTTCATCCTTGGCGGCGGGCTGGACGGCCTGACGGCGGCGAGCGACCGGGAGGCCCTCGCGGCGGCGCTCGAGGACGTGGAGACGCGCATCGAGGAGGTCTACGCGCAGACCCTGCGCCCGCTCGCGTTCTTCATCGGGGCCACGGGCCTCGTGCCGGACGGCTGGGAGGTCGAGGTGCTGGACGCGGAGGCGCTCGCCACGCGCTTCCCCGGCATCGACATCGAGAAGAAGCAGGCGGACGGCACGTTCCTCGTGAAGGGGAACACGGTCGTCGGCATCTTCCCCGAGGTCGCGTACTTCAGCACCGAGCGCGGCGTGGAGCGCGCCCGCAGCATCGGGACGGACGAGGACGCGGCCTAGCCTACTTCGTCGCGGGGGCGGTGACGGCGGGCGCATCTTGCACGCCGCCCAGCCCCCGCGCGATGCTCGTCAGCGTGCCCGCGACGAAGGTCACCCCGAAGGACGCCGCGAGGCGGCGACCGTAGGACCACTCGGGCTTGAACGCCTTCACAATCCACGGGTTGACGACGAACACGCCCACGCCCGCCAGCGCCGCGACGGCGGCGATGCCCGCCAGACCAACCACCGCCGCCTTCCGCAGGTTCTCGTCCACCTTCACGTCGGGCGGCGCGGTTTCCGTAGTCGGGAGCTTCTTCGGGGCGTAGCTAGTGACCATGTCCCGCATCTGCTTCTGGGCTTCAGGGCTTTGCAGTTCTGCCACGGTTTTCGCCAAGTCCGTCTGGTTCTGCGACGACGGCGCATCGGCCCCGTAGGCGGCGCGGTGACGAGCGACGGCGTGGCGGCGAGCGTAGGCGGGGTGGACGCGCATGGAGAACCTCGAGGACGTTGACCATCCCCTACACCTCGCGCGGCACCGTGTCGCGCCCCGACCCTCGCCCGGAGTGCTACATGGCCCAGCCGACCCAGACCCTGAACCTCTTCGACCTCCAGCACGGGTGGAGCGTCTACACCTGCGGCGAGGACGAGGTCACCTTCGACAACCACATCGTCTGGTACTGGGGAGAGCCCGACGTGTCGAGCATCCAAGTCATGCTCTCTGAGGGCCTCGCGTCTCCCGTCTTCGCGCAGGTCACGGTGTGGTTCCGGGGCGTTGGGACCGTCCACCACGTCGCGGATGCGGCCAGCCTCGCCGCCTACGTCGCCAAGGTCTTCCCCGGCGTACAGGCGTTGGCGACTCAGGTCTACACGGTTATCGAGTAGACGAGAGGGCGCAGTCCGGCCCGCACGCTGGCGACGGTGTGCGGGCCTTCTGCGTCTCTGCCCGCTAGATGCCCTCGATGCGCCTCTCCATGTTTCGCATGTCGGCTACGGACACGGCGAACTCGCAGTTGATGTTGCCCAGACGGAACAACAACCGGGGCGTGTGCTTGATGGGGAGGCCCTTGAGGATGGCCGCGACGATGAGCGCGCCGTTGGAGACGTAGGTGCCGCTCCCCCCACCCCTGCGGGACCACCGCTCCGCAGCGTGCTTCAGCACATACGAGGACACGTTGGGGTGCTTGTTTGGTCGCAGGTTCGCGAGGTAGTCGAGGCAAAGCTCAACCTCCTTGGCCGCGTAGTCGGTGAGCAGGCAAGCACGGTCGCTCGCGAACGCTGCTTCTTCCGCAGCGACCGCATCCGACAGTCCCTTCTCGCGCACGTCACTCTGGAGCACGCCCCCCGTGCGGAAGCCCCTGTAGGCGAGGTCGGGGTACTGCTCCAGCACCGCGCGGATGCGGTCGATGGTAGACGGGGCAGTCGCAGCCCCCTCGGCAGCGGGGTGCGCCATCCTCTCGAGCAGCAGCGCAGCGCGGGCCTGCATGTACGTCTCTCCCGTGCGCTCCATGCGGGAACGGACGAGGGTCTTGAACTTGGCGTTCTGCGGCATCAGGTACTCCAGACATGCGTGGCTGGACGCCGCCCCGTCGAACACGCGCATGTCGAAGTCGATGTGGGTGACGGGCTCCTCGCAGAACCTTTGACCCATGCGGGGTGCCGGGCGGGGCACCTGCGGTGTCGGGCGGTCGTCGCGCCCGCTCATCGTCTACTGCGTCCGGCATCGCTTTGTCAAGCGGCGGCGCATGAGAAGGGGTGCAGGTGGGGCGGCTCACGGGTGACGTTGTCCGGCTTCCCCGCGTGCTTCGGGTCGGTGAGACAACAAGAACCCGCCCTCGCCCCGACCTGCGCGCGCGACCTAGCGCCGCGCCGGGTGCCGGGCAAGCTCGAGCCGCTCCCCCGCGCTCGAGCCGCTCCGCCTCTCCTCGAGCGGTCGCAAAAAAAGTTCTCGAACCTGTCTAGACAGGTTCACGCGACCGTGCTATAGGGTAGGGGCGAGGGCGGTCCTACCCCGCCCCGCGTTCAACCCAACCCACCCTCTCTCGAGGTCGCCTTGTCCAACCCCCGCTCCGCGCCCGCCAAGGGCATCCGCGTCACCTTCTCTGAGCAGATGTGGTACATCATCGAGAAGTGGGACACGCGCAACTTCCACGACGACCACATCCACAACGGCGCACCGCCCAGCAGCTACGGAAGCGCCTACGAAGGTCGGCTGGGCCTGTACCACGCCTTCACCGCCGCCAAGCGCAGCGGCACCGGGTATAGCATGGTGGTCACCCCGGTCGTGCTCGACTACCTCTGCGACGAGTTCGTGCCTACCGCGCTCGACATCATCGACGCTGGAGGGGGCGAGTGGGAACCCCGCACCGGGCGCTCCCTGTGGGCTGGTCCCATCTCCCGGTTCGGCACCCGCATGGTGGCCCTCCGCGCGAAGCAGAGCGCGTAGGCGGCGAGCCGCTCAGGGCAACGCCCGCATGCCTTCGTCGGGGGTGCGGGCGTTGTCGTATCCGGTGCCGGGCAAGCTCGAGCCGCTCCGCCTCTCCTCGAGCGGTCGCAAAAAAAGTTCTCGAACCTGTCTAGACAGGTTCACGCGACCGTGCTATAGGGTAGGGGCGAGGGCGGTCCTACCCCGCCCCGCGTTCAACCCAACCCACCCTCTCTCGAGGTTCCCTTGTCCAAGCCCCGCTCCGCTACGACCACGGGCATCGTGGTCACCTTCTCCGACCGCCTCTACGACCTGCTCACCCACTACGAGGTGGACGGGTTCCGGTCGGACTACCCGACTGAGGAGGCCCGCGCGAAGGCGTGTGCCTCGAGCCCCGGCTACTTCCCCGGAAAGCTCGCGCTGGTGGAAGCCTTCGAGAAAGCCACCCGCACCGGGCGTGGTTGGCGCATGGAGGTCAGCGCCGAGGCGCTCGACTTCCTCCTGCACCCGGTCGGGTTCTGCGAGAACGCCCTCGACATCTTCTCGTGCGGGGGTGGCAGCGGTGACCCGGCGGACACCCGCGCCGTGCGGGCGTTCTACCAGCGCATGAAGGCCCTCCGCGCCGCGCAGCAGAGCGCGTAGGCGGTCGAGCGGCGAGCCGCTCAGGGCAGCGCCCGCATCCCTTGACCGGGGGTGCGGGCGTTGTCGTATGCGGCGCGGGGCTCGCCGTGCTCTTGCCACATGACATACTGTCGGGCTAGTAGGACGGGCGTCAACGCTCCCCCACTAGCTCGAGGTCGTACATGCCCGCTGACTTCCCCCTCGTCTCGCAGCACCCCGGCGGAGCGTCCTACCACCTCGTCCGTGCCCGCGACACGCTGGGCGGCGAGGAGACGTGGCTGCTCACGGAGAGCGAGCTTCAGCGCATCCGCGAGCGTGCCGCGAGCAAGCCCGAGTTCGCGGCGCACTCCCTGAGCGCGTTCACGCCCCCGATGCCGGGCTGGAAGGCGGCGCTGGTGCGGTGGCTGGGCGGGTTCGTCTAGCGGCGGCGAACGAAGCGCCCGAGCGCCTCACGCATCGACAATCACATCCTCGCCTTCGACCTTGAAGTCGCCAGCGAGAAGTTTTTCAGCCGCCGCAGGGGACAGTTCGCGGAACTGCGCGAGGAGCATCTTGCGCCGTGCCTCTACGTTTTCGTGGACGCGCACCCATTGAATGAAGCCGGGCGCGTAGAACCACGCGGTGGACTGCAAGCGGTACTCAGGGTTCCGGCGGGCTTTGCGGGCGGTGGCGGCGGGCGCATGGCCCTGCAACCACTCCTCCCACGTCCCCTCGGCCCCGCTCTCTTCTCCGTAGAACACGTCGTTGACGCCGTTGGGGTAGAGACGGAAGCCACGGGCAACCATGTAGGGAGCGCCAGCATCCATCTCGTCGTCCCCGCCGATGTGGTGCTTGCTAATCACGTCATTCGCCGCCTTGACCTCGGCCCAGTCGTTCACGCCGAACTTGCAGACGAGGTCGCCGTATCGGTCGTGCCCCTCGTCGCTGATGCGGTGCCCGAACTTTCGGGAAAGCTCCGCGAGAGCCTTGTGCTCCAGACGGAGAATCTGCCGGGGGTCATTCAAGAGGGCCTTGGCCTCTGCATCGCCTTCCCGAGCGTCTTCCTCGATGTTGTACTCCTCCGTATGAAGGTCAAAGTACACCACGGCGAGGCGCGGATTGAGCGGATGGTGCGGGTTGCGGCGCTTGGTGGACGAGAGGCGACGAGACATGGTGGGAACTCCACTTGAAGGAAGGCCGATACGCGAACGGTTCTAGCCCCCGCCCCCGTACAGGGGAAGGGGCGAGCCGCACCCGGAGTGCTACACGCCCCCGGTGCCGGGCGGGTTCGTCTAGGGGCCCCGAGGCCCCCCTGACCGCCCCGAAACGGCCCTCGAGGAGGGGGTCGAGGCCGTCCCAACCCCCGTAAGTTACGGAAATAACGAGTTGCCGCGAACGTGGACAAACAAACACGCCGCTTGCGACGAAAGTCGGGATGGGTCGTAAACCCGCGTAGATACTGCGTTTTCACGAGTTACGGAAATAGAGTATTACCGTTCTCGTCCTCTCGACGGTCGTCCGTTTCGACCCCCACCGGACGGTCCTCGGGACGACCGTAAAGCCCCTCGAGGACGGTAAACGGGGGCGGTTTAGCGTCCGCCGGGCGGTTTACGGTCGCTCCTCGCCCCCTTTAGGGGGCGGCGCTCGGGAAACCATCGGCTCCTCTTCGCCAAGACGCTCGACCCCCGGTTACGGCGGAGCACCCCAGCGCCGCTGGGGCTCCCCCACAGGAGGTTCCCATGCCCGGTCTTGTCACGCTCCACCCCTCGCCCATCACCGTTCGGCCCATCTACGCGGGGCTCCCGCACATCCGACAGGGCGAGATGCGTATCGGTACGACGCACTTCGACGTGATGCTCTTCCGGGTTGTCACCGACCTCGAGAGCGACCCGTGCCAGCGCCTTCCCGACGACGCGAACGAGGACACCCGCTTCTACTGGGAGCGGATGCTCGCGTGGGACGACGGGATGCCCTACGACACCCTCACGCTACCCGGCGAGGAGGGGGAATGGGTCATGGTCATCAACTCCTTCGCCCACAGTCTCGAGGACGTGGGATGCACGGTGAAGCGCCCCGCGCCGGACGCCCGCACATCGGTGTAGCACTCCGGGTGATGCGAGCCGCGTGCGCCCGAAGAGGGTCAGGGGTAGGGATGCCTCGACACCCGCTCCTCGAGGTTCCACATGGCTCGCGTCAACGCTCGGATTTCTGCTACCGACATCGTGTTCGACCATAGCGAAGGCTCCCCCGCCGACTACCTGCACGGGTCCATCGACATCGCGGGTAAGCCGTTCCACGTCATCGCGGTGCGCGTGGTCGAGCGGAACAACGAGCAGGGCGTCCCGACCCGCGCCAGCGACATGGCTCGGGACTGGTACGACGCCATGCAGGTGATGGACGCGGGCTTCAAGCACACCGTCCGCATCCCCAAGATGCCCGGCGACTGGACCCTCATCGTCACGCCGTGGACTGAGTAAGGCGAGCCTCGACGTGTAGCACTCGCTCGTCGCGCCGGACGGTGACCGGGGCGCGAGGGCGAGCTACCCTCGACCGATGCACGCCCTCGCCCGTCGCAACCCCTCGCCCGTGACCGACACGCCCGCCTTCCGGCGGTGGTTCGGTGCGTCCAAGGTCGTGACCGCCAAGGGTGAGCCCCGCGTGATGTACCACGGGACGCACGCGGACTTCGACGTGTTCGACACCTCGGGCACCCGCCGCGCCAAGTCCTTCGGCGCGATGTTCACCCCCTCGCGGGCCTACGCCGCCAACTACGGGCGGAAGGAGCACGGGGGCAAGGTGCTCGCCGTCTACCTCCGCATCGAGAACCCCTTCGACGCGAAGAACAAGAAGCACGACCGCGAGTGGGAGGCCAACCGTCTCCCGCGAGAGGGTTGGGTGGAGTACGCGCATCGGGCCGGGTACGACGGTGCCATCACCATGCTGAACGAGTACGTCGTCTTCGACCCGGCGCAGGTCAAGAGCGCGACGGACAACGCCGGGAAGTTCGACCCCGCCGACCCGAGCATCTACCGGAACCCGGCCCGCCGTCGCAACCCCGCGCCCCGGTACGTCCTCCTCGGCGTGGACGACGAGGTGCAGGTCTGCGACGACTGCGGCAAGGCCGACCTCAAGTGTACGGTCGTGCTCGGCGTCCTCGACGCGGACGGGAACGTGGAGCGCGAGGTGCGCTTCGGGCGCGACTGCGCGGCGAAGGCCCTCCGCAAGCCCTCCACCGTGAAGGCGGCGAAGATGGAGAGCCTCGCCCGCGAGGCCGAGTACAAGCGCGTCCGGGCCATGACGGTCGGAGCACCTTCACGGGTGAAGGTCGAGGGTGGCCGATTCCCGACGTACTACTTCGCCTACCCCCTGACGGATGGGCGCACGCTAATCGTCCAAGAGAGTGACCCGAGCTTCCGTCCCCCGGCGGGGTCGTGGACGCGGCTTCGCGAGGGTGCGTGGGTCGGGCACCCGACGAAGAGCAACCCCCGGCGTCGGAATCCCGCCAAGCTCTCTTACGATGTGGTGGGCATCCACGACACGCGCGACTACGAGCGGGACGCGACGGGAAAGTGGAAGCCCGTACCGGGCAGCGGGGAGCACCGCCCCTGCGATGTGTGCCAGCATGACCATGTGGTGCATGTAGTGCTGCGGGAGATGCGCGAGCCGACGCAAGCCGACTTGGCTGCGCGTACCCCAGCAGAGGCAGCGTTCATGGTTCGCGCGGGCGTTACGGTGCCCACGGGGAACACGCCCGTGGTCGGTCGCGACTGCGCGGAGCAGATGACCGGGCGGAAAATCAGCAAGACGAGTTGGGACGCCGCGACTGCGAAGGCAGTCACCGCAAGCCGTAGGAGCCGCCGATGACCCGGCGTCGGAACCCGACGACGCCGCTGCCCGTGGCGTTCCCGCCCACCGAGCCCGCTCTGCTGACGGCGAAAGAGTTCCTCGACCTGCGGAACCCTGACGACAAGATGCACCCGTCGTCTGCCTACGACGCGAGCCTCAAGACGCTCAACTGGCGGGACGAGGGCACGCTCCTCGGGTACGGGGTCGAGGGTCGGAGGAAGTACCTCGTCATCGGCAAGTTCGGAGCAGACGAGGCAGAGCGCCCCAACCTCGTCTTCAAGGACGAGGAGACGGGTGAGGTGGCGGCGGTGCTGCTCGACGGAACGCTCTACCAGAGCCGCTTCCACACCATTCCCGACGAGTATCGCCCCACCCGGCCCGACAAGCCCCATGTCGCCGTGCGCTGGGACGCCGTGCGCGAGGTCAAGTACCCCGACCAGTACCTCGACCGCGCGCTTCGCCATCCCGTGCAGGAGGAGTACCCGTACCTGCTCCAGCGGGTCACCTTGAAGGGCGAGCCGTTCGAGGTTCGCGCGAAGGAGAAGCCGCGTGCCGACAGGCGAGACACGCTCGTCGTGCTGGACCGGGACAAGCGCATCGCGGCGAGCGGAGCCGACGAGTGGGGCGCGACCCTGCTTCAGGTCGCGACGGAGTACCGTGGGAAGGGTCTGGGCCGCTTGCTCGCCAAGTTCTGGTACGACATCAACCCGTCCTCCACGTCGGGCGGCTTCACCGCCGCCGGGCGTGCGAACGCGCTCGCCGCGTGGGAAGACCGTGTGCGCGACTTCCAAGCGCGCGGCTGGTACACGGAGCTTGTACGCGAGGGCCGACTGCCCGCTGCCCGTGTGCGGAGCATCCTCGCGGGGCTGAACAAGCGACGGGGCACGTCCCCCATCCCCTCGGCTCCCGCCGCTGGGCCGGAACGCCCCGACCTCCGCTTCTTCGTGGACGAGGACAACGTGTCGTTCGTCGTCTACGACGCGCGCTTCCTTCAAGACCACGACGAGAAGCACCTGCTCGGGTACGGCTTCTTCCGTGACCGCCCGAACGGCGACACGTTCCTCTACCGTCTCGAGTACGCGCCCGCGTACCGCGACCTCGTGACCTCCGTCGCGCTCCAGTTGGCCCGCGACAACGGTGACAAGGTCTACATCGCAGCGAAGCCGTCCGACGTTGTGGAGTGGGAAGGTGTGCCGCACGTTCGGAAGCGCGGAGACTACCTCACGCTGACGAAGGACGTGTTCCCGTTGAAGGACGCGGCCAAGCTCGAGCGCCTCTTGCGGAAGCGCACCGACCCGCATGGCGAGATGGAGTACCTGCTGCTGGAAGGTGCGGAGGCAAAGTGGGCATGAGTATCCGTCGCCGTAACCCCGAGGACGCCGCCGCTCGTTGGTATCACACTTCGCCCGCGAGGAACCGTAGCAGCATCCAGTCTAGGGGTCTGCTGACCGCCTTCGACCAAGGGATGGGCTGGACGCCAGCAGGGGTCTACTTCACGCAGCGGCCTAACACGGACACCGCCGATGACGTATGGGAGGCAGACCTTTCAGGCTTCACCCTTCTCCCCGACCCGTTCTGCGGCGAGGAAACGAACCTAGGTGATTGTGTGTACGTTGAGCACGATGTGGTGCCTTCTAGGCTTCGTCTTTTTCGTAGGGGAAGGCAGACGATGAACAATCCTCGTCGCCGCAACCCCGAGGACGCCGCCGCGCCGCTCGTGCTCTACCACGGTGCCCAGCGGTGGGAGGGCCCCCCGTCCATCGTCGCGCACCGCAAGGGGCACGCGGAGCACGGCGCGGGCATCTACCTGACCACCTCGTGGTCGCGTGCGTCCTCCTACGCCAAGGGCGGCGGCTCGGTCTACCGCTTCGAGGTGTCCCCCGACGTGCGCTGGCTGGAGGACGCGAGCCTTCCCCTCGCGGAGACGGTGCGGTGGGTCAAGTCGTTGCCTCGCCTCAAGGGCAAGGCCGACATCGTGGCGACATTGGAGCGCGTGGGGGCACGCATCGGTAAGGGCACCATCCCTGCCGAGACGCTTGTCGTTGCGTTTGTGACCTTCGGCGCGTCCGCAGGGCAGCATGGGCCATCCCTTGCGGAGTACCTCGTGCAGCACGGGGTAGACGTGAGCCACGCACGAAACACCTTCAGCGAGGACTGGGTGGTCGTGTTCAACCCCGCCAAGGTGCTCCGCGTGACCCGCGTCCCGGCGAGCGAGACGGGCGAGGGCTTCGCGTGGGACTTGCCCCGCGTCCGTCGCAACCCCGAGGACGGCCCCGCGCGCATCCGCCTGACGGGCTTCCGCAACAAGTACGGAGAAGCCGCCGAGGCGTTCCTCCGCAACCTCTTCGACGCTTCCTACCCGAATCCGCTGAACCCCCGCGAGCGCGTCCTCTCGGGCATCGAGGTCGCGGTGGAGGTCAGCCCCCTGCGCGGCGGCGTCCACCTTGACGAGGTTCGCGCCCTGCGCCCCGGCAAGGGTGAGGGCACCAAAGCCCTGCGGTTCCTTACCGGGCTGGCCGACAAGCACGGTGTCACCATGACGCTCTTCCCGATGCCGTTCGGGGTCGAGAAGATGAACACCGACGACCTCGTGCGCTTCTACCGCAAGCACGGCTTCCGGTTCGAGAGCGAGGAGAGCGACGAGGACGAGGTGGACCTTGACATGATTCGCTTCCCCCGCCAGACGAACCCACGCCGCCGGAACCCCGCCCGCAAGGCGAAGCCCCCGACCCTCGCGGAGGCGGGCCTCTCCTCGACGTGGTTCCACGGCACGCAGAAGACCTTCGGCAAGCTGAAGGCGCAGAGCAGCGGGTGCGTCTGGCTCGCGGACAAGGCGGGCGCGATGGCCTACGCCACGCCCCACTACGGGCGGCGCTCGGCCATCCGGCTCATCGAGGTGGTCCTCGCCCCCGACACCCGCGTGGTGGACCTCGCGGACGTGCGCGACCCCGCCGTGCGGGAGTTCATCCGGCTCGACGCCTCCGCGAGCAACCTGCGCTGGCACGGGCGCGAGGACGTGACCGACGCGGAGCTTGCCACCGCGCTCGCGCATTGGCAGGGCCGCAAGACCCACTACGACGCGCTCGAGGCCCGTCCGTGGGCGAAGGCGTTCTTCCGCAAGGCGGGTGCCGATGCCCTCCTCGTCCGCGACGTGGCGGGCTGGGGCGGGTACGAGGCGATGCCGTCGCTCTGCCTCCTGAACCCGAAGAAGGTCCAGAGCGAACGCGACGTTCCCGCCGACCTCTCCCTCGTCCGGCCTGAAAACATGCCCAAGTATGAGAACCCTTCCACCCGCTCCCGCGCTGCCCGACGCAAGGTGTCCCGATGAAGACCTCTCGCCGCCGCAAGAACGGCTCTCTCGCCCCCTTCGCAGTCGCGGGCCTCGCGCTCGCCGCCGGGGCCGTCGCCTTCCACAACCAGCGCACGCCGGAAGCCTCCTCCTCCGCCGACTGGAAGCGGGAACCCCTCCCCAGCGGCTTCGGGAAGGGCTATCGCTACACCCGCACCATCGACGGCATGAAGTACGAAATCGATGATGAGAAGGCCCGCGAGCGCATCTCGTTGCGGGTAGGCGAGCGACTCGAACGCATCCATCCGCCCGGCACCGACTGGGGCAGTTGGCCTTCCGTTGCCGAGGCCCAGCGCGCCGCCGAAGATGATGCGCGCTTCCATGTCCGCAAGAACCCCCGTCACCGCAACCCACACAAGCGCCGCGTCTCCACCGCCGTACTGGGGGAGCGCGTGAGCGTGTTCCGCAACCTCCACACCAAGACGTGGTCGATGCAGTCCGTCAGCACCGGGCGCATCGTGGCGCACCCCGACACGGTACTCCTCGAGGACGTGCGCCTCGTCTCGCGGGATGCTGGGCGCGAGAAGGTGCGGCAGACGGGCAAGAAGAATGTTCACGCCATCGCCACGGGCACGCTGGTCGCTATCGACGGCCCGCCGCCCGCTGACCTCCACCGCTGGACGCCGCTCTACTACAACCCCTTCACGGTGGACACATTCGTGGAGTTCGTGGACGGGAAGGTGGGCAAGCCCGTGCGCGGCTCGCGCATGTGGTTCGCCGCCGCCGACCACCGCAGCCAGTACGCCCTCGCCCCACAGGAGGCTGACCCCGGTCGGTATCGCCCTCGCCGCAAGAACCCCTCCGACGCGGGCGCGTTTCTCCACGCCTTCGCGGCCATCACCCGCCCGTACCGAGGCAACGACTACCTTCGCGTGCTTGGCGAGGACGTGGTTCTGTCGCTCGCAGAGAGCGAGGACGGCGCGGTGAGCATCGACAGTATCGAGAGCCTCTCCGCTCGGAAGGGTGCGGGCCGTGCGGCGCTGGAGCAGGTGGCATCCCTCGCGGACAAGTACGGCGTCACGCTGAAGCTGCACCCTGAGCCGTTCGGGGAACGGGCGATGTCGCGCTCGCGCCTCGTGCAGTTCTACGAGGGGCTCGGGTTCGCCTTCTCGCCCTACGACGACCCCGACGACGACTTCAGCGAGATGGTGCGTGTGCCCCGCCGCAACAACGGCCTCCTCGCCTCGCTGGCGCTCGTCGGCATCGGCATGGCAGCGGGTGTGTACGTCGAGGAGAAGAAGGGGGTCGCGGCCAAGGTGCGCCGGGCGCTGAAGGGCAAGGACAAGACCGCGCGCGAGCAGTTCGACCGCTTGAAGCGCACGGTGCTGGAGGCCCAGCCCGCCCGGCGCGAGGCTCCCCGCGCCCAGTTGGCGCTCCGCACCAGCACGCCCATCACGGTGCGCTCGTCCGTCCTTCAGGGCGTGACGGACCCGGCGTGGGTGCGTGAGCGTTCCCCCGACGACAAGGGCTACTCGCACACGCGGCGCATCGCAGGGACGGAGTACGTTGTCTTCGAGCGCATCTATGACAACGGCGACAAGGCCGTCATCCTCGATGCGCTCGATGCGAGCGGAAGGAACGCTCGGCGCATCCCCGGTGGCGTGGGCTTGCTCAATGAAGAGTGGAAGAACGTGGCTACGGCGAAGAAGGCTGCGGAGAAGCACGCGCAAGTCAGCGCGGCGTAGGTGTAGCCCGTTCCCGTGAAGAACTAGAACAAGGCCGCTCCGACCCGCGCTTGCGCGGGACGGGCTGGCTCGGTTCCTCGTGTAGCACTCCCTCTGCGGGCGTCTCGTCGCATCCCGCCTCACGGCGCGGTAGGCTCCGACGAGACGCCCATACCCATGCTCGACCTCGAAGACACCTTCGCCACCCTGCACGCCGTCGCCTGTGAGCGGCTGGGCGACGACTTCTACTGCAACATCGCCCTCGGGGATGCGGAGGAGTTCCCGGCGGCGCGGAACATGGCGTACACGACCCGCGACAAGCGCGGCGACATCCTCGTGGTGGTCGCGCCGAAGCTCGTGGTCTGCGGGGACGTGTGTCGCATCGAGGGCGTCTTGCGCCACGAGTTCGGGCACGCCGCGCTCTGGCACCTCGACCGCCCGAAGCACTCGGAGCGGGACGCCGACGCCGTGGCGGAAGACCTGTTCGGCTCTCCCATCTTCTACGACGACGAGGACGTGCAGACCACCGCTGGTGGCACGCGGCCCCGTCCCTCCCACCTTCCCCGCTAGGACACCTGCATGGCACGCTCTACTCGCATGACCCGGAAGAAGCGCGGCGCGTTGGTGCGCGGACGCCGCCCCTACGGCACCATCCCCGTGCGGAAGAACTTCCTCCCGCTCGTGCCCGTCCTCGGCGTGCTGGGCGTGCTCGGCGCGGGCTGGGCCGGGTTCAAGGTCTACACCGCGACCAGCAGCGTCGTGGACACGCTGACGCGGCCCTCTGTCATCATCGGGACCGGGGTCGGCATCATCGCGGGCATGCGGGCGAGCGAAAGCTGGCTCGAGCGTCTTGCGTTCATGGGCGTCGGCCTCGGGGCCGGGATGCTGGTCGATTCCTACCTCGGTGAGGAGTAGTCCCGGTGGCCGTACCCCTCGAGCGTCACCTCCAGCAGCAGCGGCTCGCGCCCAGCACGCGGGAGAAGTACGCCTCGATTCTGGAGACGGTCGAGGGCGCTGACCCCATCGACTGGCTCCACAAGCGGCTCGAGCCGAAGACGCCTATCGGCACCGTGCTCCCGCTCCGCGCCGCCGTGAAGCACTACCTCCTGTCGCAAGGGTACGAGGAGGAGGACATCCGTGCTCTCCTCCCGAAGGCCAAGGGACGCCCCTCGGGCACCCGTGACGCGCTCACGCCCGACCAGTTGATGGCGTACTACCAAGCGGTGGAAGAGTACTCGGACCCCGTCCGCACCATCCTACGGCTGCTGCCCCGCACGGGGCTCCGCATCAGCGAAATGTGCAACCTGAAGGTGGAGAACGACACCAAGCGCAGCGGTGTGCGCGGGCTCCTCTTCCGAGGGAAGCGCGACGAGGAGCGGTTCGTCCCGCTGAACAAGCCCGCCATCCTCGCTCTGGACGAGTTCAAGAAGCGGGCCTCCCCGACCGAGTGGTTCTTCCTTGGCTACGGGGGAAGCCCCATCACCCCCGCTGCCGTGCGGAAGGTGACGCGCGCTATCGCAGCCGAGGTGCCCGACCTGAAGGGGCTTTCACCTCACGTCTTGCGTCACACGTTCTTGAGCCATGCCCTGAAACAGGGAGTGGACCTTCGCACCCTTCAAGCTCTCGCTGGGCACAAGAACATTGAGACGACGGCGCGATACCTTCACCCGGACGCGGAGATGCTCTCTGCTGCCGTCAACAAGCTCCTGTAGAGGTTCCCACCTTGACCCCCGAGAAGCTCATCGCTGGCTACTGGAAGCGCGTCGAACGGCCCGCTGACGGCACGGCGTGCTGGGTGTGGCGCGGCGAGGTGCGTCAGCCCGCAGGTACTGGCGTGTGGGCGAAGCGCGCAACGTGGCTCTGGGCATGGGAGCTTGCCGGAAGGCCCGCTCCCGCAGAGGGCATGGCGATTCGCGCCACCTGCGGGACGAAGACCTGCGTCAACCCCGACCACCTCGCCCTCCTTCAGCCGGGCAGTCAAGCAACCCCTCGCGACGTGAGGTTCTGGAAGTACGTCGATGGGACGCCCGCAGAAGGGTGCTGGTTGTGGACGGGGGGCATCCACACCTCGGGGTACGGACGCATCGGAAATGTTGGGAAGGGTGCTGGCATGGAGTACGCGCACCGCGCCTCGTGGGAGATGCATCACGGGTGCGCGCTGCCCGAGCGCGCCTACGTCGCGCACACCTGCGACAACAAGCTCTGCGTCCGCCCCGACCACCTCTTTGTCTCCGATGGCAACGTCCAGAACATGGCTGACGCGGCGACGAAGCATCGCATCGCTCACGGCGAGCGCAGCGCCCGCCACGTCTTCCGCGACACGGAGATTCAGCAAGTGCGTGCGCTGCTCTCGAACGGCCACTCGCACACGGAAACGGCCCGACTCACGGGCATCTCCCGCACGCATGTGACCAACATCGCCAACGGCAAGGCGCGTCGTCGCGAGGTGACGGTTGCGCTCGCTGACGCGGTGTCCCCATGAAGCCGTTCCGCCACCCTGCCTACGGGTCCATCGGCACCGAGCCGTACACGGGAACCTACGCCCCCCTCCGCGTCAACTTCGTTGAAGGGGACGGCAAGCTCGGGGAAGGTGCCCTGAAGACGCCCCTCGACTTCGGCCCCGGCTGGTATCGCGGGTTCCCCATCTACTACGCACCCTTCGCCAACAAGGACAAGACCATGCCCTCCTACGGCTCCGTCGCCAACGTCTACGGCCCGCCCCGCGCCATCCTCCCGGTCACGCCGCCCGTCGCCGGGATGCGCGACCCGCACGGCCCGGTCTACGCCGCCACCTACATCCCGCCCGGCCTCCCGGTCATCATGCCCTCCAAGGGCTGGCGCATCGGCCCGCAGGTGCGGAACGAGTTGCCCCTCGGCACCGTCGAGGGTGACCGTCTCCCGAGCCTCGCGATGTACCAGCGCCGCGAGGGCGAGAAGCAGCGGTGGGGCAACCGTGGGTGGAACGCGACCCGCAACTACGGCGTGGCTCCTACCCACGCCATGAGCCCTCTGGCCGAGCCGCTCATCATCGCGGACATGCCCGTCGCGCAGCCCCTCTACGCCCCCATCCAGCCGTACATGACCCCCGCCGCCGGGTACGGTGGCGCACTCATGGAGACGCTGGACGCCACGCCGTACTGGATGGTGTCGGTCGCCTCGCTCGTCGGCACCTACCTGACGTGGGACGCGAGCAAGCGTCTGCTCGGCGGCGGAAAGACGACCACGCCTGAGAAGCTCGCCGTCGCCGCCTCGACTGCCCTCTCCGTCTACTCCATCTACCGCTTCTTCCAGAAGTAGGGGGTCCGATGAACCCCGTCCTCGCCAACGTCGTGATGAACGCAGCGCCGCAGATTGCGCGCTACGCGGGCCTCTACGAGTTGTCCCCCTCGGCGCGCTCCTACGGCGCGGCTCCCGAGGGGGCGGGGAACCTCTCCTTCGGGCAAGCAGCGAAGTTCTCGACCATCAGCACGGGCGTGATTCTCACCTCCATGCTGGCCGGGTACGCCTTTGACGAGGTCATCACGGAGAAGCTGAAGCTCCCCGGCGGGTGGGGCCCCATCGTCGGTGCGGCGCTCGGGCTCGCCGGGACCAACGCCGTCGCGGGTCTGGCGCAGGGCGTGCCCGCCTCGGCGGGCTACCTCGTCGGGAGCCTCGGCCCGCTCGTGCCGACCGCGCTCGCGGCCTACGGCCTGAAGAAGACGACGAATGACAAGGGCACCGTCATGGTATTGACGGGCCTTGCCGCCGCCACCGTGGTATTCGGCATCGCACAAGCCCGGCGGAGTTGATGCCCTACGAGGAGAAGGTGGTCGAGCGGTACAGGCACGTCGTCGCGCTCGAGGAGCGAGGGGCCACCGAGGGGGAGCGCAACGCGGCGGCTACGCAGCGCCAGCGCATGGACGACAAGTACCCCGGCATCCGGCTCGAGGCTTTCCCGCCTCCCCCGCCGCCCCCCGGCGCGGGGTTCGACCCGTTCTCGTCGTGGCGCACCGCGCACGAACCAGAGCCTGAGCCGGAACCCGAAGACCCTCGTCGCGGACGGGGGAGCTTCTGGGACGGCATCCGCTGGCAGGACATGGCGGGGGACGTGCTCGGCTGGGCCGCGCGCACCGCGCAGGAGATGTCCTCGCTCGGCACGGCCCGCGCCTACGCGGAAAGCACCGTCGAGGTTCAGGCCAAGGTGCTCCAGAGCCAGAAGTGGCAGGTCAGCGCGAAGATGAACCTGCGCGACCTGTACGCCGTCGCCGGGGCCATGAACGAGGCCCAGAGGGTCGAGTTCGCTCGCTACGTCGCGGCGATGGTGGAGGCCGAGGTCATGGCCGCGCTGACGGAAGCCAGCGGCGGCTAGGCTAGAAGCCAACCACCTTGTAGCCGTACTCCTTCGCGGTCTTCTCAAACGCCGCGTGGATGGCGGGGAAGCGGCTACTCACGGCGGACAAGGCATTAGGGCTACGCCACGGCCAATCCAGCCACTCACCGAGGCCATTACCCACGAGGATGCCGACGCCCTCGGTGCCGTCTTGGAAAGTTTCCCTGATTGACTTGAAGAAGAGTCCCTCGAACTGCTTCGCACGGAAGACGTACCCCAAGCGGTTCCTGAACAACGCTGCCGCGTCACCATTCTGGTCACCGCGACCGCCACCGAAGTAGAACGCGCCGCTAGTGTCGTCGTAGAAGGCTTCCTTCGCCATGAGAGTTTCTCCTTGAGGCTGGTCTAGCGCCCGTACTCGTTCTTGAACATGCGGAAGAGGTCGCGCGGCGTGAAGCGGGCGACAGGCTTCCGCACGTCCACGTCGATGCGGCCACGGGAGGCGCTCCCGCCCACCACGATGACCCGGACCTCCTCGCGCCCGTCCTCGCCCAGCGACTGGTGGATGGACATGCCGAGGTCGAGGCTATGGTCGGAGCCGTCCGTCCCGTCGTAGTGCAGGATGGTCATCTTCGACGCGCTGGTCTTCACGTCGAGGCGCGTGTAGTGGGACTTCGGGACGTGCGCCTTGATGAGGTCGGCGGTCTGCTCGAGGAACTGCTCGTTGAGCCGGGAGAGGTAGTCGAGGTAGGAGAGGTCCGCGAGCTTGGTAGACATGGCGTCCTAGAGGCTCAGGCCGTTGACGTAGGTGATGTTCGCGGTGGAACCGTTCACGGTGGCGTCCACGAAGAGGAGGTCACCCGGCTGCGCGGGACGCTGACTCACCGTGCCGATGGCAAGCGTGATGGACGTACCCGCCGGGATGCGCGCGGCGTCGGCGGCGACGAAGGCTCCCGCGCTCGCGGCGAAGGACACCAGCAGGGTTGCCGCCGCGTTGGGGTTGTAGACCACGAGGGTGTGGCAGTTCTCGGGGCACGGCGTGGGCGGCTGCACGGGGGTGCCCGCCGCGACGACGGTGGCAACGGTGCCGAGGAAGGGCTTGGTAGCGACGGCCATGTGGTACTCCTACTGTCCCCGAATGAGAGCGCCCGTGGCCGCGAGGAGCATTTCGGTGGTGCTTGCCCCCTCGGGGGTTTCGGCGGCGGCGCGCAGGGCGCGGAAAATCTCCCGCTCCGCCTTCTCGTTGACGGGCTGCTTGTACTTCTCAGGCCAGTACTTGGACTTGCGGCCCTTCTTCAGGATGTCCGAGAAGGCAGCGTCGGGAAGGACGGTGTCCCAGATGGGGACGAGCGAGACGACAAGCTCGTCCATCGAGGGGAGGTTGAGCGTGAAGTCCGGCTTCGCGAGGCGCGCAAGCGACTCAAAGTCGTTCATGCGGGTCAGGAACTGGTCGAAGTTGTACTCCTGCACCAGCACCTCGCGCGTCTTCACGCGAACGAACTGTCGGAACGCGACCCAGCCGCCGACGCCCGCGCCCGCGACACCGAGGCTGACAAGAATGGTGGTGCTCGTCTTCATGCCCACCCTCTACCATGCAGGGGGGCTAGAGGACCGACTTCGCAAGCTCTTCGAGTGCTACGAGGTCGCCGTGGCGCTGGGGGACGTGCTCGCCCTTCGCCCAGCGGTAGACCGTCCGTGCGCTGACCCGGTACTTGAGCGCGGACGCAATCTTCGTGGGCGTGAAGCCAGCCTCGAGGAGGCGCTGCACCATCTGCTGCGCCTTGTCGATGGTTTCGAGGCCGGGGCTTTCTGGCGGGGTCACGGGCATCCGGTTCTCCGAGGAGCGTGTAGCCGCGCGGTGGTCAAACGTCAAACCCATGTCCCTCCCGTGTCCCTCCCACGCCCCTCCCACGCCCCTCTGCGTCACCCGGTCTGGAGGTATCCGCCCGCGAGCCCTGTGACGCGCTTCAGCGGTCCCTCCCGCGAGACGACGGCGAGCATCCGCTCCGCGAGCAGAGCCTCGCTCACCATGCGGGCTTGTTCCTTGTTGACCCTCTTCTCTCCGAAGACGATGGCGTTGGCGTAGGGCACCTTCCACTCGGGCTCGAACCCGCCCCCAAGCGCCTCGGGCCACTTCTCAGGGTCGCCCCCCTTCTCGACGTACTCGCTGCGAAGCTCCGTCTCGTAGGTCGTGAGCACGCTGGTCGCGATGCGCTCGTGCATGGCGCGCGTGAACGTCGCGTGGGCCAGCCGCCAGAGCGTCTCGGCTTGGGCGGGCGTGGCGTCCTTCGGGGGAATGACGGCCACGATGTAGCCGGGCATCACCGGGTCACCTCGCGCAGCGCGTAGTCGAGGTCGCGGCGACACTCCGCGAGGTGCTGCGCGAGGGCGGCGGGCGTCATGCCCGTGGGCGGGTGGTCGAGCCACGACAGGAACATCGTCAGGGTGCTCACGAGGTCTTCGTAGGGCTGGAGGCTCTTCTCCAGCGCCTTCTTCTCCTCCTCCAGCGCCTCGACCCGGTCCTCGAGGTCGCCCTTCTGGTCCTCGAGCCGCTCGACCTGCTGGGAGAGGGCGGTGACGGTGTCTTCGAGGCTCTCGACCTCGTCCTCAAGCTCCGTCGTGCGTGCTTCCAGTTCCTGCACCTTCTCCTCCAGAGCGAGAACCTCTTCCTCGTGCTTCGACACCTTCCCTCCGTTGCTGGCGTTGCCTATGCGCGCAGGGGCGGGTCGTCAATATGTCCGGTAACTTTGTCGAAGAGGGACAGGGCGAAGCGGGCGTCCTCGAAAGCGCAGTCCTCGTCGTGCGCCTCGATGTGGTGCTCGCATCGGCAGATGGGGCACATGCGGTACTTCTGCTCCTCGGCGGCGAGGTGCGCGAGCAGGTGGCGCATGTTCCCGGCGATGCGCTCCAGCAGCACCACGCTCGTCATGCCTTGGGCGGGGACCGTACTGTCGATGACGGTCAGGACGGGGCGGGTCACGATGCCTGTTCCCGCCAGCCGCGCCAGTCGTCGCGCAAGCCGCAGAGCGTCTCCGCGAGCCGCGCGCCGGGAACGCAGCGGGGCTCGAACAGGTCACGCTGCTGGGCGGTGTCGAAGAGCGAGAGCGTCGTGTGCTGGCAGAACTTGCAGGTCTGCGTGTGGAGGTCGAGGTCGATGCGATAGCCGGGGTGCTGCTGCCACGGGTAGAGCACCTCCTGACGGTCGGACGAGAAGCGGATGGTGAGGAGGTTTGCGTTCACGACGGCCCTAGTAGCACGACAAGGCCCCCGTGCAGCACATCGGAGTGCTACACGGGGGCCGAAAGCGTCATGCAGGCTAGAACCGCTGGGAAGGCTAGAACCGTTCGGTGCGCTTCACCACGAGGTCGCCGCCGTCGAGCAGGAACCCCGGCGACACGTCGAGGATGCACGCGATGCGGAAGATGGTGCTGATGCGCGTGCCGCCGCCGTTGACCTCGATGGCGTAGACGCCCGTGTTCGCGGAGTTGCCGACAAGGCCGAGCGCCTCGCCCATCTCCTTGCGGCTCATGCCACGGAACTCGCGGACCTTCTGGATGCGCTGACCCACGGCGGCGAGGAACGGCGCAAGCTCGGGCATGAACTCGGCGCTCTCGAGGTCGTGCTGGTTGACATTCTGGGTGGTGGTAGCAACAGACATGGTGTAGTCCTCCTGTGCGTCATGCACGCTCTTGGTATACGTCCGCGAGCGGGCCGCGTCAAGGAGAATGTTACATGGGCAAGTGAAAGAACTTTCCTCGCCTACCAAGACCCCGTCACTTGGGCATCTGAAGATGGGCCTCGAGGAGCCTCACGGCTTCCGCGTGGCGGGCCCGGTCAAGCTCCGCGCCGACGTAGCGCCGCCCGGTGGTAGAGCACGCCCGCGCCGCCGAGCCGAGGCCCGCGTAGAGGTCGAAGACGAGGTCGTCGGGCTGGCTGAAGGTGTCGAACATCGACACGAGCCACGGCTCGGGCTTGACCGAGTGCCGGGTGCGCGGCCCGACGTAGGTGTTCCGCAGGTTGCGGACGCGGGGGCGCGGCTTCCCCTTCCCGTAGAGCAGCAGGGGCTCGCTATCCCCGCGCCAATGCAGCCCCACGCCGATGCCGCCCGTCTTCGCC
>Ga0214921_10002245_pt1 | contig 31684 bp, 19 predicted proteins | sample LL1505_MetaG_FD_177992 | JGI IMG/M metagenome (GOLD analysis project Ga0214921, IMG submission 177992) | Freshwater microbial communities from Lake Lanier, Atlanta, Georgia, United States - LL-1505 | ecosystem: Environmental > Aquatic > Freshwater > Lake | place: USA: Georgia | collected... | reverse complement strand
GAATATTTCTCATATAATAAATTATATTTAACTTTTCTCTCTCTCATATTTATTTAAATAAATATATAAATAATCTATATATATGATTATTATTCATAGTAGTAATATATCAAATGAACTTAAAAATAAATTAAATAATTTTATTCTCGAAAATTTTGATAAATCGAGAATAGATGATTATGAATATTTCGTATATTGTAAGGATAAAGGAATTATTATTGGTTTCGTTTGTTTATATTATATAAATAATCATCTGTCTATTAATCAATTATGTGTTCATCATAATTTTAGAAATAAAGGGATTGCTACATCAATCCTTAATTTCGTAAAAAAAATATATATAAATTCGCATTTAATCTTATATATTGATAAAAATAAATATTCTACTGATTATTTACATAAATTCTATCTTAATTATGGTTTTAAAGATATGATTAATCCGGATAATCTTTCATATGATTGTGAAAATGAGATTTTAATGGAATTCTAATTGAAATTCTTCATTTGTTTTATATATAATAGCTCTTATGATAACAATTATAAGAATGAATATCATAATATATACGATGCTTCTAAAAATTAAATAAATTATTACAGCTATTATTAACATCGTAATTATAAATAAAATACTACTCCCAGAATTATTATTATTATTTTGCGCTAAATCTCTCTCACATTTCTTAGTCTTAGCATTCCATTTCTCATTCTTTTTACATTTGTTTTTAGGCGTAGTTTTAGGCTTAATAGCACCCTTAAAATCCTCTAAATCCATCTTCTCCTAAATACAGCAACGATAATAATAACTTTTCCCAGAATTTTCATTATAGCGAGTAATTTCAACAATATCGCCTTGTTTCATTCCAATCCATTTAGCAATTCTATCGGTATGAAATATTATAGGCATCTGTAATTTCGATTTTATATTATAATGTTCCATTATTTCTTTACCTTCTTCCACTGATAATTTTCGATGTGGCGGAACATATTGATGTTTAGTAGGATTAAATAATAAATCTTGAATGTGGAAATATTGAAGCATTCCGCCTTTCTTTTGAAAAATCTTATCAATATTATTTAATTGTGTAATTGTAGGCGATGTCAATAAATCATTATTTAAAATTAATAGGATGTTATATTTTCCATTAAATTCTCTCACAAATCCATCAATATTATTCTTATTTTTCTTTAAAGTATCTATGATAATTGACCTTAAATTCTTGGTTAGGGCAAAAATAATAGCACTATTATTCGTATGAAAATCTACTGGACGATTGTCATTAAAAAACTCTTCTCTTTCTACTTCTACTTCATGTTCTTCAAATTCATCTATATTATCTCCACGAGATTTTAACATATCTTTGAGATTTTCAATTATAACATCAACCTTATCCAAATCCATTTTATTAATATCTATTTTATTTATTTATATAAATTATCATTTTTTTTATTAGAACGAATGTTATTACCTTTTTATATCCTCGTTATTGAAGGCCTTATTCCTGTAATTATTAAACTATATTTAAATATTATCCCTTATAGTTTAATACTCCTATTATCGCAATTTATAGGCCTCTTATTTATAATTGGTTATGCCTTCTTCTTCAAATATCACGAAATTAAAGAAGGTTATATAAATCTAAATCTTAAAATAATAACTTTCATTATTCTCATATCATTTTTTGGAACATTTTTAGCTAAAATATTATTCCTCAAAACAATTAATGATAATGATAATATAAATATTTTTATAATAATAATGTCTCTATATCCTATCGTAACTATATTAGCTTCTTATTTTCTATTAAATCAGGAATTAACATATAGACAAATCTTAGGATATTTATTCGTAATTATTGGAATTTATTTTTTGTTATATAAGATTTCATAATTTTATCCTTGAATTTAGCATCTTTTAATTTTAAACATATTTCTTTATCTTCTGCGACATTCATAAATAATTCAAATATTTCCTCGCTAATTGCTATCCTAATTTTTTCAATATTCGTTTTTTTATCCTTAAAATATAAAAAAACTACTCGCGACACATCATTTTCATTTAAACCATTTTTAACAACTTCTTTAATTAAATCATTCATTATTTCCCTTATTTAGAAATAGAAAAAATGATTTAATTTATATATGAAAATATAATATATATGAAAAAAATAGGATTAAAGCGCAATACGATTGATAAATATTATACCAAAGATATTATAGCAGAATTATGTTTAAATTTTACTAAAAAATATATAGATATAGACATAGAAGATTTAATAATAGAACCAAGTGCTGGTAATGGTTCTTTTATTAAAGGTATTAAATTATTATCAAATAATTTTGAATTTTATGATATAGAACCAGATAATGACGAAATAATACAAAAAGATTATTTAATTTATGATTATTCAAATATAAAAAAAATTAATAAAATACATATTATAGGAAATCCTCCATTTGGACGTCAATCATCATTAGCAATTAAATTTATTAAAAAATCATGTGAATTTTGCGATAGTATTTCATTTATATTACCTAAAAGTTTTAAGAAAGATAGTTTAAAAAAATCATTTCCTTTAAATTTTCATCTTATATTTGAATATGATTTACCAGATAATTCATTTTTAGTAAATAATATAGAATATAATGTTCCGTGTATTTTTCAAATTTGGGAAAAAAAATCATTTAATCGTATTATAAATGAAAAAATAGAAACAAAGAATTTTATATTTGTTAAAAAAACAGAAAATCCAGATATTTCATTTCGTCGTGTCGGTGTTAATGCTGGAAAAATAGATGATAAAATCGAAGAAAAGAATATTCAATCGCATTATTTTATAAAATTTACTAATGGAAAATCAGTAAATGAAAATATAAATAAATTATCTGTTATTACATATGATTTTAATAATACGGTTGGACCGAAATCAATTTCAAAACAAGAATTAATATTTAAATTTAATCCATTATTATGAAAAACGATTTAATAATATTTTCTAAATTATTTAGATAACATAATGTATTATTTGTAAAACCAATTTCAAATAATTTATAGGCTTTATTATTACTTTTAAATTGTATTTCATTACAAATAATACATACTAATTTACATTTTTCATCATTATTATGTTTTAAATATTTAAAACCCCGATTTAATTGCTGTCCTCCTTTCCATAAATCTAATTGGTTCATACCAATCATAATCTTTTTAGATTTCTTTTCTAAAATATACCAATCTGGAATTTCTGTGGTAAAATAAAAATCACATTTCTTTTCAAAACAAATTTCAAATCTATCTGTATCTAATTCTAATTTCAATATAAATTCCTTTACTATCTTATTAAATTTATTACCTCTTATAACTCCTTTTGTTCCCGCTGGAATTAATTCTAATAAATATTCTCGTATTATATCATTTATTATTTTTTTATCTATATATTTATCTAATATATTACTGAGTTTTTTTATGTTATTTTTAACAGAATTACATTTTTCATATTCACACATTAAATTAATATCAGATAAATCTTCTAACGTTTTATAACAAATCTCTTTTTTAATTCTATTATTAATTTCTTCCATGTATGATTAAATTATTATACTTATAATCATTTTTTATAATTCGAAATAAATAATGAAATTAATTTAAAATGTTTTTTAGAAATCTTTTTTCCCGATGATGTTTTCAAATGTTTCCTTATCTTCTTTGTTCTATTCCTCATATTATCAATAATATCATCAAATGAAGGTTTATCACTATTAATAACATTATAAGAAATATATCGCATAATCCCGATAGCACCTAAACTATTTATCCTATCCGCATCTTTTATAATATCCAATTTCTTATTTATCCTATTGTCTTCTTTTGATAATGATACATTTGAAGCAATTTCAATAATTTCCTTTTTATCATTTTTCCCCAATTTCTTGAATTTTTTTAGGAAATTTCTTAATATCAATTTTTGATTATTATTCGTATATTTATGGTCTCCTATATCATGTAATAAAGCACCCATGCGAATTTGAAATAAATCCTTTGTTTTCCATATTCCTTCTTTTTTCGCTATTTTTAATGATAATTTAACAACCAATTTAATATGTATATAATCATGACTAATATCATTTAAATTTGTCATATATTCCTTAACAAATTCTTTCGTCTTCTTTAATATATATAATTGATTTTTTGTGAAACTCATTAATTTTTATGAAATTTATAAATATTAAATCAATTTTTATTTAATTTTTAATAATAAGATATGTCTATTATAAATGATGCTATTTATATATCTCATACAAATAATTATACTTCAAATTCCAATTTTGGTCTTAAAATAAGTGGTAAAGGATTATATGATTTCTTTCAATTTGATAATAATTATAATCCTCATGGAATTGGATTTCAATTAATAAGTAATCTTGATAATAATCGAGAAATTGCCTTCGTAGATACATCAAATTCTAATAATCCTTCTCTAAATTTCAACTTTCAACCTTCACAAATTTCCATCAAATCCCAAAATATTATTAATATCAATTCTAATATTTTTATAACCTCTAATAATCGTATTGGTATTGGAACTATTAATCCTCAATCATCTCTCCATATCTATTCTTCTAATGATACCTCTCTCTTAATTACTAATGATTTCCCAAATCAATTTAGTATTTCTAAAATTGGTTCAAATGTAAATATAAGTAATTTTAATGGTTATATAGGAATAGGCACCACCAATCCACAGAATTTTCTCGATATTCGTGGTAATGTCATCCTCCCTTATTCAAAATTAGGTATCGGAACTACTAATCCCCGTTCTAATTTAGATGTAGTCGGTAATTGTCTAATAACCTCCAATCTAAATTTAAGTAATCTAATTCTCAATGGCAAGATTTATAATGGCGATGGAACACCATTTTTAAATAGTCAGTGGTCAAATGTCTATGATTTCCAAAATAATTCATCTAATATCACCTTTAATTTTGGAAATGTTGGAATAGGAACCACTAATCCTAAGAATTTATTAGATGTATTCGGTAGAATTGGTTGTTTAGATATTAATATCGGTGGGACGATTTTAACAAAAACTATTGTTGATGGTCTTGGAACTTCGGCCGATATCATTAATACAGGAATTCTTAAAGTTTCCTATGGTGGAACTGGTTGTAATCTATTGAATTCTAATCAACTTCTTATTGGAAATGGTTCAAATCCAATTATCCAAACATCAAATCTTATTTGGAGTAATAATTCATTTCTAATAGGTGGTGATATTTATGTGAATTCTAATTGTTATGTGAATTCTAATATGATTATTAATGGAAAAATAGGAATTGGAACTACTAATCCACTAAATTCCATTGATATCTATTCAGGTAGTAATGATATCACTACTATTCGTATAGGCGATATATATCTTAATAAAAATAGTCAAAATTTTATTATAAGTAATAGTCTTCCTAATGGAAAAATTAGTATAGGAAATATGACTTTTAATTCTAATGGATTTATTGGAATTGGAACTACTAATCCAATATCTAATTTAGACGTCCTTGGAGATGTTAATATTACAGGTTTTTTAGATATGAATAATAGTAATATAAGTAATGCTAATATTATTAATACTAAGGTTTTGAATATTAGTAATATCGTTATTGATAATCTTGGAACATTCCTTAGAAAAGATGGAACCCCTTTTTATGCGAGTAGATGGAGTAATAATAATAATAATATCTATTTTAATTCAGGTTTTGTAGGAATAGGCACGACAAATCCTCAATCAAATCTTGATATCCTTGGGAATGTAAATATTAATGGAATTCTTAATATGAGTAATTCTAATATCAGTAATGCTAATATTATTAATACTAAGGTTTTAAATGTTAGTAATATTATCGTCGAAAATACAGGAACCTTTTTTAGAAAAGATGGAAGCCCTTTTTATGCGAGTAGATGGAGTTCAAATAGTAATAATAATATCTATTATAATTTGGGTTTTGTAGGAATAGGCACTACTAATCCACAATCACCATTGGATGTTATAGGAAATGTAAGTATTAAAGGAATTTTGAATATGAATAATTCAAATATTAGTAATGCCCTTTATGTAAATACAAAAACTTTAAGTATTAGTAATATAATCCTTGATAATTCAGGGCTTTTAACGAGAGCTGATGGAACTACGATTGGTTCATCGCCATTTATCGTAAGTTCAACAAATGCTAATAATATTTATTATATGGGAAATATTGGAATAGGAACAACTAATCCAATAGCAAATTTAGATGTCGTTGGTAATATTAATGTAAGTGGAAATTTCAAATATCTCAATTCAAATATCTTCCAATTTTCATCTAATTTTGATACAACTCCTTTCTCATCTAATTTAATCCCGAATAATTCCAATTATATAAATTTTATTGGAAATGTTGGAATAGGCAATACTATCACGAATTCTAATTTTTTCCTCTATGGTAATTCATATATTCGTGGAACTCAATATATTCAACCAAATACAGATGGTTCAGCTATGGTTTTTTATTTCAATAGTAATAATAATATTCCTCAATATGTAAATAATAATTATGATATATTTTTTAAACTTGGTTCAATTAGTTCAAATGTTGTCAATCCATTCTTATCTGTTTATAATAGATATCAAACACCTACTTCATATAATTCAGCTGTTAAAATAGAAAGTTCAAGTGGAACATCTGTATTAATTGATAGTGGTGCTAATGATGGTATTGGTAGAATTTCTTTCACCGCTAATAATTTTGAAACAATGAATATGAATTCAAGTATAGTTAATATTAATAATTGTTTGGATATTACTGGCAATTCTGGAACTATTACTTCTGCCGGTGGAGCCTATTTCACAACTGGAACAAATTCGGCGATTTTAACGAATAGTTCAACAGATAATGTCGTATTTTCATTAAAAACTAGTGATAATATTATTTGTGGTAGAAATAGTTATGCTCTTAGTGATATTAGAATTAAGAAAAATATATGTGATATAGATGATAATGGAGCATTATTGAAAATTATGAAGATAGAACCGAAAACATATAATTATATTGATACGGTTCAAAGGGGTTCTTCGAATGTTTATGGATTTATCGCACAACAAATAAGAGAAGTTATTCCAGAAGCAGTAGAATTAACATCAAAATTCGTTCCAAATATTTATAAATTAATTAATATTAATATTAATAAATTCGTATTAGATGATATTAGTTTTTTAAATATAGGAGATATCCTACAAATATATACATTAAATTTGGTTATTGAAACTAATATAATTCAAATTAATAATAATGAGATAATGATTGATAAAAATATTTATGATAATCAAATATTTGTATATGGAACATTTGTAAAAGATTTTCATATATTAGATAAAAGTTATTTATATACATTAAATATATGTGCTACACAACAAATTTATAAAGATATTTGTTTATTATCATCTAATCTTGATTATAAAACCGCAGTAATACGATAATATTTTTTATTTTTTTAATTATTAAAGAATGGAATTTAGAAATGATAATTTTAATTTAAATAAAAAAGGGGTTAGTTTAAAATTTACTGGAAGAAGTATTAATGATATTAATGTTAATAATTCTAATGGAATAGGTATTCAATTAATTAATAATCAAGTTAATAATAGAGAATTTGCTTTTATAGATACTTATAATGTTGATAATGATTTTTATTCGAAACTTAAAATTGGTTTTAATAATTCTACGATAAATATTAGGAATTTAAATGAAATTAATCAAATTCAAAGTCTTAATTTTAATAATAGTTTGACTATTACTAATTATGTAGGAATTGGTTCTACGACACCTAAATCTCTTCTTGATGTAGCTGGTAGAATTTCATGTTATGATATTAATATTGGTGGAATAATTTTGAATAGGGATTATTTATTAAATGTTAGTAGTTCAGTTGATAATATCACTTCTGGAATTTTAAAAATAGCTAATGGAGGAACTGGTGCTTCATCTTTTAAAAGTGATCAATTATTATTTGGTAATTTTCAACAATCTCCCAATCTTGTTTGGAAAGAAGAAAAAAGAAGATTGGGAATTGGTTTAACAGACCCTTTATATAATATAGATGTTAATGGAGGTATCAATGCGTTTTCTTATAAAATTCTTGGAAATGATATTAATAATATTTTCATAAAACCGAATGATTTATTATTATCATCTAATGAAGTTTATAATAATTGTTATAATACAAGTATTATAAGTTGTAAAAATTATGCTGATAATGTTGGTGCGGATTTAATTTATAGATTTAATCAAACGGTTAGTGATTGGACTATGAATGGAAATGATATTATTTATATTAATTCAAAAGTTGGAATAGGAACTAATATACCATTAACAAGCTTACATGTAGTAGGTGATATTAATTATACGGGTAATTTAAGGAGAAATGGGGTAGTTCTTCAAAATTTTAGTGGAAATTATAATGATTTAACAAATGTTCCAAAAATTACTTGGGAATTAAGTAATGGTAATATTTATAATTTAAATACTGCTAATGTTGGAATTGGAACAAGTAATCCGCGTTCAAAATTAGATGTTAATGGTGATATTAATTTTACAGGAAATTTAAGAAGTAATGGTAATATTATTAATTTTTTTAGTGGCGATTATAATGATTTATTTAATATTCCTTCATATTCAACTGTAGCATATTCAGGTTCTTTTAATGATATTACAGAAAAACCATATATATTCAGTGGAAATTATGAAGATCTTTTAAATAAACCTAAATATTTTATTACTGATTGGAATTCTACAATTTATAATATTCCAACATTTTTTCCTGCTGATTGGAATATATCAATTAAAAATAAACCTAAATATTTTTTAACAGATTGGATTACATCAATTGATAATAAACCTTTAACATTTGATACAGATTGGAAATCAAATGTTTTAAATAAACCTGATTATTTTCCTGCGGATTGGGAAACTACTGTAATTAATAAACCAAATACATTTTATACTGATTGGAATTCAAATATTAAAAATAAACCTAATTTTGCTACAGTTGCTTTTACAGGACAATATAGTAATATTTTAAATAAACCGTTTATTTTTAGTGGATATTATAGAGAATTAAAACAAAAACCAAATTATGCTAAGGTAGCTTTCACGGGAAATTATAATGATTTAATAAATCGTCCTAATTTATTTTCAGGAAATTTTAATAATCTTAAAAATATTCCTGCTTATTTTCCAGCTGATTGGAATTCTACTATTATAAATATTCCAGATTTTTCTCGTGTTGCTTATACAGGTTTATATAATGATATAATTGGAATTCCAAATATATTATGGAAAGAAAATAATAGTAATATATATAATTGTAATATTGGAAATGTTGGTATTGGAACATCTAATCCAAATTATAAATTAGATGTTAGAGGCACTTTTAATGTTGATGGTGCTTTAAAAATAGATGGTATTAAAGGAGTTTTTTTAAAAAATATTCCATGGGGAGCTTATTTTGCTGAAGATTATGTTGTAGGTTCAACAATTCTTCCAGATAGTTCAGGTAATGGAAGACATGCTACAACATCAGCAAATATTACTAAAACTACTGCGAGTGGTAATGGAGCAACTGGAGCAATTACATATATAAGTGGCGGAGTTAATTCAACTATTACTTGGCCAGAAGGAAGTATTCCTTCTGGTTTTACAATATTAAGTTTAACAAGATTTACTGGATCATATAGATTTCAAATTTTAAAAGATAAGAATTCTAATTCATATTATGGACATAATATAAGTAGAGGAGTTTTTCAATATACGAATAGACAAATTACAAGTATAAATGGTTTTGGAATTATAAATAATTGGTTATATTCTACTTTCAAATCTTATGGTACATCACCAAATAATATAATTGCTGATGGTATTAGTAGATCTGTTGATAATGGTGGTGTTTATGATCCTGGACAATTATTTATAAATAATAATTCAAGTGTTGCTAGTGATTGGGCATTTGGTTGTGTTGTAATATGGGATAAGCTTTTATCAGATGCGGATATGTTAGAATTAAATGTAATTTTACAAAATAATTTAAGAGATGGTGGTTCAACGAAATCATTATTTATTGATAATAATTATAAAATTTATTTTAATACAGATACATATTTTAATAATGATATTTTTCTTAATAATATTAATATAAGTAATGTTTTTGCTAATAGTAATGATTTTATAAGAACCTCTAATTGGGTAATTAATGGAACAAATATCTATAATGTTAATACAGGTTCTATTGGTATAGGAACTACTAATCCTTCATCTTCTTATAAATTAGATGTGAATGGTGCTATTAATAGTTCTGGATTTAATATAACAGGTAATGGAGGATTATTTTGGTCTTCTATTGGAGCTACTGGTATTGGTTGTGCTAGTGTTAATGGTGAATTATCATCTTCATCTCTTGTTGGTGATATGATAATTAGAAGTCAAGAAGGAAATAGATTAATATTACAAAATGGGAATAATACTGGAACTTTATTTGTTTATAATAATAAGATTGGTATTGGAACAAATAATCCTTCTTCTATTTTACATATTTATAAAGATACTGGTGAATTAAAAATATTATTTACTGATGGTTCTACTGGAACTACATCAACAGATGGTTTTGCTATTTTCAAATCAACTAATAATGATGGAAATATATGGAATTATGAAAATTCTTCTTTAAGATTTGCTACTTATGGTGTTGAAAAAATGTGTATATTAGCAGATGGTAAAATAGGAATTGGAACAACACAACCAAATTCTCTACTTCATCTTCATAATACATCCTCTCCAAGTGAAATAAAGATTTCATTTACAGATGCTTCAACAGGTATAGGAACAACAATACCTCGTGGATTTGCTATATATAAAGCATCAAATAATGATGGTTATGTTTGGAATTATGAAAATTTATCATTGCGTTTTGGGACAAATAATCTTGAAAGGATGACGATTTTAAATGATGGTAAAATAGGAATTGGAACAAATAATCCAAATTCTCTTCTTCATCTTCATAATTCTATTGATTTAGGAGAAGTAAAGTTATTAATGACAGACGCTTCAACAACAACCCAAACATCTCGTGGATTTTCAATTTTTAAATCAGGTTCAGATGAAGGAAATATATGGAATTATGAAAATTCTTCTTTAAGATTTGCTACTTATGGTGTTGAAAGAATGTGTATATCAGGTGATGGAAATATAGGAATTGGAACAACACAACCAAATTCTATTCTTCATCTTCATAATACATCCTCTCCAAGTGAAATAAAGATTTCATTTACAGATGCTTCAACAGGTATAGGAACAACAATACCTCGTGGATTTGCTATATATAAAGCATCAAATAATGATGGTTATGTTTGGAATTATGAAAATTTATCATTGCGTTTTGGGACAAATAATCTTGAAAGGATGACGATTTTAAATGATGGTAAAATAGGAATTGGAACAAATAATCCAAATTCTCTTCTTCATCTTCATAATTCTATTGATTTAGGAGAAGTAAAGTTATTAATGACAGACGCTTCAACAACAACCCAAACATCTCGTGGATTTTCAATTTTTAAATCAGGTTCAGATGAAGGAAATATATGGAATTATGAAAATGCTCCTATACGATTTGCTACTTATGGTGTTGAAAGAATGTGTATTTTAGCTGATGGTAAAATAGGAATTGGGACAAATAATCCAAATTCTCTTCTTCATCTTCATACTTCAACAGGAGAAGTTAAAATTATAATGACAGATGCTTCAACAGGTATAGGAACTACAAACGGATTTACGATATATAAAGCATCAAATAATGATGGTTATGTATGGAATTATTCAAATTATTCTTTAAGATTTGGGACAAATAATCTTGAAAGGATGACTATATTAAGCGATGGTAAAATTGGTATTAATAAAATTAATCCAGATTTTACATTAGATGTTAATGGAACTATAAATGCAACTTATTTGAGAGGTGATGGTTCTAATATTAGTAATTTAAATTTAGCTAATTTTTCTTCAAGTGGAGTATTATCTGTAAGTAAAGGAGGTACTGGAACAAATTCATTAAATTCAAATCAAATTTTAATAGGTAATGGAACATATGCTATAAGACAAAGTGCTAATCTTATTTGGGATAATACAAATAATTGTTTAGGTATCAATAAAACTCCTCAATGTAATTTAGATGTTACTGGTAGTATAAGAGCAACATCATTTTATGGTGATGGTGCTAATATAACTAATATAAATGCTACTAATATTTCTTTGGGATTTTTAACTGTAAGTAAAGGAGGAATAGGAACATCAATATTAAATTCAAATCAAATTTTAATAGGAGATGGAACAAATGCTATAAGACAAAGTGCTAATCTTATTTGGGATAATACAAATAATTGTTTGGGCATTAATAAAACTCCTCAATGTAATTTAGATGTTGCTGGTAGTATAAGAGCAACTTCTTTTTATGGTGATGGTGCTAATATAACTAATTTAAGTTATACAAATTTATCTGGAACATTACCTGTGAGTAATGGAGGAAGTGGGAAAACTTTTTTCTATTCTAATCAATTATTATTAGGAGATTATAATACAATATATCAAACATCTAATATTATATGGGATAATACAAATAATAGATTAGGTATTAATACAACAAGTCCTCAATATACATTAGATGTTTCTGGAGGTTCATTGAGAGCTGATATTATAATAGGAGATGGTGCTAATATAAATAATTTAAATGCTTCATATATTTCTACTGGAATTTTACCTGTAAATAGAGGAGGAACTGGATTATCTATATTTAATTCAAATCAAATTTTAATAGGTGATGGAGCAAATACAATTAAACAATATGCTAATTTTGTTTGGAATAATACAAGTAATAGATTAGGTATTAATACAAATACTCCTCAATATACATTAGATGTTTATGGTGATATTAATTTCACAGGTGTTTTAACACAAAATGGAAATGTCTATAACGCATCTCAAACAAATACAACTTCTTATTGGGTTGCTTCAGCAACTAATATATATTATATATCTGGTAATGTTGGTATTGGAACAAACGCACCTTCTTTGGCTTATAAATTAGATGTAAATGGTAAAATTAAATGTTCTCAAATTGATATAGGAACTACTACTAGTTTGAGAGAAAAAACATTAACTTTAAATAATACTAATGATGGAACGTTAAGTCAAATAATTTTTAATTATAGTCCTACTTATAATATACCATTTGCGAGTATATCTTATTCAAATGGTTTAATGACATTTTATAATAGATCTACCAACGTTAATGCTAATGGATTTTATTTTTCAGGTGCTTCTTATGTTGGTATTGGAGTAAATCCAGAAAAAGGATTACCATTAAAGGTTGCGAGTGGAACTAATTCAATAACAGGGTATTATTATTATTTTACACAAAGTACAACTATTGGTTTAAGTAATAAAACGTGGAATAATATTTCAGCTTATTTTGATAGTCATATTCTTGTAAATGGCGATATTATTATTACAAGTGATAATAGAATTAAAAAAAATATAAATGATATAAACTCTAAAAATTCTCTTAATTTACTTTCTAAAATTAATCCTAAATCATTTAAATATATTGATTTTATTGAAAAAGAAGATAAAAATAATTATGGATTTATTGCTCAAGATATTAAAGAAATTATACCAGAAGCCGTTGGATATATAAAAGAATATATTCCAAATATATTTAAAATTTTTGATATAAAAGATGATATTATTCAAACTAATGAAGATTTGACATTAAAATTATCAATAAATGATAATATTAAAATTATAAATAAGGATAAAAAAGAAAATTATAAAATTATTGAAATTTCTTCAAATTATATAAAAATTGATAAAAAAATAGAAGGAGATAAATGTTTTGTTTATGGAAAAGAAATTAATGATTTTCATATTTTAGATAAAGATATTATATTTACTTTAAATGTTTCTGCGACACAAGAATTAAACAAGAAAGTTAAAAAACAAAAGAAAAAAATTAAAAATCAACAAGATAAAATTAAAGAGCATGATGAAATTATAAAAGAAAGAGAAATAAAATTGAAAGAATATAAAAATATAATTGATTTATTATTAGCGAATAAATAATTATAATTATTTTTTTATTATTATTAAAGATGGAACTTTATAATGATTTGATATTATCAGGTAAAGGTCTTTATAATTTGATTAACGATGATAATATTTATAATAATCAAGGAATTATTTTTAGAAATAGTAATCAAATATTATCCATCAATTCTGATAATAATAATTTTAATTTTAATATAAATCAATTATCAATAGATTTTAACTATAATAAACAATTATCATTAAATAATATTTTACACATTTCTTCAAATTCTAATATAGGTATTGGAATTATAAATCCACAAAATCCACTTGAAGTTTATGGAACTATTTCTTGTATTGATATTAATATTAGTAATTCTATTCTTAATAAAGATATTATTAAGAATATTGGATTTTCAACAAAAAGTATTGATAAAGGTATTTTAAAAATTAATAATGGTGGAACAAATGTATCTAATATGAATGATGATCAATTATTATATGGTAATATTCAACAATCTAATTTTTTAATTTGGAAAGATAATGAAAGAAATTTAGGAATAGGTATAGAAAATCCTTTGGAAAAACTTGATATTTTAGGCGATATTAATGCTACATATTATAGGATTAATGGTAATGATATTAATAATATATTTGTTAAAGATTTTTACGTATCATCAAATGATTGTTTTAGGAATTGTTCAAATAAAATTTTTTACAATTCTGCTAATTATATGAATTTTATTAAAAATGATGTTATTAATTCTATTAATTCAAGAACCATTGATTGGATAAAATCTATAAATGGAAATTATATTCAATCTAAAGTAGGTATTGGAATATCATTACCTACATCAAGTCTAAATATAATAGGCGATATTAATTTTACAGGAGATTTAAGAATAAATGGTGTTTTAAATAAGATATTTAATGGAAATTATGCTGAGTTAAATAATAATCCTGGATATACATGGGACTTGAGTAATGCTAATATTTATAATCTTAATCTTGCTACTGTTGGTATTGGGTCTTATGAACCAATTTATAAATTAGATGTTAATGGAAGTATTAATTTTAAATATAATATTAAAAAAAATGAAAATATTATTAAATTTTTTGATGGAAATTATAATAAATTATTAAATATTCCTATTTTATCTAAATTTGCTTTATCAGGTTCTTATTATAATTTAACTGAATTACCATATTTATTTAATGGAAAATATACAAGTTTATATAATAAACCGTTATTTTATCCTACTAATTTTAATACACATATATCAAATATTCCAATATTATTTAAAACTGATTGGAATTCAAATGTTTTAAATAAACCAGATTACTTTCTTACTGATTGGATTACTAATATTAGTAATAAACCACGATTATTTAATGTGGATTGGAATTCAAATATTTTAAATAAACCAGATTATTTTATTACTGATTGGAAAACAGCAATTATCAATAAACCATTAACATATATTGTTGATTGGAATTCTAATATTTATAATAAACCTAATTTTTCAAAATTTTCTTATACAGGTGATTTTAAGGATTTATTAGATAAACCATATATTTTTAGTGGATATTATAGAGATTTATTGGAAAAACCAAATTATTCATCAATGTCTTTTACAGGTGATTATAATGATGTTTATAATCTTCCTAATTTATTTTCAGGAGATTATAAAGATTTATTAAATATTCCTTCAAAATTTGTTTCAGATTGGAATTCAAATATTATTAATAAACCAGATTTTCAAACAATTGCTTTTTCTGGAAATTTCAAAGATGTTAAAAATATTCTTTCAATTAATACTTGGGGGGGGAAAGATAATAATATATATTCTTGTAATATATCTAATGTAGGTATTGGTATTACAAATCCTTCTTTTAAATTAGATATTACACAAAATGTAAATTTTAATAATGGATTAATAATTAATAGTATTGATAATTTTAAAAAAAATAATCCATGGGGAGTTTATTTTGCCGAAGATTATATTGAAGGTTCAACAATTCTTCCTGATAGTTCTGGAAATAAAAGACACGCTTCAACATCATCTGGAAATATTACAAAAGCTAATGGCTTTGGTTATGGAGCATTAGGAAATATTAGTTATTTATTAGGAGGTACATCATCAATTATTAATTGGCCATCAGGTAGTATTCCTACTAATTTTACTATATTAAGTTTAACAAGATATACAGGAGGTGCGAGATCAAGAATTTTATCAAATGATAGAAATGGTGGGAATTTTCTACATGGTCATTGGGGATATGATTTTAATAGAAATGGTTATAGAGGAAAAGGTTGTGTTCATTATGATGGATGGAAAACAAGTTATAGTAGTCCAACAATCGGTAATATAGACGATTGGTTATGTTGTATTGGTAAAAATGGAGGAACAACACCTAATAATATATTATTGGATGGAATTCCATCTGGAACTGATAATAATGGTGCTGGTGGTTATAGATTATGTATTAATGATAATCCATGGGGTGAAACAAGTGATTGGGCATTTGGATGTGTTATAATTTGGGATTATCATTTACAAGATGAGGATTGTTTTTTTTATAATAATATAATTAGAAATTATTTAAATTCAGGTGGAACAATTAAAAATTTTTTTAAAAATAAAAGTATTAACATTAATTATAGTAGTTATTTTAAAAATTCTAATAATTTTAGTTTTTTATATTCAAATAATTTTTACATAACTTCAAATTGGATTATTAATAGTAATAGTAATATATATAATTTGAATAAAGGTTCTATCGGTATTAATAATATTAATCCATCATCTTCTTATAAATTAGATGTAATTGGTAATATTAATACAACTTCTAATCTCTCATTATTAGAAGGATTTACGTGGTCTTCTTATAATAGTGGAATAATAAATAATACTACATCTTCATTAATTAATGATTTAGTTATTAGGACACAATTAAATAAAAAATTAATATTATTAAATGGAATTAATAATGGAACATTATTTATTAATTCTGGAAATATTGGAATAGGGTCTTCTATTCCAATATCAATAATTCATCTTCATAATCCTTTAACAGAACAAGAAATTAAATTATCACTATCTACATCATTTAATATATATAAAAATACAAATCATGATGGAATAATTTATAATTTTAATAAAGGATTATGTTTTGGAACAAATAATAATCAAAGACTTTTACTTTCAATGTCAAGACAAAATTTATTACCATGGGGTATTTATTTTGCTGGTAATTATAGTAATAATATTTTATATGATATTTCAGGTAATGAAAGACATGCTACTACAACGGGAACTATTACAAAAGAAATAGGTAATGGTAATGGTGCTTTAAGAAATATTACATATATAAGTGGTAATATAAATTCTTCAATTACATGGCCAACAGGGAGTATTCCCGAAAATTTTACTATATTAAGTTTGACGAGATATACGAGTGATATATCAAAAAAGATTTTAGTTGCTAAAAAAATTGGAGATAATGATGAATGGTATCATGGACATAATAATGGTAAAAGGGGAGTTTGTTATTATCAGGATTATAAGACATCATCAAATGGAATATTGGGTAATTCTAATGATTGGGTTTATATTATTGGAAAAAACGATGGTTCAATACAATCAAATATTAATATTAATGGAGTTAATTCAGGAACTAATTCAGGGGGATCCGGTAATTTACAATTAGGAATTAATTTACCTAATAATGATTGGACAATAAGTTATGTAGATACAGTAAGAACAAGATGGATATGGAATTCAGGATATGAATATTTAGCGCAATGGGGTTCTGGTGGTATGAATGATTCTACAGGATATTGGGAAACATATAGAATTAAAGTGAAAACAATAAATTATGTAGATACTAAAAGTGATTGGTCGTTATCATATGTTGTAATATGGGATAGACATTTATCAGATGGAGAAATTACTTCCATTAATTCTTTAATAAATAATTATTTGACAAATTCAACAGAACCTTCATTTACAACTTTAATAAATATTCAAAATACAAAAATAGATGTTGAAAATAATTTAACATCTATTAATTTAAATAGTACAATATCAAATCAAGAATTAAAAATTACTTTGACAGATAATTCTTCATCAACATTAGGAATATCAATATTTAAATCAACTTATAATGATGGATGTTTATTTAATAATAAAAATAATCATTTAATATTTGGAACAAATAATACGGAAAAAATAAGATTAATTAATACAGGAAATTTAGGTATAGGAACTACAAATCCTTTATCTATTCTTCATTTACATAATATAACATCAAATCAAGAAGTTAAATTATTATTATCAACATCATTTTTTATATCTAAAAATACAAACAATGAAGGAATTATTAATAATATTAATAAAGGACTAATATTTGGTACTAACAATAATGAAAGATTATTAATAAATAATATAGAAAATAAAGATCCTTGGGGTATTTATTTTGCTGGTAATTATAGCAATAATATTTTATATGACCTTTCTGGTTTTGGTAGAAATGCTATAACTACAGGAACTATTACTTCTAATAATGATAGTAATAATGGTGCTAATGCGTCTATTAGTTATATAAGTGGTAATACATCATCAACAATAACATGGCCTGATGGAAGCATTCCAACAAATTTTACAATTTTAAGTTTAACAAGATATACTGGAGGAGCAAGAGGACGTATATTACAAAATAGTGATCAAAATTGGATACATGGTCATCATGGAGGAAATAGAGGTGTTTGTTATTATAATGAATGGAAAACAAGCTATAATTTAAAAGGAATACAAGACAATTGGTTATGTTGTATTGCTAAAAATGGAGGAACAACTCCTAATAATATTTTGATTGATGGTGTAGCATCAGGAACAAATACAGGTGGTAATGGAAATGGAACATTAGTTATTAAAAATTCTGGTGAAGTAAGCGATTGGGCATTATCATATGTTATTATATGGAATAGACATTTGTCATATGATGAAATGCTTTATCAAAATTCATTAATAAATAATTATTTAAATACTGGAGTTAATTTGAAATTTAATTATGAATGGCCACCAATAAGAAAGGAAACAAATTATTCAGGAACTTATGCTAACTTACCTTTTTCAACAAGTACATTAAATTACAAATCATGGATAACAGGTGCTAGTGGTGAAAATTTAACCAGAATAGGGGGAAGTACATTTAATAATATTGGTTCATCAGGAGAAAGTAGAAGTATGTTTATTAATAATAATAATTTAATTTTACAAGCAAAAGCAGGTGATTATATAAAAATAAAATCAAATAATAATTCATATACAGGATATTCAACTATACAAACAGCTTATATTAATTTAGGCATTGGATATATTTCATTAGGAGAACAAACGATATTAAATTTAACTTCTGGTTATTCTGAATGGTATTTTGCGATACCGTCATGGACATTAGAAGGAAATTATGGAATAATGATTTATAATAGACTTAATGTATCTTCAATAAATAGTACTACATATAATTTTTATTCCTTACAAATTAAAAATTACATATCAACAAATAAAATAAATATTAATATTAACGCTAATTCAACATTAATAAATTTTCATAATTTAAATATAAATAATAATGTTAATTTAAATTTATCAACAAATTATAATATTTCAAAAAATTTATATAATGAAGGAATTATTTGGAATTCAAATAATAATAATTTAATTTTTGGAACAAATAATACAGAAAAAATAAGATTAATTAATACAGGAAATTTAGGTATAGGAACTACAAATCCTTTATCTATTCTTCATTTACATAATACAACACCAAATCAAGAAGTTAAATTATTATTATCAACATCATTATATATATCTAAAAATACAAATAATGAAGGAATTATTTGGAATTCAAATAAAGGTATTTCATTTGGTACTAACAATTATGAAAGATTATTAATAAATATTAATGAAAATAAAAATCCATGGGGTATTTATTTTGCAGGTGATTTTAGTAATAATATTTTATATGATACATCTGGTAATGGAAGACATGCTACATGTGTAGGAATTGGAACAACATATCAATTACGTAATGGAAATGGTGCTACATCTAATATTAAATTTATATCAGGTAATACGTCTTCTACAATTTCTTGGCCTTCTGGAAGTATTCCAACAAATTTTACAATTTTAAGTTTGACGAGATATACTGGTGGAACTAGAGAAAGAATATTACAAAGTAGTTATGGTAATTGGCTACATGGTCATTATGCGAGTAGAAGAGGTGTTTGTTATTATAATGACTGGAAAACAAACTATAATTCAAAAGGGATACAAGATAATTGGTTATGTTGTATTGGTAAAAATGGAGGAACAACTCCTAATAATATTTTGATTGACGGTGTAGCATCAGGAATAAATACAGGAGGAGCAAGTGGAGATTTATATAAATTATCAATTAATATAGGCTCTAATGAATATAGTGATTGGTCATTATCATTTGTAATTATATGGGATAGACATTTAACAGACGATGAAATGATTTATAATAGTTCTTTATTAATTAATTATTTGAATACAGGAGTAGAACCATTATTTCCTAACACAAATAATGGTAATAAAACAAAAATAAATAATTCAACATTTACATCATTAAATATTCATAATAATTTAAAAAATCAAGAAAGTAAAATTAATTTAACAAATAATTATATGACAAATGGTCTTTTATTTTATAAAGGAACGACAAATGATGGAATTTTAATTAATAGTATGAATATGAATTTAATATTTGGAACAGGTAATAACGAAAGATTAAGAATAACTAATACTGGAAATGTTGGAATAGGAACTACGAATAATGATTATACATTAAATGTTAATGGAACAATTCAAGGAACATTTAATGGGGATGGTGCTAATATAATAAATATTGATAGTTCAAAATTTACAACTGGACTTTTAAGAATAACTAATGGAGGTATAAATACATCAAATTTAACAGAAAATCAAATTTTAATAGGTAATGGAACAAATAATTTAATACAATCTGCTAATTTTATCTGGGATAATACAAATAATTATTTAGGTATTAATACCAATCCTCAATATAATGTAGATGTTTTTGGTAGTATAAGAGGCACAACTTTAATAGGTAATGGTTCAAATATTACCAATATAAATATTATTAATATTTCTTCAGGTATATTATCTGTAAGTAATGGAGGAACTGGAAAATCAACATTAAATATTAAACAAATTTTAGTAGGTAATGGGACAAATAATTTAACACAATCTGCTAATTTTATTTGGGATAATACAAGTAATAGATTAGGTATTAATTTATCAAATCCATCATATGATGTAGATGTTGTTGGTAGTATAAGAGGCACAACTTTAATAGGTAATGGTGTAAATCTAACTAATTTAAATATTTCTAATATTTCTGATATTGTGCCTATAAATAAAGGAGGATTTGGAAGATCAACCTTAAATTCCAATCAAATTTTAGTAGGTGATGAAACAAATGCTATAAAACAATATGCTGGTCTTTCGTGGAAAATTGGAAAATTAGGAATAGGATTTACAAATTTTACAGCAGATTTTACGACATATACTATACAAATTAATGGTACTGTAAGATGTTCTAATATAACTTGTATTAGTGGTAATAATATTACTAATTTAAATGTTAATAATTTTTCTTCTGGTATATGTTCTATAATAACAGGAGGAACTGGTAAAACAACATTTACTTCAAATCAAATTTTAATAGGTAATGGAACAAATAGTATAATACAAACAGCAAATTTAATATGGGATAATACAAATAATAGGTTAGGTATTAATTCAACAAGTCCAAGATATACTTTAGATATTGCTGGTAATATTAATTTATCCAGTTTAAAACTAAATGGAGAGATGTATAGAGGAATTGGTCAATTAGTTAATTGGAATTTATATTATGGTTCTACGCATATATATTACAATTCTGGAAGTGTTGGAATAGGAACTTATATTATTGATTCTACATATTTATTAAATGTAAATGGTTATATTAAATGTTTAAATATTGATTCAAGTATTGATTGTCAAATTTCAGCTCAAACTATAACATTAAATAAAAACTATGATTTATTAACTTCAACATCTAAAATCTTATTTAATTTAGATACAAAAATAGAAAATAATAATATTTATGATTCAGATATATTAAAATTTGAAACTAAATTATTAAGTGATAATTCATTAAATGGAGTTTTTTTCAGTAATGATAATGTTGGAATTTCAACAAATTCTTCAAAATATCCATTAACAGTATATAATCCAAATAATTCATATACATTAAATTATTATTTTAATGAACTTTATCATTATCGTTATAATAATGATGCTAATTATAATTATAAATTATTTAATACAAGAGCAAAAACACTATTTGTTGACATAGTATATGATTATTTATATAATACATATACATATTCAAAATTTGAAGGTAATGGAACAATAATATTCAAAAAAGATATAACAGCACAAGTATTATTGGTAGGTGCTGGTGGTACAAGTGGTGTATCTGGTGATAATATTGGAGGAGATAATAGAACATATACACGAAGTAGTGGGGGCGGTGGTGGTGGTGTTGGTATAGGGACAATAAATTTTAAAAAAGACATTACATATAATATAACTGTAGGAGAAGGAGGTGGTAATAATCTTATTAATGTTAATATCGGTCCTTCTGGTTTACCTACAACAATTATTGGTGGTGATATAAATGAAATAGCATACGGAGGAGGAGGTGGTAATAATAGTAGTGTTTCTATTAAAGGTTCTACAGGAGGCGATAGTTCATCTCAAGTATCAAAAGGATTATCATCTTCAGGAACAAATGCTAATATGACTTATTATGGAAATAGGGGAGATACTATATCAGGAAATAATGGATGTGGTGGAGGAGGTGGTGCTGGAAGTGCTGGTTCAGGTATGAATGGTGGTAATGGTATTTTATCCTCTATTACAGGTGAAACTCAATATTATGGCGCAGGTGGTTATGGTGTAGATAGTTATAGTTGGACAACTAGTAGATATATTACAGGTACATCTGGATTGGGTTATAATAATTATGGAGCAGGTGGTCAAGGTTCAACAATTGGTCCTAATAATGGTAGAAGAGGTGTAGTTATTATTAGATATGATTTTGATTTTTCTTATAAACAAAATACAACTATAACAAATATATCAGCAAATTTTCAAAATTCTATAAATATTAGAGGAGATATTGTTGGTTATAGTGATAATAGAATAAAAAATAATGTTAATGATTTGGATTCTAAAAAATCTCTTGATTTAATTTCTAAAATTAAACCTAAATCTTTTGAATTTATTGATTTTATTGAAAAAGGTATTAAAAATAATTATGGTTTTATAGCACAAGATATTAAGGAATTTATTCCAGAAGCTGTTGGATTTAAAAAAGATATTATTCCTAATATCATGAAAAAATTTAATTGTTATGATAATATTATTGAAACAAATGATGATTTAACATCTAAATTATTTATAAAAGATATCATTGAAATAATAGATAAAAATAATAAAAGAAATAAATATGAAATTATTGAAATTTCTTCAAATCAAATTAAAATAAATAAAACTTTAAATGATAATGAATGTTTTATTTATGGAAAAGAAGTTGATGATTTTCATATTTTAGATAAAGATATTATATTCACTTTAAATGTTTCAGCAACTAAAGAATTAAGAAGAAAGGCCAAAAAACAAAAAAGAAAGTTATTAAAACAATCTTTAATAATTCAAGAACAAGAGAGAATTATTAAAGAACAAGAATCAAGATTTGAGGAATTAGATAAAGAACTTAAATATTTATATATTAATAATTATTAAAATCATGAATATCTTTAATGATAATTTTAATAGTAATAATTCATTATGTCTTACTTTTTCAGGCAAAGGTCTAAATGATACTTCAAATATTTTAAATAATTATTTAAAATCAGGTATAGGATTTCAATTATTAAGTAATAATTCAAATTATAAAGAATTTGTTATTGCCGATACTTCAAATATTAATAGCAATTATTTTGCTTCTTTAAGGATTGCTATTGAAAAATCACAAATATCTTTAAAGTCTATCACTTCTAATAATATTATTCAACCTCTTATTATTAATTCTAATATATATATATCATGTAATATAGCAGTAGGTGTTAATAATTCTCTATATGATATAGAGGCTAAGAGTAATATAAATGCTAATGATTATTTTATTAAAGGCGTGAGTTTAAGCAATATTTTCACAACTTCAAATGTTGTCCAGACATCTATTCAAAATTTATCTAATTTAACAAATGGATGGACAAAATCTACATCTACTATTATATATACAAATTCAAATGTAGGTATTAATAAAAGTAATCCTACATATAATTTAGATGTAATAGGAGATATTAATTATACAGGAAATTTAAGACAAAATGGTATTATTTTTAAATATTTTAGTGGTTCATTTTCAGATTTAGCAAATAAACCTGATGTTATATGGTATTTAAATGGTAATAATGCTTCAAATTTTAATTCTGGAAATATAGGAATTAATTCATCTATTCCTACTTCTAAATTAGATGTAGGAGGCGATATCAATTTTACTGGTAGATTATTAAAAAATAAAATAGAATATAAAATAAATTGGAATTCAATTGAAGGTGTACCTGAATTCGCAAGAGTAGCTTATACAGGGGAATATTCTAATTTAAATAATTCACCATCATCAGGAACTTTAACAGGTATAAAAGTTAATTGGGAAGATATTCAAAAAAAACCAGATTTTGTTAAAATAGCAACATCAGGAAGTTGGAATGATATAAACGATAAACCAAATTTATTTGATTCTAATTATTCGAGTTTAAGAAATCCACCTCTTATACCATTTATACTAAAATCTGGTTCAAGTGATATATATAATATAAATACTGGAAATGTTGGTATTAAACAAAGTTCTCCTACATCAGCATTAGATGTAGGAGGAGATATTAATTTCACAGGTAATTTAAAAAAAAATGGTAATATTTATGGTGGTGATTGGTATACTTTGGCTAATAGACCTATATTACAAGAAATAGCTACATCAGCACTTTTTAGAGATTTATACGGAAAACCTGATTATTATCCAGCAGATTGGAAAACAACTCTCGCAAATATACCTACTATATTTGATGGAGATTATAATAAATTATCTAATACACCATCTTATTTTAAAACAAAATGGTCTATGATAGAAGGTAAGGAAGTTTTAGCAAATGTAGCATATTCTGGTAAATATAGTGATTTAATTAAAGATACAAGTCTCCCTGTTTTACATCCTATAGCTTTATCTGGAAAATGGTCAGATTTAGAAAAAACAGATAAACCTAATATATCAGCTGTTGGTTTATCAGGAAATTATTATGATTTATCAAATTTACCAATTTTATTTTCAAGTAATTGGAATGATATAATAAATAAACCAATGTTATTTGATAGTAATTTCAATAGTTTAATAAATCGTCCTTATGTAGCTTTTATATACAATGAAATAACTAAAAATATGAGCACAACTAATGATGGAAATGTTGGAATTGGTGTTGCTAATCCAACTAATTATAAATTAGATGTAAATGGAAATATTAATGCTACAGGTAATATAAATATAAATGGAATTGGTTATAATTTAACAAGAAATGGTGTGGCTATAACAAATACAACAGCGACATTTAGTGATTATAGAATTAAAAATAATATTAAAGATGTAAATGATTTATCATGTTTAGATCAATTTATGAAATTAAAAACGAAGAATTTTAATTATATAGATACTTTTGATTTTGGTTCTAAAAATACTATTGGATTTATAGCACAGGAAGTTAATGATATTATTCCAGATGCTGTAAGAATTACCGAAGAATATATTCCAAATATTTATAAAAATTATTCACTAATTTCAAGTAATTCTATATTAATAGATGATGATAATATTAATAAAATTTCGATAGAAGATTTTATTAAATTAAGAATAAATAATCAAACATTTTTAACGAAAGTTATAGATAAAAAAGATAATATTATAATTACCGAAGATATTATTGATAATAATTCTAATTGTTTCCTATATGGAACAAAAGTTAATGATTTTCACATATTAGATAAAACATTCTTATATACATTAAATATATCTGCTACACAAGAATTATATAAAAAAGTTGAGGAACAGAAAAAAGAAATTGATGAATTAAAATTAGCAGTTGCGAAGCTTATACGTTAAATTAATGAATTCTTTATGAAATTTTACATCATTAATATCATAATATTTATGAAGCGATAAGATTTGTTTAAGATTTACATATGTATCACATTTATAATTATGATAAATTACAGATAAATGAATTTTATCTATTTGATTAAAATATTTAACATCATTAAGACACAAGTTATAAAGGGATTTTCCACCAATAACGAAAACCTTTTCTATATAAATATTATCTTCACAGAATTCAAGCGCATTATCAAAATCGCTAAAAACCTTAATTTCTTCTGTTTCTTGAATAACACCTCTTTTAGAAGTTAAGATAATATTAATTCTATTTTTTAGAGGTCTATATGGAAGTGATTTCCACGTATCATAACCCATGATAACAGCATTTTTTTTTATATAAGAATTAACATTCGTCGTTAATTGTTTAAAAATCGTCATTTCATCTTTTAAATCCCATGGAATTTTTCCATTATTGCCAATACCACCATTTAAAGTAGAAGCAAGAATTAATGAAAATAACATTCTTATATTTAATTATAAATAAATAATCATTTTTTTAAATAATAAAAATGATTTGTTAATTAATAATTTAAATAATTAGTTATGATATTCAAGAGATATTTAAATAAGTTATATAATTTGCCCGAAATCAATAATATTAATTATAAATCAATAAATTCATTTACAATATGTGATAAAAATTTAAATGATAAGATGAATAAATGTAGGGAAAATATTATAATTTCTATAATTAATAATAAAATTCCAAATAATTATTATAGATATTCAAATAGATGGAATAAATTGAAATTGAATATCTATGAATTTATATCAAATTTATATTCACTTTCACCTATTTATAAAATCAAAGGAGATATTAAAGCTGGTAGGAAAAATAATTATGATTTTGAAATAAAAATAAATGATGAATTTATATATAATATAGAATTTAAATATAATTCGCCAAAAATTAATGATATTCCTCAATTTATTTCTCCAATGAAACCAAGTAAATATTTATCATCATCATTTGAAGATTATATTTATAACAATTATTTAATAAAATTGTTGAACGAATTTAATTTAATTATTCCAGATAAACAATCATATGATAAGGAAGTTCATTCAAATAATCCCAAATGTTTGAAAGATGTTCAAGAAAAATATTATAGAGGTTGTTCTTCTTCGAGCAAATATTCCGGAAATAAGGAAGATATAGAATTCTATAAAAAGGCGAATAAATATTCAAAAGAAAGTATTACAGAATTTATTAAATTAAATTATTTAGATATTAATAAATTATCTAATTATTTGAAAGAAACCCAGCAAGATAAAATTTATATGTTATATTATAAAAATAAGATATATAAGGAAACTATTGATATTTCTAATTTCGAAATAGTTTCCTATGAGAAAAAGAATAATTATTTCTTAGCAATTACAAAAACAGGTATTAAATTAAAGATTTTATTAAGATGGAAAAATGGAAATTTAATAGCATTTCCGGCATTTCAAATATCTATTATTGGTAATAAATAAAGGAGTTCTTTAATATTAATCGCATTATTTCCAAAGAATATTTTAATAAATTTTTTTGTTTTAGGATTTTCAAATGATTTTATTATTTTCTCATATTTTTCTAATAACTCTTTTTTAGGAATTTCTTGATTATATTTAATCATAATTAAATGATTTTCTATTAAGAATTTTTCTTCAATATCTATTAAACTATATTCAAATTTATAAGAAGATTTCCCAAAACCCCTATTAATTACTAATAAAGGTTCATTAAAACCTTCCTTATTTATATAATTTTTCTTAGAATTATTCTTAAAACTTTTATCAATATCTATATTATAAATAAGTTTCGTTTTAGAATTATCATCCGTTAATAAATGTTTGTTTTCATTCCATACTACTGAACCAATTTTAGCATTAAAATTGAGATTATAAAGATTTGTAGAATTTTCATATATTTCCTTAATTATTTTTATATTATCAATCGTATTAAAGATAATTAATTCATCTTTTTCGATAAAATAATCATCATTATAACCTTTTTTATTTTGAATAATTAAGATAATGGTTTCTTGTGTAGTTTCTAAATATTTATCATTTGCTATTGATAGGTGAATAATTGAATAATTATCTATGATAAATTTTCGCGCTTTATTATAATAAAGACAATTAATAAAATTTTTAGGAAGAACATAAGCAAGTATTCCATCTTCTTTTAATAATTTCAAAGATTTAATAAGGAAGATGATGAAGGCATTAGGCCTTCCTTCGAAATAATTATGAAAATTCTTATGAATATCTTTTTTATCAATTACAGAATATGGCGGATTTCCAATAATCAAATCATATTTATCGGATTTATCATATTCTATAAAATCTTCATTAATAATTTTGATGAAATCATTTGAAAGATGGTGAATTTTATCATATATATATTTATTCTTTTCAATACCTGTAATATTAATATTTGAAAAATGTTTAATGAGATTTATGATAAATTCACCAGAACCACATGAATTTTCAAGAATATTAATAAATTTATTAATTAATAATGGTTTAATGATATTTATAATAAATTCAATGGTTTTAGGAGGTGTGAAGAATATCCCTTCATTTTTCTTAACTTCTTTTGATAATTCTTTCGTAATTTTAATTGAAATATCACTAAACATAATTAATAATTATTAAATAATTTTTTAATCATTTTTTAAATAAAAAATGATATTAAGATTGAAATATAATATTAATAAATGAATATTAGGAAATTAAATGAGATTTTATTTGAAAAATGTTGCGATGTTAGCAATGAATTTCCCGAAATTTCCTTAAAAGGTGAAATCGTAGATTGTAAGATTTTTAAGAATAATTGTGGAATAAGTTTCAAGATTAAAGATGAATTTGGAATGTTTAATTGTAAATGTTGGAATTCTGCTAATATTGATATCTTATCTATAAAAGATTGTGAGAATTCCACGTGTATTATTTCAGGATTTATTAAAGTCAATTATTTCAATAATCATTATGATTTCTTTATTGAAATAAATAAAGAAATTATTAAGGAAAATAATAAATCTTTAATAAAATCTCTTAAAGAAGATTGTGAATGTCGCGGATATTTCATAAATAAGAAAAGAATTAATTGGAATAATATTAAGAAAATTGGATTAATATCGAAAAAAGAAACACAGGGATATAATGATTTTATGAAACAATTGAAGGTAAATTTAATGATAAATCTTAAAGAAATCGTTCTAGAAGGTGCTAATACTGAAAGAACGCTTATTAATGCTATTCAAGAATTTCAGGAAGAAGACGTAGAAGCAATCATTATAATTAGGGGTGGAGGTTCTACAATTGAAATCTCAAATTCATTTGATAAGATGAGTATATTTGAAATTATGAAGAATTCTAATAAACCTATTATAACTGCGATTGGACATGAAGCAGATAAAGATGAAAAGTTATTAATAACTTCGATAAGTGATGTAGATTATCCAACACCTTCAAGATTGGCGATAGAGATTAATAAAAATAAGTTATTGGAGATTGAGGAAAAGATGAAGATAATTAAAGAGAAGTTTATGAAGAAAGAATATTTAATATTGAGTATTTATGTTGATAAATGGATTAAGGAAAAATATGGCGCGATTATTATTAAAATTAATGAAGATGATAAATTTATAATTATTGAAAATAATGACAGATTTTATAAGATGAAATTGAATTTGAGGATTAATAATGAGATTAAGATTACGAAAGATGATTTAAAGATGAAGAAAATGATAGAAGATGCTATTAAAACATATGATATATATCTCATTAAAAAATTTAGAGATTATTTGACAGATAAGACGGATTTAAATGAGATGATTAAAGAAATCATTGATAAGATAATAGAATTCGAGGAATTAAAAGGAATTGATATAAATATTGATGAAATAGCGGAAAATAATTATCAGGATTTATATAGATATTATTTAAATCAAAAAAATATTATCGCGGATATAATGTAACAATCCAATAATTTTTATAAACAATTATATCAAATTCTTTACCATCTTCAATTATTTTTATACTTTTATTTTTAACTTCATATGAGAATGGTCTTAGAAATTTAACTAATTTTTTTCTTAAATAATCTGAGCGAGGTTTCATAATATCATCTATATTCTTCAAATCTTCAATATCCATTGGAATAAAACGAATACTTGGTTTATAATTCCATAGAATGAAATTACAAACTTCTTCCATTTTATATAAAAGTTTTATAAATTTAATAAATCATTTTTTATATAAAAATTTAAATCATATTTATAATAAATGAATTTAAAATTATTTGTAATATTTTTATTTATAAATATTATTGATGGATTTATATTAAAACCAATGCCTTTAATTAATAAAAAACCTTTATTAAATTCTTATGGAGGTTATGGTGGAAATAATAATATTTTCTATGGTGGAAATGGCGGAGGTAATGATGATGACGATGATATAAATTTATTTTATAGTTTAATAATTTTAAATTTATGTATGATTAAAACAACTTATAAAAATAATTATTTATTTGATTTGTTTTTATATAATAATAAATAAAAAATGAATATTCGTATATTTCAAATATTTTACAAATATGGCTGAAATTCTTACAATCGCTTGGTTATATACGATTTATAAGGCTGAGCGAAATCAAAAGCATGAGTTTAATCGAAAAATGAAACAATTTGAAGAAGTCAAGAGGAAGAGGATTGAAGAGAGAATACAATTGGGGATAATTCATAGGAATTTACATGATAATTTCACAGATATATTCAAGAATTCCAATGAATTAGATGAAATCATAGAGAAACAATTTAGGATGTCTAAGATGTGGTGTAGAGACGATTAATTTTGTTTTATTTTTTCATTATCAATTATAAAAATTGAATATTCTTATATTTCCAATATTTACAAATGGCGAATTTGCGTGAATTCAATAGGAGATATGAGATGATGAAGGAAGATGAAGCAAGAAAAGCTTATGAAGAGTTTGAAAAATGGCGTGATAAACTTGAATATATGAGCAAATTTGATAAAATTATGACACGTTCTTTATATGAATATTATTATGTGATGGGTAATAATATTGATGTAAAATATGATCCTCAAATTAAAGAAATTGTTGAGAAACAACTTGAAATGTCTTTAATATGGTTTGATT
>Ga0214921_10002244_pt1 | contig 31690 bp, 38 predicted proteins | sample LL1505_MetaG_FD_177992 | JGI IMG/M metagenome (GOLD analysis project Ga0214921, IMG submission 177992) | Freshwater microbial communities from Lake Lanier, Atlanta, Georgia, United States - LL-1505 | ecosystem: Environmental > Aquatic > Freshwater > Lake | place: USA: Georgia | collected... | reverse complement strand
AAAATTATCGTCCAGCACCAGTTGGATCTCCAGATCGCCCAACACCAGAAGCACTCAAAAAAGCTCAAGCAGATGATTATATGAATGAAGATTATCTATGGGATGGAGAAACAGAATTTGATCAAAATCAATTTACTCAAGAAGATCCAACTTTAAATGAAGTAGAAACAATGGATGATCATGACATGGAAGCTCTTGAAATGAGCGAAAGTCAACTCTCAGCAATAGCAGATAAAGCAGAACAACTTCTCGAAGCAATGTCTGATCCAGAAGTTGCAGATGATATATTAGAACCTTGGATTCAAAATAAATTAGCAATTCTTGATGATTATATGGCTACAATTTATGATTATATTATGTATCCATCAAAAGAAGAAGAAATGGAAGATCAACAAAATCCAAATTTAAATTTAAATCAAGCATCTTCTATGTTCAAGGTCGGCGACAAAGTAAAAAATATTAATGCTATGTGCAAACATTCTGGCAGCGAAGGAGTTGTTAAAGAAATTCGCGAACTCCCACAAGATATGGGATATGCAGTTATATATGAATGTACAAACAATGGCCCAACTTGGAAAAAAGGTGATATGCTTGGTAAAACAGAAATTCAACTTCAAAAAATAAGTGAAGCGAAATGGAGTAAAGAATACAAAGATAGTATAAACTGCAATAATCCAAAAGGCTTTTCACAAAAAGCTCATTGTCAAAGTTTAAAAAAGAAATAAAATATGCAAACTCCATGTGGCGAAATGATAGATGTATTATCTTGTAAATCAGAAAATGAAATTAGCATCATCATAGATGACCTATTAAATAATAAAATAAAATCACAAACAGTTGAATTTAAAAAGAAAATTTTAAATATATTTAAAACTTTAAAAAAGAATCAAATATCCAAAACAAAAGATCAAACAGAATTAGATAATTATAATAAAGTCGTTGAATTTATTGATAATAAAATAAAAGATTTATAATTTATGCCTACATGTACACCACAACTTTGCTTTGGAAATAATGCTCCTAGTCACGAATCAGAACCAGACTATGGATCTTATAGCTTAAATCCTGGAAGTATTGAAGTAGGAGAGATAACAATAATTAATGGAGTTATTATGAGAGGGCGAGCTTTAAGGCGTGGCCGTTATACCAGAATAAGACCATGGGAACAATATGAATATGATAACCCAGAAGTATTAATAGTCCATAATCGAGGAAGTTTTAATCAAATACAACCAACTATATCTGAATTTCAACCTTTTGAAACTTCGCAAATTTTAGCTCAAATAAATGAACAAATAGCTGGAGATCATCCAGAAGATGTTCAAGAAGACATAAAAAATGAAATTATTAATAGACTTATAAAATTTATAAATAGTGATGAAGCTAGAAAACAAATTCAAAAACAAATTAATCAAAATGTATATGTTTTTAATGTTAAACCAGATGATCCAAACCTTACTCCATTTTCATCAGGAGTTGGAGTATATAAAGCCATTATGGGTGGCCAAGTACGATTTTCAGTTAGAGATGATGATAGAAGTAGAGAATATTGGAGAACTCCATATTTTAAATTGAATCAAAAATATAAAATTAAAATTCAGTTATCTTCAATAGATTTTTGTAAAAAAATAGATGATCAATTTGCATTAGATCAAACAACTCTTAATTTAGATCCAAAATGGCAAAATATATTAATAGGAAGTCCAAGTACTGAAATTTGTGATTCTATACAAATGCAAGTTATAGCAGAAAATATATATGTAACACAAATTGCGGATAGTTGGTTTATGACTCCAGAACAAGCAGCTGAATACTCAAACTCTTTAGTATCAAATAGTGGTCCGCAAAATCTTGTTGGTCAAGGCTTTGGTCCTTTAGTAAATCCAAGTAGTGCTTTATCATTATTTCAAGCAATGGCAGATCAAGGAAAACAAAATGAATTAATGTATGGATTTTTAGGAAATGTTATTGGGATAGCCACAAAATATTTTTCATTAGATGGGCCATTAATACAAGGTACATGGGTTATTCCACTTACAGCAGATTTAAATGGACGACAAGTTTTAGCAGCTTTATTAAAACCTCATTTTACAATAGGTTTAAATGAAGCAAGGCAATTAGTAACGAATCCATATGGCTATTTCCAAACCATTCAAAACAGTTTAATTGCAGCTGGATTTGGTCCAACAATACCAGGATATGATAATATAAATAATGATATTCAAAATAAAGGTATTCCTACTCAAGAACAAAGTTCAACAAATATAGATTTAAATGGAATGTTTACTACCTCAAATCAACAATCAAGAGAAACTGGAGGAGGACCAGTACAAAATGCTATAAATAATAACGTAATAATAGTTGATCCTAACGGTTTACTAAATAATCTTCGGTCACAAGGAAGACAAGTAAAGTAATTTTTATTTAGTCATTTAGTGTATTAAAAAAGTAATGGATATCAAATTAAGTGTATATAAAGAAGATGAAAAATAACATTATTGAAATAGAATTAACAAGAGCTTCCATTACCCAAAAGAATGCTCTCGAACAACTAAAAGCTGGAAATACTCGTTTTATAACAGGCACAGCAGTTGCTCATACTTGGCAAAGAGAAAAAGTAATTAAAACTGGCGAATATGGCCAAGCTCCTCAAATTGGAGTTTTAGGTTGTGCTGATTCCAGAGTACCAGTTGAAATGATTTTTGATATGGGAGTTGGTGATTTATTTGTTGTTCGTGACGCAGGTAATTTTGATAGCGAAGAAGGAAGTGCAACATTTGAATATGGTGCAGCAGTACTTGGGGTTCATACAATTTTAGTATTAGGCCATACAAAATGCGGAGCAGTTGAAGCAACTCTTGCTGGAAAACCAGTTCCTGGAAATATTGGAAAACTTGCAAAAATCCTCATGAAAGCCTTAAAACCATTTGTTGAAATGGCAAAAGCTAAAGTAGATGAAGACGTATTAAATCAAGCAATTGAAGCTAATGTCAGATATCAAATGAAAGCAGTTTTAGATAATAGTGAATTATTAAATTCATTAAACAAAGAAGGTAAATTACAAATTTTAGGTGGAATATATAATGTAGAAACTGGTGAAGTTAAGTTTCTAAGCTAATTATATAAAAATAAGTGTAATAGACAATATGCCAATACCACAACCAAAGCCAAATGAAAAACAAGCCGATTACATGGGTCGTTGCATGCATAAAGTTAATAAAGATAATCCTAAAATGGAAAATAAACAACAAGTTGCAATTTGCTTAAATACCTACAGCAATCCAAAAAGTAAAAAATCTAAAGCAAATGAAATTGAAGTTGATATGTCAGAAGATATTAAAAATTTAAGTCAAGAAGCCTCAAATACAGCTGTTACCGCACCAGCTCCAGAAGTTCAAAATGAAGTTAAAGCAGAACTTGATGGCAAAGGCGAAGTTATACAAACTACATTAATGCAAATGCAAAATCAATATAAAATTTTACATTGGCAAACAATGTCGTTCTCACAACATAAATCTTTTGATGAAATCGTAAGCAGCCTCTCAGAAAATATTGATGAATTCATTGAAACATATATGGGTAAATATGGCAGAGTAATTGCTACTAGTACATTTAATCTTACTCTTGCTAATTATAAAGATGCAAATTTTGTTACATTAACAGATTCTTATATTAATTTTATGATTGGTTTAAGTAATATGTTAGATGCATCTAAAGATTCAGATCTATTGAATATTAGAGATGAAATTCTTGGTTCACTAAATCAATTAAAATATCTCTTAACATTGGTTTAAGCTAATGAAGAAACAAAATATTTGGGAATTAGATATCTCAGAAACAGAAGCATACCAAAAAACCTACAAAGGCCAAAAAAGAAGCGAACTAAAAGATAGTGATTTCTTATTTCCAGAAACAAGATCCTTCCCAATTGTTAGTCCACAAGATGTTCGAGATGCAATTAGCAATTATGGACGCATGAGTGGTAAAATGAGTTATGATGCTTTTATTAAAAAACTTTATCAAAAAGCTAAAAGCAAAGGCCCAGAATTTGTAGCAGCAATTCCAGAATCAACCAAAAAAGAGCATAAGCTCTCTTAATTCTTAGAATAATAATTATTCTCACTATATCATATATAGTGAATATTCTTTGGCCTGATATACATCTTAATTTAACTAAAAATATGGCCAAGGCATTTAACTTGCTAGGTCATAATATAATTATTCCATCATCAGATTATAAAATAACTCATAGACCACCACAACAATTTAGTCAATTTGTATGGAATGAAACTTGGACTCAAGAAAAAGCTGACAAAGAATTCTCAACAAAAAACGTTAAAATTTTAAATAAAGAAGAGATTTTAGAATTAAAACCAGAAGTAGTTTTCATAACGAACTTTGAATCACAATTTGAAATATTAAATGAAATTTGGCCTATCTTAAAATCTAATAGTAAACTAGCTTGTTATAGTGGAAATGACTATTGGGACGGAGCATATCCTTTTTATATTATTAAAAACTATCTAATGGCAGATTATACTGGATTTGTATTAGCTCAAAAGTACGGAGTAAATCACTTATACTATAAGCCTTGGATAGATTATGATCAATGCAATTTTATTGGAACTAGCGACAATCTTAGCATAGGAATTTATATTCATGGCTATGAAAAGAATTTTCCAAATGATTATAAAAATTATTTAACTCTAAAAGAACATACTCAATTTGTTAATTATGACTTACATGATAATAGTACTCATCAACAAGTTATAGAAGCTCAAAATACAAATTTTGCAACACTTCATTTAAAGCAATTAGAAGGATATGGAATTGCTGTTATAGAAAGTATGGCTAGAGGCAGACCAGTATTTTTACACAGAGAACAATCTAGAAATAAAAGTTTAAGTCAATGGAGCATAGAGAATTTAACTGCTTTGTATTTTAGTTCATTTCAAGAATATAATGCAAAATTAAAAGCTTTTACTGAATCAAAAGATTATCGACATTATCTTCAAGTCAATACTGCAAGTGCTATTAGACAAATAATTAATAATCAAAAGGAAACTGAAAAGCTTGGACATTTTCTTAATAATCTAGTATAATTTCAAAACTGTGAAAATCTGGCTCTGTGGCATTACTCAAAATGAGAAACAGAATATTGATGATATGACCAAAGACATATATCAATATTTTGATGGTTTAATTTTTGTTGATGGTGGTTCAACAGATGGCACATTAGAAGTATTAAATGAAAGAAAAGGCCAAGGAAAAATCATACATAGAGAATGGTCAAATGACCACGACCTCCAAATGAATGGCTTTTTAAGAGCAAATACTATGAATAATAAAGATTGGTTTGTTATTCGTGATAGTTGTGAAAGATTGAATATAGAATGGGCAAAGAATTTACGCAATTTTATTGAAAATTTCCTTGAGAAAAAAGGAATTAATTCCTGCATGGATAGACAAAAGGCTTTTCTAGTTAAATATTTTGATGATATGATTTTTCAAGGTAGTCCTCATTGGGGGCTTCAAGGAATGCGACCACAAGCTATTGATCTTTATGAATATTACCAAAGAGATCAAAAACTTTTTGCTTGGGAAGAAAGACCATCTCAAAGAAAGCATTATATTGATAGCGATATGAAGTATTACTTTGTTTATGGAAGATCAAATCATTGTGTGCTTCATTATTATGATAATGGCAAAACTTCAGAAAGATATCAAAGACAAGAAAGCATTAGACAACAATTTAGAAATTATTGCGAAACTTTGGGTATAGAATTTAAATTACAATCTTTAATTAATTATTGGAAAAATAATCAAATGACAGACACGATGAAAAGTTTCATAAATAATGAAAAAATAATTAATAAGTTTTATAGACTTAATATCTTAAATCAAGAACCAGAAGAAGTAAATAAAATAGAAATTGTAAATATATGAAAATAGCAGATTGCTTTATGTATTTTAATGAAAAAGATATTGCATATCTTAGAATTAAAGAATTATATGACTCGGTGGATTACTTTGTAATCAATGAAGCTACAACAACTCATCTTGGTAATGAACAAAGAAAACTATTGTTCTGGAAAGACGAAAGACTAAACGAATTCAAAGATAAGATTCATTACAAACCAATAAATTTAATGAGAAATTATGGAGAATTCACATCAAAACTTTTTCCAGAATGGAAGATGCGTCTTGGAGAGCAAGAACAAAGAGCTAGATTGCATGAAGGACTTTATGAATTAAATCTTAATGAAGATGATTTTGTTTTCATTTCGGATTGCGATGAGATTCCAAATAAAAATTCTTTTCAAACATTAAGTCAACATCAGCTTGTAGCTTTTAATCAAATGTTTTTCGTTCATTATATTAATGTTTATACTAATAAAAATGTTACTGGAACTGTAGCTTGTAGATTTGGCAAAATGAAGCACATTAATAATCAATATCACAATCTTGCACTAGAAGTACTTAGAGCAAATAAAGACTTTGTTCCTAGAATAGAAAATGGTGGATGGCATTATTCTTATATGGGTGGAGCTAAAACCGTGAGCAAGAAAGTTACTGCTATTCCAGATGGAAATCTTGAATCTCCTTGGAAAACCGAGGAATCTTCTCAAAAATTAATAGAAGAAAGTATTAAAAATAGGAAAAGCCCATTCTCAACAGAACCATTAGATATAATAGATTTAGATATTAAATTCTTAAATTTAAACTTTATAACAGCTATTCAAGGAAGATGGGAAAGACATACCGCAGTGTACGAATCATATCCAAGAGTATTGGAAAATAATGGAAAAAATGAGTTTAAAGATCTAATATATACTAATGAATAATGATATTACTGTTATATTAAATGGTTACAGAAGGCCAGATTATTTTAAAGAGCAATATGAATCAATAGCAAATCAAACAGTAAAGCCAAAAAATATATTCTTTTTTAATAATTATTATCCAGAAACTTTCGATAAATTTGACGAAACTATAATTTCTAATTGCATATCCACAAGATCAAATGCAAATTTTGGAGTTTGGGGAAGATTTGCTCACGCTTTAAATGCTAGAACAAAATATGTTTGTATTCTAGATGATGATACAATTCCTGGAAAAAAATGGTTAGAAAATTGTCTAGAAACTTCTAAAACTCATAGAGGATTACTTGGAACAAGGGGCGTAGTTTTTCACAATAAATATACTTATTGGCAAAATGACTCATATGGCTGGCAGAATCAAAATGAAAGCCCAGTACAAGTAGATATCATTGGTCATAGTTGGTTTTTTGAAAAAGAATGGCTAACAGCTTATTGGAGAGAGTTACCTCCAGAAGAATTCTTTTTCGCTGGAGAAGATATGCATTTTTCATATACTATTCAAAAATATCTTGGAATTAATACATACGTTCCTCCACATCCAAAAGATGATAAAGATATGTGGGGTAGTTTAAAAGCAGAGCAGTATGGAGGAGACAAAGAAGCTACATCTACTTATGCTGGTGGACATATAGGATCATATTATAATTATCTAATATCTAAAGGATTCAAGATTCTCAGAGATCAATCGTGAAATTATTAATCTGTTTTGGAACTAGACCAGAGTATATTAAAGTAAAGCCTTTAATCTCAAAATTCAAAGATAAATTAGATATAGAAGTATTATTTGTTAAACAACATACTAATATTTTTGATTTTTCTAATTACACTAGAGAGTTAGATTTAACAGAATGCAATAATAGACTAGACTCAGTTTTTGTTTCTGTACTATCAAAATCACAAGAAATCTTTAAAGATATATCACATGTTTTAATTCAAGGCGACACAGCTACAGCATGTGCACTTGCTCTAGCCGCATTTAATAGAAAAATTAAAGTTATTCATCTTGAAGCAGGCTTAAGAACTTATGATCTAGAGAATCCATATCCAGAAGAATTATATAGACAATTAATATCAAGAATATCAGATATAAACCTATGCCCTACAGAACAAAATAAAATTAATCTAGAAAAAGAATTAGTTCATGGTAAAACTTTTGTAGTAGGAAATACTGTTTTGGATAATTTAAATAATATTAAAACTTCTTACAGTAATAAAGTATTAGTTACCTTACATAGAAGAGAAAATTTTCCTATTATAGCAGATTTTTTTAAACAGATATCAGAACTAGCTAAAGAAAATTCAGATTTAGAATTCATATTACCAATTCATCCAAATCCAGAAGTACAAAAATATAAGCATTTACTTACTAATGTAAATGTAATTCAACCATTACAATATGATCAACTAATTGATGTATTAAAAGATACTAAACTCGTAATTACTGATAGCGGAGGAATTCAAGAAGAATGTTCTTTCTTAAATAAAAAGGCCATCGTATGTAGAAAAACTACTGAAAGACAAGAAAGCGTTAATATTCATAGTTTCTTATGTGCAGAACCAAAATTCTTAAAAGAAATATTTCATGAACACTTAGGTAACTACGAAGTCAATCAACCATGTCCATATGGAGATGGTAATGCATCAGATAAGATTTTATCAATATTAAAACAAGTATGAAACTAGCTTTATGTATATCTGGAATGCCAAGGCATTTTAAAGAATGTTATCAATCTATTAAAGATAACATTATTGATCTATATGATACAGATGTATTTATAGATGTATGGAATGATAAAATCTCGAATGATTTAAATCATGTTAAAAAAGAACAGAACGTAAAAATCTTCGATGAACATACAGATGTTATTGAAATCTATAATTTATATAAACCAAAAAATATTAGAGTAGAAGAGTATAATGAAAATACTCATACAAAATTTGTTAATCTATTTCCAGATCTTATTCAACATGGAAACGTAAATTATAGATATTATTCTTTTTACTATAAGGTATTTTCTTGTAAAAACTTGAAAGCAAGTCACGAAGTCTTATTTAAAGAAAAATATGATATTTGCATGAGAATTAGGGCGGATTGTTTTATTTTAAATAAATTTATTATTCCAGATCAAATAGACGATAATAATGTATATATGCCATTTCTAGCAAATCAAAATGGAGTAAATGATCAAATTTGGTATGCTAATACTCAAACTTTTAATAAAATTTGTGACTTATTTCCAAATCTAAGTAATTTGAAGCAATTTTTAGGTTTTCCTAGCGAAACTTGGCTCAAAATTTATTTGGATGCGATTGGAATAAACCCTATACTACAAGAATCACAAATTAATAATTTTATACTTTATAAGTATATTAATTCAATCCATAAAAAAGATTGGCCTGGAAATCCATATGTATTAGAAAAATATAAAAATGAAAATATTTGAAAAAGAATTAGAAAAGTTTTACTATAAACTTCAAGAAAAAAAGCCATTTGCATTCAGTAAATATGCAGATGGAGAATGGGCTGTAATTCAAGGACACAATGTTGCTAATGGAGAATTTGACTTTAAAAAACAAAAAGAAAATGAGTTTTATAGAGAAAAATTAATAGAATCTTTTACATATAAGAATCCAGAATACTATGTAGGAATTAGCTGCGAATGCTGTCAAGGCCAAAACCATTTCTTAATGAAAGAACAAAGTGGTCAAGATGAAGAGCATTTAACTTATGCAAATTTATTTGTTAATACTAACTATCCACTTTACGTTAAGAATTTTATACCAGAATATCAAAACCATAAAATCTATCTAGTCGCAAATGAAAAAGCCAAAGTTCAAAACTTGCCATTTAAAATAGAGAAGTTTTATCCAATTGGAGATACTGCTTTTATTAAAAATTATGACCTTATAGAACAAATAAAGTCTGAGAATATTAAAGATTCATTATTCTTATTTTGTGCTGGACCATTTGGCAATATACTATCTCATCAATTATTTGAATCAAATCCTAATAATATTTATATGGATATTGGCTCTACATTAAACCCATGGTTACAATCAGAAGGTTTTAAAAGAGATTATTATATTAATGGATTCTTTGCTGGCAGAAGATGTATATGGAATTGAATTTAGTAACATATACTCATTCAAATTGTAAAGATGCACTTCAAGTACATAATACACTTGTAAAAGAAAATCTTAAACCAGATAATCATTTTATCTTTTCTGATTATAAAACTAATGATAAAAATTGCTTAATATACGATGATAATGAACCTTACAGTTCTCATTATAGTAATTTGATTAAACAAATTAATAAAAAATACTTTATATATCATCAAGAAGACTTTTTTATTTATAACGAAGTCAATAAAAGTAAACTTCTACAATATATTCAATTTCTTGAAGATAATCAAGATTATTCTTTTGTAAGATTGCTTAAAAGTGGTTTTACTAGAGGAGAAAAAATTTCAGATACTCTTTATTCCATAGAAACTGATTCGGATCAAATCTTTTCAATGCAACCAACGATCTGGAGAACTGAAGATCTCATAAAAATTTATGATGATAAAATAGTTAAAAAATTAAGAGATGAAAGTGAATTCAGAGCAAGTTGCTCTAAATTAAACATAAAAGGTGCATATCATTTTAATTACGAAAACAAAAGAGGATTAAATCATTTTGACAGTTCAGTATATCCATGTATCTGCACAGCTTTAATTCGAGGAAAGTGGAATCTTATTGAGTATCCAGATGAATTAGTAAAGATTCTAAATAAATTTTCAATAGACCCATACAAAAGAGGTTTGTATGGCATCTGATTTAGCAATTGTAATACAAGGTGAAAGCAAACATGTAGAGCTTTTAAAATCTGCATTTAAAGGATATAATACAATATTTTCTACTTGGGAAGGCGAAGAATCGAAGTACTCTTCTGATGATAAAGTTGTGTATAATTCAATTCCAAATAATCGTGGTCCATGTAATTTAAATTTACAAAAAATTTCTACTGTTAATGGTTTACTTTTAGCAAAACAATTAGGATTTAAAAAAGCTTTAAAAATCAGATCTGATCTTATTCCAAACAATATTTCAGAGTTTTTGAATTTATTAAATAATGATCATCTTAATTTCTTATGTTGGCATGGTCATGAAGTTTATCCTAATTGTTCTGGATATTTAGTTGATTTTTTAATGTCTGGAAATATTGATGATTTGTTAAATATTTGGGATATTGAAGACATGAGTTGGTGTGTTGTACCAGAAATATTCTTAACCTCTAATGTGATAAATAAATATAAAGATATTAATAATATAAACTATATATTAAATAATATAACTGACGCTAATGATTTATTTTGGATAAAGAACAATAAAAATCTATCATCTTTTAACAAACAATGGATATACTCATTAACGAAAGAACACTTAAAACCAGATTATCTTAAATTCTTATGATTAAATTAATTGTTTTTGATCTTGATGGAGTACTTATTGATGCTAGGGAGATTCATTATGAGGCTTTCAATAGAGCTATATCTTTAGTTGGAAAAGAATTTATGATAAATAAAGAAGAGCATTTATCCACATATGACGGCTTACCAACAAAAAATAAACTAAAATTACTCTCCAAAAATAAAAATCTACCCACAGATAAGCATTCTTTGATTTGGGATAATAAACAAAAATTTACAATAGAAGTCATCAACGAAACAGTAAAAGAAGATGAAAGAATTAAATTTATCCTAAAAGAACTAAAGAAAAATGGATATAAACTATATGTAGCTTCAAATTCTATTAAAGAAACAATCAAAACTATCTTATTGAGAAAAGGCTTTATGGAATATATTGATAATTATTACTCCAATGAAGACGTAAAAAATCCTAAACCAAAATCTGAAATATATTTGAAATGCATGATAGATGCTGGAGTTGATCCAGACGAATGTTTGATAGTAGAAGATTCAATAGTAGGCAGAAAAGCAGCTTTAAAATCTGGTGGACACTTACATCCAGTATTAAATACAAACGATATTAATCTAGACAAAATAATAGACAATATTAATAAAATTAACAATAATAAACTAATGAAGCCAAAATGGAAAGACGATAAAATGAAAGTATTAATTCCAATGGCTGGAGCAGGAACTCGATTTGAGAAGGCTGGCTATACATTTCCTAAGCCACTTATAGAAGTAAGAGGAAAGCCAATGATTCAAGTCGTAATTGATTCTATTGGTGTTGATGCCAAGCATGTATTTATTGCTCAGAAGAGTCATTATGAAAAGTATAATCTAAAAGATACATTAAATTTAATTAGTCCAAATTGTGAAATATCACTTACAGATGGGTTAACTGAAGGCGCGGCTTGTACAACTCTATTAGCCAAAGAATATATTAATAACGATCAACCACTTCTTATAGCAAACTCAGATCAATATGTAGATTGGGATAGTAATGAATTTATGTATTCTATGATGGCAGATAATATTGATGCTGGTATTCTTGTATTCGAATCAACTCATCCAAAATGGAGTTTCGCCAAATTAGATGAGAATGGATTTGTATCTGAAGTAGCAGAGAAAAAACCAATTAGTAATTTAGCTACAGTAGGAATCTATTTCTGGAGAAAAGGCTCTGATTATGTAAAATATGCAGAGCAAATGATATCTAAGAATATTAGAGTCAATAATGAATTCTATGTTTGCCCAGTATTTAATGAAGCGATTCAAGACGGTAAAAAAGTTAAAGTATTTAAAATTGAAAATAATAAAATGTGGGGAATTGGAACGCCAGAAGATTTAAATTATTTTTTGGAGAATAATAAATAATTATGATAATTTTTGATGTTGGAGCTAATAATGGCAAATCATGTGTTGAGTTTTCTTATGATCTAAATAATACAGTTTATGCTTTTGAACCAACTCCAGACCTAATAGAAAATCATTTAAGACATATAGCTAAATCTAATTACATAATAATTCCAAAAGCTGTTGGAGACTTTAATGGAGAAGCAGAGTTTAATCTAGCAGTAGATCCTGGATGTAATTCTCTTAATACTTTCGTAGACAATGTAAAAGAAATTTGGCCAGATAGAAGTGATCTTTTTGCAGTAGGGAAATTAAAAGTAGAAGTCATTAGAATGGATACATTTATAGAACAAAATAATATTGAAAAAATAGATTTTTTACATTGCGACACTCAAGGTAATGATCTTAAAGTATTAAAATCTTTTGGTAAATATATTAATATTATTGAAAAAGGTGAAGTCGAAGCTTTTGATAGGAATAAGCTCTATGTAGACATGGATAACTCCAAAGAAAAAATAACAGAATTTTTAGAGTCTAATAATTTTAAAATTGATGATATTACAGTTAATGATCCTCATAGCAACGAAATAAATATTATTTTTAGTAAAAAATGAAAATCATTGCTCATAGAGCAAACTTAAACGGTCCAAATATATCTACAGAAAATTCCATACCAGCAATTAATATAGCCTTATATCATGGATTTGATGTTGAAATAGACGTATGGTATAAAAATAATAAATGGTATCTTGGGCATGATAAACCTAAATATCTAATAAATAAATCTTTTTTACAAAATAATAAATTATGGTGTCATGCAAAAAATTTAGACGCATTAAATTTAATGATTAAAAATAAAAAAATACATTCCTTTTGGCATCAAAATGATGACTTTACATTAACTTCAAAAAATTATATTTGGACTTATCCGCATAAAGAGACGACAGATAATTCTGTTATTGTTTTAATAAATAAAAAACATAAAATGCCAAAAAAATGTTTTGGGATATGTACTGATTTTCCATTATCATATATAAATGAGCGTTAATTTCAAAGAAACATATTATGGTAAGAAGATAGATACCGCCAATATTTTAAATATTGACGATGCATCTAGATTAATTAATGGCAGAAAAACATGTATAATTACTGGAGTAACTGGTCAAGATGGCAGTCATATGGTTGAATTTTTGCTTAAAAATACTGATTTAGTAATTTTTGGTGGAGTAAGAAGGTTAAGCGTTTATAATCATGAAAATATTAGAGATATTAAATCTGATAGATTTTATTTAATTAATTTTGACTTGACAGATTCTCATGCTATTTCCAGATCAGTTGAAAAACTGCAACCAGATTATTTTATTAATTTTGCTGCTCAGAGCTTCGTAGCAAGTAGCTGGGATTTCGCTAGACAAACTTGGCAAACTAATTCTACTGCAATTTTAGATATCCTAGAAGCTATAAGACTTTATAAACCATGTTGTAGATTATATCAAGCTGGATCTAGTGAAGAATTTGGTAATGTAATGTATACTCCTCAAGACGAAAATCATCCATTACGTCCAAGAAGCCCATATGGAGCAAGTAAAGCTGCTTCTAGACAATTAGTTAAAGTTTATAGAGACTCTTATAACTTATATGCAATTCAAGGTTGGCTATTTAATCACGAAGGAACAAGAAGGGGTGAAGAATTTGTTACAAGAAAGATAACAAAAAATATAGCAAGAATTAATAATGCTATTAAAAACAATCAAGAATTTGCTCCTTTAGAGCTTGGAAATATCGAAGCTAAAAGAGATTGGAGTGATTCAGAAGATTTTGTAGAAGGCGTTTGGATGATGTTAAATCAAGATAAATATAATTCAAATTATGATGGAGTGCCTAAAGAGTATGTATTCTCTTCTAATGAAACTCATACTATTAAAGAGTTTGCTGAAAGAGCTTTTGCTCACGCTGGAATTAAAGGCGAATGGATTGGAGAAGGTGAGCATACCATGTATGTATCTAGTGATAAGAAAACTTTAATTCAAATTAATCCAAAATTTTATAGACCAGCAGAAGTGGAGCTTCTTCTTGGCAATTCAGATAAAGCAAGAAAAGAATTAAATTGGAAACCTAAAATTTCATTTGACAATTTGGTAAAAAAGATGGTAGAATGGGATATTGAAAATTTCAAATCATAAACTCTGTCAATTTATAGTTAAAAAATATATACAAAGTAATATAAATTGGGCAAGAGAGATCAAAATAGCTCAAAAATTAATCAAAACCTATAAAGATTATTCTTTTTGGAATAATCTCAAAGATTTAAAATTACCATCATTGGCATGGTTTCTTACTGAGGATGGCAAGAAATTTATCGCTATGGAAGATAAAAAACTAGATTTATCCTTTGATAAAAAAGAAACTGCCCAACTTAATGAAAATAAAATTGGGGAAGATAAAAAAGTTTGCCAAAAGCCTAAATCTTTAGTAGAATTTATAAAGTTATGGGAAGAAAACCAAAAGATCAAGTAGAACCAGAAGCTATTTCTGGACCTTCAAGCAAGAGTTTACTCTCTTCATTTTTGAAGGATAATAAGGATGAACATTATAATTTCGAAGAAGAGATAACTTATAAAGTATCTACTGGAAGCTTAAATCTTGATATTGCAACTAGCGGAGGATTATGTCCAGGTTTGCATAGATTTATTGGAATGAATGAGGGAGGAAAGACTTCTGAAGCACTTGAAGTAATGAAAAATTTCTTAAAAACAGTTCCAAAGTCTAGGGGAATTTTAATTAAAGCAGAAGGAAGATTAAGCAAAGAAATTAAAGATCGTTCTGGAATACAATTTGTATCTAGTCCAGATGATTGGAATGATGGTAATTGTTTCGTATTTGAATCTAATATTTTTGAAACAGTTTCAGAACTTATCAAAGAACTTATCCAGAATAATCCAGAAGAAAATAGATATATGTTTATTCTAGATTCTGTTGATGGTCTTATTACAAGAGGTGATAGCGAGAAGTCATTGTCGGAAGCTACAAAAGTAGCTGGTGGAGCTGTAATCTCGTCTACCTTAATGAAAAAAATATCTCTAGCTTTGGGCAAGAGAGGTCATATGGCTATATTTATTAGTCAAGTTAGGTCTGAAATTAAACTAGATCCATATGCAGCAAATAAAGACATAAGACAAACTACTGCAACTGGTGGAAATGCATTATTGCATTTTGCTAATTGGATTCTTGAATTTGAACCAAGATTCAATAAAGATCTTATTCTTGAAAAACCAAATGAAAAATATGATTCAGTTAAAAATAAAATTATTGGACATAATGTAAAAATCGTAGTTAAAAAATCTACAAACGAATCTACCAATTCAAAGATTCAATATCCAATCAAATATGGTCGTAAAGATGGATCTTCTGTTTGGAGAGAATATGAAGTAATTGATCAAATTGTTGCTTGGGAATTTGCAACTGCAAAAGGAGCATGGGTCACATTCTCGGATGAAATTATTGAAGAACTCAAGAAGGTTAATCTAGAGCTTAAGAAACAGCATCAAGGAATTGATAATTTAAGATCTTATCTTGAAGAAAATAAACCAATTGTAGATTATTTTTATAATAAATTCATTAATACTCTTGCGTCATGAGATTATTAAATATTAACGGCAAGCTCGTTAATAAAAATATTAATAAATATAGGGTAGACTGGCAAGGCAAGAGTAGAAGTAAACTTCAATTTAATTTCAAGCAATTCTTTTATCCATATTGGAAAAATCATATAGTATTTGAGGAATTTCCAGTTTATGGATCAATGATGAAAGTAGACCTTTTTAATGCAACAAAAAAGATAGCAATAGAAATCCAAGGTAATCAACACGAAAGTTTTAATAAATTTTTTCACGATAATTCTAGATTAAAATATCTTCAAAGCATTAAAAGAGATGTAGTAAAGTCTAAATGGATTGAGATTAATAATTTTAAATATCTAGAGCTATACGAATCAGATTTAAAGATTCTATCACCACAATATATAGAAGATAAATTCGCAATTAATATTATATAGTGTAAAAAATATTAGTGGCAAAGAAGAAATTTAGCTTTCCAAAGAGTCTACTAAAACAACTTAATGAATTTAGTTCTGGTGGATATGTATTATTTAATTTTAATGAAAATAATGATCCTCAAGTCATATCTAAATTCGATAATCAAATGAATGCTATGGCACTTTTATATTATATTAATACTTGGTCACAAAGTATTGATCAATTAAATCTAGACGCTACAACAGATGCTATTTTACAAGAAAATGGCGAGGACCGTGAAGGAGATGATACTTTTTCAGATATAGAAGACGAAGACGAACAATAACCTTGACTTTTTAAATATAGACTGATACAATACTTATACGATGATTTATTCTCTTCAAGTCGAAAGACATGTATTGAGCGGTTTGATTAAGTATGAAAATTTGTTTGCTGATGTAGATACTTTTATATCAGAAAACGATTTTTACAATGATGTTCATTCCACAATATATGCTGTTTATAAAAATATTAAGCATAAAGGCGAAAAAGTAGATAAAGTACTTTTAGCGGAAAAGATTAAAAATCTAGGAATATCATTTAAAGATGATATTAATATTTTTGATTATGTTGATAATCTTTCATTCTCTCAGATTACAGAAGATGCCACGATTAAAGCATGTCAAGAACTATTAAAATTAAGAATTCGTAGAGAAATTTCAGATACAGCAGATAAAATTAAAACTTATGTTGGTAAAAATGCAGAAGTTTCAATTGATCAATTGCTTGCAGATGCAGATGCCATGTATAATAATAAAATATCAGCATATACAACAAATGATTTACCAATTAATATCTTTGAAAACGCAGAAGATATTATTGAAGAAATTGGAAACTCTCCAAGAGAAGAAACTGGATTAATAACTCCATATCCAGAATTTAATAGAATGTATGGTGGTCTTAAGAATGGAAATATTTATGCAATAGTTAGTCGTCCAGGCCAAGGAAAATCTTCTTGGATAAATGATATATGTTTTAAAACTGCAATAAACCCAAAGAATAAAGTTAAAGCTTTAATCTTAGATACAGAAATGCAAGCTCCAGATATTAGATTCAGAATGATTTCTTCATTAACTGGAGTTCCAATGTGGTATTTGGAAACTGGAAATTGGAGAAAAAATGAAGAAATGCTTAAAAAAGTAAGAGCAGCTTGGCCTTTAATTAAAAATCATCAATACCATCACTATCATGTAGGCTCAAAGAGTATAGATCAAATTTGTTCTATGATTAGGAGATGGCATCTTTCTCAAGTAGGAAGAGGTAATCAAGCAGTTATAGCTTATGATTATATTAAATTAACTGGTGAAAAAGTTGGTCAAAATTGGGCAGAACATCAAGCAATTGGTGATAAGATTGACAAACTAAAAAGAATATCTGAAGAATTACAAGCACCAATCATTACGGCAATGCAACTTAATAGAAGTGGAGAAAATTTCAACAGAAAATCTTCTGATGTAGTAGATGATGCTTCAGCGATTTCCTTATCTGATAGACTTCAATGGTTCGCTTCATTCGTAGCAATCTTTAGAAGAAAAACTATGGATGAACTAGCATTAGATACTCAACAATTTGGAACTCATAAATTAATTCCAACTAAAACTAGATTCCAAGGAAAAGATGCAGCTGGACATCAAGATATTGTTCGTAGATTAGATTGCACTGGTAAAGAAACATGGGCTCAAAATTATCTTAATTATAGAGTAGAGAATTTTAATATCACAGAACATGGATCATTAACAGATATTGCAGAAAGGCAAAGAGAGCAATATGAGCTAGATGATAGAAATCAAAATGATGGAGAAATTTTGTGAATGTAAAATTAATATCAGTAACTCAACCCAATATAGCAGGAATCGACAAATCAGAAGAGTTGGTAGCTTATTGCGCTAGAGTTAGCAATCCATCAAATCAAATGAATTCTGAAACATCTCCGAAACTGCTTGCATTTTTAATTAAACATAAGCATTGGAGTCCATTTGAAATGGTTGATATGACTGTAGAAATTAAAACTAGTAGAGCAATTGCAGCTCAAATTTTACGTCATAGATCATTCTCATTTCAAGAATTTAGTCAAAGATATAGCGTAGCTAATGAGTTTGAAGATATCGAATTGCGACTTCAAGGAGATAAAAATAGACAAGTAGGAGAAGAGTTAATATCAAAAAATCATCCATCTTATAGCAATTTAAATGGATTAATAGCAGAAACTTTATCTATGTCACAACATTGTTACGATACAATGATTGCTAATGGAATAGCAAAAGAAGTAGCAAGAATGATTCTACCGTTAACAACTGAAACCACAATGTATATGAAGGGTTCATTAAGAAGCTGGATTCATTACATAGATTTAAGAACAGAAAAAAATACCCAAAAAGAACATAGATTAATTGCAGATGAATGTAAAAATATATTTATCAATCAATTTCCTGTAATATCAGAAGCATTGGCATGGAAACAGGAATAAGTATTCATCAAATATTAACTAATTTAGGCTACAATCTTAAAGATTGTGGTCGTGAATATAGAACCAAACCTATTTACAGAGATAGTGATAATGATACTGTATTAAGAATTTATAAAGATACTGGTTTTTGGGTTGATTTTAAAGAAAATATTAGTGGAGATTTTACTTCATTAGTTAAAATGAGTCTAAAATTAGATAGTGAAGAACAAGCTAAAACTTGGCTAAAAGATAAAAACTATCAACAAATTGTAGTTAAAGATGTTAAACCTCAAATCAAAGAAAACAAAGTATTTGATAAAGATCTCCTTTTAAAGCTAAATAAAAATCATGAATATTGGATTAAAAGAGGTGTTAATATTGAAACAATGAATTTATTCAAAGGTGGAATTGCCTCTGCGGGTAAGATGAAAGATAGATATGTTTTCCCTATTTTTGATAGTAAAAATGAAATAGTTGGATTTTCTGGTAGAGATATTACAAATAAAAGTAAAATTAAATGGAAACATCTTGGAGATAAAAGTTCTTGGTGTTATCCAGCATTCCTAAACTCAGAAGAAATCAAAAAACAAAAAGAAGTAATTATTATTGAAAGTATTGGCGATTGTTTGTCTTTATATCAAGCAGATGTGAAAAATACAATTGTTACTTTTGGTCTTGAAATTAGCGTATCTATATTAAATTTTTTACTTAAACTTGATCCAGATAAAATTTATATATCATTTAATAATGATCATGAAAAGAATAACGCTGGTAATGATGCATCAGAAAAAGCGTTCAATAAATTATTAAGATATTTTGATAAAAAACAATTAGTTATAAAATTACCAACTAAAAAAGATTTCGGAGAAATGACAACTGAAGAGATAATTCAATGGAAAAAGAATCCTTAAAAACATTATCTGCTTCTAGAATTAAAACTCTTGAGACTTGCTCTTGGGTTTATTGGAATAATTATCACACCAAAGTTCCCCAAAGTCAAAACGATGGAGCATTAAGAGGAACAATTTGTCATACAATTTTTGAACTACTTTTAAATAAAAGGCATCTTAAAAATTATAAGAAAATTATAAAGAAAAATTCAATAAATGGAGATAAAGGGGTTGCAAAATTAGTCAAAATTTTATCAAATAAGGTTGGGCTTGATCCAAAGAATTATGAATTATTAGATGAAATGATTATGGTTGGTCTAAAAAATGATTTTTTTGGAGAAGAAGGAAAGATAGTAGAGCCAGAATATGCTTTTAATATACAAAATAATTCACCAAAGTATCACATCAAAGGTTTTATTGATAAACCAATTAAGACTAAAGATAAGATGATTATTGTAGATTATAAAAGTTCTAAATATAAATTTAGAGGAGACGAATTGCAAGCTAATATTCAAGCTATGATGTATAGTCTTGCTAGTAAAAAATTATGGCCTAAATTAAAACCAGTAGTTAAATTTTTATTTTTAAGATTTCCGAAACAACCAATCCAAGAATTATCATTTAATGATAATGAAATTAAAGGTTTTGAGCATTATTTAGAGCATATTAATAATTATATTAATAATTTTACAATAAAAGAAGCCGAAGCTAATTTTGCTATAGATAACGATAAAAATAAATGGATGTGTCAAGTTGGTGGATGGAAATGTCCATATAAAGATGCTTATGAATATTATGTTAAACTTGATAAAAATGGCAATCAAGTAGAATCTAGCTTGAATAATGACTTTAAAAATCTTGAAGGTTTTACTGTAGAAACTAGAAAATACGAAGGTTGTCCAAAATTTAAAAAACCAATTACATCAAATAAAGTTGACGAATTTTTAGATTGACAAACACATACATATAAAATATACTTTTAATATGGAAATTTTGCCATTGTTTAAATCTCATTATAGTATTGGAAGATCAATACTTACCCTAGAAGACGAAGAACAATTAGAGAACTATCCAGATTCAATTCTAAATATAGTCAAAGATAATAATATTAAAGATCTATATCTTGTAGAGGATAATATGTCATCTTTCTTGCAAGCTTATACCAATACTAAAAAGTACAATATTAATTTAAGATATGGATTAAGATTAACTATTACAGATAATATTGAAGATAAAAGCGAAGAATCAAGATCAAAAAATTCTAAAGTTATAATTTTCTTTAAAACTGAAGAAGGATATAAAAAACTTATATCAATTTTCGGAGTTGCCTCAAAACAAGGTTTTTATTATGAACCTAGAATTGATTATAAAACATTAAATAAACTATGGTCAGAAAAAGATTTGATGCTATGTATACCATTTTATGATTCATTTATATTTAATAATACATTAAGAAATTATATTTGTATTCCAGATATTAATTTCACAAAGCCAATCATGTTTCTAGAAAGTAATTCATTGCCATTTGATAATTTAATTAAAACTAAAATAGAAACCTATTCGAAAGAAAATAAAATCGAACTTTTAAATACCAAAAGTATTTACTACAGGAACTACAATGATTTTAAGTCTTATTTAACTTTTAGATGTATCAATAATAGAACCACTTTAAATAAACCAGAGCTAAACCACATGAGTAGTAATGAATTTTGCTTTGAAAGTTTTAAGGAAAAAACAAAATGATAGCGCAAGACCCATTAGTTATCGTAAACAAATATAATGGCAAGACAAGACAATTATCTTCAAAAGAAGATAGAACTTATGATTATAGAACGATGCTTATGAATGAAAATCGTTTGTATGCAGTAGATCAAGATTTAATTTGTCTTAAATATACGAATAATAAACCAGTATATGTGGCATCACTAGAATTAACAAGAATAAATGATTACCATAATGGAAAACCACATATTGATTATTTTATAAAAGTTATCACAAGATACAGAGAGCAGGGTCAAAAAAAATTAAGCATAGATCTCGCAAGTCGATTAGAATGCCCTTCTATTATAACAGCATTTTCTAGTGATTTGATGCATTTTTATCTTTATAACTTGACAAAGGATAACAATAAGTGGTACTATCAAAATAGATTAAAACATTTAGAATGGCATTATAATATAAGAGATAAACAACCACCACCTGATTTATATACAACAAATAAAATGGAATCAGTTCAATCATCATTTTTAATTCAAGAATAATTTATGGACGAACATCTTTTAAGATACGATAAGAATAAGACTTTTGTTTTCATAGATCTTGAAACATTTAATCTTTGTTTGAATTTCTGCCATAATCTTCCTTGGCAAATAGGTATGATAAAAGCAAAAGGAGATTTTAAAACAGATAGTAAGAATTTTTATATTAATTGGGATACGAATTTAAAAATAAGTGATGATGCAGCAAGAATAACAAGATACGATCATAAAAAGGTCTTGAAAGAAGGTCTAAATATTAAAGACGCATTTCCAACGATTAAAGATTGGTTAGATCATGCAGATTATATTGTCGGTCACAATATTCTAGGTTTTGATATTTATCTTATTATAGACTTATATAAAAGCATGGGATGTCATTACGATCATTTAATTAATAAAATTATTGATACAAACTGTATGGCTAGGGGAAGCAAGTATAATATTTCATATAAAAAAGATGAAAACTTATTAGAATATCAATATAAAATCTATCATACAAAAAGAAAAGATGTAAAAAGTAGTTTGACATTTCTAGGTAAAGAGAATAACATAGAGCATGATTACGAAAAACTTCACGATGCAATCAATGATCTTGACTTAAATTTAAAAGTATGGAATAAATTGAAATGGCAAATAGAGATATAATATGGCATCATTAGACGACATTTATGATATAGTTCAAAAATTAGATGAAACTAATAGTGAATATTTGTTTGTATCTATTCAAAAGGGCAAGAAAAGAGGCAAAGCAGATGTATTCTTTGCTTTAAATGATGACCAATCATTTATGGTGTTGGCTGAAGGTTTAGCATCATTCCAAAAAGAAATAGACAGAATTAGAAATGAAAAAGAAGATGAAGATGATAAACAATCTGAATAATCAATTTCAAAACATCAATCTTCCTTTACATGGAGTAAGACTTCCAGAATTTAAAATAGATAATATCTATAAACATAAACTAGGAGTAAGCGAAGATGTTTCAAATTATGAATACTTAAAAGCTTTAGCTCTTAAAGGATTTAAAGATTTAAATTTAAAAAAGGATTCGGATGAATACAAAAAATATATTAATCGTGCAAAATACGAGCTTGAAACCTTAAAGGAATTAGAGTTCGTAGATTATATTTTATTGGTTTGGGATGTTATTAATTATTGTAATGAGAATAATATTCCAGTTGGTCTTGGCAGAGGATCAGCAGCTGGATCGCTTATTCTATATCTAATTGGAGTAACAAGGATCGATCCAGTAAAATATGATCTCTATTTCGAAAGATTTATATCCAAGATTCGTGCTAAAAAGCAAGTTGTTGATGGAATAACATACTTGGATGGTAGTTTAATGTGTGATGTTGATTTGGATATTTGTTATTATAACAGAACTAGAGTATTAACTTACCTTGAAAATAAATTCAAAGGCAAAACAAGTAAAATCTTAACTCTTAATACATTAAGTGGAAAATTACTAATAAAAGAATGTGGTAAAATAGTACAAGAGAAAACAGAGCAAGAAATGACAGAAGTTTCTGGTTTAATTCCAAAAGTTTTCGGACAAGTAAAAGATATTGAAGAAGCTTATGCAGAAGTGCCTAAATTTAAAGATTGGTGTGACGCTAATAAAGAGATTTATCAAATTGCATTAAAATTAAGAGGCTTAATCAAGAACAAGGGAGTACATCCATCTGGAGTTCTTCTTTCTTATGCTAACCTAGAAGATAGTTGTCCAACTGAATTTTCTAGCGACAAGGAATCTGTTTCAAGTTTTGATATGAGTTGGGTTTCATTATTTAATATTAAACTTGATATTTTAGGTTTAAGAAGCGTTTCCGTTGTAGATGACGTTTGCAAAAATATTGGAATCAAGATTACAGAGATTGACTTAAATCATGAATCAATATATCGTAATTTACAAGATCTAAGAAATCCACATGGACTTTTTCAAATCGAAGCAGATACAAATTTCAAAGTTTGTCAAAAAGTTAAACCTAAAAATCTTGAAGAATTAAGTGGAGTATTAGCTTTGGCTAGACCTGGAGCATTACAATTTGTAGATAAATATGCTGCTCATACAAATTATCAACAATCTGAAAGTATTCATCCATTCTTTGACGATATTTTAAAAGAAACTGGTGGAGTAGCTCTATATCAAGAGCAGTTAATGAAGATGGCTCATAAGATTGGATTTACTTTAGATGAAGCAGAAATCTTAAGAAGAATCGTAGGCAAAAAGAAGACGGAAGAAATCAAAGCTTGGAAAAAGAAAATCGAAGATAAGATAAAGCAAAATAAACTTCCAAAAGAAGTAGGAGAAATTCTATGGAAAATTTTGGAAGATTCAGCTAATTACTCATTTAATAAATCTCACTCATTGGCTTATGCAGCCCTTGCAGCTTGTACTATTTATCTTAAATTTAATTATCCTCAACAATTCTTTTTATCTTTATTGAAGATGACGAGGCATGAGCCAAATCCAATTAATGAAATTTCTAAAATTCAACAAGAAATGGCATCATTTGATATTAAATTATTAAAACCACATATTATTAAATCTCATATGGATTTTTCTACAGAGGACAATGACATTAGATTCGGATTATTATCAGTAAAGGGTATTTCAGATAAATCAATCGAAAAATTAAATAGTTTTCGTAATAAATACTCTAATAAGTTTGAAATATTCCAAGCTGCAGAAGAAGCTGATTTAAATATTGGAGTTTTATGTTCCTTAATTCAAGCTGGTGCTCTAACTGGTTTTAAACAAAGTAGAAGTAAAATAGTATTAGAAGCTCAATTGTGGAACATTCTAACAACCAAAGAAAAGAAGTACTCTATTTCATTTGCTGATAAATTTGATTATGATCTTATTAAGATTATAAAACATTTAAATACCTTTACAGATGAAAAGGGCAAGGTTATTATTAAATTAACAAGGCTAGAAACAATTAAGAATAGATATGAGCCATATTTAAAAATATATAACCAAAATAGCAAAAGTGAAAGTTTCGCTAATTGGTATTATGAAAAGAGATTATTAGGATATACTTATGAAAAATCATTAAAGGATATCTTTGCAGAAAAAAGAGAGAATTTATTAACATTAAACGATGTATTTGAAATGCCAATAAATACTCAAGTAGCTTTCGTAGCAGAAGTCAAAGAGGTTTATTCTGGTGTTTCTAAAAATGAAAAGAAAACTAAATATGTAAGAATGAAGGTTTCTGACGAAACTTCAAACTTAACAGTATTAATGTTTAACGAAAAAATTGATAATAATAAATTATTAAATAATAATAAAAACTTTGATGAAGATAATGTAGTTATTTTTAAAGGCATTAAAAAGGATGATTGCGTCTTTGTTGATCTTGCAGCTATACAAGATCATCAGATATATATGAAATTAAGTGAGATTAAAAATATAGCAAAAAATAGTTGACAATCACATATATTTAATATATCATCCTTTATATGATATCATTTTATAAACCAAATAGTAAGAATACAGGCACAGCTTGTAGTTTCAGCGTAAATTCAAAAGATAATTCTGTATGGGGATCATTAATCAAGCAAAGCTCTTGGAATGATGCTAAAAAGATTGGGTCTTTCTCAGAAAATCAAAATAATCCAAATAAAAGCGTCAAGGTTAAATTTTCACTTACAGAAGCAGCTGGACTTCTTGACGCTCTAGAAAGAAATGTAGAGTTTTCAGCATACCATACTTCTGAAAAACAAATTACAAGAATTAAGCTATCTCCATATATGAGAGACGAGAAGCAAGTTGGCTTTTCCTATGCTGTAAATAAAGAAGATAAGCAAAATAGCGAAAATAAACAATCATATCTTATTGGATTTTATTTCAATGAAGCTAGACTTTTTAGAGAGTTTTTGGCATATGCTCTAAATTCTGTATTTGAAGCCCAAAGAATTGAAACAATTAAAAAACTAAAGAATTCGCCAAAGGAATCTAAAGAGCAATCCGCAGATAGTTCCGAGGGAGATCTTTGGTAATGCAAAAAAAGAAAGTCCTATTACAAACAGACTTTTCTTTGGCTAAGACTGGTTTTGGTAGAAATGCCAAGAGCATACTAAGATATTTATATCAAACAAATAAATACGATATTGTACATTATTGTTGTGGAATTAATTGGTCGCATCCAGAATTAAAAAGAACACCTTGGAAATCAGTTGGTTCTCTTCCAGATAATCAGCAAGAACTAGAACAAATTAACAGAGATCCGAATTTAGCTCGAATGGCTAGTTATGGACAATATAATTTAGATAAAATAATCGAACAAGAAAAACCAGACGTTTATATTGCTACTCAAGATATATGGGGCGTTGATTTTGCTATTGATAAGCCTTGGTTTAATAAAATTAATTCTGTAATTTGGACTACGCTAGATTCTTTACCAATTCTTCCATCGGCTATTGAAAAAGCTCCAAAAATTAAAAATTATTGGATTTGGAGTGATTTCGCTACAAAAGAACTTCATAGAATGGGCTTTAGTCATGTAAAGACTGTGCATGGAAGTCTAGAAGAAGATAAGTTTTATAAGCTTTCATATGAAAATAGATTGAATTTAAGGAAAGAAAATAATATTCCAGAAGATGCTTTTATTGTTGGTTTCGTTTTTAGAAATCAACTCAGAAAAAGCGTTCCAAACCTACTAGAAGGATACGCTAATTGGAAGAAGGAAAATGCAAATATTAAAAATACTTATCTATTGCTTCATACTCATTGGGGTGAAGGATGGAATATTCATAAGCTAGCAGAAGAGTATGGTATAAATAATCAAGAAATATTAACCACATATGTTTGCAAAAACTGTGGAAATTATGAAGTCAAGCCATTTAGTGGTCAAGATTTAAATTGTAAATTCTGTAAAGCTGAAAAATCTCAAATTACAACTAATGTTGGATTAGGAGTTAGCGAAGAACAACTTAATGAAGTCTATAACTTAATGGATGTTTATTGCCACCCATTTACTAGCGGTGGACAAGAAATCCCAATTCAAGAAGCCAAGCTCACCGAACTAATTACTTTAGTTACAAATTATTCTTGTGGAGAAGAGATGTGCTATCCAGAAGCAGAATCATTACCATTAGATTGGTTTGAATATAGAGAGCATGGAACAGAATTTAAAAAAGCTAGTACTGATCCTAAATCAATTACAATTCAAATTAATAAAGTATTTAATATGTCTAAAGAAGAAAGATCTCGCATGGGTAAAAAAGCTAGAGATTGGACTATTAAGAATTTTTCAGTAAACGCAGTAGGAAAAACTATAGAAAACTTTATAGATTCTTGTGGTAAAGTAGATCATTCATCATCTTTTTCAAAAGAATCTCCTAATCCAAACGCTTTAGTTCCAGAAATAAATGATAATGAACAATGGATTTTGTTTTTGTATCATAATATTTTAAATTTAAAAAATATAGATAAAAATGATGATGGATTCAAGCATTGGATGCAACAAATAAGCCAAGGAGCAAAAAGGATTGATATTGAAAATTACTTCAGACAAGTGGCTCAAAATGATTTACATAAAATGCAAAGTACTCAAGGAGATGCATTTGAAGCTATTCTTGGTAAAGATGACAAAGGTAAAAGAGTGCTTATGGTTATGCCAGAGAGTGCTGGAGACGTACTGATGCTTTCTAGCCTCTTTCCTTCATTTAAAAAAGTTTATCCAGATTATAATTTATATATTGCCACCAAACCAGAATATAAATCAATTCTAGATGGTAATGAATATGTTTATAAAGTTTTAGACTATAATCCACAAATGGATAATCTATTATGGTTAGAAGGTCATGGAGATCATCAAGGCTATTTTGAAATCGCATTCCTTCCTCATGTTGGAACTCAAAGACTATTAAACTATCTACATAATGGAAAAGATAAAATAGAATTTGAAATAAAAAATCAATAGAGTTATATATGCATATACTTGAGCAATATTCATTAAATTGTGGACTTAAAATTGATAAGCCATATATTCTAGATGCATTTTTTCCTATGATATATGAAAAATATGTTACTTTTCATGCTGCTGGTAAATTTCCATCTAGACTTTATGATTATACTCAAGAAGTTATAGATTTAATTCATCCATATTTAAGAAAAAATAACATAGAAATAGTTCAAGTTGGTGCACAGAATGAACCATTTTTTTCTAAGTGTGCAAGAACAAATGGTCAAACAAATTTTAACCAATTAGCTTATTTAATTAAAAACTCAATGTTACATTTTGGAGTAGATAGTCTACCTATTCACTTGGCAAGTATGTATGATATTAAAATAGTAGGTTTATATTGCAATATGTATAAAGAACAATCAAAACCATATTGGGGCAATAAAGATAATCAAATCCTAATTGAAAGTCATAGAAATAATAAAAAGCCATCTTATGCTGCTCAAGAAACTCCAAAAACTATTAATTTTATAAATCCAGAAGAAATTGCAATATCTATTTTAAATCTTTTGAATATAAAGCACTCCATTAAAAGAAAAAGTGAATATTTTGGAGATAATTATTCTATGGCTAAAGCTATAGAAGTAGTACCAGATCATTATCCAGATTTAGAAAAGTTTGGGGCACAAATGGCAAATGTTAGAATGGATCTCAAATTTGATGAGAATATACTATCTTATATCTTAAGTAAATATAAATCCATTATTGTAACAAATAAAGCTTTTGATATTAATAAAATTTTAACTTTAAAACAAAATATAGTTAAAGTAGTTTATAATTTTGAAAAAAATGAACAACTAGATCTTGAGTTTATTAAAGACTTAAAGAAAAATGGCATAGAATTTCTATTAATCGCTCAATTCAGTGAAGAAGATACCGAGAAGTATAAGTACGATACTATGGAATACTGCAATATTTTTAATAAAGATTTAAATGTATTCAAAGATAAAAGTTTACCATTTAAAGATAAAAAACTAAGATTTAAATCAAATAAATTTATCCTAAGTAATGGAAAAATTTTTCCTACAGTCTATCATTTTAAGAATAATATCCCATATAGTAATGATTTAGATGAATCCTTCGACTTCCTTCATCATGAAGATATTTATACCGATTTTCAACATTTATATCTTTTTCAAGATTAACCTCTTGACAAACTTATAAAAATACATTAAGATCATAAAATGAATCAAGAAAATACTACTCAAACAACTATAATTCCTCCAAATATAACCTTTTCTCAGGAAGTATTAACTCCAGAGCCTATGAATAAACCACCAAAAGCTATTACTCGTAATAAATATGGATTGATCGAAGACGAAAGTATTAAATATACATTTAATGAAGATGGTTCAATTAATTGGCGTGCGATGGTAAAGACTCAATACCTTGTACCGAATAGACAAAAAACTCAAGAAACTGATGTAACTAAACTAGAAGATAAGGATCTATTAATTCTATTAGGTGGAATCAAAGAGCTTGCTCAGATTAGGGGTTATGTTGATGTTAGTTATAAAGTAGTATCTGCAACAGATTCTTATTTTGCTACAAGTTGCAGAATAGTTTGGACTCCAAATTATGAAACTCAAGGTCAAGTTGTTGTATTTGAAGCTCTTGCTGATGCTTCACTACAAAATACAAAAAGTTTCGCTAAGTTCTTTTTAGCTGCAATCGCAGAAAATAGAGCCTTCGTAAGATGTGTAAGAAATTTCTTAAAGATTAATATCGTATCTCAAGAAGAACTTGGAGATGCAAAGATCAATGATGAGATATCAAATATTCAAAATGATAATCCAACATCTCCATACGTTCTCTTGGAAAAAGTTATGAATGATAAAGGAATTTCATTCGATACGCTAAAGAAGAGGCTTACTAAAGAAAAGGTAGATGGAGCAGAAGGATTTAAATCTGTTAATGATATTCCTAAAGTAAAAATATTTGAACTAATAGAAAGAATTAAGAAGGCTTAATGTAAGTTTTGCTTGATAATTTCATTTCTTACGAAATACATATTTACAAAAAATCCACAAAAAGCACTTAAAATATTACTTAATATTGGATAAGTTAATGTGCATATAGGATTAATAAAAAGACTAAGTCCTAAAGATATCCAAAAACTACTACATTCATGACAGAGTAGTGGTTTATTAATGTAAGGAATTTTTGCTATAAAATTTCTGAATGGTCTAGAAGCTTCAGTATCAGACCAAGCATAAGATAACGCTAAAGACAGTATAATATAAATAAAAAACTCAAAAAACATTTAAATAAAATAAACTATTAGTTTATCTTGTTTTTCTACAACTGAGAAAGATTTAAATAGTACTTTTTGTTCTTCTAGAGTTTTACAAAGATTCTTCCAATCTTCTTTAGATTTACCGATCTCAAATATTGATCCACCACTATTTTTAAACATATTTTCTCTCATTATTTTCATATGTTCGTCCATAGGATTTATGATTTGAGAATCAATTATTTCTTGTTTATTAGCTTCTATTAAGTTTTTAATAAGTTCATTATTAATTAAATTATTGAAAAATTCTGATTCAGACTCTAATTTATTAGCCAAATAAGTTTTTACTCTATTTTTACATGAACAATTTGGATTATTTTTTGAACTGATTAAATCAGCAAAAATTTCTGGAAATTTATCTTTTATAGCATCAAAAAATGTATCATTTTTTATTAAAATACTAAAAAATGCGTTAGAATTAAGTAGTTTACTAAAGTTCATATATTATTATATTAATATAATTTATTAAAATCGTCTAATATATCTTTATGATTATTTAGAATTGGATCAAATAAAGATTTATTTTCTTGATATTTATTTTTAAGAAATAAGTTAATATTATTAACACAAGGACATTTTGGATTAATTTTAAAACTTAATAATTTAATTTTTAAATTTGGAAACAACGTAATCAAATAATCATAAAATCTGTGATCTTGTATATATTTTCTTATAAATTCTTCGAAAGTCATTTTATAAACGTAAAACTGAAGTAATATTAATGCACCCATAAACTGGTTGTCCAACTTGGGCTTGAAAGTCTTCATTGGTGAATTCATGCTTTCCTCCTCTGCTTTGATTTCCAGAGAAAGTATCAGTTCCGCTATCTACGAGGATTCGTATTGGATCGCTGCCTTCAACTGGAATTTGTAGATAGTATTTACTCTCGACTTTGATAGTATAATTTTGTAACTCTTCGTCATTAAGGTTTACTTTTCTAACTCTAGTTTTCCATCTTTGACTAGTTGCGCTAGTTGATCCTGCTCCTTCACCAGTATCAAGAACAGTTGTTCCATACCATGTAACCCAACAACCTTCTGCATCTCCTTCACATTTATCTCCAGCACAA
>Ga0214921_10002243_pt1 | contig 31699 bp, 26 predicted proteins | sample LL1505_MetaG_FD_177992 | JGI IMG/M metagenome (GOLD analysis project Ga0214921, IMG submission 177992) | Freshwater microbial communities from Lake Lanier, Atlanta, Georgia, United States - LL-1505 | ecosystem: Environmental > Aquatic > Freshwater > Lake | place: USA: Georgia | collected... | reverse complement strand
ACAACAAGTACTTGGGTTTTCGTTGGTGGAGGAGCATTGGCAGCAAAGGTAAGTACATTGCATCCGCAGCGATCTGGTTGGATATTGGGTATTTATTATGGTGGGGTTGGATTTGGGATTGTACTTGCTAGTGTTTTTGTTCATCCCATGGAATTATGGGCAAGATCTTTAGGTTATCTTCATGCATGGCAGTTTGGCTGGTGGGGGATGGCCCTAGTTGCCTTAATGATGGGAGTGGTTATTTATAGTCCAGTGCAATCGATGAAGCATCCTATTGCAGTTGCGCACATCAATGAACGCATTTCACTGCGGCAAATGTTACCCATGAATATCGCTTATTTTTTATATGGCTTGGGTTATATCGGATATATGACATTCTCAGTTGCACTGGTTCGAGAAATTGGTATTACAGGCAGTAAGCTCGATTATTTTTATGGCTTACTTGGAGTTTTTATTATGTTTTCTTCCAAGATTTGGTCGATTCAGTTAGATCAAAAGAAGGATGGTACAGTCATGGGAGCTGTCAATTTGGTCTTAGCTATTGCCTGTTTTATTCCTAGCATCATTGCTTTAACAGGTGATCCAACTGAAGTCCAGATGTGGAAAATTATTTTTATCTTTATTTCAGCGATGATGTTTGGCTCTAGTATTGTCACAGCGGTTGCTTCAACCACTGCTTTTGTAAAACACAACTTACCCTCTGAGGATTGGTTATACGGAATGCAGATTTTTACCATCGCTTTTGCCACTGGACAGATTATTGGACCCGTGATGGTAGGGTACTTATCCGATCTGACGGGAAGTCTAGGAATAGGGCTTTTATTTTCCGGGGCGATATTGCTCATAGGAAGTTACGTCGGTTATCAACAAAAATCTCTGATTCAAACGCATTGAGTAACAACATGCAAGCATGGGATAATGGTTTTTATGGAAAATTCAAGCACACGTATACGTACCCGATTTGCACCTAGTCCAACAGGTTTTATCCACCTTGGTAATTTAAGAAGTGCACTTTATCCTTGGGCATTTGCAAGAGCAAAGGGCGGCGATTTTATTTTACGTATCGAAGATACGGATCAAGAGCGTTCAACCCAAGAAGCGGTTGATGTCATTATCGAGGGACTACAGTGGTTAGGTCTTGATATTGACGAAGGTCCCTTTTATCAAATGCAGCGTTTGGAGCGTTATCACGCAACACTCCAGCAAATGATTAATGCTGGACTTGCCTATTATTGCTACATGAGTGAGGAAGAGCTTAATACCTTGCGTGATGCACAAATTGCCAATAAAGAAAAACCACGTTACAACGGCACCTGGCGACCTGAACTTGGTAAGCAGCTACCACCTATTCCAGAAGGGGTAAAACCGGTTGTGAGATTTAAAAATCCGATCGATGGCAATGTGGTTTGGAAAGATGCGGTGAAGGGTGTGATTTCTATTTCGAATGAAGAATTAGATGACCTAGTAATTGCAAGACCCGATGGTACTCCGACCTATAATTTCTGTGTGGTAGTTGATGACCTTGATATGAAGATCACCCATGTGATTCGAGGGGATGATCATATTAATAACACCCCACGTCAAATTAATATCATCCACGCTCTAGGAGGGCAAATTCCTGTGTATGGACATTTGCCGACCGTGCTCAATGAGCAGGGTGAAAAAATGAGTAAACGCAATGGCGCCATGAGTGTGAGAGACTATCAAGAAGCAGGGTATTTGCCAGAAGCGATTCTCAATTATTTAGCACGTCTTGGATGGTCGCATGGTGATGCAGAAATCTTTACCAAAGAGCAATTTATTGGTTGGTTTGATTTAGAAAGTTTAGGTAAGTCACCAGCACAATTTAGTCCAGAAAAACTCATTTTTCTGAACCATCATTACATACAACATGCGGATAGTCATGATTTAGCAACAAGAACGATTCCGTTTGCAAAAAAAGAAGGAATAGTTTTTGATGGTGAGCAAGCAAAGGGTGGTCCAGATTTTGTTGCAGTTGTTGATCTACTCAAAGCTCGCGCAAATACTTTAATTGAAATCGCCCAAGGTGCAAAACTTTTCTATATAGATACTCCGTTACATGACAAGAGCTCAGAAGATTTTGGAAAGATGGTTCAACCAGCTATTTATCCAATGATTCATGATTTTGTTGAATTATTACAAGCAACTGACGGCACAAAAGAAGCGATTGCGGCAGCAATGAAAGCTACTCTTACAAAGCATGGGTTAAAGATGCCGGCTTTGGCAATGCCAATCAGATACCTAATGTTTGCAACGACACAAACTCCAGCAATTGATGCGATGATGGCCATTATCGGCAAAGAAGAGGTCGTAAAAAGACTTTCTGTAATTTAAGTCTCATAGGGTTATTGCTTAATTACATAAAAATAGGCTAAAATGTTAGATTGTTTTGATTGCTAATAAAACGATCGTTTTTGAGTAGTGCCAGATATAGAGCTAATACGATCGGGGCTATAGCTCAGCTGGGAGAGCGCTTGCATGGCATGCAAGAGGTCAGCGGTTCGATCCCGCTTAGCTCCACCAGAAAGCAATTAAAATATTGTTTTAAATTTATTCAGGTGACAGTGAATAAATGTTTTACCGTATTGCTAGGTCCCCATCGTCTAGAGGCCTAGGACATCACCCTTTCACGGTGAGTACGGGGGTTCGAATCCCCCTGGGGACGCCATAAAATGGCAAAAGAAGGAGCGGTAGTTCAGTTGGTTAGAATATCGGCCTGTCACGCCGAGGGTCGCGGGTTCGAGTCCCGTCCGCTCCGCCAACAGTGTTATAGATAAAGCCCTTGCGGGCTATTTTTATTTATACATACCATAAAACATACCAAAGAGTTTTGACTCCTTACCAAACAGGTACGAAATTCTTATCGTTATGGAGTCGCTGGTTTTAGTTATCAAGCTTCAAATTTGATTCGCTGAAGGGGGTACCCCATGTGAGATCGTTAGTATCTTGAACCCACCGTATCCCCACCCCCTGAAATAGCCCAGTTGTTCTAGCCTAGCCTATACATATTATTTCGCTCATTGAAGTATCAAAAAAATACTTTCTTTGGGAGTGGTACTAAAAATTAGGTCAGATCAATCTAACCATTAAAGTTAGACAATTCAATTAAATTAATAGAAGGGATTGTGATTTAGGTAATTTACTAAACTCAATCCCACTAGCTTATGATCGTGATTGATTCTTTTGTAATGCTTTGACTAAACTCACTTCGTAGTCATCAATCAATTTTCTGAAGTATTTGTAAATATCTTCAATTTTGACATTTAAACGGATACTAGAAAAACCTTCGTCATTTTTATCTATGGGAATAATTCCGGTGACTGCGCTTTTAAAGCGCTCGGGATCTTTATCTCTTAGAGGTTGGTAAGTATGAATTGCTTCAATAACGTTCTCAATCGAATAGCCATGATCTTTAGTCAATACCATTAAGTCATAGAGGTCACGAGACTTTACGCGATCATAAACAACAATACCTTTCATGACAAAAAGCCCATCCATTCCAAGGATATTGAAGCCTTTTTTTGAAACAGCTAGTTTTGGAGTTGATTTCAAGAAATCAATCTGCTGTTTTGGTCTGTCATTTTCGTTACGGGAATGAAAGGTCACTTTTGCACCATCAATCAAATAGTCTTGAATATAGTGGTCTATATTTTTAGAGGTATTGATCTTAAATTGAGATTTTTGCGCTGGTGTAATGAGACTTTCAATCGTTGCCCCACTTGCTGCTAAGTCATTCAATACATCATCTAACATTTTTTTAGGTAGGATATCTCCAAAGATATTAAAATCCAAATCTTCACTAATCCGATGCCCAATTTGAAGGGCTAGAGCGGTTCCTCCTACCAATGAGAAACTAGCTAGTCGAGGGTCTTCTTTGAGGCGAGCAAAGTTCTTTTGAGTTAACTCTGGCATTAAGTCAAGCTTGAGCATATGGACTTCCTTTTTTAATACCTAGGCCCTTGTTAATATTCTTCAGCATTCTCGTTACGCTAGCATTTGTTAGAGAATCAAACTCCTTTTGTCTAAATACTCTTTTGACTCTGGGGACTCCATAGTAAAGACATAAACGAACAACATCCTCAAACTTATGTTTCTCAAGCACCTTACTAATAAGAACATGATCTTTGATTTGTGTACTTGACCAATCATAGGCACCAGACAAACCAAGTTGGATCGATTTTCTTTGTTCATTACTTTGTTTTATTGCGCTGCGAAGCCATTCAGGGATGAGAGTAGCAAACGCATCAATCTCACTCTGTGCCCAATTGCTTGTCGCACGTTTAATGTCTATGGTTGTGAGATTCTTCATGCCACGATTCCATAAGTCAAGCAACACGAGACCTTTTGCTGTTTGAGAAAGCTTTATCTTTCGTTGACTCATGTGCCGAAACTGAACCTGATCAATGCCAGTGATGACTGTTCGAGACAGACCAGAGGTAGGAAGTACGATAGTGGCGGAATTAGATGAGTTCAGTAGAGCGTTACCAACGCGTTCGCCTGTTTTTTTCTCAATAGCAAGGACTACAGTATGTTTATCTACTTCACCAGCAACCGAATACAGTCCTCTAGTAACACGAATAATTTCACGAGCATTTACCATTCGATAGAGAGTCTGATCTATGGATGCGCGCGAACCTTCTGTCAGAAAATTAGCGCTTGAGAAGACTGCTCCCTTAGGCAATTTCGCAATGGTAGAACGAATTTTATTAGATGTAGTCATGTTAGAAATTATGCATATATTTCTAACAATGTCAATTAATTCCCTTGGATTAAGTCTAGTCATCTATAAATTGGGATAACTAATTTCGTTTATTTAAATTTCAAATGATTAAATGGACTCATCTAATTTTTTTATTTTTAACTCACTGGATAACCTGTTTTAGATAGAAGTTCTTTTAAAACTTCAAAAGAGTTATTTCTATATTTGATGAATAACTAGTTATAGTAAAAATTTGTTATAACTTCTTTATTGAATTGGGTGCTCATTCAGAAATTGACGCAAGGCTGCATTGACTCTTGTTTGCCAACCTTTTCCTGTTCCTTTAAAGGTTTCTACGAGATCTGCATCCAATCGAATGGCAGTAAATACCTTAGGTGAGTCGATTTTAGGTCTACCGCGGGTTTTCTTTAAAGCTAAAAGAGTAGAGTAAGTTTTTTTATCAAAAAATTCACTTGCAGGCTTTGAATTATTTAAAAAGGAATCACTTAATTCATTACTATCAGGATCAGCAGAGATTCCAGCATTAATCAATGCATCTTCTTCTTCAGTTGGAATGATGGTTTCAGGTTTAAGTTTAGGCATATGCAATATTATTTGTTTATACAAATAATATTACATATTCTTAATAGGGCTAAATAATTCAAAAGATAACACGACACAGACCTCTTTTTAAGCCCTGTGAACCCTAAACTGCGATGACGTAGGTCACGCATTTGATGAAATTCAAGATCTAGAGTAATTTTTTAATATCCTCAGCGATATCTTTTGGGGAAGTTGCTGAGGCATAACGTTTAATCTGCAAACCATCTCGACTGATGAGGAATTTTGTAAAGTTCCATTTGATCGCAGTAGTGCCTAAAAGTCCAGGAGCAGCACTTTTTAAATAATCGTAAAAAGGGTGAGTATCAGAACCATTGACCTCAATTTTTTCAAATATAGGGAATGTCACTGAATAATTACGTTCACAAAAACTTTGAATTTGTTCTGCAGATCCAGGTTCTTGACCTCCAAACTGATTACAAGGAAAAGCTAATATTTCTAATCCTTCAGAATGCAGGGATTGGTATACAGATTCTAGTTCAGTATATTGACCTGTAAATCCGCATTGGCTAGCCACATTGACAATAAGTAAAACTTTTCCAGAGTAATTTTGTAAGTTATCCGGTGAGCCGTTGAGTCGATTGAAAGTAATATGAGGAAGCATCTGTAACCTTTTTAAAAATGAATCGAGAGATGAATTATTTAAGTGTAATTGATAATAAATTGATGTGCTCTAGCTAACGCTTGAGTGGTTTCTATTTACAATCCCATGATTAACCAACTTATAACACCCTTTTTATTGATGTTACTTTTGTTAACCTTTTCTGGAGTATTGGCTGACAATGAGTTACTAGAAGAGGTAATCTTTATACTGATGATTTCTAGTGTACTGGGAATGAAAGTTCAAACTAAATTAGAGACAAAGATGTTTAAGCCAGTGGGAGCTGGCTTAAATCCTTTAAGGCAGGTTGGTTTGGATGTCGTTTATTTAAAATCAGAATTATTTATGAGTAAATAGATTAAGCATATTTTAAATATACGCAAGGCATACCTTCTTTCAAGTAAAAACATTTCTAACATTATTAGCGTAATCTTTGAACTTGGGCTTCAAGATTGAACCATGGTGATTTATCTGGAGCGAAGTGTTCGCGCATGTATGCCGTTAAATCAGTAATTTGTTGATCGGATAAGCTATTTTTAAAGGCAGGCATGTATCCCACACGTTGCGTTGCTGGAGAGTGGATACCTTCTAGAATGGTTCTAATTAAGTTATTTGGGTTATCGCTATGTAATTGCGAGTTGAGTTGTAAAGGAACATTAGAGCCAGCTTCAACACTTAAATTGATAGAAGTTATTTGTGCTTGATGACATGATCCACAGGCAGACTCAAAAATTCGTTGCCCAGAATTAAGAACCGGTTTGATTGGTACTTCGCTCACTTGTAAAGGGCTCTTTAAAATTGGTGCTTGATTGACCGAAGATAGGTAATGTGCCATAGCTTTAATATCTTCGTCATTAGCGCTAGACAACTGAGTGACGACTCCTGCCATGGGGCCGCCAGCCATACCGTGGCGTTCTGTCATTCCTGTACGAAGATAACGATATAACTCAGTCTCATCCCAAGCAATAGGGGATTGGTTCAAATGTGTCAAAGCAGGAGCTTCCCAACCATCGATGAGATTACCTGCTAAATAATAATTCCCCACTTTTTCGGCACCAAGAAGGTTTCTCGGGGAATGGCAAGCGGTACAGTGACCTAAACTATTAACTAAATAAGAACCTCGATTCCACTGTGCAGATTGTTGCGGGTCAGAGGATACATTTGGTGGATCTAAAAATAAGGCATTCCAAAACACCATCAGTGGTCTGAAGTTGAATGGAAATGAAAGTTCAGTTTTTGGAGCAATACTACTCACGGCTGGTTGGGACATTAAATACGCATACAAAGACATTAAATCTTCATCACTCATTTTCGAAAAAGAGGTATATGGAAATGCTGGATATAAATGACTTCCATCTTTTGAAATTCCTTCACGCATCGCTCTTTGAAAAGCAGTAAAGGACCAACTGCCGATACCCGTTTCCATATCCGGTGTAATGTTCGTTGTATAAATCTTGCCAAATTGTGTATCTAGAGGGCGTCCCCCCGCATTCAATACACCTCCCTCACTTGTATGACATCCTTGGCAATTCCCTAACGCGGCCAAATTCTTCCCTCGTAAGATCATTTTTTCATTAAAAATAGTTTGATCGATTTGATGGATTGAGGGTAGGGAATTCTTACCCATGAACATGGATGTACCAAATCCAATAGTTGCAATACCAAGAGCACCAATGATTTTCCAAAAGCTATTTTTCATGCCCCAACCACGAAGTGGTTTAGAGTCACGAAATGGTTTAGACGGTGGTTGACCTAGTTGAAAAGCTGCCCGTACTTTTTCTGGAGTGAAAGGCGGTTCCCGAAACCGAATCCCTGTTGCATCATAAATAGCATTAGCAATCGCAGCAGTGCCTGGCACAGAAGAAGACTCACCGGCTCCTTGTGGTTGTTCATTAGGCCTGGGAATCATCACGACATCAACTGTCGGAATTTCTCTAAAGTTCAAGATGGGATAGGTTCCCCATTCCTGGGCAGTCACTGTATTTTTAATCGGTTCAACCGGCATACTTTCTTTTAATGCACGGCTTGTTGTCTGGATCACATTGCCATGGATTTGATGTTGCACTCCTGCGGGATTAATCATTAGGCCTGCATCATGACCTACTACCACTCGACTCACATGAACTTCGCCAGTAATTTTGTTGACATCAACATCAGCAACCCACGCGGCCCACGCCGCACCAAAGCCTGGAAAGCGACTATGGATGTAGCGGGCATAAGCGATACCTTGACCTTTTAAGATATCAGGATTTTCTGGGTCGACGGTTTGTCGTGCTTCTGTATGGGCTTGCCATCCTGCTTTTTCTGCGGTAGTTTTTAATAATTCGATTGCGCGTGGATCAGAGAGATATTGAAGACGAAATTCTAAAGGGTCGATACCAGCAATGATTGCCAGCTCATCCATATATGATTCGTGGGCAAACGAGTTTGGTAGGGCAGAAACACCTCGAAGCCAAGACGCTCGCAAAATGGGTGCCATGTCATTGATCGTAACACGAAGATTTTCTATATCATAAGGTGGCACTGAGGTGCGATCACCCATCTCATAAGCAGTTGGGGTAGCTGGCATTATTCCAGTTAATAAAAGAGCGATTAGGGGTGCGCCATTGGAAGGGTAAGAGACAGAAAAATCATACGCGGTGATCTTCCCCTGTGCATCAAGTCCGCCATCGACTTCCATGAGTTGTGCGGCACCTTTAGGTTCCCATAAATGTTCTTGCTCTCTAGATAGTTGCACGCGTACAGGTTTGCCATTCACAGCCTTTGATAAAAGGGCCGCATCACCTGCTACATCATCCGCACAGTTTCTACCATAGCAACCAGAGGCTTCGAGCCGAACAATGTTGATATTGATGTCCGGAACACCTGTGAGTTTAGATAAGTCACTACGCAGTACATGAGGGTTTTGCGTACCTGCCCAAACATGAAGATGTGCTTCATCCAACCACTGCGCTACAGCACATGATGGTCCAATTGAAGCATGGAGTTGATAAGGCCAGACATAATGCCGCTGCATTCTTATTGAGGTATCTTTGAGAGCACGATCGACATCACCGACTTCTTTTACAACTCTTTTCGTAGAAGGGTTCGCTTTAATTGCCGCGGTCAGATCATCGACAGCAGGAAGTGCTGGCCAAGATTTCCAAACGACGCGTAATTCATGCATCGCTTTTTCAGCAAACTCTTCACGCTCCGCAACAATCCCTATAAAATCACCAATCGTCACGATGGCTTGGATTCCGGGAATGTGTGCAATTGAATCACGATCTACATAATCAAGAGTGTTACTAATAAAATCACCATGATCAGCACCAGAATAGGGTGGACGTATCACTCGACCATGTAACATGCCAGGCAAGCGTACATCGTGTACAAAGTTCAACTCACCTGCAGCTTTGCTAGGGATATCTACCCTCGGCACGGATTTTCCTACTAAAGAATATTGCGCTGAATCTTTCAGCGTAACGTCATCAGCGAGCATTAGTTCATGATGTTGATCTTTGATGAGATCTGCATAAGAGACTGGTGTTTGATTCTCAAAATAACACTTACCAGATTCAAGACGGATGTGATCTGGTGATACAGAAAAATGTATTCCTGCTTGAGTGATGAGCCAAGCCCTTGCTTGAGCAGCAGCTTTGCGCAGAGGAATGCCATGAATTTGGATAGAGGCACTAGCAATTGTGGCACCTTGATTGGGCGCAATTGCAGTACTACCCATCATCATATGCACTTTTTCCATTGGCAGATAGAGTTCTTCTGCAATGATTTGCGTCAAGGCTGTTCGCAGACCAGTGCCTAAATCCACATGACCATGCAAACCTGTCACACTACCATCATCCCAGATCGCTAAAAGGATTTCTTCTCCCTCAACTGGGTTGCCTGCCACGAACGGAGGTTGGCCAACAATAGGGGGAGGCGGAGGCGGTGGTTGACGCAAAATCAGTAATACACCATCGGCTTGTCGCAGATCTTTTCGTGTCAGAATCGATTTGGCTCTCATAGAGTTTGTGGATTTAAACTAGATTTTGGGATGTTGGTACTCATTTGTTCTTGTGAGAGCAGTTCAGCAGCTAATTTGACCGCTTGGAGGATTTCAATATGTGTTCCGCACCGACATAAATAATGTTTTAGTGCCTCACGAATTTGAAGATCGCTCGGTTGAGGGATTTTTTTTAAGAAACCAACAGTACCCATAATCATGCCATTTAAGCAATAACCACATTGTGCCGCTTGACATGTAATAAAGGCTTGAACCACAGGATGAGGAAGCTCTACGGAACCTAAGCCTTCCAAGGTAATGACTTCTTTGCCAACTACAGATTTGACTGGGATAGAGCAAGATCGAACAGCCTTGCCATCGACTAACACGGCGCATGCCCCACACTCGCCTAGGCCGCATCCATATTTAGGGCCATTTAATTCGAGATCGTTTCTAAGTATATAAAGTAACGCAGTATCGGGTGGAACATGTAACGATTTTTCCACATGATTTATATTAAGGGTAATTAGATTTGAATTGAACAGATCAGACACTCAGGTAGGCTCCACGAATTTCATCATTAGCGGCTAGCTCTGCCATCGTTCCTGAGTATTGGATTTGGCCTTTTTCTAAAACATAAGCTCGGTCAGACACCAGTTCTGCAAAGTGTAAATTTTGTTCAGATAACAAAATACTTACACCTTCAGCTTTGAGTTCAATCATCATCTTTGCCATTTGTTCGACTAATAGTGGAGAAACTCCTTCAGAGGGTTCATCTAGCAAAACCAAATAAGGATTTCCCATCAAGGTTCTAGCTACGGTCAACATTTGTTGTTCCCCACCACTCATTTTGCCGCCTAAACGATCCGGCATTTCACCTAAATTAGGAAATAAGGTAAATAGTTTATGTTCAGTCCAAACAGGTGCTGGATTGCCATCAGGCCAAGTTCGGGATGCTTGTCGTCCTACCTCTAAATTTTCCATAACGGTTAGATCGGTAAAGATTCTTCGATCTTCAGGAACATAACCTAGACCAAGACGAGCTATTTCATGTGCGGACGATTTAGAGATATTTTTTTCCATAAAATCAACTTGTCCTTCACGCTTTTCCATCAGTCCCATGATGGTCTTGAGAGTGGTTGATTTACCAGCGCCATTGCGTCCTAATAAGGCAACAACTTCTCCTTGACCTACAGATAAATTAACATCATATAAAATTTGCGCTGCCCCATACCATGCACAGAGTTGGTTAACCTCTAATAGAGAAGGGCGGGTTGAGTTAGGTGAATGATCTGACATATTCTAAGTCGTTTCTTTTTTCTCGAAAGTTTTACCCGTTCCAAAATAGACTTCCTGAACCTTTGGGTGATCACGAATTTCCAAGGGCGTGCCCTGTGCAATCAGTCTACCTCTAGCCAAAACAATAATCCGATCGGCATGAGCAAAGACAACATCCATACTATGTTCAGTAAATAAAACAGCAATATTATTTTTAACCACTAAATTTTTAGTTAGCGTCATGAGAGCATTACGTTCTTTGGGCGCCATACCTGCTGTTGGCTCATCCATTAGTAGTAGCTTAGGCTGATTTGCCATAGCAATGGCAAGTTCGACACGCTTGATATCACCATAGGCTAATTGGTGACAAGGTCGATCTGCTTGATTGACTATGCCCACCATCTCGAGTAAAGCCATCGCATCATCACGCCGGTAGGCAGAAGCTTTTTTCCAAAAGGCGAATATTTTTTGATCATTGGACAGGAGTGCTAACTGCACATTTTCAACAACAGAAAATGATAAAAAGACTTGTGCGATTTGAAAAGTTCGCCCTACACCATAGCGCCAGATTTCTCTTGGCTCAAGGCCAATTAATTCTCTATCTTGAAATTGAATCGAACCAACATCAGCTTTTAATTGCCCATTGAGCATATTAAAGGTGGTTGATTTGCCGGCACCATTTGGGCCTATGAGAGCGAGGAGCTCTCCAGCGCTGAGTAAAAAGTCAATGCCGTCAACGGCTTTGACACCACCGAAATGTTTACCTAATCCTGTTACTGTTAAGAGGCTCATGTTCTGGGCTCACTTAGTTTGTGGAACCAATAATCAATTGTTCCAGAAATTCCTTGTGGGAATACAAGCACTAGGAACAAAATAATAAAACCTAAAGAAGCTTTCCAATAATCGGTTGAACGCGCAATCACATCGTGTAACCAAGTAAAGGTAAAAGCTCCCACGATTGGACCAGTCAGGGCATTGACACCACCGAGTAAAACCATCACAAGTCCATCAACCGAGCGATTAATACCAATCACGTCTGGAGAGATACTACCTTTTGAGAATGCAAATAAAACACCGCCAAGACCAGCAAAAATTCCTGCAAGGACAAAAGCAATGAGTTGCACTCTTTTGACATTGATGCCGATCGCCCCAGCGCGCATTGATGAATCACGTCCTGCACGAAGCGCAAAACCAAAAGGCGAAAATAACATACGCCAAAGTATCAAAATCGTCAAGGTTGTGAGTGCGAGGGTGAGATAAAAATAATGGAGTTTGTCGTTAAAGAATGCGGAAGGCCAGACACCCGTAAGTCCATTACTTCCGCCAGTCAACGAATCCCATTGAAAGATGACTGCCCAAGCAATCTGGGCAAATGCTAAGGTCAGCATCGCCAAATACACACCAGATAAACGAACGCTAAACCAACCAAAAATAACGGCAGCAAGACCAGTAAGCAGCGGTGCGACAATCAATACCGTCTCCATTGAAGCCCCAGCATGCTTTACAACGAGAGCTGCGATATATGCACCTAAACCAAAGTAAGCAGCATGCCCAAACGAGTGCATACCACCAGGCCCCATAATGAAATGTAAGCTCACGGCAAAGATACTAGCAATTAATAGGTCGATGGCTAGAACGATGGTGTAAGGAGATTCTTTAGCAATGAAAGATAAGCTTAATAGTGATAAAAGTAAAATACCACCCATAATCTTTAATAAGAGATTCGGGGATCTATACGAAGACTCGAACTCTGAACTATGTGGAATGGACACTTGAGGTCTTCCCATTAGACCCCAAGGTCTTATCACAAGGACAATCGCCATTACTAAAAAATCAACAACCAATGTCAGTTTGGAAAAAGAGACCTCAACACCGAAAATATGGACAAGACCAATCCACGTGCAGACCGCTTTTACTTCGGAAATAATCAATGCTGCGATAAATGCTCCAGGAATGGATCCCATACCGCCAACGACAACGATGACAAATGCTGAACTAATGGCGTGAATATCTAATTCTAAGTTGGCTGATTCACGAGGTAATTGCAACGCTCCGCCTAAGCCCGCTAGCATTGACCCCAACGCAAATACGGACGTAAATAGAATGACCTGATTAACCCCTAAGGAGGCAACCATTTCGCGATCCTGAGTGGCTGCACGAATTAAAGTTCCCCAGCGGGTTTTTTTTAACAAGAGCCAAAGTAAGATTAAAACAATTGGTCCGATAATGATGAGGAAAAGATCATAGCTTGGGAATTGACGATTCAAAATCATGATAGCTCCTTTAAAGCCTGGAGCTCTTGGACCTAATAATTCATCTGGCCCCCACAACCATAAAACTGCATCTTTTATAATTAATACCAAGGCAAAGGTAGCGAGTAACTGAAATAACTCTGGAGCTTTATAAATTCGCCGAAGCAGGATAATCTCAAATACAGCACCGATTAATCCAACGAGGATAGCAGCAAGTACAATCCCTACCCAAAAGCCAAAAGGATTTGAAAAGTAGGTTACTAAAGAATATGCAAGATAAATACCGATTAAGAAAAATGAACCGTGCGCAAAATTAACAATCCGAGTGACGCCAAAAATGAGAGACAGGCCTGCTGAGACTAAAAATAACGATGAGGCACTTGCTAAACCGTTGAGAAGTTGAACTGCTAGACTAGAAAAATCCATATAGTTACTCAAATAACCCGAATCTAATACTGTTAGATTCGGGTTTGATCTTTAGGTTGAAAAAAATTATGGACGTAATTGTTTAACTTCAGAATCGGATGGTTGAACTCTTGCGCCATCGATATAGCGGTAATTTATCATCACACCCTTACCACTATCATTTTTCGTACGACCAACAAACGCACCCATAGTGGATTGGTTATCTTGAGTACGATAAGTAATTTTCCCAAGAGGGGTATCTACCTGAAGACCTTTAAAAGCTGCAATCAATTTATCTGTATCCGTAGATTTAGCCTTTTTCATTCCTTCAGCTAAGGAATAAATAGTTGCATAGCCCACAACCGTTCCAAGACGTGGATAGTCATTAAATTTCTTTTGATAGGCATCTACGAAGGCTTTATGCTCGGGTGTTTGAATACTATACCAAGGATAGCCTGTCACGATCCAACCATTTGGGGTTTCATCTTTTAATGGATCTAAATATTCAGGCTCACCCGTTAGCAAACTCACCACATCACGACCTTGGAAGAGTGAGCGCGTATTTCCTTCACGAACAAACTTCGTTAAGTCAGCCCCAAATAACACATTGAAAACAGCATCTGGTTTAGCATCTGCTAAAGCTTGAACAGCACTACCAGCCTCTAACTTGCCAAGCGGAGTTGCTTGTTCAGCCACAAACTCTACATCTGGTTGAGCTTTTTTGAGTAAGGCTTTAAAGGTAGCTGAGGCTGATTGACCATATTCATAGTTCGGGTAAATAATTGCCCAACGTTTCTTTTTAAGAGCTGCTGCCTCAGGCACCAACATCGCAACTTGCATATAAGTAGAAGGGCGTAGGCGGAAGGTGTATGGATTACCATTTTGCCAGGTAATTTTATCGGTTAATGGCTCTGCAGCTAGGAAGAAGAATTTTTTCTGATTTGCAAAATCAGTGATAGCTAAACCGATATTGGATAAAAAAGTACCTGTTAAGACATCCACTTTTTCACGAGAAATTAATTCTTCTGCAACACGCACAGCGTCACCAGGATTAGCATTATCATCCCGTGAGATGAGTTCGAGTTTTTTGCCATTCACACCACCAGCAGCGTTAATTTGCTCAACGGCAAGATCCATGCCTTTTTTGTAGGGCTCTAAAAAGGCAGGTTGTGCTTTATAGCTATTAATTTCACCAATCTTTATCATTTCTTGTGCTTGCGTTGCACCTTGTAAAAGTAACAAGCTTGCCGCAATAGTTGTTCCAATTAATTTGATTCTTATCATTCCATTCTCCTAGTTGTCAGACTATTTTTATAAAAACGTACTGGTAGATGCATTGATTTTTTTTCAACATAACTTCAGTCACTGATACTGATTACCTTAAACCATCAACGCCTTTAATTTCGTTGACTTGTAGTCCACCAACACGAGCCAATGGACGACCGCTATTAGTTACTGCAATGGCCACAACAATCTCATTCCTTCTTGGTGCGTCAGAAACTCGCGCTTCAATGGCGTCAAAGTGGCTTCTTACGAATGCAGCATCTTTATGACCTAAGGGTACATCAATTGCGGTACCCATTCCACCCCTTTTTTTACTAGAGGGTACCAAAGCGGCACCTTTTTCGACTGCAACACGTAGTCCCGCACCCATTTTGGGATGAAGTATGGCTGCTGCATGTTCAATTTCACCTGCTTCACCCACAATTGCAGATTTGCCATAACTTTGCGCCTCAGATGGAAGTATTCCTAAAGCTTCCACACAGCGGTTACCGAGGAAGCCACCGAGCTCTTCACCAATAGCAATTAATTCATCCAAGTTTTCAACATATTTACCAGCACAAGGGTTCTCTATCACCGCCATGGCTAAGGCGCATCTGGTTGGGGGATTGATTGCTTGACCCATTTCGATATGTATCTCATCAACTTGAACGATGAGTTTGCGAATTTTAGCTTTCATGATATTTATTTATCCTTGAAGAATTGTTTTTTAAATGTGCTTAGATTTCAGTATGGCGGTTTATCTTTGACCATCCCAAACAGAAATTTTATCGGCTGCTAAGCCACCAACCCGCTGATGAATTCTGGCTCCGGTAGTCATTGCTAATATATAGACAAGTTCATCTGCATGGGGTGCACCGGGTACGCGTACCTCAATAGAGTCAAAATGGCTTCGCACGTAACTTGCATTAATATTAGTTAATGGTACATCAAGCGTCATTCCTGGAGGACCGACTTTTTTAGTCGAAGAGACGATCGCAATTGCATTACCTTTTTTACCAGTGGCATTAATGGCTTGACCTTTAGCATACTGATCAAACTGCGCTGTATTTTTTTCATCATTGGGTGGTCGATCACCTTTCCAACCAAGGAGCTCTCTCATGGCATAACCACCAGGAACATGCCATAGGGCACCATGCTCTAACTCGCCATCTTCTCCAATAATGGCGCCTTTGCCATAACTTTGAATGGCTGATTCTGGAACTGCCATCGCCTTTAATAATTGATGAGCCATTTGTATACCGGAGGGCTGAAGAGCGTCCATCATGGGGATAATGTCTTGCACATACTTTCCGGCGAATGGATTAGTAATGACCATCGCAATAGAACCTCTTCTCAGAGGTGTTTGTGGAGCTGGACCAAATTCATGGAAAATATCTTCAACAGACGTCAGGATTCGGCGAATTTCAATCATTGTTTTATTCCCAATTTTTATTCAAATAATAGGTGCTGCAATGGAGGAGTGATGGGGCATACTCATCATGCTGATGGGTATTGAATCACTCTTGTCGTTTACATAATTGATTTGTTGTTGACAAGAAAGAATTGCTCCCCAAATCAAACCTTGATCTTTTAAAGCTTGAGCAACTATCAGACCATTTTCTAAGGCGTGTTCAATCACTTCAAATTCAAGCGTTGGGACATGAGTTGTGATGAGAGATTCACCTAAATCGGAATCATCTTTTACATCACATGCTTTGCGGCGGATGATTCGAACATCGTCTACATTCACTGCATTGGCGATGATGGTTGCAGCCGCATCTGCACATGCCGCAGTTCTAGCCATAACAGTCACGCTATCCGCAATCCCCATGGAAAAGCTTCGGCCTTGCCAACCACTTGTAGCGATTCCTCTTACAGGGTCTTTGTATGAAATCGTTAATTGACCATCGAGGTTGAAAGTGCCCCAATTTTGTATGTGGTCTCTAGCTCGGTAAGAATCAGTACAGATTCCAATAGGGATGGTTTGATTTGGGGCCAGGTGCAAAGCGATATCGCCGCCATTATTGACCCAAGCTTTACCGATCCCATCAATTTGATAATTTTTAATGATTTCATCTGCAACCGCACCAGCAACCGCCGCCATAGGAGTAATAAAGTCAGGTAAAAAGGGTTGGCAAGCCTGCCACATACTACGAGCTATAGTACCGATCAGAGGATTATGGGTCCCAGCTCGAACTGACTGTTTAAGAGTAGATAATTCTGAGATGAGTTCGGGCAAGATGTGTTGAAATCTCTTCCAGGCATTGTCATGAGCTTGCTCAATTAAATCTTCCTGATGATGAAGCTCTGCCTGTGCACCAATTACGAGATCGATAGGTCCCCAAGCAAAGTGTTGTTGACCATTTGGTAGTTTTGAGCGCTGCGGATTCATGGTTTTAACCTAGCATTGGTGGGTCAGAAAATGGCCAATGATTTTTATCACCACGCTCTTGAAGCACCCTTGCAGTGGGAGCACCATCTTGATGCCAACTTCCGGTGTGTAAAATTCGATCAATGCTTTGTACATAGTCCATGTGACCACCAAGACGGCGGTAATCATCGAGTTTCATACTAAATTCGATTGGAGCAACAATTGCTGGAGTAGGTACCGTACCAAAACTATTCTCGGGCATTTTCATGACATCGACCATCACAGTAATACCACCACCAGGCCAAATGTAAGCAGGAGCGCCTCCGCAAGTCACGTTGACCAAAGATCGTTTAATGGCTTGAGTAAGAAGAATAGGGTTTTCAGTAACTCCAGCCCTTAGACTTCCTCCAGCACCTCCAAGGAATAAAACTGAAGTGAGAGATGGTTCACAGTTTTCCACGATACGATCAATAATCTTTTGAACGGCATCAGGAATGTGTTTTTCAATTGGTATTAATTGATCATTAAGCTCATAAAAAGAGGCCATGGCACCAGTCGTCGATGTCATTAATAGCGTCAAACCAGGCCAAGCTTTTGCTGGATCCCAAGTTTCGATGATCGATAGAGGATCCTCAATATCAGTACCTCCCCAACCAGTTCCGGGATTAGCTACTTGAAAATATCGACCAGGAGTAGATTTTCGTCCATGAATTTTGAGACCAGAAGGTCTCATATCTAGGCATTTGCCAGCTTGATGTTCGGTGAGTATGCCCGTGATGTGATCATCGACCACAACCACCTCATCTACTAGGCCATTAAATTGTCTTGCAAAAATACCAATTGCTGCAGAGCCGCATCCGACACGCATATGATTTTCTTCAACCCCATCAACGATAGGTGCTTTTCCTGCCTGAATAATTAAATGAGCACCACCATCTATGGAAAGCTCTACGGCATGACGATTCCCTAGTTGTTGCATCAGATCGCAAGTAATCCGACCTTCTTTTTTACTACCACCGGTCAAGTGATGCACGCCGCCAATCGATAACATTTGAGAGCCATATTCTGCCGTAGTGACATGACCGACAACTTCCCCTTTACAAATAATATTAGCTTTTTCAGGTCCAAGGTAACGGTCGGTATCAATTTTGACTTTATAGCTACAGTAACTAAATATTCCTTCTGTGACCACGGTCACTACATCGACACCTTCATGTTGACTAGAGACAATGAAAGGTGCTGGCTTATAGTCAGGATAGGTTGTAGATGAGCCCAGTCCAGTCACAAATGACTCATTTGCAAGCAGTAAATCACCGCTCCAAGATTCAGGAGTGTGGTTATTCGGATTTTCTTGAGGGCGATTACCGAGAAAAGGAACTGCTACTGAAGAAGAGCCTGCATCAAGATTTTTTCGCAGAATAACGACAGGATCAACCCGCAATAAAAACCCATCTTGATTCGCATATCGATCGCATGCACCAACTTTACCTGGAGATATTTGACAGAGCACTGGGCATGCATTGCATTCGATCTTATCGCTGGCCATCCGCTCATTTCGGGGTTTGGCTCTGACCAAAAATTCTGCAGTAGCAATTGCCTCACTCTGATTCTGAGTGACCTCATCAGTGGGTGACTGTCCTATGCCATCAGTTTTATTGTGATAACTCATTTTTAACTTCACGAAATACTAAAAGTAATTTTTTCAAATTAAATTACTTTTGTGCACAATACGATCAAAAAATTAATTTCATGTTGTATATACTACACGAAACTAATAAAATAACAACTTAATTAAAGAGTTTTATAGCCCTATAGTTTACCCTTGGTAAAAGGCTTGTAAGCAATCGATGTGCAAACAGATTGCTTAGTCTAATATTATCAATAATGCTTTAAATTAAAATATTGAGTGTTTATGAGTGCATTTTTGGAAGAAAAAGTTTTGAGTGTTCATCACTGGACAGAACGTTTATTCTCTTTTACAACGACACGAGACCCTGCCTTACGGTTTAGTAATGGTCATTTCACCATGATTGGCTTGATGGTAGGTGCCAAGCCTCTACTCAGAGCTTATAGTATTGTAAGCCCAAATTATGAAGAGCACCTCGAGTTTCTAAGCATTAAAGTTGAAGACGGCCCCTTGACATCTAAGCTGAAGAAAATTCAAGTAGGTGATACCATCATTGTTGGTAAGAAGCCGACGGGTACTTTATTGATTGATTATTTATTACCTGGTAAAAACTTATATTTACTATCCACAGGAACTGGAGTAGCGCCTTTTTTAAGTGTTATTCGTGATCCTGACACTTATGAGAAGTTTGAAAAAATTATCTTAGTTCATGGTGTACGTGAAGTAAAAGAGTTAGCTTATCAAGACTACTTATCCAACGAATTACCAAAGCATGAGTTTTTAGGCGAGATGGTATCGAATCAATTTTTGTATTATCCAACCGTGACTCGAGAGAATTATCATCAAATGGGTAGAATTACTGATTTGATTGAAAACTATGAGTTAAATAAAAATCTTGGATTACCAGAATTTGATCCAGCTAATGATCGGATTATGATTTGTGGAAGTAATGCAATGATTAAGGATCTTAGACATATGTTTGAGACTCGTGGCTTTAAAGAGGGTAATACCAGTACACCTGGGGACTTTGTGATTGAAAAAGCATTTGTAGACCAGTAGGCAGATGAAAAAAAATACTGCGATTAAAGAACCTTTCACCTCACCTAAAGAAAAGAAAATTTTAGGGGTAAGAGGTCTTTCGGCTATGGCTACTCGGGCGCAGATTTTAAAAGCAGCGATTAATGTTTTTTCGACGTTTGGTTATGAAGGGGGAAGTACAGAAAAAATATCCAAGCTTGCCAAATCGCATGACCGAATGATTTACTACTATTTCGGTAGTAAACAGGGCTTATATGTTGCCGCTATTCAAGAGATTTACAAACAGTTTAATGAAGCTGAGGCAAAGGTAAAGCTTGATATTGAAAAACCGGAAGAAGCGTTACGAAAGGTAGCTTACTTTATCTGGAACTATTACCAAAAGCACCCAGAATTTATCACACTCTTAAATAATGAAAATTTACATCGAGGGGAGTTTATTTCAACTTCAAGTGAAACTAAAGACTTTTCAACGCCGGCAATATCGATTGTTGATAAGGTGTTGGATCAAGGTAAAAGAATCGGAATTTTTCGTCAGGACATTGCGGCGCGAGACATTTATCTACTCATTGCCTCGATGGGATATTTTTATTTATCGAATCAATATACCTTAACGGCTTTTTTGGGGGAGAAAATTACCACAAAGGCAAAGCTGGTTCACTGGGGTAATTTTATAGATGAAGTTGTATTAAGAACCGTTAGTTCAGGTCACCAGGTTTAAGAAAATATATTGAAGGTCTTTTTTATCAAAAGGAAAAAGTATGGCTGATATCGCACTCGAAGGAAAATCTGGCAAAGTTGTAATAAAAAATATAGGCTTATTACTTTCTGGGAATATTGATCAGCCTATCCTGGAGGCGGATACGATTGTGATTCAGGATGGCATTATTCAAGCGGTAGGGCAATTTAAAGATGTAGATACATCCTTGGCAAAAACTTCAATTGATGTTCATCAAACTTGTGTTGCTCCTGGTTTGATTGATAGCCATGTCCATCCTGTTTTTGGAGATTGGACGCCGCGTCAAAATCAAATCGGTTGGATTGATTCCACTATGCATGGGGGAGTAACTACTATGGTGTCTGCAGGAGAAGTTCATTTACCTGGGAGACCTAAAGACATTATAGGTCTGAAAGCCTTAGCGATTACAGCGCAAAGGACCTATGATAATTTTCGACCGAATGGCGTCAAGGTTTTAGCCGGCGCGCCAATTATTGAGAAAGGTATGGTTGAAAGTGACTTCAAGGAACTTGCTGACTCTGGAGTTAAGTTATTGGGAGAGGTAGGTTTAGGAACAGTAAAGGCGGGAAATGAAGCAAGAGAAATGGTTGCATGGGCCAGAAAGTATGGTATCCAGAGTACGATTCATACGGGTGGTCCTTCTATTCCGGGTTCAGGACTGATTGATAAAGATGTTATTTTGGAGGCTGATGCCGATATTATTGGCCATATAAATGGCGGTCATACTTCTTTGCCAGAAAAAGATGTTTGTGAATTGTGTGAAAAATCTTCACGTGCGATCGAGATTGTTCACAATGGTAATGAAAAAATAGCGATTGCAGCAGCTCAAGCTGCGATGCAATTAAAGTGTCCCCACCGCGTTATTTTAGGAACCGATGGTCCCGCTGGATCTGGCGTTCAACCATTAGGTATGCTTCGTTTAATATCTCTTATCTCTAGTATGGCTTCGATTCCAGCAGAGTTGGTTTTTTGTTTCGCTACTGGGAACACCGCCAAACTACGTCAAATCAATGCTGGTTTAATTGAGGTAGGACGTAGTGCTGATTTTGTATTTATGGACCGTGCCCAACATACGAGTGGTAAAACTTTATTAGAGAGTGTTCAATTGGGGGACATTCCTGGCATTGGAATGGTCATGATTGATGGTATTGTGCGTTGTGGAAGAAGTAGAAACACCCCACCCGCAACGCAAATACCAGAAGTTCTTGGCCATTAAGTAAGATATATCAAGATACGTGATATTCTCAAAAAATATTAGTCTGATTTAAGTCCAATCAGTTTGGTTAGGCTAGAGAATCGGTCGATATCATAATGAACCAATTTCCCAAATACCGTTGGATCATCATAAGCGGGTGTATAGCCCATGGAGATGAGTTTTTCTTTTATTTCGGGAGTTTGAACAATTTTTAAAATATTCTCATAAATTTTGTTTTGTAAGGCAATTGGCATTTTTGCTGGCACCAGTAAACCGTGCCATTGGTTAATCTGATAACCAGGATAGCCCTGTTCTGCAACCGTTGGAATATTGGGTAACTGCACCGTACGCTCTGCTGAAGTAATTCCCAAAGCAATTAACTTACCAGATTTAATATGGGGTGCGGCACTGGACGCTGTAATAATCGCCATCGGTATTTGACTTCCTAAGACATCTCGAAGTGCTGGCCCACAACCACCAAAAGGTACATGAGTCATATTCGTTTTCGCATCTAGATTAAGGGTGGCGCCAGCTAAATGCTGTGGTGTTCCATTGCCACAAGAGCCAAATGAAATAGGATTTTTCGCGGGTTTTGCTGCAGCGAGTAATTCTGAAAGACGCTTATAGGGTGAGTCTGGAGGTACCACAATGACAGAAGGGACAAAAGCCACGTTAATAATTGGCGTAAGGTCTTTTTTGGGATCAAAAGGCATACTACTAAAAACGCCTGGATTAATTGCATATGAGCTATTGACCATTAAAAGCGTATAACCATCAGGTGCTTTATCTGCAACTAATTTTGCACCGACATTGCCGCTTGCCCCAACACGGTTTTCGATGATTGCGGGTTGTCCAAAGGCGTCATTAAAACCATTGCCCAGAACGCGTGCCAAAATATCAGTACCACCGCCCACGGGAAAGTTAACAACGATGGAAACAGGCTTACTCGGATATTGCTGAACAGATTCCTGACTGAGCGCATTCATGCACGGTGTGATGAGAGCAAAAAGCATTGATCCGATAACGACTTTTTTTATCCAAGTTTGATTCATCGAATACTCCTAAGTTAGCCTATATATTAAAACGGTTATGAAAATATATTTTTTATACTATCATGCTTCTTTTTACAAGATAGAGTTAATTCCCCAAATTGAAGTTATTTATTACTACAAATGAACACCTTCGGTAAATCATTTCAACACAAACCCGTGTTGTTGATTTGCTAGTTGATAGGCTTCTTCTAATTTTTTCTGATCCGTACTCTGAATTCGGTAAAGTACTTCGCCAGTTTTGACAGCATCAAGTGTTGTTTTCTTTAAATCAACGCCTGCTGACTTAAGGATCGGAGCCCCTGCAGTTCTAGCAATACCAGAAATAATATGGCCATCAATTTCCGCAACAGTACCATTTTGTTGAGCGAAGATATCTATGTGGTAAATCGGTAGATTAGCTATTTTGGATCTACCTTGAGCCTCAATGATTGAATTCATACTTCTTAGTGCTGCACCTGATTGAAGTAATTCTTCTGCTAGTTGATAACCCGCATCAAAATTTCCGACCCGATCATCCATTGATAAGAGGTGAGCCGCGAAAAATTTCGATTTATCAATTAAGCTTTTTGGTGCTTGTGCATCATTACTTAACACTTGTAAAACATCACGTGCTTCTAAAGAGGGACCAATACCACGACCAACGGGAATACTTCCATCCGTTGGAAATGCTTTGACGACAAGACCAATTGCCTGCCCAACACTTTCAAACAAAGCTGCAAGCTCAGTTGCTTCTTCAAGAGTTTTGACTTTACCTGTAGGTAAAAAGGGGATATCGATCACAATATGTGTCGATCCAGCCGTGAATTTTTTTGAAAGAATGGATGCTACTGCCCAGAAGCGAGTATCTAAATTAAATGAGCGTGTAATAGAATTGATAGCATCATCGAGGACGGAGTGATTTAATTTGCCATTCCAAGCAATACAGCCGTTAGTTGCTGAGACACAGGCTTGAACTTCCTCAAAAGAGAGGTCTACTTTTGCAAGAACTTCCATGGTGTCTGAAGTGCCTGCAGCAGAAGTGATGGCGCGTGAGGATGTTTTAGGAATGAGCATTCCAAATGCAGCGATGATTGGGATGACGACCATCGTTACACGATTACCTATACTGCCACCTAAGGAATGTTTATCCATCACCATGGGTTGTGGCCATTGGAGTCTAGGATAGAGTAGGGTGCGAGCATGAGCGATAGAAATGATTTCTTCCTTATCTAACTTCTCTGTACAGGCAATTAAAAAAGCCTGCACGTCAGCCAGTGAAAATTTTTGACGAATAATTTCTGGCAGGAGGATCTCGTAATCAGATTTACTTAAGCGAGAGCCGCAGGTTTTTTGATATAAAAATCGCGAGAGTTGATTCGTTGAATAAGAGTCTTTTAATAAAACCGCTTTTAGGCGACTAATGCCAATCTCTAATGTGACATCATTTTTAACTTGGATTTTAGAAACTCCGTTAGGTAATGGGAGTGAAGCACGTTGTAGTCGGCGTTCTATATCTTCTGGAGTTTCTCGATTACGAGCCATTAACCTCGATCTTAAAATATCGCTTGGTGCTGAGATTTCTATAACGCAAAGGGAGGGTACTTTTTTCTGTAAAGAAACAATTTCGTTACGTGACCCATTCGCAATGACGTTAATACCCTGATTGATAGCAACAAGTAATGAAGAGGGTAAACCATAAAAGAGACCATGAGCTTGCCAAGTGATGATGAAATCACCTTGCTTTTCGCGTTCTAAAAATTCCGACTCAGAACAGCTATCATGATCTTCGGTATCTATTGCGACACTGCGAGTAATAACTCGACGCGCAAACATAAATTCATGAGGTGGTAAGAATGACTTAACGCCTGTCATTAGAGAGTCCTTACCACTGCCACTGGGGCCTACAATAAAAAATAATTTCCCAATATTCATAAGGATTTCATTTTTAGAGTTGGGAAGTTTTAGTCATCTAAGCCAATATCAACAGGCGGTGCGGCTTGTGTAATTTTGCTCGTGGAGATAAAGTCTACGCCAGTTTCGGCGATCGCTTTAATGGTCTTCATACTGATACCCCCAGAAGCTTCAACTTTTGCTTTGCCAGCGACGAGTTGTACTGAAGTTTTCATATCTTCAAGAGACATATTGTCAAGCATGATGATATCTGCTCCTGCTTGAATAGCTTCTTTTACCTGTTCCACGCGGTCACATTCCACCTCAATTTTTGTAAGAACAGGAAGTAACTCGCGTACTTTCGCTACAGCGTTCATGATACTTCCAGAAACTGCAATGTGGTTATCTTTGAGCATTACACCGCTATCGAGTCCTAAACGATGGTTAAGTCCGCCACCACAGACTACGGCATGTTTTTCTAACATCCGCAAACCAGGTGTGGTTTTACGGGTATCGATTAAACGCGCCTTTGTGCCAATAATTTCTGCATTGTAACGTGCGGTTTCGGTAGCAATACCACTTAAATGTTGGGCGATATTAAGTGCAGTTCGCTCGGCAGTCAAGATACTTCTAGCCGGTCCAGACACGGTTAATAATCTAGTTCCTTTAGAAACTTGATCACCTTCTTTGACATAAAGTGTTACTTTTAATCGTGAGTCATATTTTGCAAATATGCGTGCCGAAACATGAATACCAGCTACATGCATGGGTTCACGGGCGTTCATATGAAAGGTACCAATAGCGTCTTCTTCAATCATCAGTTGGGCTGTTAAATCTGCATGGCCAATATCTTCTGAGAGCCAAAGATCGATGAGTTTTTCTATCTGAAAGTTATCATACATAATTTTTAATTCCTGTAAAGATTTGAAAATGTGAGGTTGTTATAGTCAAAAATTATTTACTTTTTATTTTAGTCAATATTACCTTAGTTTAGTGTTCCCTACATGAAAATACAACAATAATGATTTGATAAATCTGTTTAAAAAGCAAGAATCTTTCAAGAAATAATCAGTTGTAGTCTATGGTGTAGGGGTTTACCACAGTAAGTTGTTATTTGGTGTTAAAACCTTCAGCTTCAACTTAAGTGATGTATTAAACTTTTTATAGCTAATTTTTATTAATTTCATGATTAAAAAAACTTTACAAATAACTACAATTTAAAGATGAACTCCATAGTTATGAAATCCTTTTTATGCGTGTTGCTTTTGTTAACTATTTTTGGAGTAATGGCCGACACTCAGTTACCGGAAGAAGTGATTTTTATACCGAAGTTTTCTAGTGTGTTGGGAATGCAAGTTCAAACTAAATTAGAGACAACCATGTTTAAACCAGAGGGGGCTGGCCTTCATCCTTTGGTAATCATTAATCATGGAAAATCACCAGGTAATACCCATTTTCAGCCTAGATATCGCCCTTTATCCCCTGTGAGATATTTTTTAGAAAGAAACTATATAGTTCTCGTCCCCATGAGACAGGGCTTTTCTAAATCTGAGGGCTCATATATTGATCCAGGTTGTAACATAATTTCTAATGGTATTGCTCAAGCCCCCGATATGTATGCCGCTCTTGAATTTGCTCTTAACCTCCCGGATGTAAATAAGGAGCAAATGTTAGTTGTAGGTCAATCTCATGGAGGTTGGACTTCCATAGCATTTGGTTCAATGAGCAAAAATCCTGCTGTAAGAGGAATTGTTAATTTTGCGGGCGGATTAAAAAAAGACGATTGTGTTGGTTGGCAAAACAGCTTGATTGAAGGTTCACAAAAATTTGGCTTAACCACTCAAATTTCATCTATTTGGTTTTACGGAGACAACGACAGTTTTTTTCCTCGCACAGTATCCGATTCGATGTTCGAGCAATACTCAAAAGGAAATCCAAAAGCTCAATTAGTTACTTTTGGCCAATTCGAAAATGACTCCCATCTACTTTTCACAAGACAGACAGGAAGAGCCATTTGGGAGCCTCATTTAGGGAAGTTTCTTCAATCCATTGACATGCCATTTCAGGCAATGAATTCTCAATATCGGGCCTCTCCTAAAATGGTGACCCCATCGCCAAGTTGGTTTGCTGGAATTAGCAAGGTTGATCAAGTGCCACATATTAATCATTCAGGTAAGCAGGCTTATAATTTGTTTTTAGAAAAGCCAAATCCTCGAGCTTTTGCAATAAGTCAGGCTGGAAACTTTGGTTGGGAATATGGCACGGATGACCCGCTAAAAGATGCTTTGAGTAAATGTGAAAAGAATGCTAGATCGAGTTGTAAGTTATATGCGGTAGATAATCAAGTAGTTTGGTTGCATTAGACGAAGTCAATAAATAAATATTTGGAGATAGAAATGGATAAAAAAAGTTTAAATACAAACTTTAGAGTTGAAGAGGCTACCATCGCAGATTTACATCAAGCAATTCAAGAGGGAAGGACTACCTGCGTAGATGTTGTAAAGCAATACCTTGCACGTATCAAAAAATATAACGGTCCTTCGAGCTTGTTAGTTACCCAAGATGGCGCTGATATTCCACCAAGTAGTGGGACGATAAGAGCTGGAGAGCTACTTCATTTTGATCAAACAACTATCAAAGCTAGTCAATTATTGCCTGATTTAGACTCTTACCAAGGTCCTCCACTAGAGTTTGGCAGAATGGAATCTACAGCATCACAGCCAGAGGCCTTACAACAATTTGGCATGATTGTTGGCAAGCCCAATGCCGGTCAAGTCAATGCACTCTCCACATTAAATATACGAGGTGAGCGCTCTGTCACGTGTCGTGGTGATTATGATTTACATCCATCCCTTGGACCATTACCATCAGGTGCCCCGCCAGTATGTGAGATGTTTAGACACTACCCAGATGCATTAGAACAAGCTGCTGCTTTAGATGAGCAATATGGTACAAATCCGGATCTCGAAAACTTACCCTTATATGGCGTGACATTTTCCTTTAAAGATGCTTTTGATACGAAAGATATGCGCTCAACCGGAGGTGGTGACGCTGCTTACGACATTGATTTTCCAGCGCGTGATCATCTCTTAGTGGATCAACTACGCAAAAAGGGTGCCATCATCATGGCCAAAGCTGTCATGACAGAATATAACGGCCGGGCAGGAGATCCTGGTGGTAAAAATAATCCAGAAAAAGTTTTACCTTCAGTACTTGGATATCAGCGTTCAACTTGGGGTGGTAATCCGTCGAACCCATACGATACGACGCGTTCTGCCTCATTAGGATCTAGTTCCGGTTCAGGAGTATCGGTCAGTGCGAATCTCGTCATGGCCAGTTTAGGTGAAGAGACCAGAATGTCCACTCGTGGTCCGGCAAATCATAACTCCTTAGCGTTGATACTCCCACATAAAGCTATGTTGGGATTTGATGGAGGAGCCATTGGGGCGGATATTTATTGTGATCGCACGGGTATCCTAGGCCGAACATTGAGCGATTGTGCCAAAATTTTAGACGCATTGAAGGATCCAGAGCATGGTTACTATGATCCACGGGATCCATATACAACTGTTCCGCGTAGTTCTGTTTTGCAAACCCGTTATCAAGATCACATTACACAGAAGGCAGAAAAAGGCGCTTTAAGTGGTAAACGGATTGGCGTGGTACGTGAGTCGATGATTAATCCTGGCATAAAAGCAGTTGAGCCGATTATTAGTGCGGTTACGAGAGAAATTAAAGACGTACTCGGCAATCATTTAGGTGCAACATTAGTAGAATCCTCACACCCACTGTGGCAAAAAGATTCGACAGTGGAGCAAATGGATATCGACTTTACCAAGGCATTAGCAAGACTTGTGCCGGTGTTTATGCCGGATATTTTGTTTCGTTTAGATGCGGCAGGCAAACCTTTATTTCCGGAGTTTGAGAAAGCGATTATACCCACAGAATTTGCACCTGGAAAAATATTTGGTTCGGGAACTATGGCGCCAATGGATTACCTTGTAGAACTGGCTGATTTAAATATAGCGCCCCCCAAAAATCTCAATATTGCTACGATTCAACATCAAATATTAGCTAATTCTTTTAGATTTCATATCAAACAATATTTGACTCGCCGAGCTGCGGATTGGCAAGCAGCTGGTTTTCGTGAAACGCTCATTGACTGGCCGACTCTCAACCAACGCTCTAAATTTTGGGGCGATGATCAACGTTCTGCTTTTAAAAACTGGGAAGAGACAACTGATCCTAGAAATCCTCTTGGAGGAAGGCAGGGCGTTGATGAAAGAATTATGCTCAGAGAATTATTGCGACGGGTTGACATGATGGTGATTCTTGAGAATCGACTCGATGTATTGGTAAGGTTGCATACGCCATTACCACCAGCGAAGATCGGCTGGCCTGAAGAGCCTGGTGAAATCAATCAGCTTCGCAATGAAATGCTCTATGGACCCAATGCCGGTTTAACGGAGATTTTAGTGCCTGCAGGTTATGTGCAAACTGCCTATGATGCGCATTATGTATTAGCAAAAGATGGTCAATCGTATATCGGACAGACCACCGAAGAGCCGACTTCGTTAGCTGCACCAGGATTACCATTTTCATTGGTATTTAGAGTTGAGCCTGGCATGGAAGACTCTCTGATCCGTATTGCGAGTTCTTATGAGGCTGCTTCTAAGAGGCGAATAAGTCCCCCACAATTTGGTCCCATTAGTTGACCAGTTGCATTGGTATCTTTTGATAAATAGTGATAGGAATAAACTTGATGAACTGTAGAATGAGCTTTTTAAAATACATGTGCATTACTATTGTTTGTTGTCTTAGCTTGAATAGTCATGCTCAATACAATACAAAATATGGTGATGAAAAATATGAACCACGCTTAGGGCAATCTGGTAAAGATGTGATTTGGTTACCAACTAGTACGGATTTAGTAACGCAAATGTTACGAACTGCCAAGGTAACACCAAATGATATCGTCTATGACCTTGGCGCTGGTGATGGAAAAATTGCCATTGCTGCAGCAAAAGATTTTGGCGCAAAGTCATTTGGTATTGAATTTAATCCTGAGATGGCTGCTCTTGCCCAAAGAAATGCTGATCGTGCTGGGGTAGGTGAGCGAGTCAAAATTATCAATGGAGATATCTTTAAAGAAGATTTTTCATCAGCAACCGTATTAACTCTTTATTTATTGCCTGAATTAAATCTTCAGTTAAAACCACAAATTTTAAATATGAAGCCTGGGACAAGGATCGTCTCGAATACCTTTCATATGGGAGACTGGGAGCCTGACTTAGAGATCGGTAATCCAACTAGAGCGTATTACTGGGTAGTACCTGCAAAAATTTCAGGTGTTTGGGGAATTTATGGTGTTCACCCAACACAAAAAGCAACACTCCAACTTGTTCAGTATCAACAGCGTGTAGGTGGAACGTTATCAATTGATCAGATTACTTATCCGATCATGAAACCAATTCTTGAGGGTGAGAAATTAAAGTTTAGTTTTCAGGATAAGGATCAATTCATTCACGAAGTTGAGCTCAATATGACTGGCGATGTTGCCTCAGGATTTGATCGGTTTGATTATAAAATTAGTAAATTAATAGGTAAGAAAGAAAAATAGACATTAATTTTTAGAGATTATTTTTCTAAGGATGGTAACTCAGTAGAGTCTGGCTTCCACTTGAAAATAATATCGGCATCAAGTTGCAGTAATTTCTTATGCTTATTTTGATAATTGATTTTGCTTAGCAAGTCTCGAATTACATTGAGATGCGCCAATTTTTTATTATTCGCATGCACTACCTTCCATGGCGCTGCTTGATGATTTGTTTTTAACAACATACTATTTCTGTACATACTATATTCAGCCCATTTTTTTTGCGCTACTTCATCAATTGGACTTATTTTCCATTGTTTTAAAGGATTATTTTTTCTATCTAATAATCGTTCTGCTTGTTCTTTTTTAGAGATATCTAAATAGTATTTGATGATGGTAATACCATCATCCACCAACATTTTCTCGAACGTGTTGACAGTTTTCATGAAACGTTGATGTTCAGCCTTTGTGCAAAAGCCCATAATGGGTTCAACACCAGCTCTGTTATACCAACTCCGGTTAAAAAACACTAACTCACCATCTGCCGGAAGATGACTGATATAGCGTTGAAAATACCATTCACCATTTTCATGTTCAGATGGTTTACTTAAAGCTACAACATGTGTTTCTCTCGGACTTAGGTATTCCACGATGCGCTTAATAGAGCCATCCTTACCAGCAGCATCTCGTCCCTCAAAAATAACTAAAACACGTTCTTTATTTTCAATAATATGTTTTTGCATTTTTACGAGCTCTATCTGGAGTTCTAGTAAAAGTACATCGTAGTCTTTTTTAGTATCATTCATTTGAGATCTTGATAATCAAGGAGTTTATTAGCTTTAGTATTTAACAATCACATCATTGAATCAATGTCATTTTTAGCATGATTATTAAAAAGATCATTTATAGATTTGGAAAGAGTATTTCTGTAAAACCAAATTGTGTCATATCCTCAATTCGCATCGGATAAAGTTTGCCAAATAAGTGATCGCATTCATGCTGTACGACACGCGCATGAAAACCACTTACTGTATGATCAACTATATTCCCATGATTATCTAGCCCCTGATATCGAATGCTTTGAAAACGGGGT
>Ga0214921_10002242_pt1 | contig 31699 bp, 30 predicted proteins | sample LL1505_MetaG_FD_177992 | JGI IMG/M metagenome (GOLD analysis project Ga0214921, IMG submission 177992) | Freshwater microbial communities from Lake Lanier, Atlanta, Georgia, United States - LL-1505 | ecosystem: Environmental > Aquatic > Freshwater > Lake | place: USA: Georgia | collected... | reverse complement strand
AAGTGTAAGCAGTGGGAAGTCTAGCGATTTATTAAGACCTGCCCAAACTAATTAGACGTTTCCAATCAACCTCTTTTACACGAGGTTTTCCTGCTATTTCACCAGATATAACTTCTGAAGCGTTAATTTTTTCCCACCCTAGTTGATCGATAATCTCATGTCCTGATTTCAATATTGCTGTAATGCCTTCAGAATCTTTAGGCTCTTTTAAGTTTTCAATAATTAAATCAACAACATCACTGGAGTCACTTTTATTTGTTCCTATAACACCTGTAGGCCCACGTTTTGCCCAACCAGTGGTATAAACATTATGTTCAACATGCCCGGCAATATTATTGATTCGACCATTTTCAATTGTAATTCCTGGATATTCAACTGCATCATAACCAATTGCGGTAATAACTAGCCCGGCTTTAATCGTAAGGGTCTCCTTGGTAGAAACTACTTTTCCATTCTCGGCTTTGTTTACTGTAAATACAATCTCTTCAACCTTTTTATTACCTTTAATCGCTACTGGTGTTGCCAAGAACTTAATCTCAAGCTTTCTTTCAACACCCTTTTTTATGTGCTCTGCGATTAATTTTAACGCCTCTAGGTTATTTTTTAAATCCTTCTCTACCTCACCGCTTATGGTTACTCTTTTGGCAGCAGCATTAATCTGCTTCTCATCAATATACACATCAGTAAATTCAAGTTTTGGAAGATCGCGAATTTCTGGCGCAGTAAATGCAGCATGTTCTGGTCCGCGCCGGCCGCAGATAATTACCGTTCGAATGTTGCTCTCTTTTAACTTCATTAATGCGTGTTCTGCCACATCAGTTGGATCAAGCTCGGTTGGATCAATTGCTAAAATTCTTGCCACATCCATCGCTACATTTCCAGCACCAATAACCACTGCGGTATCGCAAGACAAATCAACCTCAGTATTTACATAATCAGGGTGCGCGTTATACCAGGGAACAAAATCTGCGGCAGATAATGAGTTCGCTAACTCCTCACCAGGTATACCTAATTTTCGACCCTTTGACGCACCTGTTGCCAAAACCACAGCGTCATACTGCTCTCGCAAATCTTTAAGTGAAACATCTCTTCCTACCTCTACATTCGCAAATAATCTAAAGTTAGGCTCCTTTGCAATCTTTTCAAAAACCTTTGAAACCATTTTTATTTTAGGATGGTCAGGGGCTACACCACTTCTTACCAAACCCCATGGGGTTGGAAGCCTTTCGATCATGTCTATTGAAAATGACAGATCCTCATTTTGAGCATTTTGTAGTGCTTGTGCAGTGAAGTAACCAGCTGGACCAGCTCCCACAATTGCAACTTTAAAAATCAATGCATCCTCCTACTAAAAATTTAGCATCTGGTTACAGAGTTGATTATAACTCAATTCTGTAGAAATTTTGCTGACTAAATTTATTACTTCAAAATACAGGCTTAATTTTGACATCTTAAAAATAATACAGATGCTAGGTAAAGTACGAAAAATACAATATATTTACTTAGTGAAAACTGCTCTTATAACCGGTAGTACCGGATTGATAGGCAATGAGTCAGTTCGTTTTTTGCATAACAAAGGTTATAGAGTGGTTGGAATTGATAATAATCTCAGAAAATATTTTTTTGGCAATAATGGAGATACCACTCAAGTCAAAAATGAATTAATAAATCAATATAGAGACTACATACATATTAAAATAGATATTCGTAATTTAGAAGAAGTTGAGAAAGTTTTTCTTGAATACGGAAGTGAGATTGAAGTCATTATTCATGCAGCTGCCCAGCCTTCCCATGATTGGGCAGCAACGGAGGTGTTCACCGATTTTGGCGTGAATGCAAATGGCACGCTAAACATTCTTGAAATGTTTAGGAAGTATTCGTCTAATGCAACTTTTATTTATATGAGTACAAATAAAGTTTATGGCGATTTTACAAATAATTTTAACTTTGAAGAAGGTGAGCTTAGATGGAGCCTTTCCAAAGAATCTCAATATGTAGCAAATGGTTTTGATGAATCAATTCCTGTAGATGGTTCATTGCATAGCCTGTTTGGGGTTAGCAAGTTATCTGGTGATTTACTTGTACAAGAATATGGCCGTTACTATTCGCTGAAAACTACCTGCTTGCGCGGTGGGTGTTTGTCTGGACCAACACATAAGGGCGCAGAGCTTCATGGATTTTTATCATACTTAGTAAGGTGCGCTGTGGCAGGTGATAAATACACAATTTTTGGTTACAAAGGTAAGCAAGTTAGAGATAACTTGCATAGTGCAGACTTGGTTGCAGCTTTTTGGGAAATAATTAAGAAGCCTGGCATAGCAAGTGTTTACAACGTAGGCGGAACAGTTAAATCAAATATTTCAATATTAGAGGCAATTAAGTACTTGGATTCTTTAGGCTTTAAGCTAAATTATGAAATATCTGAAAAAAATAGAATTGGTGACCATATTTGGTGGATTTCAGATATGAGTAAATTTAAAAGTGAATACCCAGACTGGGATATAAGCAAAAACTCCTATAACATAATTGATGAAACAATAGAGGCATATTTAAAGTCAAAGTAGATTAGAAGCTGACTCAATAAATTTTTTTCCGCAATTTTCTAAACTGTATTTAGTGGTATTTAGACCTGAAAGAAATTTATAACCGTTTTCTCTAATTTTTTGTAAATCACTTTTTTCAGCAACTTTAATTATGGAATTGATTTCATCTAAAGAAGCATTAGAAGAAATTACTACTTTTTTCAAATCTTTGTCATAATCTAAATTTGGTCCCACGTAAATAGGTACAGCTCCTGCATATATACTTTTCCAAACTTTCTCAGAAATATAATCTAGGTCATTTTCGATAACTATTGAGTAATTATACTCTTGAAGGTTTTCAAGATTTTCTGGCATATGACCTTTTACTAAAGAATAATTATGCCAAAGATCTGCAAGATTCTCTTTAAGTTTTAATCCTTTATTAAATCCCTGTAATCTTAAAGTGTATAACCGTCTTCTTAACTCTATAATTTTATTTTTATTCCATTCAACTCCGTACAGGTCAAGATCTAATGGGCGCTCAGCTTCAAAGTATTTTATTAACTCTCTTCTAAGCCCGTACTGACTTCTATTTGATGCCGAAAACTTATGTTCATTTACAATTGCCCATCTATTAGCTCGTTTATTGTTACTTCTTTTATATTCTGGCAAACTTACAGGCAAGTCAAACCAATTTTTTAGATTTAATCTTTCAGCTCTATATCGCGACAGTGGCAAAACTGCGTGAAATTTGTGCCAGTCTTTTTCTCGGTATAAATCTGGCCTTACAACTTCTGGTTCAACTAATACTAAAACTTGGTTCTTCTTATTAGTAACTTTTTTAGGGTGTGGATCAATTATAAATTCTATATCGAAATTTGCTTGTTCAGTTACTGTTATATCTTGGAGTGCGCCGTTGTTTTTAATTTCTCCTGCAAATTCTCCACTAAACCCAGTTAGTTTTATGCGCATTGATCAATTATACTTTAATATCTGCCCATCCTTAGTATTTGCTTATTTACTTGATTGTAGATCAAATTTTAGGTATATGACTTAGGTACTCAAGTATGTGAAATAATTTATTTTATGAAAATTTACTGCTAGTTAATTTTTAATTACTTAATATGTATAAAGCTACTATCAATATAATTAAAAATATCAATTTCTTATATCTTCTTCAATTTGTGAACACAGGGCAGATAAGCTTGCCGATATTCACAATTTTGTGCCTAATTACTGTTGTGGAACTTTTGCTTTTTTTGGCGGAGACGAGAGGATTTGAACCTCCGAAACCCTTTAGGGGTTAACCTCATTAGCAGTGAGGCGCACTAGACCGGGCTATGCGACGTCTCCAACGTGTAAAGATTACCGCCCAATGCAGGCCTAGCCAATTTAGCCCTACTAGATAGGCTTACCAAATGAATTCTGGATCAAACAACAATGAAAAAGCGGTTGAAGTGCGAACACATGATCTTGCAAATCCTGAAGCAATGACAGATTTTATGATGCAAGGTTGGGCACCTTCGCCACTTATTGGTATCACTGCCCATCCATCAATTCCATATACAAAATCACGCAGAGAGAAATTGTCTAAACAATATGTTGGTAAAAGATTAATCTTTCCTTCTGGCTCATTAAAGGTTAGAAGTAATGACTCAGATTTTCCATTCCGAGCCCACTCTGCCTTTAGCTGGTTTACCGGCATTGTTGCGTCAGATTGTGTTCCTGACTCACTCTTTGTAATGGAACCAAATGGTTCAACCCATGAAGCGCTGTTATTTATTCACCCAAGATCACCCCGAAATAACAATGAGTTTTATAAAGACACAAGATTTGGTGAGTTTTGGGTTGGACGGCGGATGACATTGGAAGAGACTGAGACAAAGTATCAATTAGAAGTTCGACAAATTGAATCAATTGAGGAGTTTTTAACAGACAAGAAGGAAACACTTTTAGTACGAGGTCAAGATAGTACGATTGATAAATTAATTACCGAAGATGAAGAGAGTGAAAAAGAGTTCTTAAACTTTATTTCAGTAATGCGCCTCGTTAAAGATCAGTATGAGATTGATGAAATGCAAAAAGCAATTGATGCTTCCGTTCGTGGTTTTGCCGATATGGTCCGTGTTTTTCCTGCTGCAACATCTGTGCCAAGAGGTGAGCGAGTAATTGAATCTGCATTTTATGGCAGAGCACGATTAGAAGGTAATGAGAATGGGTATCCAAGCATTGTTGCCTCCGGATCTCATGCCTGTATTTTGCATTGGATTAGAAATGATGGAGATGTATTGCCTGGAGATTTAATTTTGATTGATGCTGGTGTTGAGGTTGAATCCCACTACACCGCAGATATCACTAGAACCTTTCCGGTAAATGGAAAGTTTTCAGAGGCTCAACGTAAGATTTATATGATTGTTTATAAGGCCCAACAGGCAGGTATTGCAGCGGTTAAGCCTGGGGCAAAGTTTAAAGATTTTCATAATGCCTGCATGGTTGAGATTGCAAAGGGCGCCGCAGAGCTTGGTGTACTACCAATGAGCGCTGAAGAATCATTAAAACCAGAAAATGGTTTGCATCGAAGATGGCAGTTTCATGGCTCAGGCCATCACTTAGGTATTGATGTGCATGATTGCGCACATGCTAGAAAAGAGCAGTATGCAGATGCAGTATTAGAGGCTGGAATGATATTAACTGTTGAACCTGGTTTTTATATTCAACCAGATGACACATTATTTCCTGAGGAGTATCGAGGAATTGGCGTAAGAATTGAAGATGATATTTTAGTTACAACTTCAGGGGCCAAGATATTAAGTAATGCCTTACCACGTCACCCAGATGAGGTTGAGGCGTATATGGCAAAGCTATTTAAATAGTTATATAACTAACATTAGTTCCAAGCGGTAAATAGGAAGCTTCCAAAGTAGTTGGTGAAATTATTTGTTTTGAATCAGAAATAGCAGCAGCCCAAAATGAAAAAGTAGACCTTGATAACACAAGAACATCACAATTAGATAAGCGAACTATTGATTCAAGTGGATGCGTCTCTGGCCCAAAAACAACAACATTATTTACATTACTTATAAAACTTAACTTTTCTTTTGAATCTGTAAAGCACAAAAATGAAAAGTTTTTATTTGTAAACTCTTTTAGAACCTTAATAAACCAAGCATCTGGTACAAACCTGTTTGATGTAATCGCATCTGATCGCCTTACATGAAGACCTACTATAGTTTTTAATTTATCTTTATCTTCTATTTTAAAGTTTGCTTGTAATCTTTGGAAAAATTTACCAAAACCTAGTCGCAGAGCTTCCTCTGCAAGAAACCTATCTTCTATTGTGGGAATGAAAATATATCTTCCTGATTCTTTAAACGGTAAATCATGCTTGTATTGAAATACAATTTCAGTTTTTGGGATAATGGTAGGTTTTCGAAAATAGTCTAAGATTTTTCGTTTAAAAATTTTTATCAAGTTATCACTTCTACGTACTCTTATTGACAATTCTTTTTGCATCTCTTTAACTAATAATTCTAAATGCCAGCTAGCATGAAAATTATCGGCACTGTCACAGCCCCTAGTGTCTAGTATGATCTTGCTACCGGTTTTTTTTGCAAAACAATAACTACTTGCTAGTTGGAAGATTTGATTTCCAATGCCACCATTTACTTCACAGATAATTATTTTAGAACTATTACTTAAATATTTTTTAAAGTAGCTCATTTTGCTCTTACACTAAATAGATGTTATCGATGAATTAGCCGCTTTAACCTCAATAACTTCACAAGGTGCTCCATCGCAGCAATTTGTCTTCATGTGACAATTTGGGCATAACCATCTAGTTGAAACTGGATCATAAGGCGCCCCACAAAAATCACAGGGCATCTGATTATTAGCACCCATAGTAATTACTTAGTAACTTTTTTAAATAATTGATTTAAAAATATAGTAACTATTGAGATTATCAATGATGCAAAAAGTGCTGACCAAAAATTATTAACATCTAAACTATCACTCCACCTGGCCGTAAGCATCAACATCGCTGCATTAATAACAAATGAAAACAAACCAAGAGATAAAAGTATTGCTGGTAAGGTTAATAACTTAACTAGGGATCCTATAAGGCCATTAATTAGGCCAAATAAGAAGGCAACCCAAAGATATGTCTTAGCGCCACCAATTACTGTAATTCCTGAGATTAAAGATGTTGCTGCCCAAAATGCTAACGCCCCACTTACTAGGCGTAATAGCAATCTCACGTATTAAAGAATACCCTCACGTTTGCGAATTTTAGATCCAAGCCATCTAACTGGATCATATTTGATATCAACTACCCGCTCCTTCATTGGGATAATTGCATTATCGGTAATCCGAATGTGCTCAGGGCACACTTCAGTGCAACACTTTGTGATGTTACACATTCCAAGGCCATGCTCTTCTTGCGCCTTCTTCTTACGATTTTTAAGCATATCTAGTGGGTGCATATCAAGCTCTGCGATCCGAATAAAAAATCTAGGGCCTGCAAATGATTTCTTATTCTCTTCATGATCTCTGATTACATGGCAAGTGTCTTGACACAGGAAGCACTCAATACATTTTCTAAACTCCTGTGAGCGCTCAACATCAATCTGTTGCATCCGGGCCTGCCCTGGCTTTAAATCTGCAGGGGGAGTAAATGATTCAACCTCCATCGCCTTCTTATAATTAAATGAAACATCTGTTACTAAATCTTTAATTACCGGAAAAGCACGAAGTGGTGTGATGGTGATGGTTTCATCCTCTTTAAAGTTTGCTACCTGGGTCATACAGGCAAGCCGTGGCTTGCCATTTATCTCCATCGAACATGAGCCACACTTACCAGCTTTGCAATTCCACCTAACTGCCAAATCACCCATTTGAGTTGCCTGCACACGGTGGATTACATCAAGGACTACTTCACCTTCATTGGCTTCTACTGAAACATCTTCCAGCTTTCCAGTGTTAGCATCCCCGCGCCAGATACGTAATTTAATATTTTTAGCCATTATCTGCCGCCCTTTGCCATCTCATCGCTGCTCATATATTTCTCAAGCTCATGCACATCAAATAAATCAAATAGCTCCCTAGGCATTGATGGTAGCTCTTGTTGTTTAACAACTACCTCTTTGCCATTAAAAGATGAGATGTTATTTAAGGTTCGCCACTTTGGATCCATGGTTGGAAAATCATCTCGTGTGTGACCACCGCGGGATTCTTCTCTAACAATTGCTGATTTTGCCGTACTTTCTGCCACCAGCAACATATTGTCTAGATCAAATGAAAGGTGAAAGCCTGGGTTAAATAATCTATCCCCACTTACTGTGACATTTTCAATACGCTTTCTAATATCGGCAATCTTACCTATGGCATCGGCTAACTCACTCTTTGTTCTAATAATTCCAACTAGGTTATGAGTAATCTCTTGTAACTCTTGGTGAAGTGAGTATGGATTCTCACCCCCTGTGCGCTTAAAAGGAGCTGCAATTCGCTCAGTTGCGTTTTTAATTGATCCTTCAGAAACCTTCACAGGTTGTGATTGTTTAACATAAGAAGCTGCCCCAGCTCCCGCACGTCTTCCAAAAACTAATAAATCAGATAAGGAATTACCACCTAATCTATTTGAGCCATGCATGCCGCCTGCAACCTCACCTGCTGCAAATAATCCAGGAACACCAATGGCTGCAGCAGTATCTGGATCAACCTCAACTCCACCCATTACATAATGACAGGTTGGTCCAACCTCCATTGCCTCTTTTGTAATATCAACTCCTGCTAATTCATAAAATTGATGCCACATCGAAGGCAATCGTTTTTTAATTACTTCTTCAGTTAAACGCTTTGAAACATCTAGAAATACCCCGCCATGTTCACTTCCACGGCCTGCTTTTACCTCAGTATTAATTGCCCGAGCCACCTCATCCCTTGGTAGTAGTTCAGGAGGCCTGCGGTTGTTATCTTGATCTAAGTACCAACGATCTGCCTCTGCCTCATTATCGGCGTATTTATCTTTAAATACATCTGGAATATATTTGAACATAAAGCGCTCACCTTTGTTGTTGGTGAGAACGCCGCCCTCACCACGTACTGATTCAGTAACTAAAATTCCACGCACTGATGGTGGCCAAACCATGCCAGTTGGATGAAATTGTAAGAACTCCATATCAACTAAGTTACCGCCAGCTTTTAAAGCCAGGGCGTGTCCATCTCCGGTACCTTCCCAAGAGTTAGAGGTAATTTTAAATGTCTTACCAACCCCACCAGTTGCCAAAATAACAGCTTGAGCTTCAAATAAAACCTCAACACCATTTTCGCGTTTGTATCCATAAACACCAGATACTTTGCCATTTTCCTTTAAAACTTCAGTGATCGTAACTTCAGCAAATACTTTTATGTAACTCTCTGCATCTCCATGCTCTTTTTTATCGGCTTGTTGCATCGCCACAATCTTTTGTTGCATTGTTCTAATTAACTCAAGGCCGGTTCGGTCTCCAACGTGGGCAAGACGTGGATACTCATGTCCACCAAAGTTACGTTGTGAGATCTTTCCCTCTTTAGTTCTATCAAAGAGTGCTCCCCATAACTCAAGCTCCCAAACCCGATCAGGTGATTCCTTGGCATGAAGTTCAGCCATTCGGTAGTGATTTAAAAACTTGCCACCCCGCATTGTGTCTCTAAAGTGAACCTTCCAGCCATCATTTTCATTGACATTACCCATCGAAGCTGCCACACCACCCTCTGCCATCACAGTGTGTGCCTTCCCAAATAATGATTTACAAATAATTGCAACGCGAAGACCGGCTGTTCTTGCTTCAACAGCTGCTCGAAGACCAGCCCCTCCTGCGCCAATTACCACCACATCAAAGTTGTGGCGCTCCATTTGTATTTTCTCACTCATTATTAATAATCCTTAGAAGAAGTAGAAATTGGTTATGGCCCCACTTGAGACCTGGCGGACATAGAAGTCTGTGAATGCAACCCAAAGTAATGAGACCCAAGCAAAATTTGGATGGTAATGATTTAATCTTGAAACAATTGTCCAGGTTTTGTATCGAATTGGATGTTTTGAAAAATGCTTTAGCCGTCCACCAATTGTGTGGCGACAGGTGTGGCAGGAGGCGGAGTAAAGCCAAAGAAAGCCGGCATTTAGCAATAGCACTAATGTGCCAACACTCATATGTCCCCATTGACCTTGCGGGTTTTTAAAAGCGATGATTGCATCATAGGTAAGTAAAATATTAAATACTAAGCCGGCGTAGAAAAACCATCGATGACCATTTTGTAATATCAATGGCGCTCTAGTTTCACCTGTGTATGTTTTATGAGGCTCAGCTACCGCACATGCAGGTGGTGACATCCAAAATGATCGGTAGTAAGCCTTACGGTAGTAATAGCAGGTCATTCTAAAACCTAATGGAAAGATTAAAATAAATAGAGCGGGTGAGATTAGTAAGCCAAATATTGTTATTGAACCAATTGGAGTGCCAAGGTGGGATGCGCCCTCCACACATGAAGTTGATAAACATGGTGAGTAAAAAGGTGAGATTAAAGGTTCGGCAAAATAACTTTTATTTTCAAAAGCTCTAAAGGTTGCATAGATAACAAATAAAATTAAAACGCTAAATGTTAATGCTGGTTGTAGCCACCACTTGTCGGTGCGTAGCGTGCGATCAGAAAGAAGTGCGCGTCCGGCAGAGAAAACACCTGTTTTCTTTTTGCCGCTATCGATAACCGCCATGGGTCAAGTTTGCTCTTGGTAATTGGTAAGCGCTAGGTGAGAGTGGGCTGAGTAGATATGAAATCAAACACAAATTAATAAATTCTGGCGGAGGGCGTGGGATTTGAACCCACGAAGGTTTCCCTTGCCGGTTTTCAAGACCGGTGCACTCGGCCACTATGCGAGCCCTCCGTGGGCAAACTTACCCGCAATAGTGGTGGTGCCAAAATTAACCGTTAATTATTCGGGAAGTTCTATTAACCGCTCGATCACCTTTGCCACACCATCTTCTTCATGCGCATCGGTTTGAAACTTTGCGTGCTTCATTAAATCAGGGTGTCCATCTGCCATCGCCCAAGAGCGGCTTGCCCAAGAGAGCATTGAAAAATCATTTGGATTATCACCAAATGTCACACAGTCATCCGCAGTAAAATTATGACGGGCTGCAATCTTAGAAAGTGTTGCACCCTTACTAACACCATGAGCTGATATCTCTAATAGCGAATCAGTTGAGTTTGAATGAGTAACCGTTGCAATACCAGTTAATGCTTTACTTGCCAGGGCTAACATCTCATCGGATGAAAACTCACCGTCAGAACATCTTGCTAACATTTTAAGTGCAGGAGCGGTAATCACCTCCTCTATTTTGTTAACACCAACATTATCTGCGCCAATATCCCACCTTGGCACATACTCTTTCTCACGGTGAAAATTCTCCCCAATTTCAGTAGCAAATGAGATTGGTGGGATCACTTCTCGTAATCGCTTAACAGTATCTAACTGCGCCTCAACCGAAAATAACCACTCCTGTAATACTTTGCCATTAATAAAGTCATAAAGCATTGCACCATTGGCGCAAATTCCTAAGCCAAAATTAAAGTTCTCTTTAATCTCAACCATCCACCTGATGGGACGGCCCGTTACAAAGTAGATCTCAATCCCAGCGGCGTGGGCTGCAGCAAAGGCAATCTTGGTGCGCTCAGAAATAAATCCGTAATGGGCAACAATTGTGCCATCAAGATCTGTGCCAATTAACTTTGGTCGCTTGCCAGTTACAGTTTGTAGAACATTCACGCTGGAACCAAAGTATCCATTCCAAGAAATGGAATCAAAGCTTTTGGCACCTTCACGCTGCCATCTTTTTGTTGATGATTTTCAAGGATTGCCACAATTGTTCTAGGAACTGCTACTAATGTGCCATTTAAGGTAGCAACTGGCTTTGTTCCCTTTTCATCTTTGTATCTAATATTTAATCTACGGGCTTGAAACTGGGTGCAGTTTGAGGTGCTTGTTACCTCTCGATAGGCATCCTGGGTTGGAATCCAAGCTTCAATATCAAATTTTCTAACCGCACTTGCCCCTAGATCACCACTTGCAACATCAATAACCCGGTATGCAATCTCAAGAGAGTTAAAAAACTCTTTCTCCCAATTTAATAATTTTTTATGCTCTGCTTCGGCATCTTCTGGTTTACAAAATGTAAACATCTCAACCTTTTCAAATTGGTGCACCCGAATAATGCCGCGAGTATCTTTGCCGTAACTGCCGGCTTCTCTTCTAAAACATGGTGAGTAACCTGCGTATCTAATTGGTAGATTATCTAGAATCTCATCCATGTGAAATGCTGCAAGTGGCACCTCTGATGTGCCAACTAAATAAAGCTCATCCTCTTTTAAGTAATAAACATTCTCAGCAGCTTGTCCTAAAAATCCTGTTCCCTCCATTGCAGCCGGCTTTACCAGTACTGGTGGAATCATCGGGATAAAACCTGCTTTAACAGCGGAAGAGATTGCGTAATTAACTAATGCCAACTCAAGGAGTGCGCCAACTCCAGTTAAATAATAAGAACGAGCCCCTGCAACCTTTGCACCACGTTCAGTATCAATTGCCTTAATTATCTTGCCAAGCTCAACATGATCCTTTGGTTCAAAGCCTTCAGCTTTAAAGTCCCGTTGCTTTCCTACTGTTTCTATCACTTTAAAATCTGCTTCTCCGCCCACAGGGGCAGCTGGATCAATTAAATTTGCAATCAGCAATGCAAGTTTATTTGCACCATCCTCTGCTACCACCCGCTTACTATCTGCTTCTTTTACCGCAGTTGCTAACTTTTTAGCATTCTCAAGCAATGCGTTCTTTTCATCCCCTTTAGCAGAACCAACTGATTTAGATAATGTGTTTTGCTCTGCTCGAAGTTTTTCAAACTCACTAATTGCTTCTCGCCGCAAATCATCTGCTTTAAGTAATTGGTCAACAATGCCAACATCCTCACCGCGCACCTTTTGAGATGCTTTAAATGATTCTGGGTTTTCTCGGAGTGCTTTTAAATCGATCATATGAAAGTAGCCTACCGATTACTTTGCTTGGGGATAGGAACCTAGAAAACGAATATCCTCACAAATTTGTTTAAGCCCTGCTATTGCAGCACTAACCGGCTGATCATCAATATGTCCTTCGGTATCAATAATGAAGTGATAGTGACCAAGCTGAGCCCCGGTTGGGCGGCTTTGAATAAAACTTAAATTCACCTGATGTTTTGCAAACTCATTTAGTATTTCAAGCAGGGCGCCGGCGTGATCAATCGCAATAAATACAGCCAGTGAGGTGCGATCCTTACCACTTGCAGCTGGTACTTTGCCTGGCTTTTCAACTACAACAAATCTAGTTACTGCTGTTGTGTTATCACCAATATCTTCAGCAATTACCTTTAATTGATAATTACTTGCAGCGATTGGGGCGGCGATTGCCGCATCGTAATCACCCTTACTTAATCCCTTTGCAGCAGCTGCAGTTGAAGAAGTCTCAATTACTTGAGCATTTGGAAAGTTTTTTGCAATATAACTTCTACATTGTGATTCAGCATGGGGATGGGTGGCAATAGATTTAATATCTTTAATATCTGTTCTCTCTAATGACATCAATGAAAAAGTAACTGGCAGGGTGGTTTCAGCGGTAATAACTAAGGGTTCACCACTTGCTAACTCATCTAAGGTTCTAGCAACTACGCCTTCGACTGAGTTTTCAATTGGTACTAATGCTTTAGCGCACTCACCTTTTCTAACCGCATCAAGTGCTGCAGTGACATTTGCATAGGCAATTAATTGATCATCCTTTGCAGCGATCTTTAATAACGCAGCTTCGGTAAAAGTCCCGGCTGGGCCAAGGTAGGCATACTTAATTGACATGGGTTAAGAGTAGCCGAGCATCTTTCGAGCACGCGCTGGGTTATCACTCATCACCGCATTTACTCCCAACTTGGCACATAACTGCAAATCTGCTTCATTATTTACCGTCCAAACAAATACTTTCTTGCCTTTTTTGATTTGAGTGGATATGAACTCTGGATTTTCTCTAACTAATTTAATGCTTGGGCCAATTATTGGCGCTGGATTAATTTTTGAAAGTATTTTACTTTGGATTAAATAAGCGCTCTGATGCCCGCTTCGTAAATTACGTAATGTGGCAAGGTAGGAAAAAGAAATTAGTGAAACTGTAATCTTACTTTTTGTTATCGCAGCAGCTTTTTCGGCAAGTAAGTTATGGGTAAGTTTTTCCACCAAACCTCCGGTTTGTACTGGATGCTTGAACTCAATAACTAGATCCTTTTTATTTTCAATTGCTAAATCCAATAACTGATCTAACCGATAGGGATCTACCTTTTCTTTTAATTCAAAGTAGGTACTTTTTGCGATCTCAAGATTTATCTTTGAAAGGCGAGTGGTATTGCGGTCGTGATAACAAATAATCTGCTTATCTTTTGTTAGCCGCACATCACACTCAAAACCATCCGCACCCTGCGCGAGTGCGCCCTCATAAGCAGCTTTAGAGCCTTCAGCAAAATCATCACTGGCACCACGGTGGGCATAGATCAGCATTAGATTGGCGCCCCTTCTTTATAGATTCAATTATGTGGTGAGATTGGCTCTATGAACTGGCAGTTTAACTCCTTCGCGCAAACAGATCTTGGTTTGGTGCGAGAAGGCAATGAGGATTCTGCGATCTACTGCTCAAATTTAATTGCAGTTGCCGATGGCATGGGCGGTCATGCAGGAGGTGAGGTTGCATCCTCTATTGCAATCAACGCTCTTGAACAATTATTACCGGTAATAAGGGATGAAAATATTGATATTGATTCAAGGGAAGATCTATTTTTAAATATCACCTATGAAATAGATTCACAAATATTAGAAAAAAGTAAACAAACACCTGAGTTATCTGGCATGGGAACTACTTTAACGGCATTGAATATCTCAGGAAGTAATGTTGAGCTACTTCACATAGGTGACTCTCGTTGCTATCGATACCGAGATAGCAAATTAGAGCAATTAAGTTATGACCACACTGTGATGCAGGAGTTGTTAGATCAAGGCCGCTTAACCCCTGAGGAAGTATTTGATCACCCACAAAGATCCCTCCTTACCCAAGCATTAATGGGGGATTCAGGTCTTGATCCGATCTTAGTTAGTTATGAAATAAAAGCAGATGATTACTTTTTACTTTGCTCAGATGGCCTAACAAATGTTTTATCTGATTATGAGATCAGCAAGATTGTTGAATCAAATACTGGTACTGGGGTAATTACTTCACTAATTGCCGAGGTTAAAGCAAAGGGAGCACCAGATAACATCACAATAATTTGGGCCCAAGTTACTGATAAAAAGGTAAGTAGTGAGATTAAAAAATTAGGGGCAGCAAATGAATAACCCGGTAACAAAGTTAGGTGATGGCAGATACATAGTTAGTCAGATGATTGGCACCGGTGGCATGGCTGATGTTTATCTTGGCTTAGACACAAGATTAGATCGACAGGTTGCAATTAAAGTTTTAAGAAGGGATTTAGCAAAGGATCCAGCCTTTGTTGCCAGATTTCGCAAAGAGGCGTTAGCTGCTGGTGGATTAAATCATCCAGGAATTGTTGCTGTTTATGACTCTGGTGAAGAAAATGATTCTCCTTATATTGTGATGGAGTTAGTAAGTGGTCAAACACTTAGAGAGAAGATGCAATCAGAGACAATCTCACTGCCTCAGACTTTAGAGATTATCAAAGGAATTTTGCAAGCACTTGATTACTCACACAATATGGGAATTGTGCACAGAGATATAAAGCCAGGAAACATAATGATTACCAACTCAGGTGATGTTAAGGTGATGGATTTTGGTATTGCAAGAGCCACCGATGATATTGGTGCCACCATGACAAATACTTGGAATGTAGTTGGCACTGCGCAATATTTGTCCCCAGAGCAAGCAACTGGTGAGTTAGCAGATGGTAGAAGTGATCTTTACTCATTGGGTTGTTTGATGTATGAGTTATTAACAGGCCGGCCCCCATTTACTGGTGAGACACCGGTTTCAGTTGCATACCAACATGTGTCAGCCCCATTAATACCTGCCTCACAAATTAAACCAACCCTTGATACAAATCTTGATCGCATGCTTGAGGTTGTGTTAGCAAAGGATCCAAAAAATAGATACCAAGATGCGCAAGCGATGCTGGCAGATTTAGAACATGTGATTAAGGGTGAGCCAGTTACCACCAAGATTAAAAAGATATACCCCCGAAGAAGATTGCTTACATTTATTTCAATCGCAGCCCTTACAGCGGCTTTAATTGGTATTGGTAACTTTGCGCTATCTCCAAGTGATATCCCACTTAAAGTTCCAAATGTGGTTGGTTTAACTGAAGGTGAAGCAAGGGCGTTACTTAAAGATTTTAATGTGAATATCCAAACCGCACCTGATGCGAAAATCCCGGTCAATCGAATCGCATCCCAGCTACCACTTGCGACAAGTGATGCTAAAGCTGGCAGCAGTGTGACGCTTACGATTTCAGATGGGCCTGGAAACACAACAGTTCCAGTTGGAATTATTGGATTATCCCTTGAAGAGGCTCGTTATAAATTAACAGCGGCCGGCTTATTAATCTCCCAAACTATTGCCACTGATTCAGATCAAGCGCCGGGGGTAGTTTTAAGTGTTAATCCAATCCCTGGCACAACCATCACAGCTGGCAGTGGTGTAACTCTTGAGATTGCTAGCGGAAATATTTCAGTACCATCTTTACTTGGTTTAACTGAGATCGGTGCTAAAACTGTATTAACTCAGGCAGGATTTTTAATCAGAGAGATAACAGCTTTTGATCCAAGCAAACCACTTGGTGAGGTTCTAGCTCAAGCACCGGAGGCTGGTGCAACTAAAACAATTGGTAGTGTGGTAACAATTACAGTTAATAAAAATTAAGCTCTAATTACAACTGGAGATAATCCTTCAGATCTTGCGCGAGCGCCCTTATCTCCGCAAATCTCTAACCAATTACCAATCATCTGATAACCATGTTCAGTAAGAACTGACTCTGGGTGAAACTGCACACCACAAATAGGTAATGTTTTATGTTGCACTGCCATTACAACACCTGAATCTGTTTCACCAGTTATCTCAAGCTCAGGCGGCAAAGTATTTTTCTCAATCGCAAGTGAGTGGTAACGAGTTGCAGTAAATGGCGAGGTGATATTGTCAAGCACTGATTTATTTTTATGTGTTACAACGCTGGTCTTACCATGTAAAAGTTCAGGTGCCCTAGACACTGTTGCCCCATATGCAACAGCGATTGCTTGGTGTCCTAGGCAAACACCAAGGAGTGGAATCTTTTTTTGTGCGCAGTACTTAACTAATTCAATACTTATCCCAGCTGCCTCAGGAGTTCCAGGTCCTGGTGAGATTAAAACCCCGTCATATTTATCTGCTTCACTGACTGTAATTTCATCATTGCGGACAACGGTGCATAAAGCGCCAAGTTGCTGTAGGTATTGAACAAGGTTGAAGACAAAGGAGTCGTAGTTATCGACAACTAGGATCTTGCGGGGGCTGGTGCTCATAGGCCAATTGTGTAGTAATCTGCCACCATGCCGAAGTCAAAAGTGCGCGATAAGGTCCGCAAAAAGAAAGGTGCCCCACAAGTTGAGCAATTCTCAGCGGAGGAGGCAAAGATTGAGAGCCCTAAGTGGCTAGTTCCAGTTATGTTGGCTAATTTTCTTCTTGGCTTAATTTGGATCGTAATCTTCTACATCAGCTCTACCTCATACCCAATCCCAGGCATTGGTGCTTGGAATATGTTGGTTGGTTTTGGCTTTGTAGGCATCGGTTTCTCACTCGCCACCCGCTGGCACTAATTACACACCTGTAATTCTCCACACGGTGGATAAGTGTTGTGGATAACTCTTAACCCTTAAAAACCAACTACTCGCCTACCCTTACACCGTGCTCGCATTTATTGCCTACCTCTTAACTGTTATTGCAGTTGGCATATTTTCTTTTAGATCATTTCAATTATTTAAAAAAATATCAGCAGGTCAAGCTGATCCCTCTCGCTTTGATAATAAAAGCAAACGTTTAAAAAATATGTTGCATGAGGTTTTATCCCACACCAAGATGCTTAACTTCACTGCCACCGGTATTGCCCACTGGTTTGTGATGATTGGCTTTGGCGCACTGCTTGGCACATTAATTACTGCCTATGGGCAATTAACAAATCCAAGTTGGGCGCTGCCACTTATTGGCCACTTTGTTGGTTATGAATTTTTTGCTGAGTTAATTGGGATTTTAACTGGAATTGGAATCATAACTTTAATTGGGATCAGACAAGCTACAAGGATATTTAAAAAGGGGCGCTCCTCTAGATTTTATGGCTCTGGTAATAAAAAAGCTTATTACGTTGAAGCTACCATTTTAGTTATTGTCTTTTGTGTCATTGCACTTCGTGGCTTAGAGGGCGCACTTACCAATGTCTCATCTTGGAATTGGCATTATGCCATCTCATATCCTGCTGTCTTATTTTTTGGTAATTACTCAGCTACTCAGATTGAAAATTTAATTCAAGTTATTGCCTTTACAAAAATTACCGTCTCCATGGTTTGGTTTATCGTGGTTGGCATAAATTTAACAATGGGTGTGGCCTGGCATAGATTTTTAGCATTTTTTAATATTTACTTTAAGCGAAATCCAAGTAAGGAAAATGCATTAGGACCACTGCCAGTAATGATCTCCCACGGTAAAGAGATTAACTTTGAAGATCCTAAAGAGGACGATGTATTTGGCATTGGAACTGCCGCTGATATCTCTTGGAAGGGCTTACTTGATATGTCTACCTGCACTGAGTGCGGTAGGTGCCAATCGCAATGCCCAGCCTGGCATACTGAAAAACCACTTTCGCCAAAGCTTTTAATCATGGCAATGCGTGATCACGCACTTACCAAGGTCGGCACAGAGAGTGCCCAAACAAAGATTGTTGGTAATGCTCATGAGAATGCAATCTCATTAGATGTTTTATGGTCTTGTACAACATGTGGTGCGTGCGTTGAGGAGTGCCCAGTAGATATTGAACATGTTGATCACATAGTTAATATGAGACGTTTTCAAGTATTGGTTGAATCTGAGTTTCCAACTGAGTTAGGAAACACGTTCCGTAATTTAGAAAAGGCAGGAAATCCGTGGGGTGCTAATCGAACTGATCGAGATGCTTGGATTAAAGAGGTTGATTTTCCAATTACAGTAATTGATTCAGTAATACCAGAGGATGTTGAGTACCTGTTTTGGGTTGGTTGTGCTGGTGCGTATGAAGAGCGAGCAAAGAAAACAACTAAAGCAGTGGCAGAGCTTTTATATATGTCAGGGGTTAGTTTTGGTGTCTTAGGAAAACGTGAGACTTGTACAGGAGATCCAGCCCGTAGAAGCGGCAATGAATTTTTATATCAAATACTGTCTAGAGAAAATATTGAAACCTTGCAAGAGACTTTTGGTACTCGGGGTGTGAAAAAAGTTGTAGTAACCTGCCCACACTGCTTTACAACCATTGGACGAGATTACAAACAACAAGGATTTGAATTAGAGATGGTTCACCACACTCAACTATTAAACACTTTAGTTAAAGAGGGAAGATTAAAACCAATTGCACCCAAAAAAGAGGGTGCGAAAAAACTTACCTATCATGATCCTTGTTACTTAGGCCGGCACAACCAAATTTATGAACCACCACGTGAGTTATTAGAGTCAGCCGGTGTTGCAGTCTCTGAGATGCCAAGAAATCAAGAGCGATCATTTTGTTGTGGCGCAGGTGGTGGTCGAATGTGGATGGAAGAAAAAATTGGCACCAGAATTAATTTAAATCGAGTAGATGAGGCAATTGCCACCGGTGCTGAAGAGGTTGCTGTTGGTTGTCCTTTCTGCCGGGTGATGGTCTCAGATGGCATGGTGGCCAGAGATAGCTCGGTTGAAGTGCTGGATGTGGCTCAGATAATGCTGCGTAGCGTTAAAAGATCAGGGTAAATCGCACCCCATTCTCAGGAAACCCTCAGGTTGATAGATAATTATCTACATCGAGGTGATGCCAAATGACCGCTCTTAAAGAAAGAGTTAGTAATACAGATCAGCAAGATCAAACTACCCAGAGAATTCTGGTTGTAGATGATGAGAACAGTATTAGCGAGTTAATCGCTACCAGCCTTAAGTTTGTGGGCTTTGATGTTCGCACCGCTTCCTCTGGCGCTCAAGCATTACAAATTGCTGAGGAGTTTAAACCTCATGCATTAATTCTTGATGTGATGTTGCCAGATCAAAATGGTTTTGAAGTATGCCGCCAACTTCGCAGTGAAGGTCATAATGTTGGAGTTTTATTTCTAACTGCAAAAGATTCAACCGAAGACAAGATCGCAGGATTAACAATCGGTGGCGATGATTATGTAACTAAGCCATTCTCACTTGAGGAGTTAGTTGCCCGTCTTCGCGCCCTTCTTCGTAGAACTGGTGCAACTGAAGTAGTTCCTGATGATGAAAAAATTAGATTTGCAGATCTTGAATTAGATGAGGCAACTCATGAGGTACGCAGAGCTGGAAACTTAGTAGATCTTTCACCAACTGAGTTTTTATTACTTCGATACTTAATGATTAACGCAGATCGAGTTGTGAGCAAATCACAGATTCTTGATCATGTTTGGCAATATGACTTCAGGGGAGATATGGGAATTGTTGAAACCTATGTTTCATACCTGCGCAAAAAAATTGATATTTATGATCCAGCCTTAATTCATACAGTAAGAGGAGTTGGATACCGGCTGCGCTTGCCAGCAAGTAAGTAATTGATCACAATTATCAGATGAAATCACCGTTAAGTCGGGTGCGCACACCACTTTCACTTTGGTCACTGCGCAACCGGCTGATCTTGTCGGCGGTAGTAATGGCAAGTTTGGCAATTGTTGCCTCAGATTTTGCAGCCAATGCAGCCCTTAGAGGGTATTTGATTTCTCAAGTTGATAACCAATTAATAAACATCTCTAGCAGCTCATTAAATAGGCTAGATCGTGCAGGCATTGCACCGTTAGAGGTAGAAGAGAATGATTCACCATTTAAAATATTGGCCCCACTAAGTGGTGTGCCAACTGCAACCTCAGTTACCTTGCTAGATATTAATGGAAATCTAATTGGCCAAGTAGGTGGTGAGTTAGGTGGAAAGAGTTTTGCTGTATCTGGACTTAAAATTTCTGAAGTTTCAAAGTATAAAAATAAACCATTTACGATTGATGGTGATAATGGTGGGCCAGATGTCAGAGCGCTTGCCCAAGTTTTACCAACTGGAATGGGAACAGTAATTGTTGCAAACTCACTTGAAGAGGTTGATAAAACTTTAAACAGGCTTAGATTTTTATTTTTAATCTTGGGAGTAATTGCTTTGCTATCAATTGCTTTAGCCTCAAGATGGATTATTGCATTGGGCTTAAAACCGTTAGAAGCAGTTGAAGACACCGCCGAAGCAATAGCCGCCGGTGATCTATCTGCTCGTCTGCCGGCAGCAAAACCTGACACCGAGGTTGGTCGATTAACCACCTCACTTAACTCCATGCTTGCCCGAATTGAGGAATCATTCGCGGTTCGAGTAGCGAGTGAAAATAAATTAAGAAGATTTGTTGCCGATGCTTCTCATGAACTTAGAACACCTCTTACGGCAATTCGTGGTTTTGCTGAGCTGCATCGACAGGGTGCAGTAATTGGTGAAGATAAGACTAAAGAGTTAATCAATCGAATTGAAAAAGAATCTATTCGAATGAGCACATTAGTTGAGGATTTATTACTACTTGCTCGGCTTGATCAATCACGAGAGCTAGCCTCAGATCCAGTTGATTTAAATACCTTAATTAATGAGGTTACCGCCTCTGCAAAAGCAGCAGGGCCTGATCATTTAATTGAGGTAAACCTGGGCGAGAGTGAGATATTTGTTTTAGGTGATTCACAACGAATCCATCAAGTTCTTGCCAACCTACTGGCAAATGCCCGTACTCACACACCTGCTGGTACGCAAATAAAAATTACAGCAGAACAAGGGATTAATGAAACAACTATTTCAGTTTCAGATAACGGTCCAGGATTATCACAAGAGGATCAAGAAAAAATCTTTGAACGTTTCTACCGCGCAGATCCAGCTCGAGTTAGAAGCGGTGGGGAAGGAAGTGGGCTTGGGTTATCAATTGTTGATGCGGTGATGACAGCTCATGGTGGTTATGTATCGGTTAAATCAAAACTTGGTGAGGGTTCAACCTTCACACTTCACTTTTTAAATCAGGAGTAAATTAATTACTCAATCTTACTTTTGTGAAAATTAAGCCAAGATTTAGATGGGGTTGGCCCACGTTGACCTTGATACCTTGAACCATAAACAGCAGAACCATATGGATGCTCTGCCGGAGATGATAATTTAATTAAACAAAGTTGGCCGATCTTCATTCCAGGAAATAATTTAACTGGCAGGTTTGCCACATTAGAAAGTTCAAGTGTGATATGCCCTGAAAATCCTGGATCAATAAAACCTGCAGTTGAGTGAGTTAATAATCCCAATCTGCCTAACGATGACTTACCTTCTAATCTGCCAGCAATATCATCTGGCAAAGTAATTACTTCATAAGTACTTGCTAATACAAACTCACCTGGATGCAAGATAAAAAACTCATCAGCTCCTACCGCTACCTCACGAGTTAAATCAGGTTGCTCGATGGATGGATCAATAACTGAGTACTTATGGTTTTCAAAGACTCGGAAGAAGCGATCTAGTAGCACATCAACACTGGATGGCTGAACCATCGCCTCGGTGAAGGGTTCAACCTTGACCCGGCCTGCGGTAATTTCCGCCCTAATATCGCGATCACTTAGTAACACAATCGCTGACCCTATCCTGAAGTAGGAAGATCGGTGCGGAAAACCTACTGGTGGGTATTGATTAAGTTACCGCCCAGTAGCATGCTTATCCCATGGGCCATTACATAGCTAACCTGCGCGATATTGAATTTTGCCTCTTTGATTTATTAGATCGCCAATCTATTTTAGGTAAATCAATTTATAAAGATTTAGATCGTGAGACTGCAATGGGCATGCTTGAAGAGGTTAAACGCATGGCTGAAAATGATTTAGCTGCATCCTTTATTGATGGTGATCGCCTTGGAGTTAAGTTTGATCCAGCAACTGGGGATGCCAAATTACCTGAATCTTTTAAAAAATCTTATAAAACATTTATGGATAATGAATGGTGGCGCATTGATGCACCAGTTGAATTAGGTGGAACTTCTATTCCACCATCTGTTCGATGGGCAATTGCTGAAATGGTTTTAGGTTCAAACCCATCAATTCATATTTACGCATCCGGTACCGCCTTTGCACATGTTGCTTATGTTTATGGAACAGAGGAACAAAAAAAGATTGCAAAGCTTATGGTTGATAAGCAGTGGGGTGCAACCATGATGCTTACTGAACCTGACGCGGGCAGTGATGTTGGCGCCGGTCGTTCTAAAGCAGTTAAGCAGGCAGATGGCACTTGGCATATCACTGGCACAAAGAGATTTATAACCTCAGGTGACTCTGACCTTACTGAAAATATTATTCACTTTGTATTGGCCAGGCCAGAGGGTGCAGTCGCTGGAACAAAGGGATTAGATCTTTACATGATTCCAAAATTTATGTTTGATTTTGATACCGGCAAGTTAGGTAAGCGCAACGGCGTATATGTTACAAAACTAGAACACAAAATGGGATTAAATGTATCAACTACTTGTGAAATGAATTTAGGTGAAAAAGAGCCAGCGGTTGGTTATTTACTCGGTGAAGTACATGATGGTATCGCACAGATGTTTAAAGTCATTGAATACGCCCGCATGATGGTTGGAACAAAAGCTATTGCAACACTTAGTGCTGGTTACCAACAAGCACTTTCTTATGCGAAAACACGCGTGCAAGGCCCAGATTTAACTGTTGCGAAAGATAAAAATAGTCCTCGGGTTGAAATTATTAAACACCCAGATGTGCGCCGTTCCTTGATGGTGCAAAAGTCATACTCAGAAGGTATGCGAGCATTAGTTTTATACACCGCCTCAATTCAAGATGCATTTGCAATAGCCCAAGCAGAGGGTGTGGATAAGGAAAAGATTGAAGATTTACACTTAGTAAATGATTTATTGCTACCAATTGTTAAGGGTTACGGCAGCGAAAAATCATGGACTTTACTCGGCACTGAATCACTACAAACCTTTGGTGGCTCTGGCTTTACTACTGATTGGCCACTTGAGCAGTATGTAAGAGATGCCAAGATCGATACCTTGTATGAAGGAACAACTGCAATTCAAGGATTGGATTTCTTCTTCCGTAAGATTGTAAGAGATCGTGGTCGTTCTATAACTATTTTAGGTAAAGAGATTGCAAAGTTTGCCTCCGCTGGTGGAAATTTACCTGAGGAAAAGAAAGCACTCCTTAAGGCATTAGAAGATGTGCAGGCCATGATCGGACATATGGTTGGTGTAGCAATGGAATCACAAGAGAATCCAAAAGAGATTTATAAAGTGGGCCTAAATACATCACGATTGTTAATGGCAACTGGTGAATTAATAATTGCTTGGTTATTGCTTCGCCAAGCTGATATTGCTCAAACCAAGTTAGCTAATGCCGGCCGTGATACAGAGTTTTATAACGGCAAAATTGCTTCAGCAAAATTCTTTGTCCGTTCAGTTTTGCCACATATTTCGGTAGAGCGCGCAGTTGTTGAATCTGAGACTGGTGAAATCATGGATATCTCTGAAAGTGCCTTTTAATCTAATTTCATAATGTAAAGTGTCGGCGTGAAACATCGCGCTGAATTTTTAATGATAACCGCTGCTATGGGCTTTGCCTTAGGTGGTATCGCTGCCAAAGTTTTGCGTGAAGCAGATATGGATGCATTTCGCCTAACCCAGATTCGCTCAACTGGTGCTGCTTTAATTCTTATAATTTTTGCAATCATCAAAGGCAAAAATCAGCTGCGAGCTAGGCGGGATGAGTTAAAGGATTTAATTCTCTTTGGCATTATTGGTGTGGCAGCAGTTACATCTTTTTATTTCTTTGCAATTAAATATCTGTTTGTATCAGTTGCACTTATCATTGAGTTCACCGCATCGATCTGGATCGCACTGTATTTAAGATTTGTTAAGAAAAAACATATCTCACCAATTATGTGGCTAGGAATTGCGTGTGCTTTCTCTGGATTGATACTCGTGTCCCAAATTTGGAGTAGCGCATCCTTAAGTCCGATTGGTGTTTTAGTGGCCTTTGCTGATGCCTTTGCTCTTTCGTACTACTTCTTAACCGCTGATCGCTTAACTCAAACCCGCACTCCACTTTCGCTTATGACTTGGGGAATTGGTGTTGCTGCAGTCTTTTGGGCACTTATTTTGCCTTGGTGGAACTTTCCATTTGAGTTTCTCACCAAGAGTTATTCTTTAGAAGGAAATCTCTCTGGGTACAGCGCACCTGGCTGGGCCTTAATTCTTTGGATAATTATTATTGGCACTGTGATTCCATATGTATTAACTGTTACTGGTATCCGTGAACTATCTGCGGGAACAGGGAGTGTGATTGGCATGATTGAACCAATCTTCGCTGGAGTTATTGCTTGGATAGTATTAAATGAGGCGTTAAGTGAAATCCAGTTATTTGGTTGCGCGGTTGTGCTACTTGGTATTTATTTAGCTGATAAAGCAAGAGCTACGGTGGTTAAGTAATGAGTCAGTTTGATGATTTATTTGAGGCAAATACTGAGTTTGTAAAAGATTTTAAATCCCAAGATTTAACTGGGGAGGCTAAAAAAGGTTTAGCAATTGTTACTTGTATGGATTCACGGATTGATCCACTTCGAATTATTGGGATGAAGGCCGGCGATGCAAAGATATTAAGAAACGCCGGTGCCAGAGTTACCGAAGATGTGCTGCGAACATTAATCCTTGCAACAAGCCTTTTAAATGTTAATCGGGTACTTGTTATGCCACATACTGATTGCAAGATGGCAAGTGGAAGTGAAGAGCAAATTCATAAAGCAATATTTGAAAAAAGCGGCATTGATACCAGAAGCGTTGAAATTAGAACTGTTACTGATCAATTAGCGGCTTTAAAGTCTGATCTAGTAAGAATTGAACAGTTTCCACTATTGCCAAAAGGTATTTCCATAGTTGGTGCTATCTATGATGTTAAGAGCGGCAAACTTACAAAGATTTAGAGTGTAGTAAGGCAATAATTTTTTCAGTTAACCAAGTTTGTTCGTTTACATTACTTTGAAAATTTTCGCTCACTACATGCTCAAACATTGAGTTTATCGGATTATCGTTAAGCTCTCCACTATTTATAAAATCAATTTTCGTTTCCCCGTTAATTTCCCAAACTGCAATTTTTTCCGAAAAATATCCTACATTTAATTCAATTCTAAACTCGTTTGGTAAAACTAGATTTATGTTTAATGTTTTGTTTTGCTGGACCCACTTTAAATCAATTGAAACATTATCTTTTTGCTCTGATAGCAGTTGCCCTACTAAACCAAGATCATGCTGAATCCAGTCCCATACTGGGCTTATATATGTCCGCTCAATTGGTCCACCCCGATTAATAATAATTTGTTGGAAATTTCTATTTTTACTAATTGAATTTAACTTTTTTGACCAAACCTTGCTGTGTTTCCAGGGCTCAGATAAATACAATCTGTTTGAAGTTTCATTAAATATATTTAACATTTTCTCAAGTTCTTGCGTGCTTGTAGCAAACGGTTTTTCAATTATTACTTTATTTGTATGAGGAATAATCATATTTAGGATACCTATTTGATTGATTGGTCTCGTTGCTACCCATATAAGTTGACCATCAATATATTCAGATATAGCTTCAGAGCTAAGGTTTAAAAAGTCTCTTGCTCCAATAGAAGTTACTTCTAATTCATGGTTATGGGATTGAACTATCGAACTTATTTTTTTTGACCAATTACCGGATCCTATTAGTAATAATTTTTGATTAGAGAATTTCACTTGTATAATTATCTTTAGTCCAATTGAAAAATCTTTGAAGTCCATCCTCAATTTGTACTTTAGGTTCAAAATTCAATTCTTTAGAAATTCTTGAAATATCTGGGCACCTGCGGTTTGGTTCATCTGCAGGGTAAGTAGATGGATACTCAGTTAATTCGACTTTGATCTCTTTCTTCAAAACTTTTTTTATAATTTCTGAAAGCTCAATCATGCTTACTTCTGGCTTTGGATTTCCAACATTAAATACATCTGGCATTTTAGAATCAAGTAGAATTTTCATAAAACCAGTAATTGCATCAGATATATAGCAAAAAGTTCTAGTTTGATTACCACTACCGTAGATTTTTAGTGGTTCGTTTTTCGCAATTTGCGCAGCGAAATTTGGTAGAACTCGATAATCCTTAGGCATCATGCCTGGTCCGTAAACGTTAAATGGCCGCGCTACACAAACGTGGACATCAAAATATGTTTGATAGATCCAGCAAAGCGTCTCTCCTAATCTCTTTGATTCGTCGTAGCAAGCCCTAGGCCCGCGAGTTGATACGTTTCCGCGATAATCCTCTTTAGTTGGTACAAACTCTGGAAATGGATCGCCATAAATTTCAGATGAAGAAAAAAATAACATTCGTGATTTATCAGTTTTTGCTCTCTCTAAAAGAGATTTTGTTACATTTATTGTTACATCAATTGTGAGTAATGGATTTGCCCGATAGTGCTCAGGGGAGGCAATTCCGGCGGTATGAATTATAAAATCGAACTTGTTTGGAAGTTGTGACCCAATACTTGCATCGCCAACTATCCACTCAACATTTTTATCATCTCTTAATATATTGTTGCCAGCCGGCTTGCCGGAAGTTATATAGTTATCAAGAGCGATAATCGTAATTGGTTTGCCAGTATTTATCTGATTTGAGTAGGTAAGCAATGACATAAAGTATCTGCCTAGGAATCCAGCTGCTCCGGTGATTAGAACTGTTTTACCGTACATATCCTTAACACTAGGTTCGATAGATTTGTAAATCTCTTTTATGTCATCCTCTAAAACCATCTCCATCAGATTTCTACCTTCTCTACTATAGGGAAAAACACTACTGCATTTGAGTTGTTTGGGATCCAACTGCGTAATTTTTGCACTATTTCAGCCTTAAGGTTCCATGGAAAGATAAAGCAAATTACACCGAAATCTCTTGCTACTTCATCTTTTAATAATATTTGCTTTATTTGCTCAGTAGATTTTACTTCAAACCCAGAGCCTGGCAAATACTTGTCCTGCTTACTTAAGTTGTCATCTATGATTCCAATCAATTCAATATCTTCTAATTCCATTTGGGCCAGAAAAGTAACAACTTTTGCTGGGGCCCCATACCCCAAAAATTTTGACTTAGATTTTGCTTGAAAATCACTCATTACTTTATTTACTGAAAGTTTAATAACATTAATTTTCTCTTCAATTAATCCTAGAACTTTTTCACTGTCTAGTGCTAATATTTTTTCATCTTCAATAGTTTCTTGAACAGAATTATCTGGTTGAATTTTTAGATCTTTAGACAGAAAAAATCTCAAACTTCCACCGTGTGAAGGTATTTTCTCGATATTTATAATCTTAAACCCAAAATTTTTACAAAAATTATCCATTGAAATTGCAGTGTGATAAGACATGTGTTCATGGTAAATCGTGTCAAAAATGCCGTCTGTTAAAATATATTTTAAGTGTGCAACTTCGAATATAAATAGGCCATTATAATCTAACATCATTGAAACATTCTTAAAAGCCTCTTTTAGATCTTCAATGTGTGCAAATACATTGTTACCGATAACAATCGATGCTTTACCGTGAGTGCTTAATATTTCATTTACGGTTTTTCCATCAAAGTAAGAGTTATAAACAACTTGATTATTCCCAATACATTCCTTTGCTAGGTACTCAGAAGGCTCTACCCCGACTGCCTTTATGTTCCTTTTAATCAAAGAACTGAGCAATATTCCGTCATTACTTCCAACCTCTAAAACATAACTGCTTACTGGGTATTTACTAGAAATTAGTTCTGCAAGTTTGTCAAAATGGTTAATGAAAAAATTTGAGGTTCCGGACTTGTATACATAATCGTCAAATAGTCTTTTAGGGTTAACAATATGCTTTAACTGAACATGCTTGCATTTACTGCACATTACAAGTTCTAGTGGATATTTTTGTGCTTCTCTTGCTTCTTTTCGTGTTGGATAAAGTTCATTAGCTGGTGGAGTGTCTTTTAATCTTAAAGTTTTATTATAGAAATCTCCAGAGCACAACCGACAGTTACTTAAAGTTTTAAACATTTACACAAAAAAATTATCAGGTAGTCTTTTAGTATCAGCCTCATAATTTTCTTGAACCCGGCTTAATTCTGATATCGCTATAAAGACTGAGTCCTCTAAGAAAACCATTTTATGTGGTGCTTTTGATGGGGTATAAACCATTTCACCAGCACTCACGATTATTGAGTTTTCTAAATCATCTTGCATATCCGACTTCCAAAAATATTTCATGCTCCCAGAAACTATATAACTTAAATGCCAGTCATGATCGTGAACATGATTTGCTCGGACTGAGTTTGCTTTAGAGGTAATTACCGCCACATCACCAAGCTTGCCATCTGCGATGTTTCTTATACTTCCTCTTTCATCAACAAAATTCTGTGGAATTAGAACTTTAGGATAAGGGGCAAAATGTTCTTGGTTAAAAATAGAGCTAAGGGTTTTTGGGATAATCACATGCCTACTATATCAATTTAGGTTAATTATCTTTAACAAAGTTCTCTTTAGTTTGGAAGTTTGCGGCCATATCGGTAAAGCGAGCAAGGTGAAGCTGGGCTGATACGGTAATTGTTCTAGTCGGACCGTTACGGTGCTTTGCCACAATTAAATCTGCTTCTCCTGATCGATTTTGTGAATCATACAAATCTTCACGGTGTAACAAGATAACCACATCTGCATCCTGTTCAATCGAACCAGATTCACGAAGATCAGAAAGCATTGGCTTCTTGTCAGAGCGTTGTTCTGGGGATCGGTTTAACTGTGAGATTGCAACAACTGGCACATTTAACTCTTTAGCTAATAACTTTAATTGGCGAGAGAACTCAGAGACCTCTTGCTGGCGGTTTTCAACGCGCTTGCCGCTAGTCATAAGTTGTAAGTAATCGATCACAATTAACTTTAAATCGTGGCGTTGTTTAAGCCGGCGTGATTTTGCGCGAATTTCCATAAGTGAAAGATTTGGTGAATCATCAATAAATAAAGGCGCATCTGAGATCTCACCCATACGCCTTGCCATCTTTGCCCACTCCTCTTCACCTAACTGGCCGGAGCGGATGTTATTAAGTGGCACCCGAGCTTCAGCAGAGAGCATTCTCATTGTGATTTCAGAACGGCTCATTTCAAGTGAGAAAATAACTGAGGTTTCACGTTTGTGAATTGACGCGTACCTTGCAATATCTAAACCAAGTGTTGATTTACCAACCGCAGGACGTGCTGCTAAAACAATCATGTTTCCAGGATGAAAACCATTTGTTAACGCGTCTAAATCTTTAAAGCCAGTCTTAACTCCTTCACCAGCCACACCGGATGAAATCTTTTCAATCTCATCATAGGCTGCCGGAAGTAACTCAGATAATTGCACATAATCTTCAGACTCTCGTCGCTCTGTTACCGCATAAACCTCTGCTTGTGCTTGATCAACTGCGTCATCTACTTCACCCTCATCAGTGTAACCAAGTTGAACAATTTTTGTTCCTGCTTCAACAAGCCGGCGCATAATTGCGCGTTCGCGAATAATTTTTGCGTAGTAGCCAGCATTTGCTGCAGTTGGTACTGATGAGATAAGAGTGTGCAGGTACGGCGCACCACCTGCTCTAACTAAATCACCACGTTTGGTTAATTCAGCTGAAACAGTTACCGGATCCGCTGGCTCTCCTCTGCCATATAAATCAACAATTGCATCATAAATTAATTCATGTGCTGGTCGATAAAAATCACGCTCTCTTAAAATTTCAACCACATCACTAATGGCATCCTTTGATAAGAGCATTCCACCTAATACAGATTGTTCAGCAATTACATCTTGTGGTGGGGTGCGCTCAAACTCAGCAGCGTTGTTTTTAGCTCTGCTGGAATCTCTTGGGAACTCGGCGATACTCATATACAAAGGCTCCCATCTGCCACTGACAATCTAATAAAAGTACTTAAAATCAATTGTTTTATGCCTAGGAAGCAAAGATAATCCTGCTTTTACCTTGGTGGTAATAGCAGTTCTAACCCTGTGCGCTCACCTGTGTAATAACTGGGGATTGCGGTGGATGAAGATGTGGGTAAGTGTTAATAAGTGGTGGATAAGTATTTGTATAAAGTTAAACTGAGCGTAAATTCCTGCTTTTGCATGTGGAGAAAGAAATATCTGTTTATCTCATTATTTGATAACCAATAAAAAAGCCCCCCAGTTTCCTGGAGGGCTTTGCTAATTTACTAATTACTTATCGCTAACCACACTGATTGGTACATTGGCCACGATTTGGGATTCAAGAGCAATCTTTACCGTGTACTTTCCAACCTTTTTAATGTGCTTATCCATTTTGATCTTATGACGATCAACTGTCTCACTGGTGGCACTCTTAATTGCAGCAACAATTGCTTTATCTGTTACTGAACCAAACATGGTGCCAGTTGAACCAATTTTGACCTTCACAATCACGTTTGCTTTTTCAAGCTTTGCTTTGATCTCTTTAGCATGGTCAAGGTCTCGGATCTGACGAGTTGTGCGAGCGCGCTTGATTCCTTCAATCTGGCCCTCACCACCCTTAGTCCAAACAATTGCAGCACCTCTTGCTAATAGAAAATTGCGGCCGTAACCATCTTTAACAGTTACAACATCACCTGCGCCACCTAGGTTTGCTACTTCACGAGTAAGGATTAATTTCATTTTTTATTATCTCCTTATCGCGCAGTTGAGGTGTAAGGCAGAAGCGCCATCTCGCGGCTATTTTTAACCGCAGCGGCAACTGCTCGTTGGTGTTGGGTACAAGCACCGGTAATTCGGCGAGAGCGAATCTTGCCTCGATCGGTGATGTATT